>JABAOE010004967.1_pt1 | contig 20410 bp, 19 predicted proteins | sample 7062141 | NCBI WGS metagenome assembly JABAOE01 (sample SAMN14538627, study PRJNA623070) | marine sediment metagenome | biome: marine biome [ENVO:00000428]; feature: marine pelagic biome [ENVO:01000023]; material: deep marine sediment [ENVO:00002113] | place: India: Gulf of Khambhat ... | reverse complement strand
GAGGGTGGTGGAGTTCTATCAACAGAAGGGTGGGGTCAAGAGCTTCGCTTTGCTGGCATGGGACAACTTGCATGACAAGCAGGCCATGGAAGGCCTCGGCGACTGGCTCAGAAAAGCCGGTTTCGACGTGGTGTACCAGGACGTTGCGCCTAAAGATACCAAAGACTTCTCATCCATCATACTCAAAATGAAGCAGAAGAAACCTGACGTGGTGTTTGTAGAAGCCATCTCGCCGCCTTGGACCATCGGATTTTTGAAACAAGCAAGGGAACTCGGGTTGAATCCCAAAGACGTGATTGCGGGTCACGCCCCGTTGGCCGTGATCAAGGGTATGGGGAAGTCCATGGAAAACGTCATGTCTGTCATGTACTCGTTTGCCGGGGACACCCCGGATCACAAGGAATACCTCGCGATTTGCCGTGGAGCGGGATTCGAGCCATGGCAATTTTCAGAGTCGGGCATTCGTTACAATACCTACCGGCGCATTGAAGACGCTTTCAAGCGGGCGGGCAGCCTGGACAAAGAGGCAATCCGGGAGGCCATGTGGAAAATTAACCTGCCGTTGTTTGATGGCAAGATGGTTATCAAACACGACTCCCGCGGGTACGGTACCCTGCATCCCTGGCCCACACAGATCCGGGGAGGAAAACATGTCTCCCTCTGGCCCCTGGAAGAAGGAGTCAAGGTCCACCGTTTCAAGAACGGTAAGTGGTAAATGGAACCCACCGTTCTGGCGCAGTTGATCATCAATGGCATCCTGTTGGGCGGCGTCTATGCTCTCGCGGCTTTTGGCCTCTCGTTGATCTTCGGTGTAAGCGGCGTATTGAATCTCGCCCATGGTGAGTTCCTCATGGTGGCGGGATTTATCGTCTATCTCTTGTTCGACCAATTGGGGTGGAATCCCTTTTTATTGGTTTTTCTGGTCACGCCGCTATTTTTCATCCTGGGTTATTTCTTCGAAAAGGTACTCATCAAGCCCCTAGGTCACCACAAAGAGTCCGTCCGGCTGGCTTCCGCCGTATTGGTCACCCTCGGAGCGGCTTTGATCATTGAAGACGTCGCAGCCTTTTCTTCCAAAGACGTGCAATTCGAAAAAAGCGTGGATTTGTTTTTGCCCACGTGGGTGGTGGGTGAGCTTTATCTGCCGACGTTGAAACTGCTGGTGTTCGGGCTGGTGCTGATATTGATCGCGGGGCTATTCCTGTTTTTGAAGTATTCTTACCTGGGGCTAGCCATTCGAGCCGTGACACAGAACCGCCGTGGCGCGTTGCTGAACGGTGTAGACATTTTACGGGTCAATGCCATCGCTTTTGGTATCGGGTGCCTGTTAGCCGCGGCGGCGGGCGGTTTTGAGGTCATTCATTCCTTTGTGGCGCCCAATGTCGGTCTACCCCTCACCATGAAGTACCTCTGTATCATCGTCATGGGTGGATTGGGGAGTTTTCTGGGCGTTGCCCTGGGCGGGATCATTATCGGCCTGGGGGAATCCTTCGTTGGGTTTTTCTACCCAGCCTGGGGACAGACAGTGGCGTACCTGTTGCTGGTGCTCGTCCTGTTGGTCCGGCCCAAGGGATTGTTTGGAGCGTAACTCGCAGGCGTGAAGGCCAGCACTCTCATTCTCCCTCTTTTGGCGGCGCTGCTCCTGCTGCCGCTGGTGCCCATGGATGCGCGGAACTATCTTCTGCAGATCCTCGCCTTCCTGTTCCTCAATCTTGTTTTGGCTCAAAGTTACGATCTGGTGGGTGGCACCATGGGTTACATCAATCTGGGTCACATCACATTCTTTGGTGTGGGCGCCTATGCCTTTGGCATCCTGTTTAACGAAGGGATCCCCTTTTTCCTTTCCGTGCCGCTGGCGGTTGTAGCAGTGATCCTGTTTGCGGGTATCATTAGCTATCCTTTCTTTCGACTGCGCGGAGCCTATTTTTCCCTGGCTACTTTCGGTCTTGTGAAACTGATGGAGCACATCACCATCAACCTTTCATGGTTGACGGGAGGATCCAACGGTTTAAAAATCGCAGCCGCGGATCGAACGGTCCAGGTTTACTACATCGGTTTGGTCGTAGTCGTGGCAACGGTCTATTGCTCGTGGCAGATTGGAAAATCGCGGCTCGGTCTGGCCATGAAGGCGATCAGGGAGGATGAAGAAGTCGCACGGGATTTTGGTGTGCCGACCTTTGCGGTCAAAGCCCAAGCCATGATGATCAGTAGTATCTTCCCGGGCATCATGGGGGCTCTCTATACATGGCAGCTGAACTTTATCATTCCCGACGATATCTTTGGTCTGAAGCTGGCTTTGACTCCCATCGCCATGGCCATGTTGGGCGGGTCCGGGTTGTTGATAGGGCCCATCGTTGGCACCGTTTTCCTCTACGCAGCGGAGGAGGTGATCTGGACCAACCTGGCCCACCTGCAGGGAGCTGTGCTTGGTCTGGTGATTGTTTTGGTTGGGCTATTTATGCCCGGGGGATTGGTACGCCTGGCACCCGTGCATAGGTTTCTTGTCCGTCTGGGGTTCCGGGAGGACGACAATTGACAGTACCATTGCTCCGCGTTTACGGCATAACAATGAACTTCAGCGGCTTGAGAGCTTTAAACGAAGTGAGCTTCGACATGGAGGAGGGTGCCGTTACCGGCATCATCGGCCCCAACGGTGCTGGGAAGTCAACCTTGTTTAACGTGATCGCCGGGGACCTCACCCCCACGTCGGGAAAGGTTTTTTTTGCCGATGAAGACATCACGGGTTTTTCACCGGACATGATCTGTCGGGCCGGCATTTCGCGAACCTACCAGAGCGTAAGACCATTTCTCGGGCTTTCCGTCATGAACAACTTAAAAGTTTCCATGCTTTACGGGAGGGGAGGGGACAAGGTGCCGAAGTCACGGGTTGAGCCGGAGATCCTTGCGATACTTGAGACGGTTCAACTTCAAGGGCGTGAAAGCAAGCGCGCCGAGGAACTGATACCCCTGGATCGGAAGCGACTGGAGATCGCGAGGGCGCTGGCGACCAACCCGCGGCTCCTCCTGCTGGACGAGATCGTGGCGGGCCTCACTCCCACGGAGACATTGGAAATGATGGAGACCATTAGAGAAATCAACCGGCGGGGCATTACCGTGCTGCTGGTGGAGCATGTCATGAAAGCCGTGATGGGTTTGTCTCATCGGATCATCGTATTGCACCACGGGTATAAAATCGCCGAGGGAGATCCAGACTCAGTCACCCAAGATCAGAATGTGGTCCAGGCGTATCTTGGATCGAGTCAAGGATAACCGGAGAAAAGATACCTCGCGCAAAGACGCAAAGCATGCCAAGTATAAATAAGTTAAAAATTCGAAACAAATTCAAATTAACCAAACGCAAAACAAAGACGTGGACCGGTTTGGCTTACCCTCTCACAATTTTCTCGTCACAACTAATGCAAGTGTATCGGTTTTTCGTTTTGAGCATTTGTGGTTTGAGCTTTGGGATTTGTTTCGGATTTGGTGCTTCGGATTTGGAATTTTCCACCGGGGAAATTCTAGCTCGATAAGCCCGGTAGAATTTATTTTGGTGATCCTTCAATCGGCCCTTAATCAAAGGGAGCAACTTGCTTGAAGTCGAAAACATATCCGTCTTTTACGGTGATATCCAGGTGATCTTCGATCTCTCATTGAATGTAGACGAGGGAGAGATTGTCACCCTGATCGGTTCCAACGGCGCGGGCAAGACGACGACGGTCAATACAATCTCAGGCATCCTTAGGCCAAGAACCGGCGACATCCGTTATCAGGGGACTTCTACCCTGGACACTCCAGCCCATAAACTGGTGGAATCCGGGCTGGTCCAAGTGCCGGCGGAACGCATGCTTTACCCGCGTTTATCGGTACGGGAAAATCTAAAAATGGGAGCTTTCGCCAAGTCGAGTCGCGGGGAACAGGGTAAGCGAATAGATTGGGTGTTCGAGCTTTTCCCCCGGCTGAGAGAGAGGCAGACCCAGCAGGTGAGTACCATGTCCGGAGGAGAGCAACAGATGCTCGCCATCGGACGCGGGCTGATGTCCGCACCGAAACTGCTGATCCTGGACGAGCCATCCATGGGGTTGGCTCCTTTGCTTGTTGCAGACATGTTCAAAGTCATCCGGGAGATCAACCGGAATAAGGTTTCTATTCTCCTCATCGAGCAAAATGCCGTGCAGGCTCTACAGTGTTCCCACAGGGGATACGTGCTGGAGCATGGACACGGGGTCTTTCACGGGGGGTCGAAAGACCTCTTGAACAATGACAAAATTAAATCTGCTTATTTAGGAATATGAAGTCCCGGCTGAGTCCCTTCCTGTGCCCGATGTTTTTTCCGGAACCTATTGACGGCTTCCTGCCTACTTGATATGGGGGCTGTTGATTCCCTCAAGACGGCCCAAATCAGAACTCGACTCCCATGACCAGCGGAGGAGGTAAGATTATGGCTATCATGAAAGTTCGGGATATCATGATTCGTAAGGTGCGGACTTTACGTCGCAGCGACAGCTTACAACTTGCCAAGGACATCATGACTCAGGGACATATTCGTCATTTCCCTGTTCTTGAAGGCGAAAAAGTAGTCGGGGTAGTCAGTGAGCGTGACCTCTTAAGGGCGTCATTCTCATCACTCGTCAACTACGGGGAGAGGCAAGAAAAGGCCTTCCTTGATACAGTATCGATCAAAGGCGTGGTCAACGAACCTGCCATCACCATCTCACCAGACGCCACCATACAAGAAGCAGGCAGCCTATTGCTGGATGAAAGGATTGGCTGTCTACCGGTGGTGGAAAATGGTCGGCTACAGGGTTTGGTGACGGGTAGAGACATCCTAAGGGCACTGATCCAGAGTTAGTTAGGGTCTAGCGATAATTCAATACCAAATTAACACACAACTGAATTAGGAGAGTTAGATGACAATATTAAAAAGCCTACAAGAAAAATGCAGTCCCGGGGTGGGCTGCCTGATTGTTGTGGACGTGCAGAATGACTTCTGTAGCCCCAAGGGCGCCGCGGCTTTGAGGGGAAGCGATGTCACCGCTGCCATGCAAATGGTCCCGAGGCTCGTCCGTCTCATAGACGAGGCGCGCAAGGTCTCCCTTCCTATTGTTTATGTGAGAACGACCCACAGCGAATGGACCGATACGCCCTCTTGGCTCTACCGCAGGCCCGGGGGCAAAGAAGCAAAAACCTGCCGCGAAGGAACCTGGGGAGCAGAGTTCTATGAAGGCATCGAACCCCTGCCTCATGAAAGAGTTGTGATCAAGCACCGTTACAGCTCATTCATCAATACGGACCTCAATACGGTGCTCAAGGCCAAGGGTGTGGAGAGTGTTTTGGTAACCGGGGTTGCGACGAACGTTTGCGTGGAGACCACCGCACGGGACGCTTTCATGTACGACTACTACGTGACGATGGTGAGCGACTGCTCCGCGGCCTATAGCGAGGCCATGCATCAATCAACACTGGAAAACATCCGGCAGCACTTCGGGGTGGTCGCCACCTCGGAGGAAATCATCCAGACCTGGACAAAGGGCCAGAAGAAAAAAGCCGTGGCCGGTTAAATCATTACAAGATTTCTCTCGCCAAGACGCAAAGGACGCCAAGTTTGACAAGAAGAACTTAACCACAGATTCACGCAAATTCTCACAGATAAGGAATAGATAGGAGATTTAACCGCAGAGGCGCAGAGTCCGCAGAGATTAGAAAGTAGCGAATTTTTGTTTGCCTGTAAGAACAGCAAACAAAAAGTTTGCTCATCGCGGACGGTTAAGAGCAGAGCGCTAAGCGCAAGGCGCAAAGGACGCTTTGGGCATCTCTTTCTTCGCGTGCTTCGCGTCCTTCGTGATTAACTATCTTTCCACCACGGAGAGCACAGAAGTCACAAAGTCATTATTAGGTGTGGTACGATTTAAACGAGATAAAGAGCGATAGTTATTCGGCTTGTCTGGCGGAAAACATGCCCGCAGGGCATGTGAAAAAGATCTGCGTATATCTGCGGTTAAGTTTTCTCTTTTAGCTTTCATTTTTTACTCCGCGCTTTGCGCTACGCCCTATGCGCTTAGCGTATTAGGCTTGGTCCATCACTTCCTGCCACGGAGTTCCGGCGGGGACGGTTTTCTCCTCGCTCCGGATGCGATGGTAGTCAATGGTGGGGTCGAGGCCTAAGGGTTCGCCCCCAGCCATGAAGTTCCGCACGGACTGAATCAAGCGGCGCCGGGCGCGAATGATAGCCACGTCCGCGGTTCCGAGATGCTCCCTGCTTCGATCCACCACGGGTAGCATACTTTCCACAATGGCAATGTCCTGTGACCGAATCCCTTCGATTCCCGTGAAGTTTCCCGCCTTCATCGCTTCCCGATCCTGCCGGTGCTTGTTTTGCCGATTGCGTGCAGGACGATAGTTGGCGTCCAGCTCAAACTGGGCGGCGTAGTCCCGTGTGAAGGGTCCGTTTTTATTGAATTGAAAATTGTAGAAATAGTGGTGATTGTCATCCATGGGGACCCAGGTCTGATGGGCCCTGACGTCTTCCCCGCCAATTCTCGCCGGTGGAATAATCACGTGAAAAGGAGCCACAAAGTGCGTGATGCGAATATAGGATTCAGTGCCAGCCTTCCTGATGGCTGCGTAACGAAATCCGTAAGGCGTGTCTTCGGGATCCGTTAATTGCGGCGCATGATCTTTGGATCGTACACTGAATTCCGAGGAGTGGAGGTAGTTCAAATGAGAGGAATCGATACTCCCTTCGACTCCCTGGAAATAGTTACAGTCGGATAATACCTTACATACACTGCGCTGCGGTTTTGAGGCTTTGGTCCATTCGAACTCCGGAAAGGCGGGCATTTTGTCCGGTGGACCCAGGTAAGCCCACACGACATCCCCCGCCTCACGTGTGGGGTAAGCCCTGTGCTTGACCTTGTCCTTCAAGGTGCTCCCCGGGGGCTCCGCAGGGGTTTCCAGGACTTTGCCATCCGCATCCAATTTCCACCCGTGATAGATGCAACGCAGGCCGCCCTCCTCGTTCCGACCATAGGCGAGGGAGACCCCGCGATGCGGACAGTACTCATCAAGTAACCCGATCCTCCCTTGGGTGTCCCGGAAGGCCACCAGGTCCTCCCCCAGCAATCTCACGTGTTTTGGCTCGCAATCCGGTTCCGGAATTTCCTCGGATAAGAGAGCCGGTATCCAATAGCGTCTCATCATCTCGCCCATGGGCGTACCCGGCCCTGTTTTGGTGATCAGCTCGTTTTCCTCGCGGGGGAGCATGGGTGACCTCCTTGTGGTCGGTAGCGATCCTACCTGCCTCTCGCCTTGGCCTGGGCTTTTTTTAGTAGATCCCTGATGGGTTTCATATTGCCCAGCTCCGGGTCCGCCGTGTAGAGATAATCAACACCCTTTCTGCGCCGGCCCGCGGGAATCAATTTTGCGGGAATGTCCTCCCTCAAGGTGGCGTAGTCATAGCCCTTCTCCAGGGCAACCTTCATCCATGCCATCTGACCTTCACGCGACAATACCCAGTTTACAGCGACTCTAGCTGCATTGGGGTGGGGGGCGCGATCAAAAATCCCGGTGGAGCCATTGTAAACGTCCAGCGATGCCCCTTCCTTAAAATGGTCCGTTGGAAAGAGCTTGACCGGTAGTCCCTGCTTTGCAGCTTTGGTGACGTCGGGATAGCTCAGGAAAAGGGCAATGGAGTATCTCCCCCGAGCGAGCCAGTCCAGAATCTGACGGCGGTCACGGGAGACAGTTTTTACGGTTTCACCGTAAAGTTTGGTCAAAAATTCGGGCCCTAATTTGTGATAAAAGAAACGTGCACCGGCGCCGGCGGTGCCAGGTCGAGTTGGGTCGTATGATGCGATTTTACCCTTCCACTTGGGTTTCACCAGATCCCAGAAGGATTTGATCTCGTTGGGTTTCACCAGATTGGTGTTGTAGGAAATCGGACCGCTCCTGGCGGTGCCTTCGAAAAAGAACACGTACTTGTACTCGGGATCGCCAAAGTGATGTTTGCCCTGCCACCATTTCGACTGATCCAAGACATCGGGTAATATCAAGTGTTGTCGGATAGGTACAAAGGCCTTGTTAGGGTAGAGCAGCGCCACTGGCGTGATACCCCCACCGATGTAGATGTCCTGCAGATACCTCTGTGCTCTCCTTTCGGTGACGACCCGTTGACCCGTGGCCCCGGGTCCCGCCTCGGGCAACATGGTGACTTTGATCTTGGGAAACTTTTTCTGAAATGCCCCGGTGAAAACGGGATACCAGGAGGAACCCACGGGGGCGATATTGAGCTTCCCTTCCTTTTCCGCTGCTTTGACGGTCTTGTTCCATTCCTCCTGCCAATCCGCTCTCGCCTCGGTTATCAACACCAACAATCCGAACAACAGAACCGTGACTCCAAAAAGGCAACGTGCGATCCACTCGGCATTACGTCCTGCTTGTTTCATAACTTTCCCCCTTTTCTCCTCTGCAATTGATAAGAATTGCTTTTTACCGAGTTACGACCTAACCGGTTCTACCAAAGCGCCCTTTATGGTGACGGCGTGATCCTAAATATGAATGATTCACCGAGGCAATGACCCATGGTTCATGGATCTCAGCATCGGCTCCATCACCCTCCACACATTTTCAGCAACAATTTTCTGACCTTCGGCTGATGGATGGATACCGTCAGGGAGATTCAGGCTGGGATCCCCAGCGACGCCTTCCAGAAGAAAAGGTATAAGATCGACGCCGTTGCTCTTTGCCAGTTGTGGATAAATGGATTTGAAGCTGTCTTCGTAAGTGCTTCCCATATTGGGTGGAGCCTGCATGCCCGCTAGAACCACCTTAGCGTTCGGATACTTTTGCAGGGTGTGATCGATGATGGCTTGCAAGTTCTTCTTAGTGACGGCTACCTGAATGCCACGCAATGCGTCGTTGATGCCCAATTCCAAGACCAACACATGGATTTCGCGTTGCAGTAGCCATTCAATCCGACTGACTCCCCCCGCGCTGGTGTCACCATTCTGCCCCGCATTGATCACTTCGAAGTTCCATCCCCGTTCATTGATCCGTTTCTGGATCAGGGCAGGGTACGCCTGGGTCGTATCCAGACCGAAACCCGCTGTCAAACTGTCTCCCAGAAACAGGATGGTTTTAGATTCACAAGCGGCTTCAGGCACTTTCAGCCCCGGCAACAACGAACAGAAAAAAAAACAGAAGAAAAGAAAAAAAATATCTTTCATCTTACGTCGAATAGTGTATCTATTATTGTTTAATTGGTTTCTGTCAAGCAGTCTCAAACAGATTGAGTTTCTTTTTCCCCCGAATATCCGAGGACAGTGCATAAGCGGCTCCAGACAATGACAAATTCGACGATTTTGAGTGTCAACGGTCTCAGCAAATCCTATCAAAGTGGTGATCGTACCATCAAAGTCCTCAAGAATCTTTCGTTTAGCGTGGAAAAGGGTACCACCTGCGCTGTGATCGGTCCGTCGGGCAGCGGCAAAACAACGCTCCTTGGATTGTGCGCCGGACTCGACCGTCCCACGGCGGGGACGGTGGCTTTAAATCATATAGAACTCAACCAACTCAACGAAGATGAACTTGCGGAGGTGAGAAATAAACATACGGGGTTTGTCTTTCAGACCTTTCAGTTAATTCCCACCCTCACCGCTTTGGAAAATATTATGGTGCCAGCGGAACTCAGCGGAGAAGTGGAGGCGAAGGATCATGCCATGGAGCTTCTGAAATGCGTAGGGCTGGTGGATCGGGCCAATCATTTTCCTGCCCAGCTGTCGGGTGGAGAGCAGCAGCGGGTGGCCATCGCGCGGAGTTTTATCAATCGACCCCGGATCCTGTTTGCGGACGAGCCTACGGGCAATCTGGATGCCGAGACGGGCCGTAGGATCATCAGTTTACTGTTCGAGCTCAACGCCGTTGCCGGGACCACCTTGATCCTGTCGACCCATGACCCGGAACTCACGCGCCATGCCGGTCGCGTTATACAGCTCAAGGACGGGATGATCTGTTCCGATAAACTGAATGAGGAAGACGAAGCGATAGAACCGGAGCGCCAGAAGTCCCTCCCGTTGTGATGGACCTGTTCCTGTGACCTGAATTCCCAAACGAGAATCCCTGGTCCTTTTCGGGCCTCTCATGGATGATGGCTAAAATGTATTTCTTCGACCCCTGGGTATGGAAAATGGCATGGCGTGACAGCCGGCGGAGCCGGAAGCGTTTGCTGTTGGCTATGTCGTCGGTCACTCTGGGGGTGGCGGTGTTAGTCGCCATTAAATCGTTTCAAAACGATCTCGAAGTCACCATTTCCAAGCAGGCGAAAGCGTTGCTGGGTGCGGACCTGGTCATCAAAGCGCGGCAACCCTTTTCGGCGGAGACTGAGAATCTGATGGAGTCCCTGGGAATTGCCCAGTCCCGCCAGGTTAGCTTTTCCTCCATGGTGTTATTTCCCAAAAGCCGATCCACCCGGTTGGCTCGAATCAGAGCGCTGGAGGGAGATTTTCCATACTACGGCAAGTTGGAAACGGAACCACCAGGTGGCACTGCGCTGTTTTCGAAAAAGCCCAGTGCACTGGTGGATGATAGCCTTTTGCTTCAATTTGACGCTCAAGTAGGGGATCCCATCAAGATTGGCGCTCAAACCTATGAAGTTGTAGGGAGACTCAAAAGGATTCCGGGAGAGGCGGTTGCCATCGGGATGATTCATCCTCGGGTCTATATCCCCATGGCAACGTTGGCGAAAACCAAGCTCATCAAAAAGGGCAGTATCGTTCGATACCGGGCAATGTTCAAAATTGAAGAGGGCCGGGATGTCGAGCAAGTGGTTGCGAGCCTGAAACCTCATTTTGAAAAACACAGGCTTCGGGTAGATACCGTCAAGGAGCGCAAAGAGCGACTCGGCGGAATCATGGGAAACCTGACGCGCTTTCTCAACCTGGTGGGTTTCATCGCCTTGTTGCTCGGAGGGGTGGGTGTCGCCAGCGGGATTCACATTTACACTAGGCAAAAAGTCCCAACCGTAGCGATCTTGCGATGCGTGGGGGCCAAGGCGAATCAAGCTCTCTTCCTATATATCGTGCAGGCACTCTTTATGGGACTTCCGGGCGCTGTCCTCGGAGCGGGCATCGGTCTCGGGATTCAATCTCTGCTGCCTGCTGTTCTCGGAGACTTTTTGCCGGTATCCATCGAGACGACACTTTATTGGCCCGCCGTAATCCTGGGAATCGGCATGGGACTTGGCTCCGCATTGCTCTTTGCCTTGCTCCCGCTGGTATCTTTAAGGCACACGTCGCCTTTGCTGACTCTTCGATCCTCCTTACGGGATGTTCCTTTCACATCAAAGGACCCGCTGCGCAATGCGCTGTTCGGGATCGTTGCACTGGGGACCATTGGTTTTGCGCTGCTGCAAACCGATAGCTGGCTTCATGGGTTGGGATTTGCCGGAGCCCTGGGACTCGCGTTTTGTATCTTAGCCGCCATGGCGAAATTGTTGATTGCGTCGGTGAGGCGGTTCCTACCGGAATCCTGGGGATATGTCTGGCGACAGGGGTTGGCCAATCTGCATCGACCCAATAATCAAACCCTCGTGCTGATGTTGTCCCTGGGCTTGGGAACTTTTTTGATCATGACGCTTCATCAATCCCAAGGGATGCTATTGCAGAAGATCGCGGTGGCCAGCGGGGAAGATCGGCCCAACATGGTGTTGTTTGAAATACAAGCGGATCAGCGCGCAAACGTGGAGGAGCTTTTAAAAACTTTTAAGCTCAGGGTGATCCAGGAGACTCCGGTGGTCACCATGCGACTGTTGTCCGTTAAAGGTAGGGGAGTCAATGATATCCGCAACGACCCGGACTCCAACATACCCAAGTGGGCCATCGGTCGTCAGTACCGCTCCACGTACCGAGAAAATTTGGTGGGAACGGAAAAGCTCGTGGCCGGATCCTGGCAGGGAGATTACCGGCAGGGATCTGGACCGGTTCCCATCTCCGTGGAGAAGGGGATCGCCGAGGATCTCCAGGTGAATCTTGGAGACGATTTGAAATTTGATATCTATGGGGTGCCTCTTACCACTCGGGTTGCGAGTATTCGTCAGGTGGATTGGGAGCGTTTCCAGCCTAATTTCTTCATGGTTTTTCCCCGAGGGGTCCTCGAGGGGGCGCCACAGTTCTACGTGCAGGTCCTTCGGGCGCCGACAAGTGACATTTCCGCTCAACTCCAGCGGGCGGTGGTGCAAAAATTTCCAAACGTTTCCACCATCGACCTGACCCTTATCCTGCACACGGTGGATTCGGTTCTCGGAAAAGTTTCATTTGCCATCCGTTTCGTTGCGCTTTTCAGCATCCTGACCGGTCTCATGGTCCTGGCCGGGGCGGTGTTTACCAGCCGCTACCAGCGCCTCGGGGAAAGCGTTTTATTGAGAACCCTCGGGGCGACCCGTGTGCAGGTGAGAAAGATCATGCTCGTGGAGTATCTATTCCTGGGTAGCATTGCGGCGCTGAGCGGTATTCTGCTCTCTCTGGCTGCTAGTTGGGCGTTAGCCTATTTTGTTTTTGATGTTGTCTACCAACCGAGTGGAGCGCTCGTTTTGATCGCGCTTTTTATTGTTACCGGGGTCACGATCCTCGTGGGGCTCGCCAATAGCCGCGGAATCTGCGACCGCCCGCCGCTGGAAGTGCTTCGGGCCGACACATAAATACCTTGCTAAGTGACTTTACACCGGCAGTCCGAACTCTCTTGCCAACCGGGAAACTCAGGGCAGATAGATTTTGACCCCAGGTGGATTCGATTCACATTCTTTGGGGGGGTGTTTCAATATTATAAGGGTAGCGGTTTAAGAAACCGTCTTACTTAAGGAATGGGCAGGATTCGGTAGACGTCATCGGCATCGTAATCGTTTTGGCCCTCCCCATTGGGTCCAAAGGAGCCGATGACAGGAACGATATTTGAGCCACTCAGGTAGTAATCAGGGTCAAAAAAATAGGGGTTTCCCCATGGATCCGTTGGAATGGATTGGATATAGGGACCCTGCCAATTAGGAAAGGCTGCCGTAGCCGAAAGCAGACCGGCCTCGGGAGCGGTCAGGTCCCAAATCTCATCGTCGGCAGTTAGGCCCACCGTGTTAGGCCCAGGCCATCTTTCCGTGTCTGCGGCCAACGCCTCTATAGCGAGGTGGATGGTTTTTAACTCGGATTTGACGCGTGCAATGTTCGCCTGTTCTTTGTAATGGGCATAGGCGGAGAGTGCGATGGCTGTCAAAAGGCCGATGATGGCAATATTTACCATCAGCTCGATCAGTGTGTAGCCCCTTGATGAGGCAGTTTTTAAGTTCACCTGTGCCATGGCCGTTGCGAGTTAAGTTATTGAAATTAAATCATATTTATCGTCATTTTGCAAATTGGATACACTACAGCCTACTGGACCGACGGCTTCACTATTGCTACTCTTTTAATTAAATGGAGTCATAAGTTACTGCTCTTCCGAGTGCTTTGACCAGAACGATCCAATGTGTACCCTCGCCTTTTATTTCCAGCGATTTTCCAAATATCCCATCGTGGTTGCCGCCAATCGAGATGAGCGTCTCGAGCGTCCATCGGGACCTCCGCAGTGGTTAATTGAGGAGGAGGGGGTATTTGGAGGCAAGGATCTTTTGGCAGGCGGGACATGGCTGGGGGTCAATCATAGCGGCATGTTGGTAGGAATCGTAAATCGGCGCTCTGAATCGATTCCGGCGGGCGTGGAGTTCAAATCCCGGGGGCTTCTTTGCCTGCAGCTCTTACAGGCGCGGCATTCGGGAGAAGCTATGGACATTGTCCAACGGGAGAAGGCAACAGACTATCGGCCGTTCAACCTGCTCTTTGCCGATTCGGCAAACGCATTTGTCGTTTTTAATACGGAGCATGAAATCCAGTGCGTCAACTTAAGCTCAGGTTTGCATGTACTGGGGAACGCCTCCGTCTACGATTCCCCGATGGGAAAAGCCAGTCACGCCCAAGACATGTTTACAAACTCTATAGATGAAATCGACGAGGGGGATCGTTCCACCTTTGTCAGGGTGTTTCAAAGGATATTAGGCAATCACCAGCCTCAAGGGCAAAGGGGAGGCAGGGACGCGATTTGTGTCCACGCGGAAGGTTACGGTACGGTCTCGTCCACGATTGTATTGTACCGAAAAGACGAGCAGCGTTTTTACTATTACCACACGGGAGGGGCGCCCTGCCGCTCGGAATACCAGGAGTTGTCTCCCATCACAGTGTTATCCTGAGAGGAATACATCAACCTCGAACAGCGGTATTCAAGCTACAGAAGTTTTGCCCGGCAAGAAGAGCCCAAGTTCATTGACAATGGAATCTTTTATCGGATAATCTGATTGAGTTGAAGTGGACTTTTTGATGATCGTGGAGACCTTAACGTGACCTTAACGATTTCCCTGGTTCTTTTTCTGAGTTCGTTCTTATTCGTTTCTCCTCTTGTCCTAGCCCAGTCTTCTGGACATCCCAGCCTGTCCACGCAGGTCTATACGCCGCGAAGCAGCGATGCTGAGTCTCAGTTGCAGCGGAGAAATGACATAAAGGAGGAAGATCTGGGGGAGCAGCCTCCATCCAGTCCCGCCTGGGTATCGTCGCCGCAGCCGGGTAAGTTTACCGTGATCCCCGGCGTTCAAGAACAGACGGTTCCCGCTGAGGCGATGGGAACACCAGGGGTGGGGGAAGAGCCCGAGAGAACCCGCCGTACCGTGGAGGAAATCGCGCGGGAGGTCACCACGCCGACGGTGGACCAAACACCTTCTCAGACGGCTGTTCAGGCTTCTTTAATCGCGAAAATTACTCCCGAGACTCTACCCCGGCGTGCCGCTTCCCTGCGTCTCACGGAAGAAGGTCGACTGCTCATGGAGGCGGGGGAGTATGAAAAGGCGCTAAATCGATTTGAAAAGACCATCGCCATCGATTCCACCAACCCCTACAGCTACTTTTACCTGGCCCTTGCCCACCATTACCTGACCCACTACCAACAGTCCACAAACTTCTTGGACGTGGCCGAATCTCTTTTGACCGAGGAGCCTTATTGGCTCGCACGGGTCTACACTTTGAAAGGCAAGAACCTGGAGGCCCTGGGTTCACCGGGGCAGGCGGATGCGAGCTTCGCCCAAGCCCTCCGGCTCGACCCCAACAATCAAGCCGCCTTTGAGGCGATCACTGAGATCAAAATCGAGAAGTAAGCGCTCAACCCGCTGAACGAGACTTTCGTTTACATCTCGTAGGGTCTCTCGATACCGTACCTGACCGAAAGTGACCGAAAATTTATCTTCTGCCTTGGCGTGACTCGAGGGTGTAGTTGAACGTGAAGCGGATGCTCAATTGTTCCAGGTCGAGCTGCTTCGGGATAGGTGAAAAAGGGGAGGCTGCGCCAACGGCTCGGAGGGCTTCACGATCCAGTGCGGGATAACCTGAAGACTCGAGGATCCGCACGTTCAGTAAACGACCATTCTCCAAGATAGTAAATTCCACATCAACTTTCCCTTCCAAACCTCGCTCGCTGGCCTGCTCCGGGTACTGCCATGCCTTGACGATATTTTTTTTCACCTCTTCCAGATAAGCAGAGTAGTCCGTTGGCTTGGTGACGGGCGGTGGTCGCAGGCTGGCGCTCTGTTGCGAGGGCTCTGAAGGTGAAGGGGGTTGGGCCGTGGGAACTTCAGGCGCAGTGGGCTCAACGGGCGCCTGCTGTGCCTGTCGCTGACGAATGCGGTTCCTTACCCGAGCGAGGGCCTCTTCAATGAGTTGTTCCCTTGTGGGCGAGGGGGCGACCTCCGTTGGAGGCTGTTCCAGTGCTGTGGTTGGTGAGGTTTCCAACGTTTCGGGTGTTAGCAGGGTAACCTCTTCCGGTTGAGGAGTCTCCGGAGAGGGTTCCGGCGCAGCGGGTTGGAGGACCTGAGGCTCCTGGGGCTCTTCGACCATCGCCGGCGACTGGGCGGTAACGACGGGTTCCAAAGGCTCGGACCTGCTGGGTCGGCCCAGGATGGTGTCGATCTTTTGTGCCGTGCTGGCGATACCCTTGCGGTGACCTATCTCGTGATAAATTTGTAAAGCCTGGGCATACGATTCCAGGGCTTCAACTTTGTCCCCCTGTAGACGATAGATCTCAGCCTGGTTGTTGTACGCAACAGCCATAACCAATTTTTCGTCATTTTGGTCTGCCAGGCTGATGGCCTCCTGCAACTTATTTAATGCCTCGGGGTAGTTTCCGGTTCTTGCGATGGTACGGGCCTCGTTGATCATGGCGAAGGCCTGTCCTCTTTCCGCGGCCGCCGCCGGCGAACCGCCCATGAGGCTAGTCAGAAAAATACAAAGAACCACGAAGAAATAATCGCAAGCCGCGTGGCTCAATTCTTTCGGCGCATTTTTCATTTTAACTATTAACCTTAAGATTGTTCTGGGTTCGGGTCAAGGGTAAACCCTCCCAGCTTCTAGCTCCAGGGTGTGTATTCGGTGTCGCTGGGAATTCCACCCATCAAAATAATCGTCAACAGTTCGATTTAACAATGATAAGATTATATCAGTTGGCTTCAGGGTTGACCATGCGGGCGTCGGTGCCTGTAGGCAAGCATTTGAAGAGAGATTGACCATGGTGAAAGAGCGCATCGAGCAGTTTAGCTCTCGTTGGAGTTTGTTGATATCCATGGTGGGCATCGCTGTGGGTACGGGGAACATCTGGCGTTTTCCCCGTATTGCGGCGAAGTATGAAGGGGGAGCCTTTCTCATCCCCTGGCTGGTCTTCCTGTTTCTATGGTCCATTCCCATCATTGTTATGGAGTATGCCATGGGCAAGGGAACCCGAAAGGGAACCGTGGGTTCCTTTGCCAAACTCATGGGGGCCGACTATGCCTGGATCGGCGCCTTTGTGGGTTTTGTCTCCACCGCCATCATGTTTTACTACTCGGTGGTCAGCGGCTGGTGTCTCCGTTACCTCGCTGCTGCGCTCAGCGGCGATCTTCAGGGGCTCGGCCCCAGTGGTTCTCTTGCGCTTTGGAACCAGTTCGTTACCGGTTATCAGCCGATTCTTTTCCATTTCTTCTCCATGGCCATCGGCACGTTCATCCTTTTTAGGGGCGTGACGAAGGGGATTGAAAGAGCCAACAATATCTTCATCCCTTCGCTGGTATTCTTACTGCTTATCTTACTTGTCCGCGCTGTGTCTCTGCCTGGGGCCTGGGCAGGGGTCGAGCGTTTCTTTACGGTCAGGTGGGATCTTTTGCTCGACCACCGCGTGTGGCTGGATGGGTTGACCCAAAACGCTTGGAGTACCGGTGCCGGCTGGGGACTGATACTCACCTACGCTGTGTATATGAGAAAACGGGAAGACACCGTCCTCAACTCGAGTGTCACAGCCTTTGCCAACCATTCCATCTCGCTGGTGGCAGGGATCACGGTCTTTGCTACGGTTTACGCGTTGATCCCTTTTCAGGCTCGCGAGGTGATGTCACAGCCGGGTCCCATGAACACCGGTTTGGCGTTTATTTGGATCCCGCAACTGCTTTCACGTTTGCCGGGAGGATATTTCTTTTCCATTGTGTTTTTCCTGGCCTTGTTCTTCGCTTCCATGAGCTCTCTCATTTCCATGATCGAACTTGCGGTCAGGGTTTTTAACGACGCCGGGGTGAAGCGCCATGTGGCCATCTTGGGTGTCGGTACCGCTGGTTTTGTTTTGGGAATCCCCTCCGCTGTCAGTTCAAAGGTCTTCATCAACCAGGATTGGGTCTGGGGGGTCGGCCTGATGGTGAGCGGTGCCTTTTTTACTTTTGGGGTACTTCGTTTCGGTGTGTCCCGATTTCGAGACATTTACGTCAATTCTGAGGGAACGGATATCCGGGTGGGGGGCTGGTACGATTTCATGATCAAGATATGTATCCCTGTAGAAGTGACCGCCCTGATCGGTTGGTGGTTTTGGGTGGTGATACGTGCTGATCCAGGGGGATGGTGGAACCCGCTTAAGGTCGATTCCGTTGGTACCTGTCTCTTTCAGTGGGGACTCGTGTTGATCGTATTTCTTTTGCTGAATCGCTGGATGGCCCAGCGAACTTTGGAGGAGTCATGAGTCTCGAGAGCTTTCTAACGATGTTACTGATTCTGACGGTGGTTTGGGGGGGGTTGATTCTCATGCTGGTGGTTGCCATTCGGAGGGAAAGGGCAAAAGCCCGCATCCAGGATACTCAGTGAAAAGTAGTAAGTGTTCACGCACCGCGCATGGCGCAAAGCGCATAGCGCGGATTGGGAACAGAGCAAAATTTTTGTTTGTGGATCCGCCTACCAAACAAAAATCCCCTGTCTGCGAGAATCTGCGTAAATCTGCTGTTAATACTTTTTTTCCGATCTCCGACTTCTGACCTCTGATATCCGGTTTGTCTCTGCGCCTCTGCGTGAAATTTCTTTTTCCGCGCCTTGCTCTATGCGCTTGGCGCCTTGCCGTTTAGGTTTCCCCTCTCCCCAGGGCGCGGGATCGTTCGGTTGCCTTCAATACCGCGTCCATGACAGTACCCCTCATGCCGCCCTTTTCCAGAGCATATAGACCTGCAATCGTGGTTCCACCGGGGGAGGTTATCTCATCCCGGCCTTGCGCCAGGTGCTTCCCGCTTTCCAGGGCCAGTTTAGCCGTTCCGTAAACTGTCTGGAGGGCAAGCTTCAATGCCACCTCTCGGGTCAGACCTACCTGAACTCCACCATCGGCAAGGGATTCGATGAATAGGTACACGTAGGCCGGACCGCTTCCACTTAGGGCGGTGACGGCATCGAGGTGTTTTTCCTCCACCGCCAAAGCAATGCCAACGCTTTCCAGTACGCTCTTGACCCGGTCCAGGTCGGTCTCTGTGGCATGGCTCCCCAGGGCGTAGGCCGAGGCTGCGGCACCGATGACACATGGCACGTTGGTCATGACGCGAACCACCCTGGCACCCTTCTCCAAGCAAGATTCCATCTTGGCGATGGGAACGCCGGCTGCAACGGAGACCAATACCTTATTTTTGCCCAGGGGTTTTGCGATTCCATCAAGAACCGTGGATACCTGGGCCGGTTTAACGGAAAGGATGACGATGTCGGCAAATTCACAAACCGCTCGATTGTCTGAAGTGACCGTAATGCCGGTGTCCTGAGCGAGGCTTTTTCGCGTGGACTCCCTGGGCGCGCTGGCCATAACCTGATCTTTCCGGACCAGCTTGTTGTTGAGAATGCCGCGAATGATCGCGGAACCTATTTTTCCAGCGCCGATAACGCCAATCTTTTCTTTCAGCATAATCGCTCCCCCTCACGGGATTACTAGCGGCTTACCCCAATACCGCATGATACCATAGGATCCCTTTACTCCATCAACCACTGGGAGTTTTGTGAAACTGGATCGCGGTAGACGAACTCATCAACGCCCCATGGACTGCGGCTCATCATACGGGCACACACAGATCAACAAGGAGTTGTCAGGAACGGCGACGAATATGGTAGAAAGAAGAGAACGTTTGACTGTTTCAGCTCAGAAAACAGAACTCAGGTGCCTTCGTCCTCAACATCGGTGGCGGCGAGCCTACGATAGGTTCGTTCTTCCTCAATTTTCTTGAGGATCTTGGATTCCTTCTCCGTTTCTTCTTGGCATCTCACACACAGACGGGTAAATGGGAGGACCTTCAGGCGGCCCATGCCGATCTCTTCTTCACAGTTGTCGCAGCCGCACTCGCAGATACCGTAGGTCTTGTCCTCGATTCTTTGTAAGGCATCGTCGATGGCGAGAAGTTTATCTCTCTCACGGTCGCTCAGGATGATGTTGATCTCCCGATCCCTCTCATCACTGGCCAGGTCGTAGGTATCACGCCCCTCGTCCTTTAACCCCTCGCTTTCTTCCTTCACACGATCCTGAATTTCCCGGAGGAGCTGCTTCTTCATCTCCGTTAAGGAGTCTTTTGATTTCTTGAGAAAATCTTTTCTCATATGATTTTACCCCCAAGCCCGAAGATCAATCGTCTAGTATCTCAACATTTTTTAACGAGTGTCAAGAGCAAATTACGACCCCATCTCAATAATATCCACGTCGTCGGGGACCTCCAGGCGGAAAAGAGAGTCCCCGAGGCCCACCTCCCGTTGCAGGTCGGAGAACCGGATGGTCGTGACATTTCCCACCGCATCCTCGATTTCCGCCCATAAAATGTCGAACTTATCCTTGGTGACACCCAACCGAAGTTGGCCGACCCCCCCCAATTCTTCTTTGGGAACCAATTGGACCACGTAGTGATCCACGTCGGTCCGAATGAGGGAGCCGTTAAAATCCCGTTTGAGATCTCCAATGCCAAGCATGAAGGACAGGGGCGTGTCGGAGAGAAAAGCCTTGCTGAGCCGGCTCTTGATCACCTGTTTCTCTTCCGGTTCATAATAGTAGAGGTACT
>JABAOE010011989.1_pt3 | contig 20411 bp, 20 predicted proteins | sample 7062141 | NCBI WGS metagenome assembly JABAOE01 (sample SAMN14538627, study PRJNA623070) | marine sediment metagenome | biome: marine biome [ENVO:00000428]; feature: marine pelagic biome [ENVO:01000023]; material: deep marine sediment [ENVO:00002113] | place: India: Gulf of Khambhat ... | reverse complement strand
CTCGATGCCGGTGGCGACCGCGAAGATGTTGGGATCGAAGATGATGTCCTCGGGCGGGAACCCGGCCTGCTCGGTCAGCAGCCGGTAGGCGCGGGTGCAGATCGACATTCGCCGCTCGGTCGTCTCCGCCTGTCCCTGTTCGTCGAACGCCATGACGATCACCGCCGCGCCGTAGCGCCGGATCTCGCGCGCCTGCTCGAGGAACGCCTCCTCGCCCTCCTTCAGGCTGATCGAGTTGACGACGCCCTTGCCCTGCGTGCACTTCAGGCCCGCCTCGATCACCTCCCAGCGCGACGAGTCGATCATCGTCGGCACCTTCGCGATGTCGGGCTCGGCCGCGATCAGCTTCAGGAACCGGTCCATGGCCTCGACCGAATCGAGCATCGCCTCGTCCATGTTGACGTCGATGATCTGCGCGCCGCTCTCGACCTGCTGCAGCGCGACCGAGCAGGCCTCCGCATAATCACCTTCCATGATCAAGCGCTTGAACTTGGCGGAGCCGGCCACGTTCGTGCGCTCGCCGACGTTGGCGAACAGCGAGTCCGCCCTGATATTCATCGGCTCGAGCCCCGACAGTCGGCATGCGACCGGCAAGTCGGGCGGCACTCGCGGCGCCTTGTCGCCGAGCGCCGCGACGAGCGCGCGGATGTGCTCCGGGCGGGTGCCGCAGCAGCCGCCGACCACGTTCAGCAGACCCTCGTCGGCGAATCCGCTCAGCACCTTCGCCATCGACTCCGGTGTCTCGTCATAGCCGCCGAATTCATTCGGCAGCCCGGCATTCGGGTGGCAGCTGACGCGCGTTTCCGCGATCTCGGACAGCTCCGTCAGCCACGGGTGCAGCTCCGCGGCGCCGAGTGCGCAATTCAAACCAACCAGGAACGGCTCTGCGTGGCGCACCGAGTTCCAGAACGCCTCGACGGTCTGGCCGGACAGCGTGCGGCCGGACGCATCGGTGATCGTGCCGGAGATCATCACCGGGATCGGGCGGCCGAGTTCATCGCCCAGTTTCGAGATCGCGTACAGCGCGGCCTTCGCGTTCAGCGTGTCGAATACCGTCTCGATCAGCAGGAAGTCGACGTCGCCGTCGACCAGCGCGCGTGCCCCCTCGCCGTACGTGGTGACGAGTTCTTCGAACGAGATGTTGCGAAAGCCCGGGTCATTGACATCGGGCGAGATCGACGCGGTGCGGTTGGTCGGGCCCAGCACACCGGCCACGAAGCGCGGCCGGCCGGTCTTGATCGTGAACTCATCGGCGACTTCGCGAGCGAGCCGCGCGGAAGCGAGGTTCAGTTCCCGCACCCAGGCCTCGAGCCCGTAGTCCGCCAGCGCCGGCGCGTTACCGTTGAACGTGTTCGTCTCGATCACGTCGGCGCCCGCGTCGAGAAAGGCCGCATGGATGTTCAGAATCACGTCCGGTCGCGTGAGGCTCAACAGGTCGTGGTTGCCTTTGAGTTCGATCTCCGAGTCGGCGAAGCGCGCCCCACGATAGTCCTCCTCCGTGAGCTCGTAGCCCTGCACCATTGTGCCCATCGCCCCGTCCAGGAAGACGATGCGCTTGGCCAGCAGACCCTGCAGCGCTTCGAAATCAGCCATGCGCCGCCTTGCTCTCACCTTCCGCCACCGGGCGAATCCCGAGCGCGTGACAGATCGCGTATGTCAGCTCGGCCCGGTTCAGCGTATAGAAATGAAACTCGTCGATACCCTCGGCCTGCATCCTCTGCACCATGTCGATCGCGATACTGGCCGCGATCATGCGACGCGTTTCCTCATCGTCGTCGAGGCCCTCGAAGCGCTCGTGCAGCCACTGCGGCACGGCGGCACCACAGGTTGCCGCAAACCGCAGAAACTGCTGAAACCTGTTGATTGGCAGTACACCCGGCACGATCGGCGCGGTGATGCCGGCCGCCGCGCACTTGTCGCGGAAGCGCAGGAAATTGTCCACATCGAAGAAGAACTGAGTGATCGCGCGCGAGGCGCTCGCCTCCAGCTTACGCTTTAGGTTTTCGAGATCGAACTCCGCGCTCGGTGCCTCAGGATGCACCTCAGGATATGCGGCCACGGAGATGTCGAAATCGGCAACCTCATGCAAACCCGCGACGAGGTCGACCGCGTATTCGTACCCGCCGGGATGCGGCTCGTAGTGGTCGGCTCCGGCCGGTGGATCGCCGCGCAGCGCGACGATATCGCGGATGCCCTCGGCCCAGTACTGCGCTGCGATGGCCTGCACTTCCTGCTTCGTCGCACCGACGCAGGTCAGATGCGGCGCCGCGCGCAAGCCTGTTTCCCGGATGATCCGGCTAACGATGCGATGGGTTCGATCGCGCGTCGAGCCGTCGGCGCCGTAGGTCACCGAGACGAAACGCGGCTTCAGCGGCGCGAGCCGCTGGATCGAGTTCCATAAGGTCTCCTCCATCGCCGGGGTCTTCGGCGGGAAAAACTCGAACGAGACTTGGGGGTGTTCAGGCATCTGTTCCTGTCCTCTTCTGTTCTGCGGCCGGCACGGCCAGAAGCAGTGCGTATTCCATGATGCGGCCCGGCAACCAGTTGCGCGTCGTGACCCGGTAACCCAGCTCGTCGAGCCGGCCGGTCAGCCAACCGTCGACGAGGACGCCACGGGCGGTCGTCGGCTGTCGCGCGACCGGCTGAATCCGATCGACGATGACGAGCCGTCCGTCGCGTCGCAGGACGCGGATCGCCTCGCACAGGCCGGCGCACGGATCGGTCGCCCCGCTGAGCACCTCGTCCAGGACGACGAGGTCGAACGTCGCGTCGCCGAACGGCAGATCGGACAGCTCACCGTCGCGCACGGTGCCGTTGGCGATGCCGGACTCGTGGACCCGCGATCGCGCCAGCAATCGCATGCGCTTCGATGAGTCGACCCCGACGACCTGGCTCGCGCGCGCGCCGAGCATGCACAGCAGGCTGCCGGCGCCGCTGCCGATGTCGAGCACATCGCCGAGCGGGCCATCGCCCAGCGCATCGTCCAGCGCCGCAGCGATTTCGCGGGCGTCGGGCCTCGAGCCGGTAAAGCCGGCGCCCGGCGGGGTTCCGCCCCAAGCCGTGCAGGCGTCGCGCGCGCGCTCGCGCTTGACATTCGCCAGCGCCGCCGCGTCCGCCGCGAGCGTCGGGTCATCGGTGCCGGCGAGTGAGATGATGTTCGACACAAAATCGCATTCCGCGGCGCCGGGGGCGACGCGGTAGTAGACCCAGTGGCCGTCCCTGAACCTCGTGACCAGCCCGGCTTCGCCGAGCAGTCGCAGGTGCCGGGACACGCGCGGCTGGCTCTGCGCCAGTATCTGCTGCAACTCGCCCACGGTGGCCTCGCCGGTCGACAGCAGGGCCAGGAGGCGAAGACGGGTCGTATCTCCCGCTGCCTTCAGGATCCGGATTGCATTATCCAGGGGCATGGCGGGTAAATATAAAGGAATCTTTATACATTCGCCAGAGATCGTTCGACAATAACCGAAATCGCGAAAAAGTCGTGAATTCCGGCGAACCCGTCAATAACTGCCCGGATCAAGAGGGTAAATGTGAGCAGCAGAGCTCGCCAGCACGCGAAATGGCACAAAGATTCGCGAAATGCGCCGAACGTGCGCCGTTCGGGCCGGTATCAGGTGAGCTTATCGCGCAGAATCTCGTTCACCCGGCCAGGATTCGCCTTGCCCTGCGTCGCCTTCATGACCTGCCCGACCAGGAAGCCGAGCACTTTCGTCTTGCCCTCCCGGTATTGCTGCACCTGCTCCGGGCAGTCGGCGATGACCTGATCGACGATCGCCTCGAGCTCGCCGGCGTTGCTGATCTGCTTCAGGCCGCGTCGCTCGATGACCTGGTCGGCGAGGCCCTCGCCCCGCCACATCGCATCGAACACCTCCTTGGCGATCTTCCCGCTGATCGTGTGATCGGCGATGCGGTCGAGCAGCCCGGCCAGCGCCGCCGCGTCCACCCGGCTGTCGACGATATCGAGTCCATCACGGTTCAGCGCGCCCGACAGGTCGCCGATGATCCAGTTCCCGGCGAGCCTGGCCGACGCCGCCGTGGCGCCCACGACAGCCTCGAAGTAGTCCGCGAGTTCGCGGGTCGATACGAGCAACTCGACGTCTTCCCGCCGGAGGCCGTAGTCCGCCACGAAGCGCGCTCGCTTCGCGTCGGGCAGCTCCGGCAGCGCTTGCCGAATGGCCTCGACCATGTCGTCGTCGAGCTCGATCGGCAAGAGGTCCGGGTCGGGGAAGTAGCGGTAGTCGTTCGCCTCTTCTTTCGTACGCATCGGGCGGGTCTCGTCAAGCTCGGAGTCGTACAGGCGGGTTTCCTGCTCCACCTCGCCGCCTTCCTCGAGGACATCGATCTGACGCTCGACCTCGTACTTGATCGCGCGCTCGACGAAGCGGAACGAGTTCAGGTTCTTGATCTCGGTGCGCGTGCCGAACTCTTCCTGCCCGGTCGGCCGCACCGACACGTTCGCATCGCAGCGGAACGACCCCTCCTGCATGTTGCCGTCGGAAATGCCGAGATAGCGAACGATCTGGTGAATCTTGCGCATGTATGCGACCGCCTCCGCCGCCGAGCGCATGTCGGGCTCGGACACGATCTCGAGCAGCGGGGTGCCGGCGCGGTTCAGGTCGATGCCCGACTCGCCGTCGAGGCTCCCGTGGACGGACTTGCCGGCGTCCTCTTCCATGTGCGCGCGCGTGATGCCGATGCGCTTCGTCGTGCCGTCCTCGAGCGTGATGTCGACGTGTCCGACTCCGACGATCGGCAACTCGTACTGGCTGATCTGATAGCCCTTCGGCAGATCCGGGTAGAAATAGTTCTTCCGCGCGAAGACCGAGCGGCGCGCGATCTCGGCATCGATCGCGAGGCCGAAGCGGATCGCCTTGCGCACGACGCTGCCGTTCAGCACCGGCAAGACGCCGGGGAAACCGAGATCGACCAGGCAGGCTTGCGTGTTCGGCTCCGCGCCGTACGCCGTCGCGGCACCGGAGAAAATCTTGCTGCGCGTCGACAGCTGCGCATGAATCTCGAGGCCGATGACCGTCTCCCATCGCATCGCCGTCAACCCCGTTCGAGCTCCGGCGCCCGCAGGTGCCAGTCCGTCCGCTGCTGGTACTGGTGCGCGAAGTTCAGCACGGTCGCCTCGCCGAAAGCCGGCGCGATGAGCTGCAGCCCAACCGGCAGTCCCTCAACGAATCCACAGGGCACCGAGGCCCCGGGCAACCCGGCCAGGTTGACGCCGATCGTGTAGATGTCATTGAGGTACATCTGCACCGGGTCGTCGACTTTCTCGCCGAGCCGAAACGCCGGCGTCGGCGTTGTCGGCCCGGCTATGATGTCCACCGACTCGAAGCATCGGCGAAAATCGTCCGCGATCAGCTGCCGAGCCTTCTGCGCCTGCAGGTAATACGCGTCGTAATAACCGGCCGACAGCACATATGTGCCGGTCATGATGCGTCGCTTGACCTCCGCGCCGAAGCCTTCCTTGCGGCTGAGCTTGTATAGCGATTCGAGGTCGCCGACGCCCTCCGCCCGGTGGCCGAAGCGCACGCCGTCGAAACGCGACAGGTTCGAAGAGCACTCGGCCGGCGCCACGATGTAATACGTCGGCACCGACGCACCGATATGCGGCAGCGAGACTTGCCGGACGCTGGCGCCGAGCTTCTCGAATTCTGCGACGGCGGCTCGCACGCATTCGGCATTGTCGGGATCAAGTCCCGCGTCGAAGAATTCGTCCGGCACGCCGACGCGCTTTCCGGCCAACGAGTTCTCGAGCGAGGCCGTATAGTCCGGCACCGGCCGGTCCGCCGACGTCGAGTCGCGGGGGTCGAAGCCGGCCATTGCGCCGAGCAACAGGGCCGCGTCCTCGGCCGTCAGCGTCAAGGTGCCGGCCTGGTCGAGGCTGGACGCGAACGCCACCATGCCGTAGCGCGACACACGTCCGTACGTCGGCTTCAAGCCAGTCACGCCGGTCAACGCGGCGGGCTGACGAATCGAGCCACCGGTATCGGTTCCGGTCGCCGCCGGGACCAGGCCCGCCGCGACCGCCGCCGCGGAACCGCCGGACGAGCCGCCCGGAGAACGGGTCCGGTCCCAAGGATTCGCGACCGGCCCGTAGAAGCTCGTCTCGTTCGACGAGCCCATCGCGAACTCGTCCATGTTCGTCTTGCCGACCACGACGACGCCAGCCGCGGCCAGGTTCTCGACCACGGTCGCGTCATACGGCGAGACGAAGTTGGACAGCATTTTCGAACCGCAGGTCGTCAGCACGCCCCGCGTACAGAAGATGTCCTTGTGGGCGAGCGGGACGCCGGTCAGCGGTCCACCCTCGCCGGCGGCCAGCCTCCGGTCGGCGGCATCGGCAGCAGCGAGGGCCTCGTCGGCCATGACGGTTATAAAAGTGTTCAAAGCGCCGTCATGGCGGGCTATCCTGTCGAGGCATGCCTCGGTCAGCGCGCGGCTGGTGAGGGAACCCTCCCGCAGCGCAGCGGCGATCGCCGTAATCGTCTGCCTCTCCACCGCTGTCAGCGCCTACTCGATGACCTTCGGGACACGGTAGTAGCCGTCTGCCGTTCTGGCGGCGTTCTGCTGGTACAACTCGCGGCGATCGGTCTCGGTGACCTCGTCCGGCCGCAGGCGCTGCGCCATCTCCAGCGGGTGCGCCATCGGCGCGACGTCCGTCGTGTCCAGCTCTCCGAGTTCCGCCACGAGGTCGATGATGTTCGAAAGCTTGTCGACGTAGTCAGCGATTTCATCATCGCTTACCTCGAGACGAGCGAGGTGCGCGATGTGTTCGACATCACGTGTCGTCAGTGCCATGGGACAGGTTCCGGACGGGTTGGCCCCGGGGCAAACAATGATAATCCGCAGTTGCCCAAAATCCCACCGGTTGCTAGAGTGGCCGCGTTTTACGGGTTGTTATTCGCGAGTATCCTCAATGTTGAAAGGGGTTCTCGGCTACTTTTCCAACGATCTGTCGATCGACCTGGGAACTGCCAACACGCTCATCTATCTGTCCGGTCACGGGATCGTGCTCGACGAGCCTTCCGTGGTCGCAATCAGGGAAGAGCCGGGCCGCGGCGGCAAGAGCGTCGAAGCCGTTGGGATAGAGGCGAAGAACATGCTCGGCCGCACCCCCGGCAACATCACGGCGATCAGGCCGCTCAAGGACGGGGTCATCGCCGATTTCACCGTCACCGAGAAGATGCTGCAGCATTTTATCCGCAAGGCACATCCCGGCCGCTATTTCCGACCGAGCCCGCGGGTGCTGATCTGCGTGCCATACGGCTCGACACAGGTCGAGCGACGCGCGATCCGCGAGTCCGCCGAGGGCGCCGGCGCGCGGAAGGTCTTCCTGATCGAGGAGCCGATGGCCGCCGCGATCGGTGCCGGCATGCCGGTGCACGAGGCGCGTGGGTCGATGGTACTGGACATCGGCGGCGGAACATCCGAGGTCGCGATCATTTCGCTGAATGGCATCGTGTATGCGGCATCCGTGCGCATGGGCGGAGATCGCTTCGACGAAGCCGTGATCAACTACGTGCGCCGTAACTACGGTATTCTGATCGGCGAGGCGACGGCGGAGCGCATCAAGCACGAGATCGGTTCGGCCTATCCCGGCGAGGAGGTCAAAGAACTGTCCGTCAAGGGTCGCAACCTGTCAGAGGGTGTGCCGCGAAGCTTCAGCCTGAACAGCAACGAGATTCTCGAGGCCTTGCAGGAGCCGCTGCAGGGGATCGTCGGCGCCGTCAAGGGCGCCCTGGAACAGACGCCACCGGAACTGGGCGCGGACGTTGCGGAACGAGGCATCGTACTGACGGGCGGTGGTGCCCTGCTGCGCGATATCGACAAGCTGCTGATGGAGGAAACAGGTCTGCCGGTCGTCATCGCGGACGATCCGCTGACCTGCGTTGCGCGCGGCGGCGGGCGCGTGATCGAGTTGATGGACGAACACGGACCGGCGGTCTTCGGTCTCGACTGAGGGGTAGCTGAAATGGGGTCAGACCCCATTTTTTTCTTCCGACGAATGGGGTCAGACCCCATTTCTATGCGAACGGTTGCGGCTTCCCCAAGATCGACAGGAACGAATGGGGCCTGACCCCGTGCCCTTCAGCGCGCCCGCCAGCGACCAGAGAGCTTTTCGTGAACCGAGCCCGGGACCGCGCACGCTCGTCATCTGCCTGTTGTCCATCGGCCTGATGGTGCTCGATAACCAGAATCAGCACATGGAGACGGTGCGCAGCGTTCTGGCCACCGCCGCCTATCCCATTCGGGTGCTGATCGACCTGCCGTCGACCATCGGACAGTGGCTCGGCGAGAACCTGTCGACGCGCGACACGCTGCTGAGCGAGAACCGCACACTGAAAGACCGCATTCTGGTGCAGAACGCCCGTCTGCAGCGGATGGCGGCTCTGGAGGCGGAAAACGAGCGCCTGCGCGCCTTGCTCGACTCGACCGCCAAGGTCGGCGACCGGGTGCTGATCGCCGAGATCATGTCGGTCGATATGAATCCGTTCCGCCACAAGATCGTGGTGAACAAGGGCAGCCGGGACGAGGTCTTCGTCGGCCAGGCGATGATCGATGCCGAGGGCGTCATCGGTCAGGTCATCCGCGATCAGCTTTACTCCGCGGAGGCGCTGCTGATCACGGACGTGGATCACGCGCTGCCAGTCGAGCTGCTCCGCAATCAGCTGCGCACGATTGCCGTCGGCACAGGAGACCTGGAGCGCTTGTCCCTGCCTTTCCTGCCGCGTAACGCCGACGTGATCGAGGGCGACCTGTTGGTGACGTCGGGCCTTGGCGGTACCTTTCCGCCGGGCTACCCGGTCGGGACGATCGAGCGCGTTTCGGGCGAGAGCGGCCAGCCGTTCCTGACGATCAGCGCGCGACCCTCCGCCGGCCTGAATCGCATTCGCGAGGTGCTGCTGATCTGGCCCGAACCGGCGGCCGCGCAAGGGGTCGAGACGCCGGCGCAGCCTGCGGACAGCGAGCAACCCGATACCGATGGCGCCACGCCTTCGGCCGAAGAACAGCCGGGGGACGCTGGATCGGGGGCCGAGGCACCGACGAACGCGGAACCATCGGCTGAGCAGCCGGCGGTCGCCGAGGAGGGCGCTTAATGCCGCGCGCCAACGCGCCCCGCTGGCCGGTCTGGGTGATCCTGGTCGTCGCGACCGGCCTGGTCAGCGTGCCCTTGCCCGATGTGCTGACCCCCTTTCGCCCGCCGTGGGCGACGATGGCCGTGATCTACTGGATCATGATGTGGCCGCGCGCGTTCGGCCCGGTCGCGGCCTGGTTCATCGGCCTGATGCTGGACGTGCTGCAGGGCGAACTGCTCGGCCAGCACGCGCTGGCGCTGACCGTCGTCGGCTACCTGACGCTGCGGTTTCACCTGCAGATCCGTATCTTTCCCTTGTGGCAGCTGACGGCGACGGTATTCGCCCTGCTGGCGATCGAGGCGTTCATCCTGTTCTGGATCGACGGCGTGGCCGGCAATCCGCCCGTCGGCCTGGCCCGCTGGACGCAGGTGCTAACCGGGGCAGTGCTGTGGCCGCCGGTGATGGCGATTATGGACCGGGCGCGCGAGCGCATCGAGTACCGCGACCCTACGTTTACGTAACTATGGGATCGAACACATTTCTTCTGCCCGGCCGGCCGGATAATGGGCACCCCCTGCGGGTTGGGGACAAGCTCGGTGTCACCGCTGTACGAGACACATGGCGACGACGGTAAGAATCAAGGATCACTGGGCCGAGCAGCGCCTGTTTCTGCGCCGCGTGATCGTCTCATCCCTGTTGGTACTCGGTTTGATCGGAATCGTCGTCGGCCGACTCACGCAGCTGCAGGTCTTCGAATACGAGTATTTCTCGGCGCAGTCGCAGGGCAACCGGATCCGGGTACAGCCCGTCCCACCCACGCGCGGCCTGATCTTCGACCGCAACGGCATCGTCCTGGCCGAGAACATGCCGAGCTATCAGCTGGAGCTCACACCCGAACAAGTTTCGGACCTGGACGACACCCTGACACGCCTTGCGGCGATGGGCCTGATCGATCCCGACAACATCGGCGAGATCAACGCGCGGATCAGGTCGCACCGTCGGTTCGAGGCGATCCCGATTCGCAAGCGCCTCCTGGACGACGAAGTCGCGCGATTCGCGGTGGATCGCCCACGCTTCCCCGGTGTCGAGATTCGCGCGCGGCTCACGCGCAACTATCCCTACGGTGAGGCCGTCGCGCATGCGCTCGGTTACGTCGGCGGCATCAGCGCCGCGGATCTCGAGACGATCGACCAGAGCGACTATGCGGGCACGTCGCTGATCGGCAAGGTCTCGCTCGAGAACAGTTACGAGTCGATCCTGCACGGCGACGTTGGGCACGAGGACGTCCTGGTAAACGCGCGCGGCCGCATCATGCAAAAGCTCAGCAACGAACCCGCGATGCCCGGCCAGGACCTCGTGCTGACGATCGATATCGGCGCCCAAGTCACCGCTCACCGGGCGCTGGACGGTCGGCGCGGCGCAGTCGTTGCGATCGATCCGAAGAACGGCGACGTGCTGGTGTTCGCCAGTGCACCCGCCTTCGACCCCAATGCGATCAGCATCGGCATGAGCCGCGCAGACTACCAGGCGCTGCAACAAGATCCGGACCTGCCGTTGTTCAACCGCGCTCTGCGCGGCAGTTATCCACCCGGCTCCACGATCAAGCCGATCGTCGCGCTTGCCGCCCTCCACCTTCGGGTGATCGATCCGGACTATCGGAGGATGTGCGGCGGTTATTACACGCTGCCGGGCAGCACGCATCGCTATCGCGACTGGAAACGCGGGGGCCATGGTCTGGTCGACATGCACGAGTCGATCGAGCAGTCCTGCGACGTCTATTTTTACGATCTTGCCCGCGAACTCGGCATCGATCGCATGGGCGAATTTCTCCAGAGCTTCGGGCTCGGCGCGCCGACCGGCCTGGACATGGCCGGCGAGAAGGGCGGCCTGATCCCATCCCGCGAGTGGAAGCGCGCGAACTTCGCGCGCCCCGCGGACAAAGTCTGGTTTCCCGGCGAGACGGTCATCGCCGGCATCGGTCAGGGTTACATGCTCGCCACCCCGCTGCAACTCGCCCACGCGACCGCGACGATCGCCAGTCGGGGCAAGCGTTTCCGACCGACGCTCCTGCGCGCCCGGATGGATCCGATGACGCGGGATTCGGAGTTCGTCGAACCGGAGCCGCTGCCGCCAGTCGCGGTCACCGACGACTGGCAATGGGATCGCATCATCAGCGCAATGAATGCGGTCATGCAGGGGCCGCGCGGCACCGCGCGTGCCGTTGGCGTCGACGCGCCGTTCATGATGGCCGGCAAAAGCGGTACCGCTCAGGTATTCACGGTGGCGCAGGACGAGGAGTATGACACCGATGAACTGGAGGAACGGATGCGCGACCACGCCTTGTTCGTCGCCTTCGCGCCGCTCGAAGACCCGCAGATTGCCGTCGCGGTGATCGTCGAGAACGGTGAGAGCGGCAGTCGCACGGCCGCGCCGATCGCACGCGCGGTGATCGAATCCTATCTCGAGGGACGGCCATGAGCACGTCACTGGTCGACGACCGTCGGAGCCCGGGCATCGGTGCCGGTGCGATCATGCTGCGGGGCCTGCACGTGGACGGCGCGCTGCTGGCCGGCATACTGGCGATTCTCGCGATCGGACTGGCCGCGCTGTACAGCGCGGTCGGTCAGAATTCAGCGATGCTGTTGAGTCAGGGTATTCGCATCATGGCCGCGCTCGCGGCGATGCTCATCATGGCGCAGGTCGAACCGATATTCCTGCGTCGTGCCGCACCATGGATCTACGCCATGGCCTTGATCCTGCTGGTGCTGGTCCTGGTGACGGGTGACGTCGGCAAGGGCGCGCAGCGCTGGCTGGATCTCGGCGTGCGGTTTCAGCCGTCCGAGATCATGAAACTCGGCCTCCCGCTGATGCTGGCGGCGCTGCTGCACGATCGGCCATTGCCCCCGTCGCTGGGCATGATCCTGCTGACCCTGGCGCTGATATTGGTGCCGGTCGGGTTGATCGCGATCCAGCCCGACCTCGGGACCGCGATTCTGATCGTTTTGTCCGGGGCGACCGTCATTTTCCTCGCCGGCATCGGCGCGCGTTACATCATCGGCGCCATCACGCTGGGGCTCGGCTCGATACCGATCCTGTGGTATTTCGTCATGCGCGAGTACCAGAAGAAACGCGTGATGACGCTTCTGGACCCGGATTCCGATCCACTCGGCGCCGGTTACCACATTATCCAATCCAAAATCGCGATCGGTTCGGGCGGGCTGTTCGGCAAGGGCTGGCTGAACGGGAGCCAGGGCCAACTCGAATTCCTCCCTGAGCGCTCCACGGACTTCATTTTTGCCGTGATCGGTGAGGAATTCGGCCTGCTCGGGGCCCTGACGATCCTTCTGATCTACCTCTTCATCGTCGGGCGTGGTCTATTTATAGCGACGATGGCGCAGGACACGTTCTCCCGCCTGGTCGCTGGCAGCATCAGCCTGACCTTCTTCTTCTACATATTCGTCAACACCGCCATGGTGACGGGGCTCCTGCCGGTCGTCGGCATACCGCTGCCGCTCGTCAGCGCGGGGGGCACGTCGATGGTGACCCTGCTGGCCGGTTTCGGTATTCTCATGTCCATCCAGACGCACCGGAAGCTACTGGCCAGATGACAAGGATTCCCTCTCGTTGCAGCCCGGCCGGCTGCCTGTTCGCCGTGACCCTGATCGCGTTTCTGCCGGCAGTCGCGCTCGCGCTCGATCCGCAGCGAGCAGACGTGACGGCGTTCGTCGACCAACTCGTCGCCGAACATGATTTCGACCGCGACTGGCTCGTATCGACGCTTGCCGACGGCGAGACCAAGCAAAAGATCCTCGATGCGATGAGCAGGCCCGCCGAGAAGACCCTCGCCTGGCACGAATACCGGAAGATCTTCGTGACGCCGAAGCGAATCGATGCGGGCGTGAGATTCTGGGGCAAACACGCCGCGCGACTCACCCGTATCTCGACCCGAACCGGCGTGCCACCCGAGATCATCGCCGCAATCATCGGAGTCGAAACCTACTACGGGCGCCAGACCGGCGGTTACCGCGTGCTCGATGCGCTGGCCACGCTCGGCTTCGATTACCCGCCCCGCGCAAAATTCTTTCGCGGCGAGCTCGAGCAGTTCTTCCTGCTGACGCGCGACGAGCAACTGGTCCTGACGGACGTCAAGGGCTCGTATGCGGGCGCGATGGGTCCGCCGCAATTCATACCCAGCAGCTACCGGGCGTACGCCGTAGACGGCGACGGCGACGGCCGTCGGGATCTGCTGGGCAACTGGGACGACATCCTCGCGAGCGTCGCCAACTACTTCGTGGAGCATGGCTGGCGACCCGGCGAGCCGGTCGCCGTGCGGGGCGAGGTCGACGAGCCGGCGAAGTTCCCGGTCGGTCGAAACCAACTGAAGCTGGACGACACGGTCGCCTCGCTGACCGACAAGGGCGTCCGGTTCGAAACCGAGATGGCCGCGTCGTCGCCGACGCAGTTGATTGGGCTCGAGGGCGACCTTGGCCAGGAGTATTGGGTCGGCTTCAAGAACTTCTACGTGATTACGCGTTACAACCGCAGCCAGATGTACGCGATGGCGGTCTATCAACTCGCGACTGAACTGGCACGCGCCGCAGGCGTGGTCGCGACGACCGCGAGCAGCGCGGCGAGCGATGCCCCGTAAACGGTGCCAGGACCGGTGACGCCCGCAGCGACCATCGTCATCGGTCGACGCGCGTTGAGCGGGTTACGCCTCACGATCGCGACGGCTTGCGCGATGGCGCTGATCCTGAGCCTGCCCGGCTGTGGCGCGGTGCGCTGGGAGCAGCCTGCGCCGAAGGAAACGACGCAAACACCTTCCGGAATCGACGGTACGGTCCAGAAGTCCCGGCGCGGCAATCCCCCCTTCTACGAGGTTTACGACGTCCGCTACTACGTACTCGATAGCAGCTACGGCTACTCGGAGCGCGGGGTGGCCTCGTGGTACGGCAAGAAATTCCACGGACGCCAGACGTCCAGCGGCGAGATCTACGACATGCACGCGATGACAGCCGCCCACAAGACGCTGCCGTTGCCGACCCGGGTGCGCGTGACGCACCTGGGCAATGGCAAGAGCGTGGTCGTCACCGTGAACGATCGCGGCCCCTTCGTTCACAAGCGGATTATCGACCTGTCCTACGCCGCCGCCCGGGAACTCGACATGATCGGAGCCGGCACGGCGCTGGTCGAAGTCGCGGCGCTGTCAGGACCGGGAATACCCGTGCAGACGACCGCCGCGCCGGCGATGGCCCGCCTTGGGGCGGTGCCACAATTGATGCCAGCCGACGCACCGCGACCGCAGGCCGCGCCGGAGATCCGTGTGTACCTGCAGGTGGGCGCGTTCGGCGACCTCGAGAATGCCCGGCAGCTGCAGCAGCAACTGCACGGAAAGGGCCTGCCGAACGTCGTGATCCGGCGAGACACCGGCGCCGACGCGGCGCTGTATCGGGTTCGGCTCGGGCCCATCGCGAACGTCGCCGAGTACGACGAGCTGGTCGACCGGATGGCGGCGATGGAGATCGGCGAGACTCACCTGGTGACCGAGCCCGGGAATGCCGAGGTGCTGGACGTCGCCACGAAGGCGCCGGCCGATGCGCCGGACGGGGCATCGGTTTCGGGCGGTTGACGGCCTGGCGGCGGCTCCGGGGCCTATCATCGACTCCCCTCCCGGCCGCCCGGACAGGCATAATATCCGCGGGTTGTTGTTATCTGTCGTGGGGTGTGCTGCATGACTCCGATCAGTCGCAGTCGAATATCCGTCGTCGGCGCGTGGCTCGCCGGCTTGTGTTTACTGGTCGCGATTTCGCCGACCGGATCAGCAATCGCGCAACAGTTGCCGATTCCATCGCCGCCGGAGCTCGGGGCGCGCGGTTACCTGTTGCTCGACCATAACAGCGGACAGACGCTCGCTGCCGAGAACGAGCGCCAGCGACTCGACCCGGCCAGCATCACGAAGCTGATGACGGCGTACGCGACCTTCCGCGCGCTCCGTTCCGGACAGGTCGGTCTGCAAGATCCGGTGCTGATTAGCGAGAAAGCCTGGCGAACCTCGGGCTCGCGCATGTTCATCGAGGTCGGCACGCGGGTCACGGTCGAAGAGTTGCTGCAGGGCATGATCGTCCAGTCCGGCAACGACGCGAGCGTCGCGCTCGCCGAGCACCTGGCCGGCACCGAGGAGGTCTTCGCGCAGGTCATGAACCAGTATGCCGGCGAACTCGGCATGCTCGATACGCAGTACCAGAACAGCACGGGGCTGCCGAATGAAGGACATTACACTTCGGCCGCCGACATCGCGCGCCTCGCGAGCGCGATCATCCGCGAGTTTCCAGAGTACTACCGCTGGTACTCGCAGAAAGAGTTCACGTACAACGAGATCACGCAGCGCAATCGGAACACGCTCTTGTGGCGGGACCCGAGCGTGGACGGCATGAAGACCGGCATGACGGATGCGGCCGGTTACTGCCTGGTGTCGTCGGCCAATCGGGACGGCATGCGCCTGATCGCCGTCGTGCTCGGCACGAAGAGCGCGAGTGCCCGGGCCCGCGATTCCCAAACGCTGCTGAATTACGGCTTCCAGTTCTTCGAGACGCGACTGCTGTATCCCGCCGGCGACTCGGTCGCGGAGGCGCGCGTCTGGAAGGGTAGCCACGAGATGACGGACCTCGGCCTGCGGAGCGATCTGTACGTCACGATTCCACGCGGCAGGTACGGCCAGCTCGAGGCCCAGGTCGAAGTGCCGGACAGATTGATCGCGCCCGTCGACCGCAGCACCCGGCTCGGCACCGTGCGCGTCCAGCTCGACGAGCAGATCGTCGCCGAAGCTAACCTTTTCGCGCTGAACGCGATCGACGAAGGGACATTGTGGCAGATCGCCAAGGACTCGGTCCTGCTCTGGTTCGAGTAAGTGGCGGCGACGCTGGCAACCGCCTACCTGAACGGCAGCTTTCAACCGACCGATGAGATCCGGATCTCACCGCTCGATCGAGGCTTCCTGTTCGGGGATGCCGTATACGAAGTGGTGCCGGTCCGCGACGGCCGGCCGCTGCTGATCGACGCACATGTCGGCCGCCTCGGCCGGAGCCTCGCGGCACTGCGCATCGCCAATCCGCATTCGGATACGGAGTGGCAAGCGCTGGTCGCCGAACTGACGACCCGCAACGGCGGCGGCGACCTGGCCGTTTACATCCAGGTCACGCGCGGCACCGATGCAGGGCGCGACCACAGGTTCCCGGACGGTGTCGCGCCGACGGTGTTCGCGATGGCTACCGTGCTGGAGCGGACTGATTACTCGGCCGGCGTCAGCGCGATCACGCTGCCCGACAATCGCTGGGGACGCTGCGACATCAAGGCGACGGCGCTCCTCGCCAACGTGCTCGCCCGAGAGGCGGCGCACGACGCGGGCGCCGCGGATGCAATACTGTTGTGGAATGGCGAAGTCACCGAAGGTGCGGTCAGCTCGGTGCTGATCGTCGAACACGGAGAGGTCATCCGTCGTCCGCAGGGTAACGAGGTGTTGCCCGGCACGACGACAGACTTCGTTTTTGAGGTGGCGCGCTCAGACGGACTGGTCTGCCACGAGCAGGCCATCGCCGAGGAAAGGTTACGCGCTGCGGACGAGATCTGGCTGACCGGGGCGACGAAGGGAATCGCGCCTGTCGTCCGACTAGACGGGCAGCCGGTGGGCACGGGCGCGCCGGGACCGATCTGGCAGAACGTTTCGCGGAGATTCGAGCAGAAGATCTTTGAATGACCGTAACGACAATGGTGCAAGTCCGCGGGAGAGCGCGATCGAATTCCCGTGCCGATTTCCGATCAAGGCAATGGGCCGGGACGAATTCGAGTTCCAGGCCCACGTGTTGCAGATCATCAGCTCACATGTAGACGACATCGCACCCGAGGACGTCACGGTCCGCTCCAGCAGCAAAGGCAAATTCCTCGCCGTGACGGTCACGATCGATGCGCAGAGCCAGGAGCATCTCGATCGCGTCTATCGGAACCTGACGGCGAGCGAGCGGATCTTGTACGTGCTCTAGATCGTCGGGGACGGGTCGGGCGGTCCGCCCCGGAGAGGTTCACAATTGTTCACCGTCAAGAAACTCGGCCTTGCTGACTACGAGGCGACCCTCGCGTCGATGCAGGACTTCACCGACCGGCGCGACGCGGCAACGCCCGATGAGATCTGGCTCGTCGAGCACCCGCCGGTCTACACGCTGGGCCTGAACGCGGACCCGGCACACCTGCTCGCGCCGCGAAGCGTCCCGGTGGTGCAGGTCGACCGCGGCGGGCAAGTCACCTATCACGGGCCGGGCCAGCTCGTCGTCTATACGCTGATCGACCTCAAACGGTCCCGGCTAGGCATCCGCGACCTGGTGTGCGCGCTGGAGAATTCGGTCATCGAACTCGTCGCCGGCTACGGCATCGAGGCGATGGCGCGCCGTGAGGCGCCGGGCGTATACGTGGACGGTCGCAAGCTCGCGAGCGTCGGACTCCGGGTGCGCCGCGGTTGCAGCTATCACGGGCTCGCGCTGAATGTCGCGATGGACACGGAGCCGTTCGCGCGTATCAACCCTTGCGGCTTTGCCGACCTGCGCGTGACGCAACTGGCCGAGCTCGGGGCCCCCACCGACCTGGGCGAGGTCGGTGACGCGCTGCTGACCAGACTCAGGGCGAATCTGCATCCGGCCCGTTCCCACTGAGCCCGAGCCGACACGGCATCACTTCACTCGCGATACGTCATTAGTTCTCGACGCGGATGGTCGGGACGAAGCGACCGGTGAGCACGCGCCAGCATTGCACGACGATCATCAATCCACACGCGAGCATACCGGCCAGCAGCGCGAACCGGTTGTAGACAGGCAGCGCGCCGTTGGCCACGAACCTGAGCGCCCACCCGGCCATCAGAATCCATGCGGCCTGCGGGAATAATGAGCAAAATCCGGCCGCGATCGCGAGCCCGCACGAAACCAGGATGCCGAGGGGCACGAGCAGGATCAGCGCGGACCGCCCACTGCCCGGATCGTGCGAGAACACCGCGAATGTGATCGTCACGAACAGCACCGCCAGCGCCGGGATGGCGGGCTGCGGGCGGACATTCGCCGTGATCATCTCGACCCGGTTGCGTGGCGCACGAGTGATCGGCTCGGACGCCGATGTCTCCATGCCGAAGATTATACAGACGCGTATCCTCGCGTTCTGCCCGGGCATATGTATCGGCTGGTCCGACACCGTCTGTTCGCATGAGATAATCGGTCAACTCGTTTTTCGGACACAGCGATCAGACGAATTGGAGCACGACCACGTATTCAATCAGGACCGGAAACGCCCCGGCGAGGGACGCACGCTGATAGTCGTGTCCATCACCGCGCTGATGATGGTCGTGGAAATTGTCGCCGGCCTGGCCTACGGGTCGATGGCGCTGCTCGCCGACGGGCTCCATATGGCCTCGCATACCGCAGCGCTGGGCATTGCACTGATTGCCTATATGATTTCGCGTCGCCTCGCGTCGGATGACCGGTTCGCGTTCGGCGTCGGGAAGATCAACAGCCTCGCGGGTTTCGCGAGTGCGGTGTTGTTGCTGGGATTTGCGGTGGCCATGGTCACCGAGAGCACCGACCGGCTAATCAATCCGCTCTCTATTGCGTTCGACCAGGCACTGATCGTGGCCGGGCTCGGCCTGGTGGTCAACGGCGCCAGCGCGTGGATCCTGATGTCGACACCCCACGATCAAGGTCAAGAGCACCAGGATCACGATCACAATCTTCGCGCCGCTTACCTGCACGTATTGGCGGATGCATTGACCTCGATCCTGGCGATCGTCGCCCTCCTGGCAGGCAAGTATTTCGGGGCCGGCTGGCTCGATCCGACCATGGGCATCGTGGGTGCGGCGCTGGTTGCACGCTGGTCAATCGGGCTCATCTCGGACTCTTCGCGTGTGTTGCTGGACCGGCAGGCGGGCGAGGAACGTATCGCCGACCTGCGCGCGTCGATCGAGCAAGCGACATCAGACCGCATCACCGACCTGCATCTTTGGAGCATCGGCCACGGCATCTATGCCGCCGAAATCGCCATCGTCAGCCCGGACCCTAAGCCGCCGGATCACTACAAGGCGCTGATTCCCGCGCAGTTCAATGTCGTTCATGCGACCGTGGAGGTGCGGCGCTGCGAGTGAGCGTCCGTCAAGCACGAGTTTCAAACAGAGAGGTAACGAGAATGCGCAAGCTGATCTTTAGGTTTCTGTTCCTGATCGTGGTCTGCGCGGCACCGGCGGCTGCGGCCGACGCGGGTTGGGAATACCAGGTGGTGATACTCCAGGGCGTCACGGCGGGCGGCACGGTAGAGAAACAGGCCCGTGGGGTGTACGTCGATACCCGGCGAACGCAGATATTGAACGAACTGGCAGTTGACGGGTGGGAAGTGATATCGGCGTTCGGCGCGCCGGGAATGGATCATGCGGTCTATCTGCGACGCGAATCCGACCGCCTATCAAGGCCGTGATCCGCACGACAGGACATTCCCGGTCGCCCGTGTCTCGACCGAGTAAATGCTGGTCCGCGCGCATATGTAGAGCGTGCTGCGGCCCTCTCCGCCGAATGCGATGTTGGCGGGACGCTCCTGCAGCTGGATAAGTTCGATCCACTGACCTCCGGGGTCGAAGACCTGTACACCCTCCAGGCAGGCGACCCAGACGTTGCCATCCGTATCGATGCAGATTCCATCGGGTCGGTTACACTCGCAGAACAATTCATCGCCCGACAGCGCACCGTCGGCCGCGACGACGAAACGCCGCAGGTGTCCTTTTTCGGTGTCCGCTATATACAGCAGCGCCTCATCGCCGGAGAAAGCCAGGCCGTTCGGCTTGTCGAAGTCGTCGATCAGCAAGACCGCTTCCCCGCATCCCGGCCCAACGCGGTAGACCCCCTGAAAATCCAACTCGCGCAACTCATCTTCGACCCCGTAAGGCGGATCGGTGAAGAAGATGAGGCCATCGCTGCGCACGGCGACGTCATTCGGGCTGTTGAGGCGCCGCCCTTCGTAGCGATCGACGACCAGCCGCGCCGCGCCCGAACCGTCGAAGCGACTCACGCGACGGTGCTCATGCTCGCAACTCAGCAGCATGCCGTCCGGGTCCAGCGCATTTCCGTTCGCTTTTCCCGTCGGCTCACGGAGGATTCCTGTGCGCCCGTCGGCGAGCCAGTATAGTCGGCTCGCCGGGATGTCACTGAATAGCAGCCCACCGGTTGCGCTGGTCGCGTCTTGAAGGAAGGGCGAGTTTCGATCTATCCAGACTGGACCTTCGACAAACTCGTAACCCGTGCAGACGCG
>JABAOE010003858.1_pt1 | contig 20432 bp, 17 predicted proteins | sample 7062141 | NCBI WGS metagenome assembly JABAOE01 (sample SAMN14538627, study PRJNA623070) | marine sediment metagenome | biome: marine biome [ENVO:00000428]; feature: marine pelagic biome [ENVO:01000023]; material: deep marine sediment [ENVO:00002113] | place: India: Gulf of Khambhat ... | reverse complement strand
CTCGGAAGGAAGGATGCTCTTCGGCATCGGGTACGGATGGAACAGGGAGGAGATGGCCCACCACGGTGTCCGCTACTCGCAGCGGCGGGCGATGGTGCGAGAGAAGGTCCTCGCCATGAAGGCCCTGTGGACGGAGGATGAGGCGTCCTTCTCGGGGGAATTCGTCGACTTCGAGGCGAGCTGGTCGTGGCCGAAGCCGGTGCAGCAGCCGCATCCACCGATCGTGCTGGGCGGCGGGCCGGGCCCCCGCACCTTCGCCGATATCGCCGAGTTCTGCGACGGCTGGATGCCGATCCACGGCCGGTACGACATCGTCGAGCAGATTCCGGCGCTCCATCGGGCGGTTGAGGCCGTCGGGCGCGACCCGGCGTCGATCGAGCTCGGCGTCTACTCGGCCCCGCGGGACGTCGAGTCGCTGGAACGGCTGGCAGCAGCCGGGGTGGCCCGGGCGCTCATCCAGCTGCCGTCGCTCCCCGCCGGTGAGGTCCTCCCTCGCCTCGACCGGTACGCGCCGCTCGTTGAGCGGTTCGCCGGGTGAGCTCGGGGTAGGGTCGAACGGTGACCACGGCAGCGCTCGCCGCTCCCGAGATCGACCGTCTCGTCCTCGCCGTCAACACGCGCACGTCTGCCGCTCACGGCAATCGATTCGCGACGCTCGCCCGCGGTCTCGGGCTCGACTCGGCCCGCATGCTCGGCCACTTCGCCGAGTTTCTCCTCGCCGGTCGGCTCGCCCGGGGCGTTGCGATCGCCAGGATGCCCTACGCCCCCGCCGGCGCCGTTGCCGACCGGCTCGATGAGCTCGCCGCCGGCTCCCTGATCGAGGCGACGAGCTACGGCTACCGGGCCGCCGATCCCTTCCGGCCGCTGCTCACTGCGATCAGGGATGCCCGTGCGGAGGTGGCCTCCGAGCTCTGGTCGGTCGCCGACGACGACGTCGCGATGGTGGAGGAAGCGGCACGGCTGGTGATCGCCATCGCGGGGCCCGAATACCCGGTCGCTCGCGCCCACGGGGCCTTGCCGGAGCCGGGGAATCGCCACCTGAGGCTCCACCAGCGCCTCACCACACTGCGCTACATCCGCGCTCATGCCCATGCCGCCGCCTGGCGGGACCGCGGCCTCGAGGCGGCCGAGATCGTTGCCATGACGCGTCTCTGGCGCGGCGAGGACGCCGGCGGGCCCGTCCCCGCGACGTTGTTCGATCGCGGCTACGTCGCCGGCGACCCGCCGGCGCTGACGACGGCCGGGGTGGCGGTCCGCGAGTCGATCGAAGAGGAGACGAACCGCATCGCGCAGCCTCCCTTCGACGCCCTCGATCCGGGTGCCGCCGGCACCCTTGTCGCCGCACTCGGCAGACTTCCGGGGACGCCCGTCTGAGGCGGGCGGGCGCTCACACCGGCCGCAACGTCGGGTAGTCGAGGTCCCAGATCTCGGCGTCGAGGCGGGCTGCGATGTCGGCGTCCGACAGCGGCGCTCCGACACCAGACTCCGCGGCCTCTCGCGCCACTGCATGGGCAATCACCCGCGTGATCGACCGGAGCTCAGCGAGAGGCGGGTACAGGACCCCGCGCGCCAGGTCGCGCTCCTCGACGAGGCCGGCGAGCGCAGTGGCGGCGGCGGAGAACATCGCGTCGGTGACCTCATCGGCGCGCGAGATGATGGCCCCAAGCCCGATGCCGGGGAAGACGTAGACGTTGTTGCATTGCGAGACCGGGATCGCCCGGTCCCTGTGACGGACCGGATCGAAGGGGCTGCCGGTGGCGATGAGCGCTCTGCCGTCCGTCCATGCCGCGATGTCGCCGGGCACCGCTTCGCACTTGCTCGTCGGATTCGACAAGGCGAGTACCACCGGTCGCTCCACCGCCGACGCCATCGAGCGGAGCATCGCGTCGGTGAACAAGCCCGGCTGGCCACTGCTGCCGACGAGCACCGTCGGAGACAGGCGGGCGATGACCTCCTCGAGGTGCGCGGGCTTCGTCGGGACGAAGCCGTGGTGCGTCGCCAACGCTCGCGGCCATGCCACCTCCCGTTTGTAGGGGTCGAGCCCCTCCCGGTCGGCGACGACGAGACCTCCGGTGTCGACGAGGGCCACGGCGCCGGTGACCCGGTCGGGGGAGACGCCTTCGGCCTCGAGGGCGTGGCGGAGCTGGCGGGCGATCCCGACCCCGGAGGCTCCGGCGCCGGCGAGCACGAAGCGCTGGTCGGCGAGCTTCGTCCCCGTGGCGCGACCGGCGGCGAGCACACCGGCGAGGACGACGGCTGCGGTGCCTTGGATGTCGTCGTTGAACGACGGCAGCGCCGTCCGGTACCGGTCGAGCAGCCGGAACGCGTTCGCCTTCTTGAAGTCCTCCCACTGGAGCACGGCGTCGGGGAACCTGCGCCGCACGGCGTCGACGAATTCGGCGATGAGCTCGTCGTAGGGCTCGTCGCGGAGTCTGGGGTGGTGCCATCCGACGTAGAGCTCGTCGTCGAGGAGTGCCGGGTTGTCGGTCCCGACGTCGAGCGCGATCGGGAGCGTGTAGATGGGGTGGATCCCGGCGCCGAGGGTGTAGAGGGCCAGCTTGCCGATGGGGATCCCCATGCCGCCCGCGCCCTGGTCGCCGAGCCCGAGGATGCGCTCGTTGTCGGTCGCCACGATGAGCTTGACCTCGTCGTGGCGGGCATGGCCGAGCACGTCGAAGATGCGGCCACGGTGCTCCGGGGTGATCCAGAGCCCGCGCCCGCGGCGGAAGATGTGGCTGAACTGCACCGCCGCCGCCCCGACCGTCGGTGTGTAGACGATGGGGACGAGCTCCTCGATGTGGCCGGCGAGGACGCGGTAGAAGAGGGTCTCGTTGCGGTCCTGGAGCGCCACCATCCCGACGTACTTCTCCAGGGGGTTGTCACCCTTGGCCTGGATGTGCTCGTAGGCCCGCTCGATCTGCCGTCTGTGGTCGGTCACCTGGGTGGGGAGCATGCCCTCGAGGTCGAACAGCTCCCGCTCCTCGTGGGTGAACGCCGAGCCCTTGTTGAGGAGCGAGTCGGAGAGCAGGGAGTGGCCCCGCTTCCAAACGTCCATGGTCCACTCGCCGTCTGCGCTCCGTTCGATCGCGTACTTCACGGCGACCTCCTCGCCACCACATTCTTTGGCCATCACTCACCGTGACACGGTGCACCGCGCCGCGCTAGGGCCGGAGGTCAGGACATTCGACTGGGCGTGTTCGATGTCGCGTGCACTCCGGCCGGTCACCTGGCCGGGCTATGAGGTGCTCTCGACCCACGCCAGGCGAGCACGCTCGACGACCGCCTCTGCCTCGGCGCGTTCTTGCCAGCCGATGACCGCCGTCTTCCCGGCCTCGAGGTCCTTGTAGACCGCGAAGAAGTGCTCCAGCTCCCTCATCACGTGCCCGGGCAGATGCGCCAATTCGGTGGCGGCGTGCCACATCGGATCGCCCACTGGCACTCCGAGCACCTTGTGGTCCGCCTTTCCCTGGTCTTCCATCAGGAAGACCCCGAGGGGCCGGATTCGGATGCGGCACCCCGGGAAGGTCGGCTCGGTCACGAGCGCCATCGCATCGAGTGGATTGGATCACCGTCCTCGGCGAGCGTCTCGGGAATGAAGCCGTAGTCGGCCGGATAGCGAGTTGCCGTGAACAACATCCGGTCGAGGTACATGACGCCTGCGTCGTGGTCGAGCTCGTACTTGTTGCGGCTCCCCTTGGGGACCTCGACGACCATGGTCAGCGTCACCCGGTCAATCTACCGGGCACGCCCGGTCTCGCCCACACGGCCGACGGAGGGGCCCGTCGACCCGACTCACCGCGGGCCGGCGTAGGTCCCGGCCGTGTCGGGGAACATCGCCTTGACGATCTTGAACGACGAGATGTCGACCGTCGCGTCCGAGTGGAGGAACACCGACGCGTCGCGGAAGTACTTCTCGATGCCGACCTCGAGCATCGATCCGTTGCCGCCGTGGAGCTCCATCGCCTGTTTGCACACCTCGAGGACCTCCTCCGAGGTGAAGACCTTGACGACGTTGCACAGCTTGTCGGCGTCGGCCGCGTTGTGATCGACCGCTCGGGCCGCATGGCGCAACAGCGCCTTCACCGCGTCGAGCTTGATGGCCATCTGGGCAAGCCGCAGCGCCACGGCCTGGTGCTCGATGAGGACCCGGCCTCCCTGGACGTGCTGCTGGACGAACGCGGCCGTGTCGTCGAACGCCGCCATTCCGACGCCGAGGTTCTTCGCGGCCTGGAGGATCTTGCCGGGGCGGAAGTACACCCCGGCCTTGCCGAGCGCGTCGTCGTGGGCGAGGAGATGGTCCTCGGGCACCCGGCAGTCCTCGAAGACGATCTCCCCATTGTTCATGAACCGGCCACCGATCGTCTCGTTGCACCGGGCCACGGTGAGACCCGGTGTGTCGCGGGGGACGACGAAGCTGCTCGTGCCCTCGAGCATGCCCACCGCCGGGTTCGTGTTCGCGTAGACGACGTAGAGCGACGCGTCGTAGCCGTTGGAGATGAACTGCTTGCGGCCGTTGATGACCCAGTGACCGTCCTCGAGCGTCGCCCGGGTGTCCATGTTCGCCTCGGGGACGTTGTAGGGGAGCCACCGGTCGGACGCGCCGCGCGGCTCGGTGAGGCAATGTGCCATCAGGAACGCCGGATCCTCCATGTAGCGGGGGAACCACGTGTCCTGGAGCTGCTCCGAGGCGAGTTCCCGCAGCAGGACCGAGATCTTCCAGTTCTGCGCCAGCTTGTCGGCGAGGCCGCCGTCGCCGCGGGCGATCTCCGAGCCGATGAGAGCGAACGTCTGCGCCTCGGTCTCTGGGTCCAGCTGAACGCCTCCGTACCTCTCCGGGACCCCGAGCGAGCGAAGCCCGGCTTCGTCCGCCTTCACGAGGATCTGGGGTGGGAGCCGCTCGGCCGGGTCCATCACCCACTCCCTCGTCCGGTCGGCGCGAATGAACGGGATCACCACGTCGTCGACGAAGTCGCGGCACGTCTGGCGCATCAGCCGCTGCTCGACCGACAGGTCCTCCAATTCCATGGACAGGGACATCTCGACCCCCTCGCTGGCTCGGGCTTGTGTCCCCGGAACCTATCAGGCGGGGCTCCGGTCCCGTGAGGCGTCGGCCGGCGGGGTGGCGAGCGCGGTACCGCAGACGCTGCAGAACCGTGTCCCGGCCCGGGACGGCGTTCCGCACCCTGGGCACGGCTGGTCGGGTGGCGGTCCCGGCCGGAGACGGTCTTCGATGCTGGCCAGTGTCTCAGGGTCTTCGGCGATCTCGACGTCGAGACCGCAGGTGTCGCAATCGACGGCACCGGGGAGCTGCGGTCCACCACACAGCGGGCACGGAGCCGGCTGGCGAAGGCCGCACGACCGGCAATACGCCGCCTCCATCGGGAGCCGGGCATGGCACAGGATGCACGATCGCCCACCGGCCGCGTCGTCCGGGGGCGCCGGGATCCGGCCGGGTGCCGCGGTGCCGCACACCGTGCAGAAGCGGCTGGTCGGCGGGTTGGGCTCGGAACACGATTCACATCGGAACGGCTGTTCTGCGCCACAGGCCGTGCAGAACCGCAGATTGGGCCGGAGCGCGATCTCACATGCGATACAGCGGCGCTCGTGAGCGCGTTCCAGCTCCGCGTCGAACACCAAGGAAGCGGTGCGGTGCGCCCCGAGCCGATGGATGAGCTGGCCGGCCCCGTAGGCGGTGGCTCCGATGAGGCCGGTCACCCCGGCGGTCGTCACCGTGCTCCCGAGGCCCAGCGCGCCCAGTGTGACGGCAATGCCGGCGACGCCCCACGCCGCGACGAACAATCGCGTACCGATGGTGAAGGCGGTCCCGAAGGCTGCGTCGTATCCGTTCGCCGCGGAGACGAGATACCCGGCCATGGCGGCTGCCAACGCAACACCCGCCGCAACCCACGTCCCGGGCCCGCCGTCGGTGAGGACCGCAAGATATCCGGTCGCAGCCCCGGCGAGCAGGATGTGGAGGACGTCTCGCCACGGCCGGATCGCGAGAATCCGGTGCTCCGAGAGCGCCACGTCGACGACCGACACGCCCATCACGACGACGAGCGCATAGCCGGCGATCTGCCAGACCGTGTCCATCGGCTACCCCCTCCTTCGCCGTCTGCGGAACACGCGACGCACGCCTCGGAGCAGATTGCGGATGGCGCGCAGCACCGGGTTGTTCCGCGTCACCCTGCGCCAGGCCCTCCGCAGCTCCCGCGCCAGCTCCCGCGGGCTGGAGACCGTTCGCAGCGCCCGGCGGATCTCGCGTCTCGGGTCACGCAGCGTCCGCTTCACCGACCGGGCCACCGCCTTGGGGTCGGTCACGCCGTAGGCGAGAAGCGGCGCCGCTCCGCTCATGCGGCTGAGCCGTCGTGCCACGACCCTCTCCAGCGCCCGGTCGACCTCCCGGTGCCTTGCCTTCGGGTCTCCGAGGATCGACGTCGCCCGCGTCAGCTTGGCCCAGCCACCGGCGGCGCGTGCCATGATCTCCCTGGATCTCCGGATCGGGCGGCTGCTGAGCAGTCGATCTCGTGTCTCTCCCGCTCTGCGGCGCCACCTCGTCGTGACCTCCCTCTTGCGCCGTTCGGCACGCTCGAGCCGATCGACGAGCCGGCCCTTGAGCTTGTTGAGCAGCCGAGCCTTCTGCCGCTCGAGCCGTTGCAGAGCCCTCTGCGTTCTGCGCTGCAGCCGCCGTTCGTGACGACGCAATCGAGCCTCGTGTCTGCCGAGCCGGGCTCGTACCTCATCGAGGCGCCGCCGCGCCCGGTCCTCGATCTCCTGCTGGCGTCGCTCCAATCGGTCGAGACGTTCCAGGCCCTTCTCGTAGACCTCGCGGGTCTTGCCGCGGATCCACCCCCGGCGGAGTCCTTCCCCGAGGGCGATGAGCACGACCGCCGCCACCGCACCGGAGCCGGCTCCCTTTCCCTTGCCGGGTCCGTCGTCGCCGGTCGGGGTGCCGCCGGGCCCGGCGGTGGATGCATCCCCGTCGCCGGCTTCTTCCGCCTCCTGCTCAGTCGATGTGGTTTCGCCGGCTCCCTCGGCTCCGATCTCCTCGTCTGATTCCGCCGCAATCTCCGTGGGCTCGGCAACGAAGATGTCGAAGGCGAGCTCGTCGAACTCTCCGCCGGGATCGCTGACGACGAGCTCGACGTTGTGAGTCCCGTACGTCGGTTCGGCCCATGTAGCCGCGGCGGCGTTGAGCTCGGCCTGGAGCTCACCATCGAGCGACCACGTGAAGTCGAGCTCATCTCCGTCCGGGTCGTAGGCGTCTGCGGTGAAGGTGATCACATCGGCTGTGGTCGGCTCCGCGGGGGCAACCTCGACCGCACGGATCACCGGCCNNCGCCCGCTTGGGGCAATCGTCGGGGAGGTTGATCACCTCCACGACGTTGTTCGTCCTCTCCTCCGCGTAGCAGTAGGGCGCGATCCAGTCGAAGACGACGGTGAGGTCACCCGCCGCTGTGACCGAGCCCGACATGGTCGCTGTGGTCCGGCCGTCGAGGTCGGCGAGCGGACATGCCGACACGATGCCGTCACCGCCCCGGGAACAGACGAACCCGCCCCCGAACTCGACCGTTCTCCATTCGGGCATGTCCGGGTACCAGCCGAACTCGCCTGAACCCTCGACCAGCATGGTCACATCGAACGCCTCGATGACGCCGGTCCGCTTGTCGACCGAACCCTCGATCACGCCGCTGAACTCGATCTCGCCGATGTAACGCATGTCCGGGTCGTCGCCGCAGCCGCTCAACGTGTCTTGGCCCGAGCCCGAGCCGTTGCCGATCGACCCGGTGACCGTTCCGGCTCGTGTGTCGACGACGACCGTGATGTCGGCCGAGAGCTTGGGCGGTGCGGCGACGAGGCACGCCCGGTGAGAGCTGCGATCGATCTCGAGCGTGCCGGTGCCCTTGAACTGCCCGGGCAGGGCCGGCTCCGCCTCCTCGGCGGCCGTCGCCGCTGCCGGTCCGGGTGAGAGGGCGGCGGCGAGGAGGAGCGCGGCCGCAACCCCTGGCACCGTCCTCGGCGTCCCGGTCGGTACCGGCCCCGGATCGGCACCGACACCGGGTCGGCACCATCGACGCGGGCGCCGGAAACGGGTCACCGTGGCATGCCTCTTCCTCCCGCCAAAGCGAACCACGGGAGCGATCCGGGGTGAAGGGCCAAAGGGCCCTCGTCGGGCCCGGTTGACTCGCCCCGTCACGGGACGTCCCGGGACCTTCGCCTCTTGCACCGGGAAGCTCGTCGGCAGACGCTGTGGCCCTGCCGAGCGCACTGGCGGGGCCATGGACTGTCCACGATGTCACCACCCGGTCGTGACCGGAGACGCCTTCTGTGCCGAGTGTGGCCTCGAACTCGGTGAGGCGGGTGCCGGAGACGAAGCACCCCGCGGCCGGGACGAGTCATCACCCCCCGGACGGCGCGAGGCGGAGCCGGTCACGTCTCCGACGCCGTCGTCGCCCGATCCCGCTTCGGCGTATAACGGACGGCGGAGGCGCCGGACGGGCTGGCTGATCGCGCTCGCGGTCGTGCTCATCGGAGGCGGAGCCGTCGTCGCTGGGGCCATGCTCGGCGGGGGCGATGATGCGGCGCCGCCCTCACCCGGTCCAATGGGAGATGAGGCGCCTGCGGCTGCGGCGGCCCCCGGTGATCCCGATTCGATTCCCCCGGGGCCGGGGGAGACACCGGGGGAGATCTTCCTCGAGCCTGCCGGCAGCAACGGGCCCGACCCGTTTGCAGGTGAGCTGTTCACCGCACCGGTCGTTTCGACGACCGCGCCGGTGGCACCGTCGCTACCGCCGGCGTCACCGGCCGACACGCTCGCCGGTCAGGTCGTCGTCGCCGGCCAGTTCGGTGATCGGCCCGGCCTCTACGGGGGCACACGGGATGCCTCCCGGTGCGACGCCGCCGCCATGCTCGCCTTCCTCCGGGCCGACGACGAGAAGGCGCGGGCCTGGGTCGATGCGCTGGCTGCGGACGAGACGCTCGTCTGGGGTGACGGCAGGACCGGCCTCGGAGTCGAGGACCTCGAGGACTACTTCGCCGAGCTCACATCGGTCACGCTCCTTCACGACACCCGGGTGACGAACCACGGTTTTCGCAACGGCGCTCCGACGCCCCGGCAGTCGGTTCTCGAGTCCGGCACCGCAGTGCTCGTCGACGGGCGCGGCGTTCCCAGGGCGCGCTGTGCCTGCGGCAATCCGCTGGCGAGCCCGGTGGCGGCTCCGGTGCCGCCGTCGTACGAGGGCGAGGCCTGGGAGGGCTTCGGCGAGACCGGAGTCGTTGCGATCGAGCCGGCGACCGAGCCGGTGGAGGAGTTCGTCCTCGTCGATCTCACAACCGGGACCGAGTTCACCCGGCCGGCCGGCTCCGGCTCCGGCTCCGGAGAGGAGGCCGTCACGGTGGAGCCCGCTGCGGAGGGAGTGCTCGTCGCCGTCGGCCCGGTCGCGGACGCCTTTCCGCCGACGGACGGCGTCGCTCTCGAGGCTGCATACGACTCGGCCTCGTTCACCGTCGATCTCGACCCTGCCGGGCTCGACTGGATCGCGTTCAGCGGCTCTCCCGAGCTCGTCGACCTGGGCGTCGGGGGCGCGGAGAAGCGCACCGACGGAACGCTCGACCTGATGTTCCCCGACGTGGACGACTTCCTCGTCGTCGAGTTCACCAAGGACGGTGTCCCGTCGGGGCCCTATGTGCTGCACGACCGGGATGCCATGGGGACCCCGATCGGCAACCAGGCCGTCATCTACGGGACCCATCCGAGCGTCTGGTACGTGAGCCGCATCGAGTGGGCGACCGACCCGATCGTGTCGCACACCGCCACGGGCCCCGAGACCGGCGAGATGACCTCGTTCATCGATGCCCAGGGGGCCGGTACCTACCAGGTCGACGTCACCTTCTACAACATGTGGACGGAGTGGGTCGCCCACGGAGAGCTCTACCTCATCGCCGGCACGACGCCCGACGCGTGACCGGTCCGGCTAGACCGGCGCGACCCGGGCCACGGTGAGCGTCGACGCGTAGTAGACCGATCCGTCCCGGCCCGGAGTGAGGAACATGCCGTTGGCGAGAGGGGATCCGACGTCGGCCCGGACGGTCGACGCGCCGGTGGCGATGTCGAGGACCACGAGGTGGTCCCCATCGAGCGTCGCGTCGTTGATGACGAGCTCACCGGTGTCGTCGAACACCAGCGGCTGCATCGTGGGACGGATCGCGGGTCGCCACCAGACGCGTTCCAGACCGTCTCCGTCGTATCGCCATCCCCCGATGCCGCCCTGCAGTGAATCCCAGGCGACCGCGATGCCGCACGACTCGACGTACACCGGCGGGGCGATGATGCCTCCACCCGCCGCCCCGGACAGCTGCACGACATCCGCATCCGTTGCGTCCGATGTCGAGACCCGGTGCAGCCGTTGCGCCCCGCTCCACGGTGCCGGCCGTTGCCAGCTCAACCTCGCAAGGTCGAACCCGGGCGCGAACGTCCCGTTCGGCCGGACGGAGAAGATCTCCCGCACCGAGGCGATGTCGCCGCAGTCCATCGACCACACGTGGCCCCCGGCGAGGCACGAGTCCCAGGCCAGGCCGTGGGCGCCCGTGGTGTCCTCCCGGTAGCGATACCGCCACCTGTCGTCGAGATGGAACCGCTCGCCATCCCAGCGGACCCGCCAGATGAACTCGCGGCCGGGCACGTAGACGGCGTCGCCGTCGGCGTCGATGTCGCCGGCGATGCGGCCCATGGACGATTCGGGCAGCCGCATCGTCGCCGTCACCTCCAGCGAGATGGGATCGACGGCGGTCATCGTCGACGGGCCGGCGCCGATCTGGAGATCCTTCGCCGCGATCGTTCCGTCCGACAGCGCGAGGAACCCGTTGTGGGCCTGGTCGACCGGCAGCGCCAGCTCCGCTTCCACCGCGCAGGCCGGGTCGAGCCTGTGGAGGCGGTTGCCGTTGATAGAGAACACCCCTCCATCGCGATGGACGAGGATCGCCCCGCACCATCGATGGCCACCGCACGACAGATCCGGTGAGCGGTCGATGGGCTCGAGCGTCTCCGGGTCGACTCGCTCGACCCACCCGAACGCGCCGGGGTGGCGTGCGGTCGTCGTGCCCTGTAGGTACAGCGCGTCGTTCCGCCACACGAACATGACGTTCCACAAGCCCGTGGTGCGCGACCAGACCCGGGGAGTGTCGCCGGCGGCGTAGCCCGGTCCCGGCCACGGCGACAGCTTGCGGCGCTGCGGTCCGCCGCACTCGGTCGGCCACCCCGAGGTGTGGTAGCCGGGCGCCGTCATCGGTGGGTCGAGACGCTGCGAGTGTCGGGCTGCCGGGTCACGGGACCAGTGTGGTCGATCCTGTCCGGCGGCGACGACCGGTAGCGTTGGAGGCGTCACCGCACCGAGGAGGCACCCATGGCAACGCCCGAGTACCCGACGACCGAAGGCATCTGGTCGGGGGGGCGAAGGGCGGAGCCGGAATACGAGAGGGTGCGGCTCGGCACGCCCTATCCGGACGCCGTCGACACGTTCCGGCAAGCCATCTCGGGTCGGGACGACTTCGACCCGGCGGCGATCTTCTCGTGGGGCACGATGCAGGCGACCGGCGTCCTCAACACTCTCAAAGCAGTCGAGGATCGGTTCGGGGCGGAAGGTCAGGCCGTCGTCAGGGAGGCATTGGGTCGGGCGGGCCACGAGGCGATGACGGGGCTCATCGCCGACTCCGAGTTCCCCGACGGCGTGGATGGCGCCACGCTCGCCTCGTTCCTCGTCACCGGGATGAACACCGTCGTCTACGCCTCGCTCGAGAAGCCGTGGATCGTCGACGGCGAGCGGTGCGAGTTCGACATCTTGTGGTGCCCGCACCAGGACCGCTACACCGCGTTCGACTGCAGGGTGCAGCGCTACTTCGTCGAAGGCATGATCTTGGCCGTCGCCGATGCCGGCTATCCCGAGCTGACCGGCTGGGTCGAGGAGTTGATCCCCGGGGGCGCCGACCGGTGCCACTTCGTCGTCGCTGCCGCCCCTCCCGGCGAGTCGATGAACCCGTGGCACCGCTACTCCGACGAGCTCGCCGAGAAGGCCCTCATGAAGCTCGAGATACGCGGCGATGACACCTGAGCACGGTGGGGATTCCGCCCGGGCTGCCCGTGAGCGAGCTGATAGCCTCCTCGACCACTCCACGTCGAGGCCACGATGACCGAGACAGCACCGGAACCTCCGTTCCGTGCCGAGCACGTCGGGAGCCTGCTGCGCCCGCCTGAGCTCACCGGCGGCTACCGGGCGCTTCGTGACGGCTCGCTGGACCCCGACGCCTACCGCGACCTGCAGGACCGGGCGATCCGGGACGCCGTTGCGCTCCAGGAGGAGGTCGGGCTCGAGTCGATCACCGATGGGGAGTTCCGCAGGGCGTCGTACTGGGCGCGGTTCGTCGAAGCCGTCGACGGGCTCGGGATCGGCCCGGCTGCATTCTCCTTCCATGATGAGGCCGGCGAGGAGCTTCCATTCCTCGCCCCCCGCGTCGAGGGGCGGATTCGTCGCCGCGAGAGCATTTCGGGAGATGAGTTCGCGTTCCTCGCCGCGACGACGAACCGCACTCCGAAGATCACGCTCCCGTCTCCCTCCACGATGCACTTCTGGGGCGGCGCCGGCGCGTTCTCTCCTGGGAGCTACGACGACCTCGACGAGTTCTTCTCCGACCTGGGTGAGGTGTACCGCGCGGAGATCTCGGCGCTGGCCGCCGCCGGTGCTCGCTACATCCAGATCGACGAGGTGCCCATCGCCATGCTGTGCGATCCGGACGTTCGGGACCGGGTGAGCGCGTCGGGTCTCGCGCCCGACGAACTCGTCACCCGCTACGTCGGTGCGATCAACAGCGCACTCGAGGGGCGGCCCGACACCATGACGGTGGGGATGCACCTGTGCCGGGGCAACTTCAAGGGGAAGTGGCTGTCCGAGGGCGGCTACGGCCCGGTCGCCGCCAGGCTCTTCAACGAGACCGCTGTCGACGCCTTCTTCCTCGAGTACGACAGCGAACGCTCCGGCGGCTTTGCTCCGCTGCGAGAGGTCCCACCGGACCGCACCGTCGTCCTCGGCCTCGTCACGACGAAGCGGCCGGAGCTCGAGCGACCCGACGATCTCAGGCGCCGCATCGAGGAGGCGTCCCGCTTCGCCCCACTCGACAGGCTGGCACTGAGCCCGCAGTGCGGCTTCTCGAGCGCCGTGTCGGGCAACCCGGTCACCATCGAGGACGAGAGGGCGAAGCTGCGTCTCGTCGTCGAGGTCGCCGCCGACGTCTGGGGCTGAGCGCCCACCCGGTGCCGGCAGGGAGCCGCCGCCGCGTCCCTAGCATCGCTCCGTATGCGAGTCCTGGTCGTCTCCACCTATGAGCTCGGCCATCAGCCGTTCCACGTCGCCGTCGCCGCCGGCGCTCTTCGCGCTGCAGGCCACGACGTCCGCGCCCTCGACCTCGCCGTCGAGCCATTCGATCGCGGGACGGCGGATTGGGCTGAGGCCGTTGCCTTCTCGGTGCCGATGCACACTGCGATGCGCCTCGCCGTCGAGAGTGCAACACGGGTGCGCCGCCGCCGACCCGATCTCCCGATCTGCTTCTACGGGTTGTACGCGGCCGTCGGCCGGGACCGCGTCGTGGGGCGAGTGGCCGACCACGTCATCGCCGGTGAGTACACGTCTCATCTGATCGCCTGGGCGGACTCCCTCGAACGCGGGACCGCTACTGGCGGCGTCGTCATCGACATTGGCCGGCAGCCCCCCATGCTGCCGGGGCGCGATCTCCTGCCACCACTCGACCGGTATGCCCACTTCGTCTCGGACGGGGAGCACCGCCTCGCCGGATACGTCGAGGCGAGTACGGGATGTAGGCATCGGTGCCGCCACTGTCCGGTTCCCACGATCTACGACGGAACGTTCCGCATCGCCACGCCCGATGCCGTGCTCGCCGACGTCGACCAGCTCGTCTCCGCCGGGGCGGAGCACATCACCTTCGGCGACCCCGACTTCCTCAACGGCCCTCGCCACGCCCACCGCGTCGTCGACGCCGTCCACGGCGCGTTTCCCGACCTCACCTTCGACGTCACCGTCAAGGTGGAGCACATCCTCGCCCACCACGATGTCTGGCCATCGTTCGCCGAGCGTGGTCTCGCCTTTGTCGTATCGGCGTTCGAGACGACCAACGACCGTGTCTTGCGCGTCCTCGACAAGGGCCACACCGCCGCGGACGCGGCCGCGGCGGTCGCGTTGCTCCGTGCATCGGGTGTCGAGGTCCGACCCTCCTTTCTCCCCTACACCCCGTGGACGACGCTGTCGGACGCCGCCGACCTTCTCGGGTTCCTCGACGACCACGATCTGATCGGCAGCGTGGACCCCGTCCAGCTCACCATCCGGCTGCTCGTCCCGGATGGGTCGCTGCTGCTCGCCTCCGCCGACATGGAGCCCTACCTCGAGGAGTACGAACCGGACCTGCTCGGGTACCGCTGGCGCGCCCGGGATCCCGAAGTAGACGCGCTCCAGGCGCGGCTGGCGAAGATCGTCGCCGCCGGGGTCGACGCCGGCGACGGGGCCGAGCCGATGCTCGACGCGCTCGCTTCGGAGATCGTCGCGGCCACCGGCCTGCGAGTTCCGCAGATTCCCGCCGGTGCAGTCGCCGGGAGGCCGCGACTCACCGAGCCGTGGTTCTGCTGAGCGGAGCCCACCGGGCGTCAGTTCGACGCCCTCGAGATCTGACCCGGCTCGCGGGGAGCGTCCCGGTCACGGCGCCATAGCGTCGGTCTCCGTTTTCGGCACAAGCTCTTTGATCTTCCTTGCCGGCACGCCGCCGACGACCCATCGGTCGGGCACGTCGCTCGTGACCACGCTGTTCGACGCCACGATCACACGGTCACCGATCGTGACGCCGGGCATCACGACGGCGTTGTAGCCGATGACCGAGTTGGAGCCGATCGTGATCGGAGCGAACGTCCTCCCCCCGAACGGCAGCGGCTTGGAGAAGTCGTCGAGGATGTGGCCGTGGGTGGTGAGGGTCGCACCGGCGGCGATCATCGTGTGGTCGCCGACGACGATCGGGCCCCGATCGTCGATTGTCGATCCCCGGTTCACGAACACGCCGCTGCCGAGCTCGGTGTTGAGTCCGGAGAGGATGTAGACGTCGTGGTGGAAGATGACGTCGTTGCCGACTCGCTTGAACACCCGCTGCGCCAGGATGCGGCGCACCTTGATGGCGAAATCCTGCATCATCGCCGCCGGGGTCCGGTCGAAGAGCCTCCAGAACAGGAGGTAGTACGCCTGGCTCTGCCGCTGGAGGTCCGCATCCTTGCCGGCGAACGGATCGGGGGAGACGGCGAACTCCCCGGTGGCGAGGAACCGGTCGGCGACGGCGTTGGCTTTCCGCAGGAACTCGTCGCCGGCGCCGGGCAGCTCATCGCCGCCGACGAGCCGCTCCAGCTCGGCGATGACCCGGTCCTGGAACTGCTCGGCTGTCTCCGCCACGCTCTCCGACCCGACTGGACGTGGCACCACGCTAGGCGGATCTGGACGCCTCATGCTCGGCGACGATCTCCATGAGCCACTCCTCGAGGCGGGCGGCGAGGGCGCTGGCGGAGAAGTGCTCGGCGGCCCGGGCACGCCCCGCAATGGCCATCGCGTCGAGGTCCGCCGGGGACTCCAGCAGCCGGCGCACTTCTGCGCCGAGCGCCGCCGGGTTCCGGTCGGTGAGCACGCCGGTTCCCGGGACCACGATCGAGTCCACCCCGCCGCCCCGATAGGCCACGGGGACGGTTCCTGAGGCGAGGGCCTCGACGTAGATGATCCCGAAGTGCTCGAGCTTCTCGGGCGCGGCGGTGAGGACAGTGGCGGCGCCGATGAGCTCGTTCTTGTCCTCGTCGGGAACGAAACCGAGGAACCGTCCCCGATCCCCGAGCGCGGATTCGAGGTCTGCCCGGAGCGGCCCATCGCCGACGAAGACGGTGGGGGCGATGTCGGCGTAGTGGTGGCTCGCTGCCACGACGTTCTGCGGGCCCTTCGCCTCCGAAAGGGCGCCGGGAGAGATGACGTACGTCTCGGGGAGCCCGTATTTCGCGCGGACCCGTTCCCCCGGCTGCGGTCTGAGGATGTTGGCGTCGACCCCGCACGGAAGCACGAGGAAGCGATCGAGTGGGACGTCGACGAGCGGTCGCACCAGCCGGTCGCGCACGTACTCGGTGGTGACGATGAGGCCGGACGCATCTCCAAGCGCCGCTTCGATGGCTTGCCACACCTCGTCGGCGTATCCGCCGTGGTGGCGGGGCTCGATGCCGGTGCCGTGGACGAACACGGCGAAGGGGAGCCCGTGGCGGTAGGCAACGCGGTGGGCAGCGATGGCGGTCAGGTTGGCGTGGTGGGCGACGATGACGTCGAGGTCGGCTGCGACGTCGTCGAGGGCCGCTTCGTAGTCGTCGGCGTAGGCGAGCGCGACCGGCGCGGCTATCTCCGCGACCGGCTGCTGCTCCGACCCTGCGACCGGCAGGAACTCGTGGACCGGCACGACCGGGGCGTGGAGGCGCACATCCCGGCGGTCGGCGCCGGGCACGCCGTCGCCGACCACCGGGTGGAGAAGGCAGACGCGGTGGCCGCTGCCGACGAGGGCGGCGACGTGGTCACGAGCTACCTCACCACTGCCGCGGCCGCGATTGAGCATGAGGACGCCGATGCGCATGGCGGCATGGTGGTCCATCCGCCGACCCGGCGCACACCGGGCTTTCAGTCCGCGGGCAGCGGGAGCGGCTCGACCATGTACTCGCCGGCGGCGGCAGTCACCAGGACCCCGGCCCCCTTGGCAAGCGGGGGGATGACGACGCCGGTGAGGCCGAGGACGGCGGCTTCGTTGGTCGGGCTGTGACCCACCGCGAGCCCGCGCTCGCCGTCGCCGAGCGCTTCGAGCAGCCTCAGCAGGCCCACGCCGAGCCGGTCTGACTCGGCGGCAACGAGATCGGGCGCGACCTCGATGAAGGAGCCGAGGTCGCCTCTCCCGGCACGGGCGTAGGCGGCCCGCCACTCGTCCTCTCGTTCCGACCGGATCTCCGGTGCCACTTCCACGCCTCCGGGCACCGCCTCGCCGAGACCGGCGAGAAGGCAGGCGGCGGTCTGGGTGGCGCGCTGGGCGCCCGACGACCAGACGCGGCTGTAGCCGCCGCCGAGGGCGGCCCCGATCGTGACGGCAGCGGCCACGCCGGCCGGGGTGAGCTGGTCACCATCGTTGTCGGTGTGTCGCAGCAGCTCGAGGTGTCTCGCCATGGATGTTGCTCGGTTCCGGCCGCGATTCTCGCCGGAACGCGAGCGGCCCGCTCAGCCGAAGGGGTCGCTCAGTCGTCGACGCTGATCCCGATGACCGTCGGGCGGCGCCCGCCGTATTCGAAGTGAATGAGCCACGGCCGGTGGCCGGGCGCGTTCACTGCGAGGTAGGGGAAGTTCCACAGCTCGATCGGAATCAACGCCGTCTGGGAGTGAGGCATCTGTGGATCGATCTCGGTGAGGTCGAGCAACGCCCGCCGGAGGGGGTCGAGGACGTTCTCCCAGAGTTGCCGGGCCTCGGCGGCCGTCTGCGGGTCGAGCGCTGTCGCCCCAGCCCGGCGGGCCTCGAGGAGCCGTGCGAGGCGGCGCCGTCCCACCACGAACGGAGTCGAGCCGAGGGAGATCGCCAGGCCCCGCTTCCCGACGAGGTGGGAGATGTCTCTGCCGCTGTCGAGGAGCTCGGCGAGCTTGCGTGCGATCTTCGGAGGGCGATCGTCCTCCATGAAGTAGTCGAGGTCGACCGTTCGGGTGAGGAATGCCCGGTCGACCCAGCCGGTGCCGTTCGGAGAGTCGATGGGGATGAACTGGCCCCGCGCTTTGTCGAACGAGGCGAGCCCGGCCGCCGTCGACTCGTACCGGTAGATCACGTCGGCGTCGAAGCTCGGCTGGCTTCTGACCGGCAGGGTGGACTCCCTGCCGAGCATGACGACGGACCAGTGGCGGCGGCGGCCGGCGGCGACGAGGAAGGGCACCTGGGAGAAGCCCCCGAAGAGGAGGGCGGCAAAGAGCGCGAGCGCGAGGAATCCCAGCGGCAGGCGGAGGGCGCCGACGGTCTGGAAGAAGGCGTCGGCCACGAGCGTGACGCCCCGGGTCAGCTCGAGGGTCACCTCTGGCGATCCGACGTCGGACGCCGGTGCCTCGAATGGCAGCTTCGGGGTCCCCAATGCTTCGGTGATCTCATTGGCGCGGTCGAGCACCGAGGGGTCGATCGACACAGTGACGGTTCCCGAATCGCGGTTGCCGTGGGAGTCGGCGAGCGTGTACTCGAACACGTCGGTGCCGGTCCAGCCGGGCCGTGGATAGTACGTCAGCGTCGCGCCTCCGTTGATCTCGACACGGCCGGCAGGGCTGCCGGTGACGGCCACGATCGTCAGGGGGTCTCCCTCAGGGTCCGAGTCGTTGTCGAGCACCGCAATCGTCGCCGGGGTGTACGCGTCCAAGGTGGCGTCGTCGGCGACCGCAACGGGAGCACGGTTCGTCCGGATGTCGATCGTGACGATCGCCGTCGCCACGCCGCCACGCCCGTCGTCGGCGGCATACTCGAACGTGTCACGGGTGCCGTCTCCGCCGTCGTGGGTGTACGTGAAGGATCCGTCGGGTCGGATCACCACCGTCCCGTGGCTCGGGGAGGAAACCTGCCAAGCGGTCAGCGTGTCGCCGTCGGTGTCGGAGTCGTTGCCGAGCACTCCGGGGGGCCCGATCGCCACGGTCCCGCCCTGGTTCACCGCGTACGTGTCTGCGGTGGCGATGGGGGGGCGGTTGCTGAGCGGTGTTGCCGAAACCGTCCAGCTGAACGTTGTCTCGGCGGACAGCGACGGGTCGCCATCGTCGGCGACAGCGACGATGACCGGGTACGGCGTGTCCCTGCCGGCGCCCGCAGCGATCGTCCCGGTCATGAGGCCGGTCGCCGGATCGACCGACAACCCCGGTGGCAGGCCTCGAGCCGACCAGACCAGTTCGTTCGCCGGCAGATCCGGGTCCGAAGCGATGAGTTGCCATGTGACCACGTCGCCCTCACCACTCGCCGGATCGGAGACCGCTGCGATGGTGGGTGGCTGGTTGACCTCGAGCACGGTGATGGTCACGGTCGTCGCAGCGGTCAGAGGGGGTGCCCCGCCGTCGGTGGCGACGACCTGGGCCTCGTACGTGCCCGGTCCGTCGGCCTCCGTCGTCTGCCATGAGAACTCCCCCGTCGTCGGATCGATCGAGGCGGCGGGTGGAGCGCCGCCGAGGGAGAACGCGATCGGGTCGCCGTCGGGGTCGGACGCCGTCGCGGTGAACGAAGCGAGCTCGCCCTCATCGACGACGATCGCCGTGACGGGGTCGACGAGGGGGCCGCGGTTGGAGTCGGTGACCGTCCACGAGAACGATGCCTGAGTCTGAAGGCTGGGCACGCCGTTGTCGGTGACCGTGATGGTCACGAAGTACGGGCTCCCCGTGCCGGCTCCCGGATCCACGGTGCCCGAGATGAGCCCGGTGGCCGGGACGATGGTGAGCCCGGGCGGCAGCCCGGTGACACCGAAGGTCAGCGTGTCACCGGGGTCGGGGTCGCCGGCGGCGACGAGGAGAACAACTGCGTCGCCCTCCCCAGATGTTTGGTCACCGGGGTTGACGAGCGTGGGGGCGTCGTTCTGCGGGCTGACGGTGATCGTCACCGTCGCCGTGTCGCTCAGGTCGCCGTCGCTGACCTCATAGGTGAAGGAGTCGACTCCCGCCCAGTCGGGATCGGGTGTGTAGGTGACCACGGAGCCTGCGATCGTGACGGTCCCGTTGGCGCCCTGGGTGACCGAGCTCACGATGAGGGAGTCCCCGTCGGGGTCAGAGTCGTTGAGGAGCACGCTCACGAGGGCGGGGGAATCCTCGAGCGTGGTGGCGGCGTCGGGGACGGCCACGGGCGGCTCGTTGGTGTCGGTGACGTTGACGGTGCGGGTGAGTTCAACGGCGGGGTTGCCGGAGGAGTCCGACACGTTGTAGGTGACGACATAGACACCAACGGTGGAGGTGTCGACGGGGTTGACGGTGACGATCGATGCGGTGATGTCCCCGTCGATGTTGTCTGTTGCGGTGGCGCCTGGGTCCACATACACGGTGTTGACTTCGACGGTGACCGGGGTGACGCCGACGAGGGTGATGACCGGTGGGGTGGTGTCGGCGATGACGTTGACGGTGCGGGTGAGTTCGGTTGCGGGGTTGCCTGCGGTGTCCGACACGTTGTAGGTGACGAGGTAGGTCCCGAGGGTGGAGGTGTCGACGGGGTTGACGGTGACGATGTCAGCGGTGATGTCTCCGTCGTAGTTGTCTGTTGCGGTGGCTCCGGGGTCGGTGTAGGTGTCGTTGAGGGCCACATCGATTGGGGTGGCGCCCACCAGGGTGATGACCGGT
>JABAOE010003837.1_pt4 | contig 20432 bp, 26 predicted proteins | sample 7062141 | NCBI WGS metagenome assembly JABAOE01 (sample SAMN14538627, study PRJNA623070) | marine sediment metagenome | biome: marine biome [ENVO:00000428]; feature: marine pelagic biome [ENVO:01000023]; material: deep marine sediment [ENVO:00002113] | place: India: Gulf of Khambhat ... | reverse complement strand
AAGATGGAGAGAAGCAGGAGTGCAATAACAGCTCTTTGCCTCACTTTTCCCACCTCGAAGTCTTGCTGATTGTTGCAACAAAGAGCATCGTTGTGATTCCAGCACCAACAGCTGCTTCGGTAATTGCAATATCTGGTGCGTTGAGCTGCTGCCAGACGATTGCCATAACCAGGCTGTAAGACGAAAAAATGATTACTGCCGAGAGTAGATCATCGGTTCTCATAACCTCTATTGCGCAGACCACAAGGTATAGGAGGAGCAGAAGGTCAAGTATCCAAATCATTCGATGTCCCTCCCATATTCATCAACTACTATTCCCTCATAATCCCGTTCTCCAGAGATGTATGCGGCTTTTGCGATAGCGTGAGCAGCGGTCGGGTTCCCTATGACTGTGAAGACTATGATTATGAGCATCTTGCTGCCCGTGAAGAAATCGCCTGAGTATAGTGCGAGGCCCGCAAGGATTGATGCGGCGCCAAGGGTGTCGCTCTTAGTTGTTGCATGCATCCGTGTGAAAACATCAGGAAATCTCAAAAGTCCTAGAGTGCCCACAAAAAAGAAGAAAACTCCCACAAATAAAAGTGCAAGTGTAAGGATGTCAACGACTACCATTCTGCAACCTTCCCTTTCTCAAGATATCTGGATATTGTCAGTGTAAGTAAGAAGTTTATGAGCGCATAGACGATTGCAACATCGATATACAGGGTTTGGCCATATATAAATGCGAAGAGAACGAGGATTACAAGGGTTTTAGTGCCTATCACGTGAACTGCTACAACTCTATCAGGAGCACTCGGTCCTTTAACAGCGCGATAGAGGCAGAGAAAGCTTGTGATTGCAAGGACTATCCCCACGGTTATGAAAACATCTTCAGAAAGCATCCTCCACCTCCTTAAGCAGGTCCTCTATCGGCCAGTTAGTAACATCTTCTGCCGCCTCCCTTGTAAGAGCATGAACGTAAAAAGTGTCGCCAATGATATCCATTGTTATGGTTCCAGGTGTAAGTGTAATCGAATTTGCAAGTGAAACCTTTGCAGTGTCACCTTTAAGCGTGGTTTTGAATTTAACTATCGATGGCTCTATTGGCAGCCTTGGATGGAGAACGATTCTTGCAACATCTATATTTGCTTTTATTATCTCCAAGATCAGGGTTGGGATGAAGAGTAGAATTGGAAGGAGCGCCCTAGGGTGTGGGGATCTCAGGGGATCCTTAGCCATAAGATCATAGGAAAGATGGCTCACAGCCAGGGCTGCTCCAATCCCTACGAGTATGTGCTGGAGATCAACTGCGCTGGATACAAGTACCCAAAATAAAAAAAGCAAAGCAAAGGAGGTTATAAAACTGACTTTATCTTCACGAGCGCTTGTTCTGTCCATACAACCATCTCTAAAAGTACTTACCAAAGAAGTATAAATCTATTGCTCCTGATTCGTTGATTTAGACCAGCGTTGTTACAAGATAGAAGAAACCGATACCCAGCATTACGAGAGTAACCATGTAGATATAGTATTTTTTGATCTCTTTTTCATAGGCTGCCTTTTTATCCCTTTGATCGGGGATATAGAACTCTATGTCCTTTCCCTCCTCTCTGATCTCATATCTTTCACAGCTGGTGGCAACCATGGTCTCTTGCCTTGAAAGGGATTTATCTAAAAGTCTGCACACATCTGAATCCAGCCCTTCGGATGCAAGCGAAAAAAATGCACAGTCCATGCATCGTTTTTTACTAGATTCCATCCCTATCGCCAGTTATATCTTTCCAATTGACATTATTTATATTTGACGCTGCACGGGTCAAAACGCTACTATCTCAGGCTCCATAGAACCTAGATCAAGAATGCAAAGGGTCCTTTTTGAGTTCAGATAACCGCATGCCTCGCCGGGGTTGATGGCCAGCGTCTTTCCCTGCCAGTTCGCCTCGGGACTGTGGCTGTGGCCGCTTACTACCACATCGTATTTTTCGCTGTCCTGAAGTTCCTTTAGAAAACCTCCGATTGTGCCATGGTAGAGGGCGACTTTCTTTTCCTCTGCATCAAATTCGCAAAAATCATCTATCTCGAATCCCTGCTCTCTGAATTTGACCTGAAGCCCCCTCCTCTCTCCATCGTTGTTTCCGAAGACAACCTTCACGGGAGCCATCAATCCTTCAAACCTTGCGGCGGCGAAAGGTGAGATCACATCTCCCGCATGCACCACGAGATCGACCCCCCTCTCATTGAAAATCCTGATGGCCTCATCGATTGCGTCAAGATTGTCATGGGTATCTGATAATATTCCGATTATCATAAAATCACCTCTCAATATCCTTTGAGTGTATCAGCAAAAAAATTTAACTGTCAAAAATAAGAGTGAATTCATGAACGCCATCCATGAGATGATTGTGATCATTGTGATGATTCTTCTCTGGGCAGGGGAACTCTTTTACGGGTTGCTTGATAGGAATCTAGTAATCATTGTTCTGTCTTTTCTGCTCCTAACTCTCTGGTTTGATGAGCTTTTTCCAATAAAAAAGGACCTAACAATTGGATTCAACAGAAAAATCTTTTTAACAGCAATGGTTGTTCTCAGCCAGCATATCTTAAGGCTTTTCTTATAGCCTTCGCTCAAGAAGCCATTTTACAGCCTCAAGGAGCTTGTTTTTTTCAACTGGCTTGTTCAAGTGCCAGTTCGCATTTACCTTATTCAGGCTGACATGAACATCGAAGGGGGTGGTCTTGGCCGTGAGTATGCAGATTGGAACCATGCTTATGGCTCGATTCTTCTTTATCCTGCGGCAGACCTCCCATCCATCAAGCTTAGGCATCATGACATCGAGGAGGATTAGATCTGGGACCTCTCCCTGGTTGAGCAGCTCAAGACACTTTTCCCCGCTCTCGATCTCCCTGACATCGAATCCTTCCTTTCTTAGCATCACACCGATAAGCATCCTGAAATCAGGTTCGTCATCAACAATCCAAATACGCTGCATCACTACTATGATTGCCCTTCGGTTTTATAAATATATTTGAACAATAACACTTATCTACGTTAAATTAATCCAATTTATGAGAGGATTTGTATGGCGAAGAAAAAGTTGAATAAAGTTGTGCTTGTTGTGAGTAAGGGAAACCTGGACGAGGCTTATCCACCGCTTATGATCGCAACAGGCGCTGCGGCTATGGAGGCCGAGGTGAATATGTTTTTCACGTTCTATGGAATTAACATCTTGAAAAAAGGCGGTTCAGACAAGCTGCAGCTTTCGCCGGTGGGAAACCCGGCAATGCCTAAACCCGACTTCTCTCCGTTCCCAATTCCAAACATAGTTTCAGCTCTCCCCGGCATGACACCCATAGCAACGGCTATGATGAAAAAGAAGATAAAAGACACAGGGATCATGAGCATCCCCGACCTGGTCAAATCTGCAAAGGATATGGGAGTCAAGTTCTGGGCCTGCACACCCACGATGGAGCTTATGAACATAAAAGAAGAAGACCTAATACCCACGGCAGGCTGCATCGGAGTTGCAGGATTTCTAGACATGGCCGCAGATGCGGACGTGACACTGTTTATCTAGACACGTCCCAGTTACTAATCAGCACATTTTATATATCCTTTAAATCGAAGTCCCACCATGAGCACACTTGTTGCATCTACGCTGCCCTACCTGAACCTGCCTTTTGGAGAAGCCCTAAAAAGAATCGAGGGATTAGGTTTTCGTGGAGTAGAGATTTACTTTGAAGGTAAGCACAGCCTACCAGCAAACAAGATGAGTGACGTCCTCTCGACGCATGATTTCAAACTCTTTTTGCACGCACCTTTCTCGGACTTGAATATTGCAAGCTTCAATGAAACAGTGCTTGAGGAATCCAAACGCCAGATAAAAAACTCACTTGAGATTGCAAGGGATATCGGAGTAAATCTTGCAACTGTTCATTTCGGAAGGTATTCGCCCTTGGGTCTCAGCTACCCGGAGGCAGCCCGTAAAAGAAATCTTGAAAGCATCAGAGACATATCGGATTTCGCCGCATCCATGGGACTTGATGTGGCCTTTGAAAACGCGCCCAGCGGCTTCGGCGCCATGTGCGGAGCCTTGGATGTTCTTACAGACCTTGTTAAAGAGGCAGAAATCAAGATAACACTAGACATGGGACATGCCCACACATGGAATCAGGGAATTGACGAATTCATCTCAACGTTAAATAGCGCAATATCCCATGTCCATCTCCACGACAACACAGGAGATTCGGATATGCATCTCGGCGTGGGTGACGGGAGGATAGATTATGAAAAGGCCCTTGAGTCATTGGGAAAGATAAACTATAAATCCGCACTGTGCCTGGAGCTTTTATACGAAGAGGACTTGAAATCGAGCAGAAAACAGATAGAAACTCTCCTAGGTGATTTAAGATGATTGGATTCATCGGCGGCACTGGACATCAAGGACGTGCACTCGCTCTACGGCTTTCCGCAGCAGGTGAAAAGGTAATCCTTGGCTCTCGGGCACATGAAAAGGCCGAAAAGGCAGTTGTCCGCATCAAAGCTATAAAAGAAGGTCTCACGGTTTTCCCAGCCACAAACGAAGAAGTTGCAAAAAAGGCAGAGACAGTCTTTTTAACCCTTCCCTATGAGTACATGGAGGCTGTTCTTACGCCGCTCAAAGCCGACCTCAAGGGAAAGATTGTTGTAGATGTAATAAACCCGCTTACAAATAACAACATCCACAAGGGCATCTCCGCCAGTGAAGAAATTCAGGAAATCCTCCCTGGGTCCAAGGTTGTGTGCGCATTCAAAAATGTCAGCTCATATCTCATTGGAAACATCGGGGAAGCCGTGGATGTGGATTCGATTGTGTGCAGCGATTTTGAGGATGCTAAAACGAGGGTTATTGCGATTTCTGAGAAGATTGGAATCCAAAGTGTCGATGGTGGCGCCCTGGAAAACGCACTGGCATCCGAACTCCTCACACGGCTTCTGCTAGAGCTCAACAAAAAACATGATGCTGAAACAGGGATCAAAATACACTACTATAAAGTTTAAACTTTTGTAAGTTCTTTCACGATTTCCTTCGCCCTATCGAGTCGGACCTTTTCTTCATCGGCCAGTCTTTCAGCAACTTTTTCCACAAGCTCTGGTGGGGCTCCTGCCATGACCGCGATGTTTCGTGCGTGGAGCCGCATATGTCCACGCTGTATGCCAACAGTCGAAAGGGCATAGAGGGCTGCGAAGTTCTGCGCCAGACCCACTGCTGCGAGCACTTCTCCAAGCTCTGATGCCGTTTTTACCCCCAATATTTTGATGCATGCCTTTGCAACAGGGTGCACTGCTGTTGCGCCGCCGATAAGACCCACAGCCACGGGGAGCTCGATTGTTCCAACTAAATCTCCCTCTTCATTCTTCTCATAACTTGTTAGTGGTGAGTAGCTCCCTTTATAGGCTGCATAGGCGTGTGCTCCTGCCTCTATTGCACGGGTGTCGTTTCCTGTTGCGAGAACAACCGCGGAAACACCGTTCATAATGCCTTTGTTGTGGGTTGCGCACCTGAAAGGGTCCCCCGCTGCAAAGCTGTATGCCTTCATAATCCCATCAACAGCGTCTTCACCCAAATCCTCTTTGGAAAAGATGGCCTTTGCCTTTGCAATCCTTCGTTCTGCTAGATTCGAAATTATTCGCAGATAGACCTTCCCGCCCGATAACTCCTCGATAAAGGGTGCCACGGCCTCAGCCATAGTGTTAACTGCGTTTGCTCCCATCGCATCCCGGCAGTCTACTAGGATGTGAATGATCAGCATCTCCCCTGCGGGGGATTCTATTCTGCGAACCTCAAGGTCCTTCGCCCCGCCGCCGAATTTCACGAGAACAGGGTCCTGGTCATTAGCAATCCTAAGTATCTCTGCTGTGTTTTCGAGAATCGCATTTTTCGCAGCTTTCATATCGGATACATTGCAGACCTGTATCTGACCGATCATAACCGTCTCTGAAACCTCTGCTGTAAAACCACCTAGTTTGCGGGCAAGCCTTGCCGCGTTCGACGCAGCAGCAACCACGCTTGATTCCTCAGTTGCCATGGGCACAATCCGGTCTGTTCCGTTTATCAGAAAGTTGGTTGCAACACCCAGAGGAACTTCAATAGTTCCGATTATGTTTTCTATCATACGGTCTGCCTGTTCGATTTCTAGCCCTGTTCCTTTGAGCTGTTCCACTTCCCCCTTTGTGAGATCAGAAAACTCCTTTATAATCTTCAATCTCTCCTCTAGAGATAATTTGTGGAATCCAGGCATCCTCGACTTCATAATATTCACTTTACAATTTCTAACTCGTCCACATCAACGGTTGCAATATTTGTGAAAAGACCCTCAAAGCTGGCTGTTACGCTCTCTTCATGGGCATCATTATTTATAAAAGAAATCATCGTGATATTTTCACCGACACAGTAGTCGATCGTTTTTTTAATAAATTTAAAGGTCTTGTCAAAGCCGTTCATGAGAATCAGGTCTGTTAGCGGTTCAAAGACGAGAGTGCTTTTCTTTGGAAGTCCTTCTATTACTTCTGAAAGATATTCGAGCCAGTCCACTGAAATCTCGGCAACCTTCCCTGCAAATTCATCTTTTTTTGCTCCTGGGGAAGTAAGATAAAAACTTTCTGTTCTGGAGCTTGCTGAAACCTTCACGATAATGAGTGCGCCACTTTGAAATGCTTCAGAGAATATGCTTTTATATGAGTCTGTTCGAGGAGCAGAAGAGACTAGTAGAACAGTCTGCCCTTGGGAGAGGAAATAACTAACTATCTCCTTAACAGTCTTTTCGTATCTACTTGTTGCCTTGAAACGAACGAGCCCTGTTGCTGATGTTTCTGATGAAAATCTTAGCGCTTTTTTTGAAAAACCCTCAAATTCCTCAGTGTTTTTGGCACGCTTTCTGATGATAAATAGTAAAAGAGCAGCAACGAGCAGCGCTCCGAAAACAAAGATAATAGTGCTATCTAAGGCCATGTCCATTCCTAGGGTTCCGATGGCAGAATCTCTTTATCAATTAAGTCTTCGAAGGTCTCTCGCTCTCTTATGAGAACCCATCTGCCACTACTTACAAGAACAGCGGCAGGCCTCGGCCTGAAGTTGTACTGGGATGCCATGACAAGCCCATAGGCGCCTGTGTCTAGGAAGGCTATGACATCTCCTTCCTCGATTTTGGGAAGGCTCCTATCGCCTGCAAGGATGTCTCCGGACTCACAGACATTCCCTGCAATGGTTACAACCTCTTTGGCCTCCTTTTCCATCTTATTTGCAACCAGGGCCTCGTGATATGCCTTATAGAGTGCAGGCCTAGCCAACGTGTTAAACCCTGCATCGACACCAATGAATTTCTTAAAGGGTGTCTCTTTGACAGTATTAACTGTGGTTAGTAGTATTGTAGAGTCCCCCACGAGGAAGCGTCCGGGCTCGATGAATATCTCCGGCCTTTTCAAGGCACACTCTTCAACTGCCCGATCAATCTCCTGAAATATGATGTTGGCAAACTCGCCTGGAGAGACATATTTATCTTCTTCTCTGTATTTTATGCCAAATCCACCGCCAATATCTATGAACCCCAGGTCGATTCCAAGCTCCTTTTTTAGGCTGCAGACAAGGTCCATCAGTTTTTTTGTGGCCACACCATAGGTCCCTGGATCAAGAATCTGCGATCCTATGTGCATGTGAATCCCCTCAATAGAGATGTTTCTGTCCTCCTTTGCCAATCGATATGCTTTAAGCGCCTCCTTTTGCGCAATCCCAAACTTGCTCTCCCGAAGTCCAGTTGCAAGATAGGGATGCGTCTTGGGTGAAACAGCAGGGTTTATCCTGAATGAGACCCTAGCCCTACGGACCTCCCTTCCCTTGCAGATCCGTATAATCCGTTGCAGCTCATGGAGTGAATCAATGTTGATTACGATGCCTTTTTGAATCGCCAATAAGAGCTCCTCATCAGTCTTATTGTTCCCCGTGAAGACGATATCATCAGGACTGAGTCCTATGTGAAGGGCGGCCTTTATTTCGCCTTCTGAAAGGACGTCCGCACCGGCCTTGATGTCCTTAAAAATCTTCAGTATAGCAAAAGAGGTGTTGGCCTTATAGGCATATTTGATCTTCACTTCATAGCCATGGGACGAAAAAGCACTGTGAAGCTCATTATATCGTGTCCGGATCCTGTCCTCATCGGTCACATAAAGCGGTGTCTTAAACTCCCTTGCCAGATCAATGGTATCGACTCCACCAATCTCAAGGTTTCCCTTCTGATTTATAGATAAATGGGTTCTATGATCGATCATCCCACACCTTCCATGCGCACGAGCGCTTCAGAGATCCGCTCCCTCGGCTGTGTCAGGGCAAATCTCACATATCCCTCGCCATGCTCACCAAAGCCCACTCCAGGAGTGACAACAACACCAACTTTTAGGAGATCTGTAGCAAATTCCATGGAATCGCCCCCTGGAACTTTCATCCAAAGATAAAAGGTTGCTTTAGGAGCTTTAAGCTGGAACCCAAGATTTCGAAGACCCTGCACAAGTAACTCCCTCCTTTTAGCATAAATTTTTATGTTTTCATCCACACAGGCTTGAGACGAAGTCAAAGCTGCAGTCGCTGCATCCTGGATGAACTGACATGCTCCGGAGTCCACGTTCCCCTTGAGTTTCACAAGGCTGGACACGATCTCGCTGCTGCCTACGGCGTAGCCGATCCTCCAGCCGGTCATGTTGTAGGTCTTAGAACAGGAGTTGAACACGATCCCCCTCTCCATTGCACCTTCAAACTCCAATAGTGAGGGTGGCTTATAACCGTCAAATGCAACAGATGAATATGCCTCATCAGAGCAGACTATAATATCATGTTTCCTTGCAAACTCCAGGACTTCTTTATAAAAAGAGGCTTCTGCCGTTGCAGACGTCGGGTTGTTGGGGTAATTGAGCCATATAATCTTTGCCTTCTTTGCAACATCCGAGGGAATAGCGCTCAGATCAGGGAGAAAACTGTTTTCGCTAGTGAGGGGCATTGCATAAGGGGTCCCTCCACAAAAGGCGGGGCTGATTCTATAGACTGGATAACCTGGGTTCGGGGACAGGACTATGTCACCAGGATTCACGTAGGCCAGGTGAATGTTGTGAATGCCCTCCTTTGATCCGATAAGCGATGTCACTTCATTTTCGGAATCAAGCTCTACTCCATAATCGTCTTCATACCGCTGGGCCACAGCCTCTCTAAAGCTCAGTTTTCCCTTGGATGATGGATAACGGTGGTTCTCAGGATTCTTCACTGCGCTTATGCATGCATCCAGGATATGGGAAGGGGTAGGGAGGTCAGGGTCACCGATTCCAAAGGAGATAACGTCAATCCCATCTTCTCTAGCCACATTTATCCTTCTGTCAATTTCTTCGAACAGGTATGAGGGAAGGTTGACTAGTCTATTGGCTTGAATCATGGAGCTTCCTCAGTTCAGTTTAGATGGTCAACTAAAGACTATTTAAGTTTTATCTAAATGTAACGACTTTTAAACTAATTCAGGAGGGATGGGGGAGGGGACCTATGAGACATTATTAAAAAAGTATGCCGTCTCATAGGCTATCAAAGCATAAAGAATCTCGTATTTAAAGCTTTCGGGGAGACCTCTGGACATTGAATTAAATCTTAATCTTGGAGCTCTCCTAATCTAAAGAATAGAGACAAGCGCTATCTTCTCGTTTATCAGTTCTTTAACGGCTTCGGCTTGGGATTGGGAAATTGAGTTTAACTCCTCATCCTTTATTGAAAATGCTTCTTTTAGCGCCTCCAACCTCTCTGAGTCAATAGATATCTCAGTCTCTACAGCTCCTAGAAAGGTCTGCACTTCTTCTGGAATCTTCTCACCAAATATCGCTATCTCCGTTGATCCTTTGAGCCCGTATTTTTCCAGGGCTTTCTTTATCTGTCTTTGGCCAGAGGCCCTTACAATGGTCTCCACAAAAATATTAGAGCTTATGCTGTCTCCATTCGCCAGTGCCAATTTAGCTTTTCCGATAGCAAACTCAATATGCTCCACACCATACAAAAGTGTGGAGTCCACAGCCTGAATATCGGGATAATCTCTGAGGGTGTCTTTGTGCACCGGTTCTTTGCATCTCCAAGCCTGAACCTTCAAACCTTTGCCTCCGAAATTGAATCAGAACATCTGCATTCTCTCTTTTTGGGGATCTGCTTAACAGCACAGGCAATAGTTTTTCTCATGGCATCAAGGTTTTCGTTAACAACAGATTTGACTTCTTCGATTGAAAGTGGTGTTTTCGATATCCCGCACCCATAGTTTGCAATGGTGCAGATTGAGGCGTAGCAAAGCCCTGCTTCACGGGCGAGAGCAACCTCAGGGCAGCCCACCATACCCACCAGGTCTCCTCCTAGACTGCGAAGCATCTTAATCTCTGCAGGCGTCTCAAACCTCGGCCCCTCTGTGCAGGCGTAGACCCCGCTTTCAAACACACTCTTGTAAAACAGGTTTGCACACTTAATCATGCTTTTTCTCATTTCATTGCAATAGGGCTCTGTCATATCCACATGCACAACCTTATCGTCGTAAAGGGTGGAGGGTCTTCTCTTTGTAAAATCAATGAAGTCATGAGGGATTATAACGCTTCCTGGAAAAAGAGATTCAGATAGAGAGCCTACAGAATTTATCGATATCACCCTACTGGCACCTGCATTCTTTAAGGCCAAGATGTTTTTCCTGTAATCCACCATATGGGGGGGAATGCTATGATCTGTTCCGTGGCGTGGTAAAAATAGGGTTTTTTCTCCTTTTATTCTGCCTATATAGACTTCTGTGTCTCCCTGTTGTGTTTCGACTCTGATCTTCTCCTGGTCTCTTAAAAATTCAGGGTCGTAAAAGCCGGTTCCACCAATTATTGCTATCATTGTTCCTTAAATGTCGCCCTTCTTAAGAGAAAGGCAGCTAGGGATAGTGCAGCCCCAATTGTTGCCCTTCCCACAAGCTCAGCGATGGTTATTACCCGCAGGCTGAAACTGCTGATCGCACCAACTATGAACCAGAGAGAGACCAAAAAGATTGAGAGCATGAGATATTTTCCCAAGCCCCGGCCTTCGATTATTGCGTCTATGCTTCTGCCTGCAAGTGCGAGCAGACCTGCAGCAACAAGGGGGTCTTTTGAAAGTGAAATAAAGAGGGGAATCGCATCAATATAGGAGGTTGAGTTCAGGTCTCCAACAGCCTGATATCCTCTTAGAACTCCAATTATGCCAACGATTGCTGCGATAATGTATGTGAAAAAGCTTGCCTTGTCTGTTACCAGGCTCTCCCTGAGTGACACAATATTTCTTTCTAAAGGTTCTTCCAGATTGAAACCTTTGATCACAAGCAGTATACCCACAACACCGAAGATCACTCTCCAAGCAACTATGTCTAATATCATATAGAGGACAAAGGCAATACCTGGGACTCCTAGAACGAGGCGTGCAAGTTTCGGATCAGAAGTAACTTCCTTCAGAAAATCCAGCAAAATGTAGTATGTGCTCTCAAGAGGTTCGCTCTGTTTTACAACCACCCGCTGAAGGGACAAAACCTTTGCCCGCGACTCAACAATGGGGAGCACGTGCTCATCCTCCGCGCCGTCTGACACAAGAACCACTCCATCAATTGGGAGCTTTTTTAGGACCTTGTCCAGTTGCTTTGAAATGATGAGGTCTGACTCGACTCCCACTTTTTTTGTTCCGGTAAGCGCAACAACCTCCACATTTCTATGCCTGTCTTTCAATCCCTCGGCAATCTTTATCCCTGCAAATAGAACGTTGGTGTCTGATTCTGTGGGATCAGCAACCCCCAACTTCATTGCAGCCTCAAGGATTTTTTCCCTACCAACAATTGGTCCTTTCACCCCGATTTTAGCCTCAAGATCCCCATCCCTATCAATGCACAGAACAAGAATCTTTCGGGACGCCGGAAGATCAGCTTCTGCCATCTAGCCCTCCCATGGGTTCATATCTGCCCAAACCGTTGGAGCAGGAAAAGGTCGTCAGTGGAGAGCTTCTCCCCTTTTTTGAACTTCTCGTATATGAGCTTCGCCTCCTTTTTGAGTTCTGAAGTGGATTTTTCCTGCCTCTTTTTCTCCTCGCCCTCAAGAGACTCACTGAGTTTTTTAACCGCCTGATCCTTGGCTTTGAGAGCCTCTTTAACATCATCGAGTTTCGTTGTGACCCCTTCTTTTTTCTTGTTGATCTCGTCGATCTGGGCCTCAATTGCCCTTATCTCTTTTATGTTTTCTAGGAATGCTTCGTGGTGTGTTTGCGACTCCTGTGAATAGGTCAGTATCTTAGAGTGGATTTTCTTGGACTTCAGCTTTTTCACATCAATCTCCTTTGAAATCGAAATGAGATCCTTAAAATCCCGTAGATCGTTTTTGAGCACTTCGATTCGTTTTACAAGCTCGTCTTCTTTTTCAACCTTTAAGACACGGGTCTGAAGAGTCCACTCAAGTCGGTTAAGCTCCACCTCCATCCTCTTGAAGTCTTTTTTCGGCGCGTTCTGTCTAAGTTCCTTGTAACTGTTGAAAAGGCCCTTTATCGCAGAATTGATGCTCGTTCTTTCCTTTTTCAATTCCTGAATTTTTGAGTTAAATTTGTCCCTTTTTGCCTTAAAATCCTCAGCCTTCCTATTTTTTGTCTTGATAGACTCGATCAAATCCTTTTTCTTTGAATTAAAACTGCTGAGCTCCTTACGTAGAACCGAAACCTCTCTTTTGAGGTCGTCTCTTTCTGTTAACTGAATCTTCAGCTCTTCCGTTTTTTTCATTGTCTGTCACCAAATTCAAAGTAGTCATAGGCTTTTTGATCATCTGTAAAACAATATCTTAACTTTGTAAAATCCCTTCTGAAATCAATCACGTCCTCTTTAACGTTCTGATTATATACAACAACCCTCTTTATAAATTCTGCTATCTCGTCCATCTCCTTTTCGCCCATTCCAAGCCTAGTGAGCTCCTGGGTACCAATTCGAATCCCTGAGGGATCTACGGATTTGTCCAGCTTATCCCAGGAGAGCAGGTTTTTGTTGAGGATGATGTTGCTTTGTTCAAGGGCTGTTGCAACCCTTGTGCCCTTACCGTTTTTTGTAACGTCAACAAGGACTTGATGGGACTCTGTAAAACCCTTGTGGTCGCAGAGCACGTCAAAATCTCTCTCATATAAAGCTTCTGCCAGGGCCTTTGCATTCGCAATCGTCTGCGCTGCATAATCCTCGCCAAACTCAAGCATCTCGGCAAGGGCTACAGCAAGTCCAGCCAAGTGATGAAGATGATGGTTTGAAACCAGACCAGGAAAGACTGCATCATCGATCTTACTATGGAGCGTTTCGTTGTCTGTGAAAATGATTCCGCCCTGAGGACCTGGGAATGTCTTATGCCGGGAGCTTGCCATCACATCAGCACCTTCCTTAAGAGGCTTTTGGAACTGCCCGCCGGCAATGAGTCCAAGCACGTGAGCAGCATCATAGCCTACCTTTGCACCCACCTCATCAGCGGCGCTGCGAAGCTCTGACACCGGGTGTGGGAAGAGAAACACGCTCCCTCCGAAATACAGGAATTTGGGCTTTTCAGCAAGAATAGCCTTTCTGCTAGCATCAACGTCGATGTTCATCTCCCGCGGGTCGAATGCAAAGTTCTTAACCTTCAAGTCCATAACGCCTGCTGCAGAGATACGGGAGTGGCTGATATGGCCTCCGTGAGGGACGTGAAGGCTCATCATAACATCCCCACTCTTTGCAAGGGCAGAATAGGTTGCAAGGTTTGCGATAACCCCTGAAGTGGGCTGGACGTTAACAAATTCAGAGACAAAGAGTTTTTTTGCAAGTTTAATGGCAAGGTTTTCAATCTCATCGATGTAGATGCAACCCTGATAAAACCGCTCACTCGGCTGGCCTTCAGCATACCTGTGGGAGAGATCGGTTGCCATCATCTCACGAACATCATGGCTCGTGAGATTCTCCGAGGCAATCATGGGCAGGCACTGGTCCATCCAGGCATGATGCCGTTTTACAACACTTCGCACCTTACTCACAGCCTTCTTGCTCATCTTAGATCAACCCTTTCAATTTGATTTTTATCTGCTCAGCCGCCAGAGCCGGATCTGGGCTACTGTAGATTGCCCGTCCAATGATTTCAAAATCTGCTCCAGCAGAAATTGCTGAGCCTACCTTAGCCCCTTGCGCTTTCACACCGGGGGATATGATTATCAGGTCTCCTACAATATTCCTAAGGGTTTTTATGGTTTGTGGTCTGGTTGCTGGAGCAACAATGCCTTCTGCAAATCTTTTGGCAAGACCTGCAATCTCCTGGTTATGGCCTGAAATATAATCCAGCGCACCTGGATGGCTCATGTCAGAAACCACGAACAAAGTGGCTACCTTGCTGCACGCCTCGACTACATCACTGCCCATAATCCCTTGAACAATAACAAAATCTGCCCCTGCCTTTGTTGCGAGCCTGCAGATTTCAGCGCTTACATGGGGTACGTCGGCAACCTTGAAATCTGCAATAATTGGAAGTCCGAACTTTTTCAGATCAGCGATTATTCCAAGCCCTGCAGTGAGAATTAGTGGATAGCCCACCTTGATTGCGTCAATGCATTTGGATGTTTCACCTACAACTTCAACAGCGCGCTTTGCTCCGTTCACGTCAAGCGCGAGTATCACACCGGTTCTTTTCCGTTTTAACAGGTCTTTTCCATCTATGATACCAACTCCCTAAACCGGTTAAACGCTCTTTATGTAATAAGTTTTTCCCAGGGACAAGGTAAATTGCGATTGTGGAGAGGTTATTTATAAGACGCTGATTTTAACAAGAAATATCATGAAAATCTTTGATTTACAGGCGCTGGCCGAAGAGTCAGAGGGAGAATATGTGCTAGGCCTTAAGACCTCAATACCTACGCTGTGTACATTGTTTATGGATTTCTAAATCAAGGCGAGGGGCATAGAAAGCTATTGCCAGGTGAGGGGCATGAAGAGATTCTTTGTGTAACAAAAGGCACGGTCATTGTAAAGACGCCGCAAGAAACATTCACACTCAAATCCGGTGAAGCGCTTCATCTTAGAGAAGATGATGAATGGAGACTTGAAAACTCAGGCGACGAAACCGCCTATTATGTTCTCGCAGGTGGACACCCTCCAAAAAAACATTAGACTACTCCCCCCCAATTCTCTCTTTTAGCTTTGCAACCCTGTCCCTCAGAGCTATTGCTCTTTCAAAATCCAATTTGTCTGCCGCATTGCGCATCTCAGATTCAATCTCGATTATTATCTCTGGAATATCTCTCTTCGGGATGTGCTTTGTATCTGTTAAGTCGACTTCTTTTTCTCTGACCGGCTTGATAATAGTCTCAGGTGTGATCCCCTGTTTTTTGTTGTAGTTTAGCTGAAGCTTTCTTCGTCTTTCAGTCTCGGAAATTGCGGCCTTTATCGAGTCGGTGAAGTTGTCTGCGTAGAGCACCACCATTGAGTTCACATTCCTAGCAGCACGGCCGATTATCTGAATCAGGCTCCGGGCGTCCCGAAGGAACCCTTCCTTGTCAGCGTCAAGAATACCGATGAAACCAACCTCAGGAATATCCAATCCCTCGCGTAGCAGGTTTATTCCGACCAGAACATCAAATTTGCCGAGCCTGAGCTGGCGGATGATTTCAGTTCGCTCCAAGGTATCGACTTCAGAATGAAGATATCTAGCCTTAACCTCTTGGTCTGCAAGATATTCTGTGAGCTCTTCAGCAAGCCTCTTTGTTAGCGTCGTTACAAGCACCCGATCCCCCCGACCCACGGTGGATTTAATCTCAGCTATCAAATCCTCTATTTGGCCTTCAATAGGCCTTACTTCGACTATCGGGTCAACAAGACCGGTGGGCCGGATTATCTGCTCCACAACCTGGGTAGAACTATCAAGCTCATATCTCGCGGGTGTCGCCGAGACAAAGACAACCTTTTTCATGTAATCTTCAAACTCTTTGAACTTGAGCGGGCGGTTGTCAAAAGCACTAGGAAGTCTAAAGCCATAGTCCACAAGTGCTTTTTTGCGTGAATAGTCGCCATTATACATGCCGTGAACCTGTGGAATCGTCTGATGGCTCTCATCTATAAACATCAAAAAGTCCTCTGGAAAATAGTTAAGAAGGCAATACGGGGGTTCTCCTTCTCGCCGGCCGTCGAAGTGCCTGCTGTAATTCTCAATGCCCTTGCAGTAGCCCGTCTCCTCGATCATCTCAATGTCGTAGAGCGTCCGCTGCCGGAGTCTGTGGGCCTCTACGAGATCCAGTTCCGGCAGCCTTTCTTCAAGCTCAGCTTTGATTGAATCAATCGCCTGGTGCTTCGCGTCTTCTGGTATCACGAAATGCCGCGCCGGATAGACGAAATAATATTTCATCTCTTCGAGCACTTCTCCTGTGACCCTATTCACCTCCCTAATCCGGTCAATCTCGTCTCCCAACATCTCGATTCTGATAATATTATTATAGTATCCAGGCACTAGATCGATTGTCCCACCCTTTACCCGGAACCGTCCTGAAGCAAGATCCATGTCGTTTCGCTCGTATTGCACGTCCACAAGCTTCCTGAGCAGGTCATTTCGCTTTATAGTCTGGCCAAGCGATAGCTCAAATCCAAGGCTCTGAAAGTTCTCAGGATTACCCAGGCCATAGATGCAGGAGACTGAGGCCACGATTATCACGTCCCGCCTGGACATAAGCGATGCCGTCGCTGAGAGGCGTAGCTGCTCAATCTTCGGATTCACGTCAGCGTCTTTTTCAATATATTGGTCTTTCTGTGGGAGGTATGATTCGGGCTGATAATAGTCATAATAGGAGACAAAATACTCGACTCGATTTTCTGGGAAGAACTCAGAGAACTCGTTATAAAGCTGGGCTGCAAGTGTCTTGTTGTGGGCGATCACAAGCGTGGGCTTCTGTACAGCCTCGATGACGTTTGCCATTGTGAAGGTCTTTCCACTGCCTGTGACGCCGAGTAGTGTCTGGAACTGCGCATTTTTTTCGAGTCCTGAGACAAGCTTTTTTATCGCATCAGGCTGCGAACCACGGGGCTTATAATCGGATTTAAGTTTGAACGAGTTCATTTTATCAACTCTTTTTTACGCAGCAGCCTATTGTATTCTATTGCGAATCTGTGCGCTTCGTCCCGGATTTCGCGGATGAACTGCAGGGCTCGGTCTTTTTTATCAAGCCTGAGCGGGAGCACAAGGCCCTGTATGTAGATGTCTTCAAATCTTTTTGCAATCGCGATAACCGGAATGTTGAGTTCCAGTTTAGATAGAGCATTGACCGCAGAATTGAGCTGGCCAGCTCCACCGTCGATAATGATCAGATTCGGAAGCTGGGCTCCTTCCTTTTTCAAACGATAGTATCTGCGCCTCACAATCTCGGAGATTGCCGCTGTGTCCGCGATACCCTCCACAGTCCGGATCTTGAATCTTCTGTAGTTGTCTTTGTCAGGGCGTGCATTTCTGAACTGGACCATGGAACCGACGGTCGATGATCCAGATAAGTGGCTGATGTCAAAACACTCGATTACAGTTGGAAGTCTATCTAGGCTAAGCGCGTCCTGTAGATCCTCAAGTTTTGTTAGATCGCCAAAGAAGGTCAGCTCGATATTCTTTTTCACAAGCCGAAGCAGATCTTTTTTAGTGCCCCTTTTTGGAACAGTCACCTTAACATTCCCGCCCCGCCGAGTCTCAAGGAACTCGATCACTGGTTTATCTATCCCTTTAGGGAGTATCACCTCTTTGGGCACGTCACGCTCTGAATAATATTGGATTAGGAATTCCTCGAAGAAATCAGGCGTCTCTTCGAAGGAGTACTCTTCCTTGTTTATGAGTGTGCCCTTGTAGATGTTGAAGAGGAGTAAATAGACTTTTCCTTGATAGATAATAAAGTTAAGTATGTCTTCATCGTGTCTGCGCTGCCGATCCACAAGTTGACGCTTGCTTAGATTTGAGATAGCCTCGATCTGGTCTCGAAGCTCTTTAGCCCTTTCGAAGTTCAAGGCATCAGATGCACTTGTCATTTCCGCATCCATCAGATGTAAAAGCTTTTTTGTCTTTCCCCTTAGTATGAGCTTTGCCTTTTCAACTTGGTCATAGTAATCTTCTCTAGTTATTTGGTCTGTGCACGGGGTGCTGCAGAGGTTTATGTGATACCGTAAACAAGGTTTTTTCGGCATCTTCTTGCATCGTCTGAATCGGAAGGTCTTGTTCAAAACATATCGGACATGATCCCGCTCCTGAGCTGAGACAAAGGGGCCGAAGAATCTCCCCTCTCCCGTCTTTCTTCTGGCAACGAGAAGCCGAGGATACTCCTCATCAGTAATTTGTAGATAGGCGTAGTTCTTCGAGTCCTTGAGGTCGATGTTGTATTTGGGTTGATGCCTTTTAATGAGGTTGTTTTCAAGAATCAGCGCTTCCACCTCACTATCTGTCGCGATGAAATCGACACTCTCAATCTTTTCCACAAGACTCTCTGTTTTAGGGTCGAGATCATTCTTCTGGAAATAGCTCGCAACTCTCTTCCGAAGATTCTTTGCCTTGCCTATGTAGATTATTCTGCCTGTACCGTCCTTAAAGAGATAGCAACCTGGGCTGTTTGGAATTGCCTTGAGATCGATCATGAAAACACACCTTCTAAAAATAAGTTAACGTCAAAAGGATATAAAATAAAGTCTTTAAAAGCCGCAAGGATAGTTTTTTTCTCTCTTTATTACTTCCAGGGGCAGTGTTCTCCCACCCATCGCAGCATTCCAGTGTGGAACATGAAGGTGGAAATGGTTGTGGGCCCTGTGAACTTGAATCCTTTTTTCTTAAGCTCCCTACTAATATTCTCAGGAATCTTCTTGTTTTTTTCATTGAAGTTTACGGTTTTTCCGTTTACGAAGCTCCAGATGTATTTGTCGAAGGAACCGTACTCCTCCTGAATCTTGAGAAAGGCATGAGAGTTGTTGATGAAGGCACTTATCTTTGCCCTGTTTCTGATGATTCCCTTATCATTCATGAGCCGGTCAAAGTCTCTATGGTCATATCTGGCTACTTTCGCTGGTTCGAAGTTGTCAAAAGCCTTGCGATAGTTTTCCTTCTTTTTTTCGATCATCCTGCGATTTAGACCTGCAGCAGCACCCTCAAGGCACAATATCTCAAAAAGCTTCCTGTCATCGTGCACAGGCTCCATGGATGCTATTTGCTTTCGAGCTGACAAATTCAATTGACCTCCATTAAGGTATTATATCCTTTCAAACCAATAAATTTTTTGGCAGAAGAAAGATCAACAATAAATTATTGAAAATATGGCAGTTCAAATCATGCACCATTAAGCATCTTCTTAAGGAACGCGCCAGTGTAGCTGTCCTTGTTTTCAGCGATCTCCTCAGGAGTTCCGGCGGCAACCACCTTGCCTCCGTTGTCCCCGCCATCAGGACCCAGATCAATGATATGGTCTGCAGACTTCACAACATCCAGGTTGTGCTCGATAACAACAACGGTATTTCCCTTATCTACGAGGTCGTTTAAGACCTTGATAAGCTTCTTAACATCATGGAAATGTAGGCCCGTCGTGGGCTCATCAAGGAGATAGATCGTTTTCCCTGTTGCCTTCTTCGAAAGCTCCCTTGTAAGCTTGATTCTCTGGGCCTCGCCGCCGGAAAGGGTAATCGAGCTCTGCCCAAGTTTGATGTAATCCAGCCCAACCCTTGAAAGTAGTTCAAGCTTGTTTCGAATCCGTGGTATGTTCTGAAATAGTTCCTTTGCTTCCTCAACGCTCATAGCGAGAACATCGGCAATCGATTTTTCTTTGTACTTCACCTCCAGTGTCTCACTGTTGTATCGGCTGCCCTTGCACTCCTCACACTCGATATACACATCAGGCAGAAAGTTCATCTCGATCTTAATCAGACCGTCACCATGACACGCTTCACACCGCCCGCCCGTAACATTGAAGGAAAACCTTCCTGGTTTGTAGCCCCGGACCTTGGCCTCTTGGGTCTGAGCAAAAATACTTCTTATCTCGTCAAAGACCTTGGTATAGGTTGCCGGGTTGCTCCGAGGTGTTCTTCCAATCGGACTTTGGTCAATGACAATTACTTTGTCAACAGGCGTGTCAAACTCGATGGAGTCGTGCTTTCCAGGCATCGTTCTGGAGCTGTGGAGCTTTTTCATAAGTCCCTTGTAGAGAATCTCGTAGATCAGAGTGGATTTTCCGCTTCCCGAAACACCTGTTATAAGGGTGAGAACGCCCAATGGGACATTAACATCAATGTCTTTTAGATTGTTCTCCCGGCAGCCCAGTATCCTTACATATTTTTTAGATTTTTTTCTCTTTTCAGGCGTGTCTATTTTCAGTTTTCTCGAGAGATACTTTCCAGTAAGTGACTCTTTGTTTTTTTCTATCTGTTTGGGTGTT
>JABAOE010008182.1_pt3 | contig 20444 bp, 22 predicted proteins | sample 7062141 | NCBI WGS metagenome assembly JABAOE01 (sample SAMN14538627, study PRJNA623070) | marine sediment metagenome | biome: marine biome [ENVO:00000428]; feature: marine pelagic biome [ENVO:01000023]; material: deep marine sediment [ENVO:00002113] | place: India: Gulf of Khambhat ... | reverse complement strand
TCCTTGCCGCGAACCGGGTAGCTGTACTCGTCAGCCCGGACGGCCTCCCGGCGCATCGGCCATTCACGCAGCAGGCCGATCGCCTCGGTGCTGATCTCCTTCAGCGTCTCCTGGTAACGCTGACGCAGGGTCAGGATCGAGACATCCTTGTTGTCGGCGAGGGCGTTCGCGCCATAGGCATCGAAGGCCTTCGGCAAGTCCGGGTCACCCAGTTCGCGCAGCGCCTCAAAGAGATGCTGCAGTTTGCTCGCCGCTTCTGCCTGCTGGTCGACGGCCGCATTGATCCCGCGGCCCTGTTCGCTGATCTCGGCCAGGTAACGAATCCGGCTGCCGGGAATGATGGCGGTCGCTCTTGGCTCCTTCTCGGTCACGTCGATGCCCGGCTGCCAGGCCTCGGGCGCGAGATCGAGTTTCGTTACCAGCAGCCTGCACAATTCGGTGAACATCCAGTTCACGCCGGGATCGCTGAACTGGCTCGCGATCGTCGGGTAGACAGGCACGTCTTCGTCGGCTGCCTGGAACTGCGTGTGATTACGCTTCCACTGCTTGCGGATGTCGCGCAGGGCATCTTCGGCCCCGCGTTTGTCATACTTGTTGAGCACGATCAGGTCGGCGAAGTCGAGCATGTCGATCTTCTCGAGCTGGCTGGCCGCGCCGTAGTCGCTGGTCATGACGTAGACCGAGAAGTCCACGAGATCGACGATCTCGCTGTCGCTCTGGCCGATGCCGGCCGTCTCGACGATGATCAGGTCGAAGTCCAGCGACTTCAGGAACTGCACCTGGTCGGTGAGCATTTCACTCGTCGCCAGGTGCTGCCTGCGGGTCGCGATCGAACGCATGTAGACGCGTTCGGAGCGCAGGGCATTCATGCGAATGCGGTCGCCGAGCAGTGCGCCGCCCGTGCGCCGGCGCGTCGGGTCGACCGCAACCACGGCAATCCGTTTGTCGGGGAAACAGGCGAGCGCCCGGTTGAGGATCTCATCGGTGACGCTGCTCTTGCCCGCGCCGCCCGTTCCGGTGATGCCGATCACGGGAACGGTCTTCGCCTTCATCTGCCATTCCTTGCGCAGACCGGCGAGCCTCGATTCGCTGAACAAGCCTTCTTCGATCGCGGACATCATTGCCGCAACGTCTTTTGCGCTGCCTTCCTCGGGCCGGGACGGCGCGGCCGTGTCGAGGCGCCCTTCCTCGGTCCGCCTGACGAGATCACGAATCATCTCCTCGAGGCCCATCTGCATCCCGTCGTGCGGGTGATAGATGCGCTCGACCCCGTAATCCATCAGCTCGCGGATTTCCTCCGGCGTAATCGTGCCGCCGCCACCGCCGAACACCTTGATATGCGACGAACCGAACTCGCGCAGCCGGTCGACCATGTAGCGGAAGAATTCGATGTGGCCGCCCTGGTAAGAGCTGACGGCGATGGCGTCGGCATCCTCCTGGATGGCGGCACGCACGATGTCGTCGACGCTGCGGTTATGGCCGAGATGGATCACTTCCGCGCCCTGCGCCTGGATCAGCCGGCGCATGATGTTGATCGCGGCGTCGTGGCCATCGAACAGTGACGCGGCCGTCACGAATCGAAGCGGCGGCCGGGATTCCTCGCCGGAGCTTCTTGGCAGTTCGGACTGAGCAGTGCTCATCGCGCCATCCCTCTCATCAGTTGCGCCAGAAACAATACCCGATTCCACCGTTAACCTGTTTAAAATCAACGGTTTCTGGCATTGCAAAAATTTTAATCCAGATTAAAATAATGCACCGGGCCGGAGAGTTCAAGTGCACGGCTCCACAATCCGGGGATTGCAAAAATGGCGAGAAACGCAGCGGAAACACGCTTCGAGTCGCAGCGCGACAAGATTCTCAAGGCGGCCGCAAGCTGCTTCAACCAGAAGGGTTTCAGCGGTACGTCGTTGAAGGACGTGTCCCGCCACCTGGGTCTGACAGACGCCGCGCTCTATTACTACGTCAGGAACAAGGAAGAACTCGTCTACCAGTGCTACCTGCGGGCGGCCGAGCTGGGTCGCGAAGCGATGGAGCGCGGCATCGCCGAGGGGAAAACGGGTCTCGAGCAGGCTTTCCTCTATATCCGCTACCACGTCGAGATCATGGTTGGCGACGAGGGGCCGGTCGCGATCATGAGCGAGATCCCCTCGCTAAAACGGCGTCACCGCAACGAGATTCTCGACGTGTCGAGGCGGCATAGCGCGGGTTTCGAGGAGATCCTCCGGCGCGGCATCGAGGATGGCAGCATTGCGCCCTGCGACGTGCGCATGACGGGCAATGCGATCATGGGATCGATCAACTGGATTCCGAAATGGTTCCACGGCAAGTCTTCCGTGGCACAAGAGATCTGCGAGGAGTTCCCGGTGGTCCTGACGCGGGGGTTGAGAAACGAAATCTGACGGGTTCTATTTGTTACCCATGGCCGACAGTTCTTCCTTGACGGCCGCTTCCTCGATCCTGATCCGTTCCAGCTCATCGGCGACGACGACGTCGCTGATCTCGACACGCGCGTCGAGATAGGCGATGCGCGCCTCGAGCCGGGTCCTGACGTCGCGATAAAAATAAGGCCCGACCGGCTCGCCCGACAGCCTGTAGATCGACACGGAACCCGCGGGGACGCCACCCGGGATCCGCGTCCCGGTCTGCCCCCTGAGTATGTTCATGTCCCTGCGAATCAGCTCGAGGAGCAATGCCCGGTCGCCGATCTCCTTCCACAGGGCCAGGAAGATGTCATCCGAAGCGGCTACCTCGGCCGGCGACATCTGCTGGCTGACCTCGTCCCGGATCCGTTCCAGCAACGGTTCGCCACGCTCCGCCGCCAGCCGGAACCAGGCCAGCGCCGTTGTCGCGTCGGGGTCCACACTCTCGCCCTGCAAGTGCATGTAGCCGACCATGTACTGCGCATATTTATCGCCAAGCGGCGCAAGGTCTTTCTCGTAGATCAGGAGCGCCCGTTCGTAATCCCCTGCCGAGTAGATCGCCTCGACCCGCTCCTGGATGGCACGGGTACGCTGGTTGACGGATTCGCCGGGGAACGGCTTGTAGGTCTGCGCCTGCGCCGCCGCGCACAGGAGGGTTGCGAGCAAGCCCGCGATAAGTGCCAACCTGGTTTTCAAGATCTGGATTCCGTGCCGGCAGTAATCTGCCATACCTGCTCTTTAAGAGTTCCGGAGCATGCGACAAGTTCCAAGAACAAGCCGTTATTTTATCGGCAATTCAGGCACTTTTCACCGCCCAGGGTCCGGATCGTGGAACACCGGCGCGCGCTTCTCGAGATTGGCGGCCACGGCCTCGCGCTGGTTGGGACCGGCCATCACGGCGGTCTGCAATTCGGCCTCGAGTCGCAGCGAGGCCCGGCTGTCTCGCGACCACGACTCATTGATCAGGCGCTTGATCGCGCGGATCGCGTCTGGCGACTTGCCGGCGATCTCGTGTGCGACGGCGGTGGCCGACGCCAGTGGATCATCGACCACGCTGGTGACCAGCCCGACGCGCGACGCCTCCTTCGCTTTAACGCGCCGCCCGGTGAAGGCCAGCTCACGAACGCGATCCTCCGCGACCACACCAGGCATCGTGGCGGTAATCGCCATGTCAGGAATGAGTCCCCAGCGGATCTCCATGATCGACATCTTCATGTCCGAAGCCGCGTACCGCAGGTCTGCGCCCATCGCTATCTGGAAGCCGGCGCCAAAAACCGATCCGTGGAGCGCGGCTATCACGGGCACCGGCAGGTCCCGCCAGCAGACGGCCACTGCCTGGAAAAAATTTGCGCCTGACCCGGTGCGTGGCTTCATGAGGTCCGCCGTGTTGCCGGCAATGCCCTCGCCGCCGAACATGGAGATATCGATGCCGGCGCAAAAATCCGGTCCGTCGCCCGACAGCACCACGGCGCGCACGCTCGGGTTCGCCTCGAGCTCCGCCGCCGCCGCAAGGATGCCTTCGAACATGTCGAAGTCGACGGCGTTGCGCTTATCGGCCCTGTTCAGAATAACCGTCGCTACGTGGTTGTCGATGTCAATGAGGACTCTTTCGCTCATTACTGGCTTCCTCGATTCAGGCCTGCAGCAGGCAGCGCCCGTTGTTGATGACGGTGGAATTTCTGTCGGCAACGCGGCAACGGAAAGACACCACGTTGCCATCCTGCCACATGTCGGTCGTAATGGTGTCACCGGGATACACCGGCGAGCTGAAGCGGCACGCCAGCTCGCGTATCAGCGTGGAATCGTAGTCGCAGACCGTTTTCAGAATCGCGTGGCACGCGATGCCGAAAGTGCAGCGGCCGTGCAGAATCGGCCTGTCGAAGCCGGCCCGGCGCGCAACTGTCGGGTCCGAATGCAGCGGATTGAAGTCCCCGGAGAGACGAAACAACAGCGCCTGGTCGGGGCGGGTCGGCAACGCACACTGCAGGTCCGGGTCGCGATCCGGTATGCGATGCCTGTCCCGGGTCGGTGACGCGGCGCCGCCGAATCCACCGTCACTGCGGGCGATTACCCGCGTCAGGATCGTGCAGACCACGGTATCGTCCCGGGCGAGCCGCAGCTCCGTCTCCAGTTCGAGGTCGGCGCCGCGCCTGGCACCGCGATCGGTCAAGGATACGACGCGCTGATTCGCCAGCAGGTCGGCAGATGCGGGAAGCGGTCGAAAAAGCTGCAGCGATTCCGTCCGGTGCAGCATGTTGGCCTGGTCGATGCCAGCATCGACGACGATGTTATCCGGAATGAACATGCCTGCGAATGTCGGCAAGGTGCGCAGTCCGGCATGTTCGGAAACGTAGGCAAGTTGACCGGTATCGAGCGGATCACTGCCGCAGCCAACGCCGAGCGCGTAAAGGATGGCGTCTTTCTCCGTGTAGGAGAACGGCACGTCCTCGAGGGCTGCGTTCGCCAGGTAATCTCGGTCAATTGGCATGGGACGGGCAAGTTAGCATACGATCGTACGGTGATGAACATCGAGGGAACACTGGTGCTGCGCGCGGCGCATCGTTCGGAAGCGTCCGCGATCGCGACGATGTCCCGACTGCAGGTCGAGTACGGTCTGCGCTGGCGCTGGACCGCTGCGCGCATCCGCCGCTGTATCGCCGAGCCGGAGACAATGGTGCTGGTCGCCAGCGTCGACGGGGTCCTGCAGGGATTCGCGATCATGAAGCTCCATGACGACGACGCGCATCTGCTGCTGCTCGCGGTGCAACCCAGGGCGCGACAGTCGGGTATCGGTCGCTCGCTGGTCGAATGGCTGGAGAAATCCTGCCGGACCGCCGGTATCCAGCGCATACGGCTGGAGGTCCGCGCCTCGAATGACGCCGCGAGGCGTTTTTACGAATCGCTCGACTACCGGTTTCTCAGCCAGGTCGCGGGCTATTACGACCAGCGGGAGGCCGCGGTCGTCATGGCCAAGACGCTGTTTGCCTAGCCGGACTTGCCGGCGAATCGCCAGCCGATCTCGGCGAGCGGCCTGACCGCGAGCTCGGCACGCTCCGCATGCACGCTGGCCGCAGTGCCGTCGCGGACCCTGCCGGCGATGCCCTGCAGGATGGCGGCAATGCGGAAGAAGTTATAGGCCATGTAGAAATTCCGGTTGGCGATCCCGTCCCGGCCCGTGCGCCGGCAGTACATCTCGACATACGCTTCCTCGGAGGGAATGCCGAGATGCTCCAGGTCCTTGCCGGCAAGCCCGGTACTGCCGATGCCGACCTCCGGCATTTGCCAGGCCATCAGGTGATAGGTGAAATCGCCGAGCGGATGCCCGATGGTCGACAGTTCCCAGTCGAGCACGCCGATCACTCTCGGTTCCGTCGGGTGGAACACCATGTTGTCCAGGCGGTAGTCGCCGTGTACGACCGAAACCGACTCATCGTCGGGAATGTTCTGCGGCAGCCAGTCGATCAGGCGGTTCATCGCGGCGACCTCCCGAGTCTCGGACGCGACGTATTGCTTTGACCACCTCGAGATTTGCCGCGCAAAGTAATTACCCGGCTTGCCGAAGTCCTCGAGGCCGATCTTCGACACGTCATAATTGTGCAGGTCCGCGATGACCTGGTTGGCGTTGTCGTAGATCGCCGTGCGCTCGTCGGGCGCGCAATCCGGCAGGTCGAGATCCCAGAATATCCTGCCGTCGACGAAGTCCATGAGGTAGAACATCGTGCCGACGACTTCGTCGTCCTCGCACAGCGCGTAGGGCCGCGGCACAGGGAAATCCGCCGCATACAGCGCGCTGATCACCCGGAATTCGCGATCGACGGCGTGCGCCGACCTGAGCAACTTGCCCGGCGGCTTGCGACGCATCACGTACCTGCCCGACGGCGCTTCGAGCCGATAAGTCGGATTCGACTGCCCGCCCTTGAACTGGCGGACCGTCAACGGGCCTGCGAAGCCCTCGACGTGCGAGCGCATGTACTCCTCGAGCGCGCCAACGTCGAACGCATGCGCTTCGAGCACAGCGCGAGTCCCCGAAAATTGTTCCTGTCTCTCGCTCACTGTTTCCATTCTACATTCGATCCGCTCGAAACCCGTAGGCCACACAGATCAGCAGCAGCGCCCGCAGGGAGCGAGCAACGAGGCGAGGAAATGCCTGCGATTAACGGCCCGTTCGCGACTTGACGATTAGCCGGGCAAAACTACATACGGAAGATGCCGTAGGGTGTTTCGCTGTCGCGGGGATTGTTGAGCGAGGCGGAGATAGCCTGGCCGAGGACGCGGCGGGTGTCGATCGGATCGATCACCCCGTCGTCCCACAGTCGGGCGCTCGCGTAATAGGGATGGCCCTGCTTCTCATACTGGCGCTTGATGCGACGCTCGTAGTTGATGCGCGCCTTCTTGTCCCACGCTTCGCCGCGGGCTTCCATGCCGTCCGCCTTGACCGTGGACAGGACCAGCGCCGCCTGCTCGCCGCCCATGACCGAGATTCTTGCGTTGGGCCACATCCACATCATGCGCGGCGCATAGGCTCGGCCGCACATCGCATAGTTGCCGGCGCCGAAGGAGCCGCCGATGATGACCGTGAACTTCGGCACGGATGCGGTGGCGACGGCGTTGACCATCTTGGCGCCGTCCTTGGCGATACCGCCCTGCTCGAATTTCTTGCCGACCATAAAGCCGGTGATGTTCTGCAGGAATATGAGCGGGATGCCGCGGCGGTTGCAGAGCTGGATGAAGTGCGCGCCCTTCTGCGCCGATTCGGAAAACAGGATGCCGTTGTTGGCCAGGATGCCGACGGGATACCCGTAAATGTGCGCGAAACCGCAGACGAGTGTCGGCCCGTAGAGCGCCTTGAACTCCTGGAATTCCGATGCGTCGACGATGCGGGCAATGACTTCGCGGACGTCGTAGGGGAAACGGAATTCTCTCGAAACGACGCCGTAGAGTTCGTCGGCGTCGAAGGCCGGCTCGGCCGGCTCGCGCAGGGCGAGGTCGATCTCTTTCTTCCCGTTGAGGTTCGAGATCGACTCCCGGACCATCGCGATCGCCTCGGCGTCATCGTCGGCAAGATAGTCGGTGACCCCGGATATGCGCGAATGAACGTCGCCGCCGCCCAGTGTTTCGGCATCGACGACTTCGCCGGTGGCCGCTTTGACGAGCGGCGGCCCGCCGAGAAAAATCGTGCCCTGGTTCCTGACGATGATCGCCTCGTCGCACATCGCGGGCACATAGGCGCCGCCCGCCGTACACGAGCCGAGCACGGCGGCGATCTGCGGTATGCCTTTCGCCGACAGGCGGGCCTGGTTGTAGAAGATGCGCCCGAAATGCTCCCGGTCGGGGAACACCTCGTCCTGCAGCGGCAGGAAAGCGCCGCCGGAATCGACCAGGTAGATGCACGGCAAGCCATTCTGCTCGGCGATCTCCTGGGCCCGCAGGTGTTTCTTGACGGTCAGCGGATAGTAGGTGCCGCCCTTGACCGTCGCATCATTGGCGACGATCACGCAATCGATGTCGTTGACCTGGCCAATACCGGTGATGATCCCGGCCGCCGGCACCTCGTCGTCGTAGAGACCGTAAGCGGCGAGTTGCCCGATTTCGAGAAACGGTGCGCCGCGATCGACCAGCGAGCGGACGCGATCCCTCGGCAGTAATTTGCCGCGGGCGAGGTGTTTTTCGCGGGCGCGCTCGCTGCCCCCCAGCGCGACTTCTGCGAGCGCAGCACGAAGATCATCGGCGAGCTTGCGGTTCGCCTTGTCGTTTTGCGCGAACTCTTTCGAGCTCGTATCGATTTTGCTCTTAAGGATCGGCATCGCCGTCATCGCTACCGTCAGGCGGTCGCCTCGAACAGCTCCCGCCCGATAAGCATACGACGAATTTCGCTGGTACCGGCACCGATTTCGTAAAGCTTCGCGTCGCGCAGCAGACGGCCTGCAGGAAACTCGTTGATATAGCCGTTACCGCCCAGCGCCTGGATCGCCTGTCCCGCCATCCAGGTCGCTTTCTCGGCAGCAAGCAGGATACAGCCGGCGGCGTCGAAGCGGGTGGACTGCTGACGATCGGCAGCCTTGGCGACCGCATACACGTATGCGCGGCAGGAATTCATCGCCGTGTACATGTCCGCGATCTTGCCCTGCATCAGCTGGAAGGAACCGATCGGTCGACCGAACTGCTTGCGATCATGGAGATAAGGCATGACCAGCTCATAAGCCGCACGCATGATGCCGAGCGGCCCGGCGGCCAGGATCAGCCGTTCGTAATCGAGACCGCTCATCAGCATCGCCGCGCCGTCGCCCTCTTCGGCGAGCAGGTTGGCGGCAGGCACCCGACAATCCTCGAGGACGATCTCGCCGGTGTCGGAACCGCGCATGCCGAGCTTGTCGAGCTTCTGCGCCGTGCGGTAGCCGGGGGCGTCTTTGCTGACGATAAAGGCACTGAGCCGATTGTGACCATGCTCGCGCACTTCGGTGACCGCATAGACGATGCAGACATCCGCCTCCGGCGCATTCGTAATCCACATCTTCGTGCCATTGAGGACGTAGTCGTCGCCATCCCGGACGGCGCGCGTCGTCATGCCCATGACATCCGAACCGGCGCCCGGTTCGCTCATCGCGAGCGCGCCGACATGCTCGCCCGAAATCAGTTTCGGCAACCAGGCGGATTTTTGCTCGTCGGTGCCCCAGCGCCGCAACTGGTTCACGCACAGGTTGGAGTGCGCGCCGTAGGAGAGACCGACCGACGCCGAGGCGCGACTGATCTCCTCCATCGCAACGACATGGGCGAGGTAGCCGAGACCGGCGCCGCCGTCTTGCGCCTCGACGGTGATGCCGAGCAAACCCATGGCGCCGAGTTCCGGCCACAGATCGCGGGGAAACTGGTTGTTGGCGTCGATATCAGCGGCACGTGGCGCGATCCTGTCGGCCGCAAAATCCGCGACGGACTGGCGCAGCATGTCGATGTCTTCGCCGAGATCGAAGTTGAAGTCGAACATTGGAGACGCCCCTGTGGCCTGCAAATCGAAGCAGCCTCAGCGTGCTCCGCCAGGGACACTTTTTGAATACCATTGCGACGGTAGGAATACTCCAGGTTATTGAAATATAGCTACTTTCTAGGTTCTGCCCAGATCGTCGATCAGCAGCGAAAACAGCTCGTACTGGGAACTGATGCCGAGCTTCGCGAACAGGTTGCGCTTGTGAACCATGACGGTGCCGGGCGCGATCTTGAGTTCGCGCGCGACGGACTTTGAGGAATGTCCGCGCAGCAGCAGCTGGCTGATCTGCCGCTCGCGCCGGGTCAACACCGACTGGCCGAATTTGTCGAAACATTCGGTCAGTCGCCGGTGGACGTCATCCCTGCCCTTGTCATCCCCGGTCTTCCCGACCCATGCGCGCCAGGCGCGTTGCAAACTCGACTGGACCAGCGGCTCGATCAGTTTCAGGCGGTGCAGCTCGGCCTTCGTGAACATCCGGGTCCGTTTGCCGATCACGAGAACGACACAGGTATGGGCCGACACCGGCGTGACGTAATCGATCTCGTCCTGCAGGTGCGTACGTTCGCAATATTGCCGGTAATACTCACTGGACCGGAAGCGATCCGGCAATTCGTCCCGGAACCTGACCAGGGTCGGCTTCTTCGAGCGCAACGCCAGCTGATAAAGCGGATCCAGCAGGTAGGGTCCGTCGAGGTAACGATCGAGGTAATGGCGACGACCGGCCGGCTCGAGGGTATGGTGCAATACGTCGGGTCCGGCGTCCTTGTGAAAGGCGATCAGCGCCGTGCCCTCGTGATCGACCACGGCGCCGATCGCGTCGGTCATGCTGGCCGCCACGGTTTTGCCGCGGGTTGCGCCGATGATCCCGGCGACCGCTGCAATCCATTCGGCCGATTCGAATTTACTCTGCACTTAATTTTCAGCGGGCGCCTGGTAGAGCGCGGCAACTGCCCCGGATGGGTCTTCAATGACAGCGAACGTGCCGCCACCCATCGACTTCGGGCCCACGAGCACCTTGCCGCCGTTGTCCGCGCAGGCCGCGGCGCTCGCTTCGGCATCGGCAACATTGATGTAGATCATCCATTGTTGCGGCAATTCGGCATTGCCGCCGCGCGCGTGGCAGATGCCGGCAGCCGGCGTGCCGCTTCCAGGCGCTGTCATGTTGAAATCCGAGTAATCCCCCATGCTGACATTTTCGGGTCGCCACCCGGCGACCTTCGCATAAAAATCGCGCAGGCTTTCGGCATCGTCGACGGTGATGTCGATCCAGCCGATTTTTCCGATCTCGTTATCCATGTTTGCTCCGCTACGACGGTTCTTCGGCTTCGAGCTCTTCCCAGATAGCGCGGACCCACTGCCTGATCGTCAGCGCCTCCTCCCAGCGATCCGACAGCTCGCGCCGCTGGCCGTCGGTGATCGCGTACGGCGGAGGCCCCAGTTCGCAGAGGAAGATCAGTGTCGCATCTTTGTCGTTGCGGCGCCGCCAGCGCCGCATCCCTTCTTTCCACCAGCCTTTGAAGATGCCGACCCATTCCTGGTGCTGCGGGAAGTCGATCTGGATCTGCACCTGCTCGCGGTTGGCGATGCGGCCCTGGAAGCAGTCCGAACGGTCTAGGATCCTGTCGATGTATCCCTGGTCGCGTTCGCTGATCGGTTCGCGCATCTCCCGATCGACGACGAAATGCGACAGGTCGGCGCAAAGCCGCATGTCGGGCACCAGGTCGATCACCTGCAATGTGTAGTAGAGATCATTGAGCAGGCTGTCGCGATGGGTCTCGAACAGGACGGGCAGGCCTGCCGCGCGAGCCTCCTCCATCCATTGCTGCGCCACCGGCACGGCATCTTCGGGCCGGATCGGCATCACGCCACCGATAATATTGACGAGCGAGGCGTCGAGGACGTTTGCCAGCCCGAGTAAGGGCTGCATATCGCCAGGTGCGAATGGAAACGCGTTGACCATCGCCTCGAGGCCGAATTCGGCGTATAGCGGTTTGAGTTTTTCGAAGCGGGGAATCTCGGCGACAGACGGATCGATGCAGAGGCCGTCATAGCCCGCTTCCGCGACCCTGCGAAAGTTCTCGGCGTCGCTGCGTTCGGGCCGGTCCGGGCTGCGCAGCTCCATCGCCCACAGGGACTGGTAAATCTTCAGCGTCTGCATCGACGAGTGACGCTCGTCAGAAAGAGGTCAGAAACGACGCCGCGTTGCCGCCGTAGACCTCGGCGCGCTGTGCTGCCTCGAGGAATTCACGGCCCTCGGGCTCGACCCCCTCGTGATTGCCGACGATCCTGCGCACCCGCTGCTTGTGGAAGATTTTGAGTTGCGCCGACAGCGGGACCACAGATTCAGGCCCCGGACCGAACATCTCCCGGTGCTTCGCCGGCAATCGATACCAGGGCACGCTCATGTCGTCATGGTGCGCATTGTGGAAACCGAAGTTGAGCGTAAACCAGTTCAGCCAGTCATAACGAAACGAATGCGGATTGGAGAACGTGTGCTCCTGTTCCCACTCGAAGTCGCCTTTCCGCGGCGGGCGTTCGAATTCGAACAAGGTCAGGCTGTACGGATAATCGTGCTGGATGCTGTCCATGAACCGCAGGATCGTCATCATGATCATGTAGGCGATCGCATAGAGAATCGCCACCTTTGGCAACAGAACCAGCAGCGCGAGAAAGATGCCGCCACGGATGACGATCACGACGAGGTTGCGCCGACGCTGGTCCCGACGCTGCGGAATGATGAACGAGGTAAAGACCATGACGAAGTGCATGATCAGGTCGTGCGCCGGGATATAGAACCACTCGAGCAAGCGCGTGACGCGCAGCACGCGGGGATGATCGGCGAAGAACTTCTCATAGTCGAACCAGACGACATCGTCGTTGTCGACGTGGTGCCGGAAGTGTTTGTAGCGCATGTCCTCGTAAGTGCCGTAGGCTGCGCCGCAGATCCAGCTCAGGAAACGACCGAGATAAGCGTTATGTCGAACGCTCCTGAAAACGAGGTTGTGGCCGCACTCATGGATCATGTACGCGGCGATGGTCATGCCATGGGCCAGCAACAGGGTTGCCAGGATGTTCACGAGCCAGTCCGGCGAAAACAAGCCGATCCAGCCCAGCACATAGGCGAGCAGCGCGTACAGGACCGCCCCACCGTGCCAGCGCAGGCCCTCGGCTTCGTTCAACTTGTCTGTCAGTGTCCACATATTGTTATAAGTCAATAGCTTAAGTGGATCATGCGGCGGCAATTCGGCGCCTTTGAGCTACGATAACTCTGCCACCTGCGCGACACAAGGCGGCACGGGTCCGGTATATGCTGCACCAATCAACAGCGCGGGAAGCGGTGTCGAAAATACACGTGGCCCGGCAGCGCGTCTTGCGGGATGCAGTGCGCCGGCAAAGGCGCTGCCCGCACGGGTTCAGCGCCACTTCATCGTCTGCTTTGTTGCCTGCCTTGCCAATGTCCACCGGCATTGGACGCGGCACGCGCCGCGCGCAAAGGAAAAGTGGCGACAGAACTCGGCTCACGGGTATTATCGAGACCGCTTCCAGCATAGCGCGCGATTCGATACGGGAACCCGATAGCAAATGAACTTCGAGGACAAGGTTGTCATCATCACCGGCGCCGCGCGCGGCCTCGGCCAGGAATATGCCCGGCAATTCGCCCGCCGCGGCGCGAATGTCGTGGCCTGCGACCTGCGCGACTGCGCGGACACGCTTGCGGTCATCGAGGAGGAAGGCGCGCAGGGCCTCGCAATGAAGACAGACGTGACCAGCGCTGACAGCGTGCGCGACCTGGCTGGCGCCGCTGTCGAGCAATTCGGCGGTATCGATGTTCTCGTCAACAACGCGGCGCTGTATGGCAGCCTGACTTTCGCGCCGTTCGACAAGCTCGACGAGTCGGAATGGGATGCGACGATGGATGTCAACGTGAAGGGCATCTGGCAGTGCTGCAAAGCCGTCTTGCCGGCGATGAAGGAACGCGGCGGCGGTTCGATCATCAACGTGAGCTCGCTGGCGGCCACCTACGGCATGCCGAACGGCCTCCACTATACGGCTTCGAAGGCCGCGGTTATCGGCCTCACCCGCGGGCTCGCACGCGAAGTCGGCAGGTTCGACGTGCGCGTGAATGCCGTCGCCCCCAACGTCGTCAACACGGACGCGACCGGCGAGGTATTCGGCGACAAGCGCGACAAGATCGTAGAGGTAACGCTCTCGCAACAGGCGATCCGCAAGCCGCTCGAGACAGAGGACATCGTCGGCGCCGTGCTGTTCCTGGCGAGTGACCTGAGCCGGATGACGACCGGCCAGACCTTGATGGTGGATGGCGGCACCGTCATGCTTTGAAACTGCGCGCGCCAAAGACCCAAAGGAACACGGCAACATGAAACTGGTGACTGCTATCGTTAAACCCTTCCGCCTTGACGACGTGCGCAATGCGCTGAGTGAGGTGGGCGTGCAGGGAATGACGGTCAGCGAGGTGAAGGGCTTCGGCAGGCAGCGCGGTCACACCGAGCTGTACCGCGGCGCCGAGTACGTCGTCGATTTCCTGCCGAAAGCGAAGATCGAGGTCGCGGTCGCCGACGAAAGACTCGACGAAGTGATCGAAGCCATCATCAACAGCGCAAAAACCGGCAAAGTCGGCGACGGCAAGATCTTTGTCAGCTCGCTCGAACAGGTGTGGCGAATCCGCACCGGCGAAACCGGCGACAGCGCGCTATAGCGGCCGCCAGTCAAAGTCTTCGCCTCCCCGGCGGTATGCGCCGACCGGCCTGCCGTAGACCGCCGATTCCGGCGCTTCGATAATCAGGGCAGCTTCGATTATTCGCCGAAGTAGAAGACGTTGAGCTTGTTGCCGTCGAGGTCGCGGAAATACCCCGCATAAAAATTTTCCATGCGCTGACCGGGCTCGCCCTCGTCGCTGCCGCCAAGCTCGAGCGCCTTGGCATGGAATGCGTCGACCTTGTCGCGAGAGTCGACGGCGATGGCGATCATCACGCCGTTGCCGACGGTTGCGGCATTGCCATCGTGCGGCCGGCAGATCGAAAGCGACGGCGCGCCCGGGCCGGTCGACCAGGCGATGAACGTCTCGAACTCCATGAATCGCCTGGCCGCGATCGAACCCAGTAACTCGTCATAGAAGCTGGCGGCCTCGTCGAATCTGTTCGTTCCGAGGGTCACGTAACCGATCATGCTTTTCTCCTTGATTACCGGAGTGCGAATTCCCTGACGATGCGCCATCGCTCGAGCTTGTCTGCAAAGCTCATCGAAGCATAGGCAGGACTGGTGGATGGCAGCGTCTTGTATTGCCTGCCATTGGAGCCGGTTTGGATGGCGGACGCAACCAGGCACTCATAATACTTTGCGGCAGTCTGGCCGTTGAAACAGACCAGGCGGATGCAGGGCTGCTCGCGGAACAGCCGGGCGAAGTCGTTGGCTCTTGCAGACGCCGGATCGATGTCTGCGTCCATGCTGCCGGGCCGTATCGATGCTGCAAGCACGTCCCAGACAGCGACACGATTGCCGGCGAGCCTGGCCACGCGTTGTTCATAGGCGAGCTCCGGCCCGGCGCCGAACAATTCGCTCATGATCCGCCAGAACGCATTCTGCGGGTGGCCGTAATACTGGTTTTTCCTGAGCGACATGACGCTGGGCAGGCTGCCGAGCACCAGCACCCGCGGACTGTCACCAAGGATCGGCGGGAAGCCGCGGGTTTCGTCAGCTGCGCTCACCGCCTTCGACTAGTCGCCAGCTTCGCTGGCATAGAGATAGGCTGGCAACGCGCATGATAGCCCGATCGTCAGGTTGATGATTACAAACCATAGCGGCTTCGGCCCCTCGCCCTTGCCGCTGCGGTGAAACATGAAGACCCAGAAGACCAGCGAACTGATCAGCAGATCAGCCGTGAAGCCGCTCGCTGCGCCGTTGACAAACAGCGCCGCGACGAACGCAGCGAGGGATAATCCTGCATCCGCAAAATGCTGAATGAAAAATACATAGGGAACGACGGCGCCGCCGATTGCCAGCAGCAGGTAAAGTTTTTTCCTCGACATTGAAATCCCCTGTCTGGCGTAGCTTTTGGCGCCGGAATGCCGCTTCCCCGGCCGGCCGTCACCGGCCCTCGCCGCCAGCCGGCAACAAATCGAGCGGCCAATATACCGCAGCCGTGCGACGCGGCAAGCGGTTGCCATTTATGCGCACATCAACTCGATTTGCGCATGGCGGTATCTGTGCGCAAAGCGCAGGATCAGAGGCTGCAAAATTCGGCACGGAGGCCCGGCATGCGATCCTTAAAGATCCTGGCCGTCAGCATCGCGCTCTGCCCGTCCGCGATGGCGGACGAGCGTGATCGCGAACTGCGTTGCGAGGAGATCAAACAGGAAATTCGCGAAATTCATTCAAAGATGCGCGCCGGTTACACGCGCGCCCAGGGCGAAAAGCTCGAAGCCCGCCTGCGCAAGCTCAGGGCGTTGCGCGCCAAGGCGTGTCGCTAACCGGCCGGCGGCGAGAACTTCAAGAGGTAACGCGCCAGCGCCTCCATGTCACCGGAGTGCCGCGTTGCCTTCGTGGGATCGTGCGCCGTGATATTCAGCCCGCGCACGACTTTGCGCAGGACTCGACCGTCAGCGTCGATATCGAAGTCGATGATATTGAGGCAGCAGGTCGCCTGGTCGACGACCCCGAATGCGCCGAGGCCCAGTCCGGTCACCCAGCCGACAACTGCGGCGTTGGTGCCGCCGTGGCCGAACAGGGCGAGGTTGTGCCAGTCGTCCGCCACAACGAGCCGTTCCATCGTCATCGCAATCCGAGCAAAAAAATCCGCGTAACGCTCGCCACCGAGGAACTGCGCATCGGGCTCGGCAGCGCGCCAGTGACTGTAGGCGACGTCGCGGTAAAGGTCGTAATCGGACTGCCTGTCGGTCGCCGGCCGAATCTCCTCGAACCCGGGCTCCGTGCCGACCTCGAGGCCGCGCCCCTCCAGCACCCGTTCGGCCGTCTCGCGGGCGCGCGTAAGGCCTGAACAGATCGCGCTGTCGACGGGCACCGTCGCAAACAGCTCGCGCATCGCCGCGGCCTCGTCACGTCCACGCTCATTGAGGCTGACGGCATCCGGGTCGTCGACGACTTTCCCGGAATCGTCGACATAGTCGACGGCGCCGTGGCGAAACAGGTACAGGCGTCGTCGCTCTGCGCCGTCAAGAGCAGTTCGTTTTTCGTCCATGGGCTGAGGCTGTCTGGCAATCGCTCGTGCAAGATACTGGAAGTGCTCTAATATTACACGGCGTAGCGACGCGACATGGTGGCCGCAAGAAGCGCCGCATAGGTATGATTAGGGCCAGGTTCTGTGATCGGCCCTTACGAGAACAATCGTCATCGACGGTCAGCCGGGAATCGGAGCCGGCGCTTCCGCCGTCGATAGACTTCACGAAAGAGTAGGGATGGAAAACTCATGAAATACCGCTTGCTCGTCGCGACCAGCCTGCTCGCGATTACCAACCTTGTGCACGCTCAAGCCGACGTCGATCGCCTGGTGGCGGCCATGCTGGGCGACACCCCGATTGTCGGCGATCTGCAGTCGTTGACCGATGAAGTTGGCGGCCGAGTTACCGGCTCGCCGGCAAATGAACAGGCCGTCGAATGGGCGCTGGCCCGATTCAGGCAGGCAGAGGTTCCCGCCACGCGGGAAGCTTTCGAGATGCCCTTCCAGTGGCAGGAGCGTGGCGTATCGGCAAGCGTCTCGGGCGACTTCAACTTCTCGCCGGACGTCGTCGCCAAACCGTTTTCTGCAGCGGCAGACTCTTTGACCGGGCCGCTCGTGGACGGCGGCATGGGAACCGAGGAAGACTTCGCCCGTCTCGGCGACGCGGTCGACGGCGCATGGGTACTTATCGAGACGGCAGTACTGGACGATGTGGTTGGGCTGGCAGGCTTGTTCGGCGAATACAGCGCTTCCGCGGCAAGCGAGGCGATCGCCGCTGATTCGGGCGCGCGCGGACTGGTATTCATGTCATCGAGAACCAACAACCTGCTTTACCGCCTGCCCATGTTGTCAGGCGTCGATCGACTGCCGCTGCTTGTCATGGAACGTGAGGAGGCGCAGCGAGCGCAGCGGCTGTTGCGAAATGGTCATGAGCTGGCCCTGACGGCGACGATCGATGTCGACAGTGGCTACGCCTACGAGTCCGCCAACGTCATTGGCGAAATCCGCGGCAGCGAGCGGCCCGAGGAAGTCGTCGTGATGGGAGCCCACCTCGATTCTCACGACCTTGGGACCGGGGCGCTCGACAACGGCTCCAATGTCACGATGCTGATCGATATTGCCCGGCAGATAACGCGCCTGGGTCTCGAGCCGAAACGGACGATCCGATTTGCGCTGTGGAACGGCGAGGAACAGGGACTCGTTGGTTCCTGGCGCTATGCCCAACAGCACCGGGACGAACTCGACGATCACGTGATGGCGGCGTCTTTTGATATAGGCACGGGAAAGATTCTCGGCTTCTTTACCGGCGGCATGGACGGACTCGGTCCGATGGTCGATGAATACCTGCAGCCTGTCGCCGGGCTGGGCCCTTTCACGCAGATCAACGTACCGCTTGTCGGAACCGATAATTTCGATTTCATGATGGAAGGCATTCCCAACCTGATCGCGGCGCAGGCGGACGCAAACTATGCGTCGAACTATCACGCGGCGTCCGACACTTTTGACAAGGTCGACGTCCAGCAGCTGAAACTCAATTCAGCGATAGCCGCCGCGCTCGTATGGGGATTCGCGAATGACGACGAGCGCCTGCCCCGCTGGAATCGTGAGGAGGTCGAGGCGCTGATCGAGAGCACCGACCTCGAAAAACAGATGCGTGACTTCGGCGTCTGGGAGGACTGGGCGTCGGGCGTGCGGGGCAGGCAGCCTTAAGACGTCGTCATCGCGAGCGCAGCGACGCGATCTCGCAAGCTACGTGCAATCATTAGAAGATTGCCACGTCGCGCTTCGCGCTCCTCGCAATGACGCTACGGTATAGCGAGAATCCGCTCCATCAATTCCGGGTCATCGGGCAGCAAGCCCGCGGCCGGGAGCCGCTGAACCAGATCCCGCCAGCGCGGCCACATCGAAAACGCTTTCTCGAAAAGCGGGAGCGCTTCGTCAACTTCACCGGCTGCGGCCAGCGTGGCACCGTGCCAAAAGATCATCTCGTGGCTGTCCGGTACCAGGGCCTCGGCGCCGCTGTAGGCGACGACGGCCGCTTCGATATCACCGTTGGTCATGTGTTCGTCGCCTTCGTTCATTAGCCGGTATGCGCGCGCCATCGTCAGCAAACGGCGCATCTCCCTGATCGGGTCGGGATGATCCTCGATACGCAGATCGAATTCGCGACCTGCCCAGGCCGGTTCGGCGATATCGCCATTGACGACGAGCAGCGCAGCGGACTGCTTGCCGCGAATGTCACCACCCTCCCCTTCGGCCGCTTCCAGCGCGGCCATCAGGCGTTCGGCGAGATCGCCTGCCGTGCTTTCAAAGGCTTTCGACATTGCCGTGCAGACGGTGGGTTTCCACATCATATTCGCCTGCACCGCATAGTTGTCGCCAACGAGATCGCAATACTCCGTGATCGCGTCTGCTCCCGTGTGGTTGGATACGTTTCCGTGCGCATCGATCATCGCCACCTGGCGTACGTTTTCGAAATCATCGGTCGCAAGCAATGATTGCAGTGCATCTGGCGCCGCCTTGCCACTACGCATCAGTGCAAGACCGCGAGGACCATATGCCGGGTCAACAAATGACTGTGTCGCAACTGCGCCAACACCGGGCTCTGCCCAGGAGACGATCGAGCCGACGGAAAACCAGTGTGACTGCACTGCAACGCCCATCTCGCCGGTATCGGCATCCCGGGCGACGATCGAGTAGGTGCTGACAGGCCTTGATGGCGCCGTATCCGCCGTTGCGGCGGTCGGTATCAGCGCCATCAGCAAAAACAGGAGCTTATTGGAGATTGTCATTGTTCACCCCGCTGGCCAATAGTGGACGTCCGAACCTGAAGCGAAGAAGTATGCCCACATTGAACTGGAAGCACACTAAGGTGCTGGTCGCGCTGGCCGCCGCGACGACAGACAGTGCCGCGCAATCGTCAGACGCGATCGCCGAATGCGCGCGTGTCGCGTCGACGGGTGACCGGATTCTCTGGGTCGCGGACGCACTGCGTCGACTGGCGCCGGACGGCGCGTCAACGGCCGTGCCCGATGCGCCGGTGTCTCCGCCGGCTACGGCTCCCGAACCTGTGTCAATAGACTTTTGTTTTCTGCAACCGACGTGGCGCCAGCTATTGGATTTGGTGGCGCATCACCTCAGGCTTTCGCATGGGCTGCGGTTTTAGATAGGTCAGGGAGCGCCAAAACCATTCAGCGGGGCCGAAGCGATAGCGATCGAGCCAGAGACTGCTGAACCAGAGCTGGAAGCCGAGCATCCCCGCGACGAATGCCATCTGCCAGAGCCGAGGAATCTGCCCGTAGAGACCCAGGCCGTAGCCATAAAAAATCGTCGTCATGACCAGCGAGTGCATCAGGTAGTTGCTAAACGCCATCCGGCCTACCGCCGTGAAGCGTGCCATCAGGTTGCCGAGGGCGCCTGTCTTGACGATCGTCATGACGAGACCGATATGCCCTGCCGCCATGAACAGGCTGCCGAAGTAGTTTGGCAGAATGCCAACCCGGAACATCCACAGCATCTCCCACTGATTGGCATGCATGTTCCAGGCGCTGAACAGCATGATCGGCAGCCCCACACCGTAGCCGGTCATCATCATCCGCTTGTAAAAAGCGGGCGACCTTTCGGCGGACAGAACGCCAAGTTTCATCAGCGCCATACCCATCAGCATCAGGCCGCCAACCCGCCAGATGATGAAGCCGAACGTCGCCTGCGTTTGTATCATCAGCACGGTGGGCTTGCGGTGCTCGAAGGCGTCGCGATAGCTGCCGAGATAAGCCGCGGTATCCTCCGCGACCTGCTGCTCGACGGGCTTCATGAATACCGACATCGCATCCCATTGTTTCAGCGT
>JABAOE010009468.1_pt4 | contig 20450 bp, 20 predicted proteins | sample 7062141 | NCBI WGS metagenome assembly JABAOE01 (sample SAMN14538627, study PRJNA623070) | marine sediment metagenome | biome: marine biome [ENVO:00000428]; feature: marine pelagic biome [ENVO:01000023]; material: deep marine sediment [ENVO:00002113] | place: India: Gulf of Khambhat ... | reverse complement strand
AGGCCGATATTTTGAAGAAAGTGAACGAATTGGCGCGAATCCTGCCTGTATGAAAAGCTGCTAGTAATGGTAACCATCGTAGACTCGGTCCAGCAGTCACAGCCAAACAGGCGCAACCAAATAAACGAGAAAACAACCGCTAACGACATGTCCGCATTGCTCCATCCCGTCATCGCACAGGTCAGTCAGATCATCCTCGGCAAGCAGCAACAGATCAAACTCACCATCGCCTGTCTTCTGGCGCGCGGTCATTTGCTGATCGAAGACTTGCCTGGCGTCGGCAAAACCACCCTTGCACACGCATTGTCTCGCTCGCTTGGGTTGGATTTCCAGCGCATCCAATTCACGAGCGACCTGTTGCCGGCCGACATCGTTGGCGTCACGGTATTCGATCGTGAAAGTTCCTCGTTTAGCTTTCATCCGGGTCCGATTTTCTCGCAGGTAATTCTTGCCGATGAGGTCAACCGCGCCACACCCAAAGCGCAAAGTGCCTTGCTCGAAGCGATGGAAGAACATCAAGTCACAGTCGATGGCACCACACGTCCTTTGCCTGAGCCATTCTTCGTCATTGCCACCCAAAATCCGTCTCATCAGGTCGGTACCTTTCCGTTGCCCGAATCGCAACTCGACCGTTTCCTGATGCGTATTCATCTCGGCTATCCGGACGCCGGTGCCGAGCGCGAGCTGCTCGAAGGACGGGAACGGCGAGACATGATTGACGACCTGCCTCCGGTCATTGCGCCAGACGACCTTGCGGATCTGCAAAAAAGCGTTCGCAAGGTGGTCACCGCCCCGGCTCTGCTCGATTATGTCCAAGCGGTGCTCGCCTTCACGCGTAATTCACCGGACTACGTTAATGGCCTGAGTCCACGTGCCGGTCTGTATCTGCTTCATGCCGCCAAAGCGTGGGCGTTCATTGACGGCCGCCAAAAGGTCATCCCCGAGGACCTGCAAGCCGTGTTGCCGAGCGTTGTCGGGCATCGCCTCTGCCCCGTGAATTCCTATGCCTCGCTTCCGGGGATAGACCTAACCCAACGGTTGATCGAAGAGGTCGCCATTCCGTGACTGCCTGTCAATGTAACCACGAAAATGTTTCTAGCGATCAGGTGTCCGCTGACTCACCGCACACTTACTTGGCATACGACGTAGCGCGCTGCAGCGTCTTCGGCCCGGTTCGTTCGCTACATTTTCCTGAAAAACGACGAGCTTAGTTAACCCGATCATCGATCTTATGCCAACCGACGCAACCCTCAAGCGTGCCCAAGCGCAACTCATCGGAGAAGCCGGACAACCCCTGCCGCTGAGCGACCGCATTGGCGACTGGATCTTCCCGCCCAAAGGCGTGGAGAAGGCACCCGTGGCTCTATCGCAACGCCGCGTTTACATCCTCCCCACCAAAGCCGGTTTGTTGTTCGCGCTAACGCTGTCACTGATGCTGATCGGTTCAATCAATTACAACCTCAGCCTTGGCTATGGGTTGACATTTCTCCTCACTGGCACCGGCATCGTCTCGATGCTGCATACGTGGCGCAATCTCGCTCACCTGCAATTGAGTCCCGGAAAAACAGAACCAGTATTTGTCGGCGACGAAGCAAACTTCACGGTGCTTGCCAATAACTTCGGGCGCATTGCGCGCCGCAGTGTTGCGATTCGCTTCGGTACACAAAAGCCGACCTATTTCGATATCGAGGCAGGCGCTGAAACCAAAGCACAGGTCGCGCTTACTGCGTTGCGCCGAGGAGTATTCCGTCCCGGTCGCTTGCGCATCTTTACGACTTATCCGCTTGGCCTGTTCTACGCGTGGGCCAACATCGAACTCGACCTGAGTTGCCTGGTTTATCCGGCACCTGAGATTGGCGATGTGCCACTACCTGAAGTCCACGCCGTTGCCGGGCCAGGTGGTGCATCGGGACGAGGTGAAGAGGATTTCGCCGGCCTCCGCAACTATCGTCTAGGCGACTCGCCAAGGCGTATTGCATGGAAATCAGTGGCCCGCAACGACGTGTTCGCAACCAAACTTTTCTCTGGCGCATCGGGAACGGAACTGTGGCTGGATTTTTCCGACATGCCGGATTCGCTCGATCTCGAGCAACGCCTTTCGCGAATGAGTCGCTGGGTGCTTGAGGCTGGTCAGGCGAGCATGCTTTACGGCCTGCGCTTGCCTGATCGTGAGATTGAACTCGGTGCCGGTGAAGCGCAACGAACCAAGTGCCTGGAAGCACTGGCACTGTATCGATCAGCGCACCGTAGATGACCCCGGAAGGCACGCGGGACACGGACCTTAGTTTCGCGAACCTGTCGGCGATATTACTTTGTATCACCGTGGTAATGGCGCCCCATGCGCCACACGTGCCCGGATGGACCGTCGCTTTTTGCCTGGCGGCACTGCTGATCCGGTTTGTTGCCGGCTGGCAGCGCCGACCTCTGCCCTCCAGGGGGTTGTTATTCAGCTTCGCCGCGGTCGCCATAGCTGGTGTCATTTTCTCGTATGGCAGCCTATTTGGCCGCGACTCAGCGGTTACTTTGCTGCTGGCGATGACCGTACTCAAGCTCCTGGAGATGCGCAGTCAGCGCGACATCACGGTCACAGTGGTGCTTTGCTATTTCCTGGCGATCACAAATTTCTTCTACAACCAAACGATGTTCACGGCGCTGTATTCAGTGGCCGCCGCCTGGCTAATCACCGGGACCATGGTCAGCCTCCAACACCAGGCTGCGGACCCAAAATTCACCCAAGTTGTTCGCACCTCGGGGCTTTTACTGGCTCAGGCCGTGCCCGTCATGCTTGTGTTGTTTGTGCTTTTTCCACGCCTCGAAGGGCCGCTTTGGGGGTTGCCACGCATCCAAAACACTGGCCGCACCGGCTTGTCGGATCAGATGTCACCCGGTTCACTGTCGCGGCTATCGCTGTCAGACGAGATTGCCTTCCGGGCTAATTTCGGCGACTCGCCGCCCGACACGAAGAAACTCTATTGGCGTGGCCCGGTGCTGTGGGACTACGATGGCCGCACCTGGACTGCGGGACCGCGCGTCACGCTTTCCTCGTTTCGATATGACAGTTTTGGCCCGGCGCTGAGCTATGAGGTGACACTTGAACCACATGATCAAAGATGGATGTTCGTCGTTGACCTGCCCTCGCGACTTCCGAACAAGAGTGTTCTGACACGCGACTATCAAGTAGTCTCACACCGACCCATCCGCCAGCGTTTGCGCTACAGCGCCGAGTCCAACCCCATTTACAGAGCCGGCGTTGAAGCGCTGTCCAATGAGCTGCAACGGGCGCTGATGCTGCCGCCGAACGCGGCGCCGCGAACGCGTGGCATGGTTCGCCAATGGCTTGCCGAGGGTCTTTCACCGCTTGAACTTGCCGAACGCGCACTAAGCATCTATCGGGATCAACCCTTCATCTACACGCTCGAACCACCGCCGCTTGACAGAGATCCAGTCGACCAGTTTCTGTTCGAGACACGACGTGGTTTCTGCGAGCACTTTGCTTCCAGCTTTGCTGTCATGATGCGCGCCGCAGGTGTACCGACGCGCGTCGTAACCGGCTACCTTGGCGGCGAAATCAATCCCGTCGATGGCTACCTAGTAGTACGCCAATCTGAGGCCCACGCGTGGAATGAAATCTGGACCGCTGAAGACGGCTGGATACGCTNNATACGCTTCGACCCTACCGCGGTCGTTTCGCCGACACGCATCGAACTCGGCCTCCTCGATTCCTTGCCGAACACTGATTCACAGCCGCTGCTACGACGAACCCAGCTTCAAATGCTCATTAAGCTACGCCATCGTTGGGACGCCGTGACAAACGCATGGAACCAAATGGTCTTGGGTTATACGCAGGAACGGCAAAGTCGTTTCCTGTCCTCCTTCGGATTCTCCAACGTCAGCTGGCAGGACATGATCATTGCCTTGATGGTTGCCACCGGCGTCATCGTCGGCGCATTCGCCATCGGAATGTTCATGCGTTTGCGCAGAAAAAATTCTGACACGGTGCAAAAACTCTGGCTGCGCTATTGCAACGTCATGGCTGCCCGAGGTATCGCCCGCCGACCCAACGAAGGGCCGAAAGACTTCACGCAACGTGTGGCTGATCGCTTTCCCGGGCTGAGTGAGCGTGTCCTGCGCATTGGGGAGCTTTACATCGAGCTGCGCTACGGCAACAACATCAATTGTGATGCGCGCCACAATGCAGCCGCCGTGAGTGAGCTTCGCAGCCACATTCGCACACTTTATCGGCCTGGCTCCGCGCTTCCGCGCGCGTCCTAAAACGGCCGCCGCCGGCTGATCGAAAACGACGATCGCGAACGAACCGCAAGGTCACGTCGGCCTGGCCCAACCTGTCGAAGCTTCGTCACGCTTGCCACATTTGTTGTCAAATCAACAACAGCAAATTTCCGAAACTCCGGCTGGCGACCGCAAAAATAGCCCCTGGATGCCATGAAATTCACTTTGCGGGCGGGTACGAAAATCGCAAACCCTCCATCGCGGCGCCGACAAGCCGCGGGGAGGAGCACGCAAAATTATGCAAAAAAATATTTGCCAAGCAGAGACATTCTGTTACGAGCTGCTAGCGGCCAACACGGCATCATTTTGCGCAGCGTTACCGCAAATTGCAAACCGGTGGCAGTCAGTGCGGAGGCTGCCCATCGTTCGTTCGATCGGGGGCCGTGCACCATGAATCAAACCACAGACAAGCTAGTGCTCAAAGTCTTGCCGACCCCGTTCGCACGCTGGCGTGTCAAGATGTCCGACGAGGCAGAGCCCTACCAATTCGTCTCCAAAGGACAGGCCATCTCGTTTGCCATCGCATGGGCCGATCTACATCAGCCTTGCGACGTTCAAGTGTATGGTTTTGCGGGACTTCTCGAACGTCAGATCGAGATCCCAAACGGTGGCCGCTGTCGTGGTTACGGTTCTGACCGTCGCCGTATCAAAGTCGACATAGCTTTTCCGGAGCGGCGTAAGCGCCAACGTAGATCGCCGATCTGACGCAGCACTCTTTACCGCGATCACCTCCGAGCCCGGGAGCTGCAACTTGGTGATCGAAGGTGCCTGAGGCATCGGCCTGGTTGCTGAAATGAGCCGCGCCGTGTGCTTTGCGTGCTTGGTTAACATGATGGCAATAGCTCCACCCTGCCGGTACCGCTTTTCTCGTTTTGACCAGCATCGCATAGACCACAACTTACCGGTTTGGCTTGCGCCAACAGCCCAGTTCAATAACGGGTGCCGCCATCAGTGCCAGTGCTGGAATGAACAATAACCAGTTAAAACTTACTGGCAAAATGTTAACTAGTGTTTCGAAGTCCCACTTCGGGGCATGTATTGCGTCACTCATGAACACGTAAAGCGCACACAGCAACCCGCCAATGCAAAAGGCCCATGACAACAGGCTTGGCCACGGTGGCTCCTCGCTTTTTCCGAACTGGGTAAGCTGCGTTCCCAAAGCCAGCATCAGCAACGCAATGCTTGTCGGCGCCAGCACCGGTCCCCACCAGGGCAGCGGAATCAGGAACAATACATCCCACGCCAGCAACGAGCGCGGCCAGCCGCTGATCAGCGCAAGAAAAACGTAATAGAAGACATCCCACACCCCGAAAGCAATCAGGAAGTAACCCAACCTCGCTCGCCAGTTACGCCCTGCCAGCCAGGCCACCGCAGTAAGCATCACCAGGGTGGCCGCTTCGCGTGCGACTTCCGTGCGCATCAGCCATACCGGCACGTTTAGCGCACCCGCGCGGTAGGGATCGGCGCTGCCAATCAGTGTCCGCAGATACACGACCAGCGCCGCCTCGACCAAGGCCATGGCAATTGCGTAAACGACAACGGTAATCCAACGGCCCGGCTCGCGCATTTTCTTGACGCGGCTCCTGATAGCTCGACAAAAGCCTTTCCGACGAATCGATTCTCCACCGCGCACCGCCGAAATTCAACCGCAAGTACGTCCCGATATTCCGAAAAGATTGTCAGTCAACTGACCCAAATCAAAGTGTAGTTTGGAAAATCGGCTCTACTTTATTCAAATGAGTGGGAGTTGGTAATCATGCTTACGTCCCTTCGCATATGCATTCAGTCAAGACGCTGGGAGTGCCTTATCCTGACAATACTGGTCGCGCTGGCGTTGACCACCCCGACATCGGCCGCGCAGGTACCGCTTATCGGTGACGACTCGACCGCTTGCGGTAAGACGCCGGCTGAGATTTACCGCGCCGTTTCGCCCAGTGTGGTGCAGGTCTTCTCATTCGGCATCAACCAGTTCCAAATCGTCGACCGCATTGTCGCAAAGAACGGTTCCGGCGTTTATCTTGGCGACGATCTGGTTGCGACGAACTTCCACGTTGTCCTCGACGCGTCTGCAATGGCTATTGGCACGGCAGAGAATGTTTTCGAGGCCGAACTCGTTGGCCACGATCCGGTGTTCGATATTGCGATATTACGTGCCGAAGGCTCGTCCGAGCACATCAACCCGATTGCACTCGCCCCTTCCGACGAAGTAGTCATCGGCCAACCCGCACACGTCATAGGCTTTCCGCTGGGGATCGGCAAATCAATCAGCACCGGCATCGTCTCCGGCGTTGGTCGAGTGCTACCACTGAACACGTCGAGTTGGCTCTCGCCGTTTATACAGACCGATGCGCCAGTCAGCGGCGGCAACTCCGGCGGTGCACTCGTGAACGACTGCGGCCACATGATCGGCCTGGTCACGCTGCGCGCCCTCAGTCCGGAAGCGGAAAACATTGGCTTTGCCATTCCGGTGGCGACCCTGCGCGGCGAGTTACCGGAGTTGATCGAGACTGGCAAGGTCGCGCGTCCCTGGCATGGGCTCTACGGCCAGATGGTCAATCCGGTCATTCTCGGACTGCTCGGAGCACCGCCCATGGCTGCCTTGCTCACCCACGGTTTCCTGGTCGAAACCGTCGAGCCTGGCAGCGCCGCCGACAAGGCTGGCATTCGCGGCGGCACCTTGCCGGTGCTTTGGGGATTGCAGGAGATGATCCTCGGCGGAGATATCATCACTCAGGTCAACGACAAGCACATTACGTCGATCGACGATGCCCGGGACGTGGTTCGTGGCCTCAAGATCGGTGACACAGTAAAGGTCAAGCTGCTCAGGGACGGCGAACCGATGGAAGTCACAGCCGTCATCGAGGAACGGCCGATTCTCGAACGCGATCTCGAAGCCTACCGCCGGCAGTGAAGCCAGCAATTGTCGCGCGGTTACGACAGGCAAAAGGTCCCGGGTATTTATCGCAGTCAACCAATTCCAAACGCAGTTATGGAGCGGTGCAGTCCATAAAGTGCAGCGCCGGTAACAACGAGCAAAAGACCATTCATTGCAAAACGATGCGCCAGCGTGCCACGCCGTTCTCGCTGCCGAACCTCGAAAATCATCTCTTTGAGGCAACTGCCCGGTCGGCGTCCGAGCACATAGCTCCATACACTCGCCCCGACCACTCCAGTGATCCCGAGATAAGACCACCAACCCGACCATCCGGCGATGCCGACGATCCCCACCCAGGTTGTGACCGTCGCAAACACGGCGCTCACCAACCCCAGCCAGAACGGCCGAAGGTCATTTCGCGCCCTGCCACTGCGCCACAGTAGCCAGACACTGAAGCCAAGAAACGCCGCAAACGCCGGAAACATGAAAGAGTGCGCCGCGAGCCCGCCTGCACCCAGTGCACCGAGTGCGGCCAGTAACGCCGGCATGCCGGCACAGGTCATCCAGGCCAGCACCGCAACCGCCACACTACCGAGTTCGCGGGCGAGATTCACCGCCGCTTGCCGCACGCCAGCGTCGACTGGCGGTCGCAAGGGTTGCAACGGCTTCGTGGCGCAAATTGTTACCGAGTGCGCATTAAACAGTTGCGCAACTTCTTTGGTCTTTGAACTGGGACTCAGTGCAAAATAATCGAGGTCACCAATACGCTCGACCTCTTCAAATCCGCTGTTACGCAACATCACGAGGTAGCGGTCTTCCTCAACGGCGCCAACGACACACTCGGCCCACAACTGTGGGTCTTGGCGAAACCGTTCTGCAACCGGCCGTGTTAGCGCAATGTCGGAAAGTTGCAAGCTCCCGCCCGGCTTGAGGACACGGAATATTTCCCTTATTGCACGTGCCTTGTCCGGTACCAGGTTAATAACGCCGTTTGTCGTAACGACGTCAACCGATTCATCCGGCAATGGTATTGATTCCGCGTCCCCCGCGATCACTTCTATGTTTGAAATCCCGGCCGCAGCCGCAGTGTCTGTGAGCTTCGCACGCATCTCGGCGGTCATGTCGAGTGCATAGACGCGGCCCGCAGTCCCCACTATCTTGCTGCTGATGAGCGTATCCGTGCCCGAACCTGATCCCAAGTCGAGCACCGTATCGCCTTCGCGCAGTACACCAGCGGCAAACGGATAGCCGACTCCGGCAAACGACTCAAGCGCTTTGTCAGGAAGATCAGCCAGCTGCTTTTCAGGGTAACCAAGCACCACGCAGGCACTGCGTCCGGTCGGAAAATGAAACTCGTTGTCCGGCGACATGGCCACCGCTGCATACATTTGGCGAACCGCGCCATGTATTGCTTCACGTTTGAGACTGACGAAAGCAACCATTGTTGGTGTTCCCCTTTGCTCAACGTCTGATTCAGAGACCTTTCAGCAGCAGCTTGATGCGTCCACTAGAGCCCGCTGGGGCTCGTTCTTCCCGCAGAGACTTCATTTTACTCTTGAGCTTTTGCTCAAACTCGACTCGCGAGAAACAACTCTTGCAAACGCTCAAGTGATGCTTCATGGCTTCATGGTCGTGTTCGCCGAGCTCCCGATCGATGTAGTCGTAGAGAATATTCAGCGCTTGTTCGCAGTCAATTGGCTTCTTGGTCATGTCTTGGGGCTTCCTATACTTTCCGCGCTGATGGGCCGACGCTTTGATCATCAGCTTGCGGGCGAGGCTTTTCACTGCTCTTTGGTGGCGCTTGACCGCCAAGCCCGTAATCCTGTGCCTGCCGCCAGAGCAATTTCTGTAATGCGCTACGCGCGCGCGCCAGGCGCGAGCGCACCGTGCCAACCGGAACATCGAGCGTGTTTGCGATTTCGACGTAGCTGAATTCCTCTAGATCGGACAAGATGACGACGATGCGATGGTGCTCTGGCAACGATGCAAGGGCACGATCAAGATCTTCGCGCAACAGCTTGTCGAGAAACTCCTGCTCCGGATTGCCGAACCAGAGCAAAAATGGTTGATGCACTTGTTCGAACACGGAGAAGTAAGCTTCGTCCTCATTAGCCTCATCAGCATGGATCGATTCGGTTTTGGGTCGTGCGTTGGCACGACGCAGATCGCTAATAAATGTGTTGTTGAGAATGCGGAACAACCACGAACGAAACGCCGCCTCGCTCTCTAATGTGTCGCGTGCGCGCCACGCCCGGGTCACGCTCTCAGCCACCAAATCTTCAGCCTCTGTATCGTTATTAGTCAGCCGCCGGGCTACCCCCTGAAGAGGTCCTAGCAAAGCAAGCACTTGTTTTTCAAAGAATTCCTTTGAAACGCCCATCGTTCCTCCATGCCCAAGACGCACGCGAGCCAAAATCGGTTCCATTTTGACAGCACTTTTTTCTGCTGCGTAATCCGTCCACTTCTTGCGCTCGCTTTACGCCACATCCAGTGTTCAATACACCCCCTTGCATAAGCACACCGTCACCGGTGGCGATTGCCCAAGGCCAGTCGCAACACTCCATATATATGTCTTGAGCATTTGCTAGCCAGCCCGTTATAACTGCAAAAAAACTTGCGATCGCATGGAACCGATTCGGCAGCATCTGCGTCATCGGGCATGACGGCGTGCTGAATATGACGCCTGACCTAGCTTAACCGGATGGAGGAACAAACCATGAACATCGCAACAGTCAATGTCTTGCAAAATCAAGCAACAAATGCAATCCAAACTTCACTGCCGCTCACGCGTCATGAAATCGCCGGCAACTTCTCACTGATCGGCAACGGGCCAATCGTCATCGAGGCAGTACCGGGTCTTATCCTTCAGGTGCGCAGCGGCATGGTTCAAATTTGTGATCTTGAAGAAGATGGCCAACGGTTGGTGGAAGGTGGCGAGAATGTCGTCTTCAAACATAGTGGTGAATTGGCTTTGGCGCCGATAACCCGCTCCGAAGTGCGTCTCGAGTGGCCCTTGATACAGGCACCCCTATTCGAGCGGTCGGCTGCCATCCCAAGCGAAGAAGAGCCGTTGAAGCCGTACGCTTGGGCCTAAGTATCGACATAAATTCACGCACTGATGGAACTGATTTGCAACTCGATGCGTCCTGGGGGTGTAAGCACATGACTTTGGGATATGCGCTGACAGAGAGAAGAGGAGAATCAAACAATGACCATCACTACTGAACTCAAGAAATCCGTTGATGTCGTGGCACTCGAACAAAAAGTAAAAGCCATGTATCGCGATGTCGCGACCAACCCGCACGGTGAATTTCATTTCGAAATGGGCCGTGCAATGGCCGAGCGCCTTGGTTACGCACCAAGCGATCTCAACGCCATCCCGGCTGAATCCATCGACTCGTTTGCTGGCGTAGGTTACTACTTCGATCTCGCCGAACTCGAGCCCGGTGAAACCGTTGTCGACCTCGGAAGCGGCTCCGGTATGGACACCTTCGTCGCCGCACTGAAGGTTGGAAAACAGGGCCGGGTAATCGGCGTCGACATGACTGAAGAGCAGCTCAGCAAAGCCGATCAACTACGCGACAAAGGCGGTTTCAATCAGGTCAGCTATCGCAAGGCCTATATCGAGTCCACAGGCCTGGACGACGCTTCATGCGATGCGGTAATCAGCAACGGTGTAGTCAATCTCGCACCGGCCAAAGAAAAAGTTTTTCGGGAAACAGCTCGCATCCTGCGCCCCGGCGGCAGGCTGGCACTGTCTGACATCGTTACCGACGTGCGTTTGCCCGAAGGCATTACCTGTGATGCAACGTTGTGGGCAGCCTGCATCGGTGGCGCATTGCAGGTCGATGATTACATCAACGCAATCGAATCCGCAGGACTGCAAGTCGAACAAGTGAAGCCAAACCCCGAATACAAGTTCATTTCGGATAGTGCTCAGGGCGCCACCCGCAAATTCGGCGTCAAGAGCGTGTCAATCCTTGCCGTAAAGCGCTAAACAAATGCACGAACAGGGTTACTACAGCCATCGTTCGGGACGAGCCTGCTGATATCAGTCGGCCGGTTCGTCCCCAGACACCGGCCATCAGATAGGAAGAGGAGCAATCATGAACCAGCATCCATCGCGCAACCAGACAAATAGCGGCAAAGGGATACAGAGCAAAGCAGGCAAACTCGGCCGTGCTGTCATCGCGTTTGCGCTAGTCCTGGTTTCGACCGGCAGCGTCCTGGCAGGACAAGGTGCACAAAACGCCACAAAGGTAGTTGATGCCGTATCGTCGATCGGAATGCCTCAAATCATTTTTACTGGCTCGACCGGCACGGTCGGCATGGATGCCCATCACACCGACGAATTGGTTTTTGGTGCGAGCACTTTCCACTCGCGCGAATGTCAGAAGATCGGGTTCGAGAAAAGCGCGTTCAAAATTGTCCGCGAAGGAGACGAGATTCAGTTCTCTGCCGTCAACGTCAGCTCGAGGTACGGCACACTCGTTTGGCAAGGTGTCATCCGCGACGGAATTATTGAGGCGCGCTATTTGTGGAAAAAAGAGCGTATGTTCTGGACCATACAGCGCGAATATTGGTTCAGCGGAGAAGTCAGCGATGTCCGCCGTTGACTTCAAGCCAGTCGTTCGGCCATCGCTCGCAGGCACCGCTCGCAACCGGGTTTGGCGGCTCGCCGCAATTGTTGGCGGTGTTCTCGCATTGAATTTTATCGGCGGCTGGCTGGCCTCCCAGCTCAACCTGCAAATTTGGCCCCAGCACAGCAACATCATTGAGTTGGTCATCATCGCCATCGTCATCGCTTACGTATTCGCAATGGCAGTACCGTTCGTCCCGGGAATCGAGATCGGCCTGGCACTGATGTTAATGCTTGGTCCGGGCGGCATCGCGCTGGTTTACATTTGCACGCAGCTAGCGCTCGCGCTGAGCTTTTTGTTTGGCCGGCTCGTGCCACCGCGCTACATCGCCAATGCGTTCGACTGGTTGCATTTGGAACAGGCACGCCGACTGGTTGAAGAACTGGACCGTACCCCGGCGAATCAGCGCATTCACAAACTCGCCGAACGTTCGCCCTCAGGCTGGATCGCTTTTCTGGTTCGCCGTCACTACCTGGCGCTTGCGGTGGCTCTCAACCTGCCTGGCAACGCCATCATCGGTGGCGCAGGCGGCATCGGCATGATCGCTGGAATGAGCCGAGCCTACCCCTTTCCTTACTTCGTGATATTGATGGCGCTGTCCACATTGCCGGTTCCCGTGTTTCTGATTGTGACTGGTGCCGGCTAGGCTGTGGCGCGAGGAGCCTTTTCGGGTTGAATTTGCACCTGCAGTCCAGAGAGCACTCCTGGCATTTTTAGAATTGCCAATCGGTTTACCTGTTGTGATACGTCAAGTTTGCAGTTACACCACTTGATGTAAAGCTGCGATGAATTAGTTGCTGACACGATCACTACCGGCAGCTCGATCTTTACTTTTGCTTGAAATCCGACGGTATAAGGAACGCAATCCATCTCGTTTTATTCGTCGCGCGTACCGCGTTTTATTTCTGCTGTTTGTCTCGACGTGGCCTATCCGCGAGTTGGTAATTGCCTACGATATTTTGCTGATGCGCAATTTATCAATAGTGCGATGGCATCACTTCGACGACAAGATTATCAGCTTGGCGCTGGCGTGCCGCGGCGGCAGTGGCACTGTGCATTAGGCGGGCCGCAGCGTGTGCTGCGCTCAGGCGGCCTTTCTCAGTGTGCCCAAAGACGCGCCTGCTAGGCGATTCCAGTTGAACAGGTGCGAACCGGACATGAACGACTGGGTCAGGCCGCTGTCGGCCACCAGCTCCAACGTATACGGATCGATTAAAGCCAACGCTGTGGTGACGTCGTAGCTGATCACGAAATAGCGTCCGTCGTTGCTGAGGGTGAGACCTCGCGCACGCTGCAGCTCGATGGTCTTGAGCAGTTTCAGATGCTCGAGTGACCAGAACGTCACCATCCCGCCAAACGGGTGCGTGACCGCAGCGATACCACTCGGCTCGTGGATCTTGACGCTAAGGGCTTCACCGAACATGCGTGCCGCAACGTCGCCTGGCTCGCGCATAACCCGCAACGGCCCGTCCGCCGCCCTCATGCTGACGGCACCGAGGTCCTTCTCCAACATCATCCCTTTGCGGGGTGCCGAGACGACCACCAGGATGCCGCTCTGCGATAAGGCAAGATGACCGGTATTGAAGCGCTCGTCGTCGAGTTCGAATTTGTCGAGCAGGCGTTGCGATGCGATATCAACATAGGTCACACAAGGGCGCAGTGTCGTACCGGCTCGGCCACCGCCATTGGTCACCACCAGCACCTTACCCTCGTCGATCAGATGACAGTCGTGCGGATTCTCGCCGAAGGTCGGGAACTCCCCGAGGTATTCCAGCGTGTCGGCGTCGCGAACTCCGATCACGCCGCTCTCACGGCTGTTCACCGTCTCGGTGGAAAAGAGCGTTCGTCCGTCCGCAGAGAACGCGCCGTGGCCGTAAAACCAGCGGTCTTCTCTCGGCTCGATGGTGCGGGTGGGCATGCCGGTAGCGAGATCGATCTCGCAGCACCCTGGCCCGATTTTCTCGAAAGCGATTATTCGGGCGGGATTGCGCGGATCGAGCGCAACACCGTGTGGCAGGAACGTGGTGGGCACCAGGCCCACGCGTTGGCTGTCCAACTCGACTCGTGACAGAACGAAGCGCTGCGTCTTTTGATCCTTCAAGTCAACGAAGGCACCGCCTCCGATAAAGAGCTCACGGTCGAGCGCGGGTGAACCGGGTGGCAGGCCAGCATGCCCGGCGGCACGCAATGCGGCCTCAGCAGCCTTGCCCGGCTTGCCAAGGGGGTGGGTATTTCGCTTGCTCATAGGGGAATCCGGTTACGGGTTGCGATGATGTGCAGCATCTTGAACACGCTGCCGTCTCCGCGCACCCTAGTGACGGGCACGGCAGACCAGTCCAGCGTCGGCATGAGCTCGTGACTGGCCCAAGCGCCGTCGGCAGCGTCAACCGGGCCTACCGCGGCATACACGGCCAAGCCAGCCGCCATGAAGGCGCCAAGGACTTTCTGCAGTGGACGTGTCGGGACCATGTGCAGCTCGACCGCCCAGGTATGAGCCGCCGTCAGCCGCGAAAGGGCTTCGTCGAGCACAACGTATTCATGTCCCTCGATGTCTATCTTGACCACGGTGGCGTCAGGGACGAGCTTCGACAACGGACGGCACGGCACTTTCAGTTTCGGTTTGTTTTGTACGACCATGCTGTTCAAGTGCCCCTCTGGTGTACGTGACAGTGCGAGCCCCAATGTGCCGGCGCGGCCTGACACGGCGCAGGGTTCAACGGTCCACTGCTCGGTTCCGGCCGCACGAATCCGTTCGCGAATCTCAGCGACGTTATCGGGCAGCGGCTCAATCGACACCACGCGGCTGGTGCCGTTAGAGGCCTCCCAGAAAAACTGAGATAGCTTGCCGACGTTGGCACCAACATCCGCGATCACTTGATCCTGTAGATGGATGTTGGCTGCGTACCAGCGCTGCTGTTCGTCCATTGCCTCGTTCTGCCAGGTACAGAAATTTCAGATTCAAATGGTTGGCAATTCATGCCTCGCTTTCCAAAGGGACATGTCCCTCAAGGAAAATCGGATCAGAGTCTCGTGGCGCTGCCCGAAGCAGCTAGCTTAGCTGACTGCCACACAATTGCAGTGGCTAAATTCATTGTGAGCAACAAGGAGAACCAGTCATCGACAAGTCAAGCAAGAAAAACGCCCGTAACACGCGAGCGCACAGTTTAATCGGGAGTTTGCTCAGCAGCGCACGCGAGCGCTAGATGACTTACTCTCAAGCGATGCGAATTTCGACAAAGAAGTTCGTGCGATTCGCGCACGCAGCTACCCGCGGCTGACGATACCCCAATCGCATTTTCAACGCGACGCGTTTTTGTCTGCGGCACGCCATAATCCCTCATGGCAGCGACTCACTGTTTTGAATACTGTAAACAGCGCCCGGGGGGAGATCACGTTTTTCGACCGTGCCGCGCCCTGTCTGCATTACATCGGCTTCGCGCGCTTTTTTCCTTGCTGAAGCGCGTTGAAGATCCATATTTAAGTGTCGTACCCAAAAGCTGTTACGAGTTCACGGTACCGCCTCTATTGCTAAAGATAACGTTCGGACAGGAATAACACGTCGGTACGGGCATGGTCAGACGAAACAGCCTGGAGCACCAAAAACGAATGCCGGGAATTTGTGCCTTGCGGTCATGCTCTCGGTGCCTGCAGAGTGGAACGAATCTCGCGCTTCTTCGTGACAATTCTCCATGAGTTCGCAGTTGTGGGCTGGCATCTTTGGTCAAACATGGCCTCGTTTTTGAGGCCTGAAAAACGTCGGTTCCGTAGCTCGCGGGAGACAAGCGGTTAAAATTGTCAGCTTTACTGTCAAAGATGGCCATCGGGTGCGCGACAACGCGCGAACCGGGCTAAACAAATACATGCTGTCAGTGCAATCGGGTGCGGCAACATGAGCCACTTTGCACCGGGCTTCGAGTTGTTGCAGCCCTATCCTTTCCAAAAATTCTCAAAGATCCTTGCAACCGTCACGCCGAACGCGGACTATCGGCAGATCCGCCTGTCCATCGGTGAGCCGCAACACCCGGCCCCAGATCTGATCAAGAACGCGTTGACCAGTGCCTTGGATGAGCTGGCGCGTTACCCGGCGACGGCTGGCACGCCGGAACTGCGCGAGGCCATTTCCCGGTGGGCGGCGCAGCGCTACAACATACCTGCCCCGGACCCCGCCAGGCAGGTGTTGCCCGCGAATGGCACTCGCGAGGCCCTATTCGCACTGGCCCAAACTGTCATCGACCATTCCAAATCTGGGGCCACCGTGGTAATGCCGAACCCTTTCTACCAAATCTACGAGGGCGCAGCGTTACTCGGAGGCGCTTCGCCAGCGTTCATCAACCTGAGGCCGGAAACAGGATTTTCGCTTGACACCAAGGCGTTGGGCGAAAACGTGTGGCGACGCACCCAGCTGGTCTACGTATGCTCGCCTGGCAATCCCACCGGACATGTAATGCCGCTGGCGGAGTGGGAGCAGTTATTCGAGCTCTCCGACCGCTATGACCTGGTGATTGCATCCGACGAGTGCTATTCCGAAATCTACTTCGATGAGGCTGCCCCACCGTTAGGGGGATTGCAAGCGGCCCATGCCCTGGGGCGAAGCGACTATCGCAACCTGGTGCTGTTCAGCAGCTTGTCGAAGCGCTCGAATGTGCCCGGCATGCGTTCCGGCTTCGCCGCTGGCGACGCCAAAATCCTCGAGAAATTCCTGCTCTACCGAACCTACCATGGCTCGGCGATGAACCCGGCGATCCAGGTGGCCAGTATCGCTGCCTGGAGCGACGAGAAGCATGTTCTGGAAAATCGTCGCCTGTACCGGCAAAAATTTGAAGCAGTGGTCCCGCTGCTTGCTGAGGTCACCGAGGTTGAAATGCCGCAAGCTGGCTTTTACCTGTGGCTAAAGACGCCGATAGACGACATCGAGTTCGCTAAGCATCTGTATCAACTCTATAATGTGGTTGTCTTGCCGGGCAGCCTCCTGGCTCGGGAAGCGCATGGCGCAAATCCGGGGCAGAACCGGGTGCGCATTGCCCTGGTGGCCACGCCGGAGGAATGTCTGGAAGCTGCCCAACGCATGCGCGAGTGCATTTCGACACTTTGACCACCCTGGCAATGAATTTCAGTGAATCCGCGGGTGTTGATCACCCGCGTTTTGTTTAATCCGTGCGCCTGAAACTGCGGCACACAGTTCGAATGACAAGGAACAAAAACTTATGGCCGACCTGAATACGGTAATCGAACAGGCGTTCGAAAATCGCGCCTCAATCTCCCCAAAAACCGCCAGAGCCGACGTGCGCGAGGCGGTCGCAGAAACCATTGCCCAGCTCGACAGCGGCACCATTCGCGTGGCGGAAAAGTTCGGCTCGGAATGGGTAACCAACCAATGGGTCAAAAAAGCGGTACTGCTGTCTTTTCGGCTACACGATAACGCGGTTGTTCGCGACGGCTATACCAATTACTTCGATAAGGTCGGTTCGAAGTTTGCGACCTATGGGGATGCCGATTTTCAGGCTGGAGGCTTCCGGGTAGTGCCGCCTGCAGCGGTCCGACGTGGCGCATTCATTGCTAAGAATGTGGTGCTGATGCCCTCATACGTGAATATCGGCGCTTACGTCGATGAGGGCACGATGGTCGATACCTGGGCTACGGTCGGATCCTGCGCCCAGATAGGCAAGAACGTGCACCTCTCGGGCGGTGTGGGCATCGGCGGGGTACTCGAGCCTCTGCAAGCCAACCCTACGATCATCGAGGACGGCTGCTTTATCGGAGCGCGTTCCGAAATTGTCGAAGGCGTAATCGTGGGTGAAGGCTCGGTCATCTCGATGGGTGTTTACATTGGTCAAAGTACAAAGATTTACAACCGCGAAACCGGCGAAGTGACGTACGGAAAGATCCCAGCAGGCTCAGTCGTGGTTTCGGGCAATCTGCCCTCCGCTGACGGAAAGTACAGCCTGTACTGTGCAGTGATCGTAAAGCAGGTCGACGCAAAAACCCGCGCCAAGACCAGCATCAATGATCTACTGCGCGGGGACTGACGCGCGCCCCTGTTGCCGACATTGAATCCTACTTAGCGAGGGCAGCATGTTCCTTGATCCTTTATTGAAGTTGATGGCGGAAAAAAACGCGTCGGACCTTTTCATTTCTGCCGGCGCACCGATTTCGATCAAGATTCTCGACAGCATCATGCCCGTTAACCAGACCATCGTTGACGGTAATCTGACGCAGAAGATCGCCGAAGAACTGATGGACGAGCGGCAAGCTGCCACGTTCGAAAAGGAATGGGAGATGAACTTCTCGCACGTCGTGCCTCGAGTCGGACGCTTCCGAATCAATGTGTTTCGCCAGCGCAGCAACATCGGCCTGGTAGTGCGATACCTCCGCAGCGGCACGCCTGGCGTCGAGAAGCTCGGCTTGCCGAAATTGCTCACCGAGTTGGTGCTGGAGAAACGTGGTTTCGTGCTCGTGGTGGGATCAACCGGATCAGGCAAGTCCACCACTCTGGCTGCGATGATCGAGCACCGCAATGCAATGAAGCCGGGTCACATACTGACAATCGAAGACCCGATGGAATTCGTTTTCAAGAACGACAAATGTGTAATTAACCAGCGTGAAGTTGGCACCGACACCCATAGCTATGAAAATGCATTGGTCAATGCCATGCGCGAAGCGCCCGACATGATGATGATTGGCGAGGTTCGCGACCGCCAGACACTGCAACATGCGCTGCTGTACGCGCAAACGGGTCACCTTTGTTTGTCTACGCTGCATGCCAACAACAGCTATCACGCGTTGAACCGTATCATCAACTTCTTCCCGTACGACGCGCGGCCAGCTTTGCTGGCAGACTTGTCTTTGAGTCTGCGCGCGATTATTTCCCAGCGATTGGTCAAAGCCAACGATGGAACACTCGTCCCGGCGGTGGAGGTGATGCTCAATACGAAGCTGGTTGCGGAGCACATCCGCAAGGGAGAGATAGAGGAAATACGTGATGCCATGGCGCAAAGTCTGACGCCGGGATCGAAGACATTCGAACAGGCGCTGTTGGAACTGTACCAGCAGGGCAAAATTTCCAAGGATGAAGCACTGTCCAACTCGGATTCATCGACTAACATGTCGTGGTTAATTAACAACTACGAGCAAAGAGCCGCGGGCAAGCTCGGCGAAAGCCCGACCGGGCGGTTGATCTCCAATCCGGGCGGCGGCTACTCATTTAGCGAGATCAAACTAAACGTCGACGAGAAAAGCTAGACACGCCTCACCCGACCGACAAGAAAAGGTAACAAACAGGGCGAGCCTCTGGCTCGCCCTTGTTTTTTGCTAAAGTCCCAATTCAATGAGTTCAGATACGCTAACCCTTACCATCGCGCTGATTTCGCGCCGTTCGGTTACACCGCGAGATGATGGCTGCCAGGCACTGATCGCTGAACGCCTGGGGCGGATCGGTTTCAGCGCCGAGCCAATGCGTTTCGGCGAGGTCGACAACATATGGATCCGCCGTGGCAGCAGCGCGCCGCTACTGTGTTTTGCTGGTCACACCGACGTAGTGCCACCAGGACCGATCGAGGCATGGGCATCGGATCCGTTCGAACCGCAGGTGCGCGACGGACATTTGTATGGCCGCGGTGCGGCTGACATGAAAACGTCACTGGCAGCATTTGTCACCGCCGTCGAGGGGTTTGTCCGCGAGAATCCTGACCATCCCGGCTCGATTGCCTTGCTGCTTACTTCCGATGAAGAAGGTCCAGCCAGGGAAGGCACTGTGCGGGTGGTGGAAACCCTGAAGGCGCGAGGCGACCGCATCGATTACTGCATCGTGGGCGAGCCGACTTCAGTTGAGCGGCTCGGCGACATGATTAAAAATGGCCGGCGCGGCTCGCTATCGGGAGAGATCGTGGTTCAGGGAGGGCAAGGCCATGTTGCCTACCCGCACCTAGCGCGCAATCCCGTGCACCTGTTCGCGCCTGCGCTGGCCGAGTTGGCAGCCACCAGATGGGATGAAGGCAATGAATATTTTCCCCCGACTACGTGGCAGGTTTCCAACATTCACGCCGGCACCGGGGCAACCAATGTCATTCCAGGTGAACTGCGTGCGCATTTCAATTTCCGCTTTTCCCCCGAGAGTACCATTGAGCAGTTGCAGCAACGCGTCAGCGAAATTCTCGATCGCCACGACATCGACTACAGGATCCACTGGTCACTCTCAGGAAAGCCATTCATCACCAGGCGCGGAAGACTGGTTGACGCTATCAGCTCGGCGATAAAAGGCATCACCGGCATCGAGCCGCAAGTGTCTACTACCGGCGGTACTTCGGATGGGCGCTTTATTGCAGATATTTGTGATGAAGTGGTTGAACTCGGACCGGTCAATGCATCGATCCACAAGGTCGACGAGAACATTGCCGTAGAGGATATCGAAACACTGTCACGGATTTACCGCCTGGCGATCGCACCACTACTCGATGCCTGCTGAAAATACCGAACACCTGCGCACGGTTCGCGACCTGGTGCGCTACGCGGTGAGTCAGTTCCAGCATGTGGGTTTGTCCTTCGGTCATGGTACTGACAATGCTTACGACGAAGCGGTTTACCTTGTTCTGCACTGCCTGTACTTGCCTCTCGACCGGCTAGAACCATTTTTCGATGCGGCCCTGTCG
>JABAOE010002331.1_pt2 | contig 20459 bp, 22 predicted proteins | sample 7062141 | NCBI WGS metagenome assembly JABAOE01 (sample SAMN14538627, study PRJNA623070) | marine sediment metagenome | biome: marine biome [ENVO:00000428]; feature: marine pelagic biome [ENVO:01000023]; material: deep marine sediment [ENVO:00002113] | place: India: Gulf of Khambhat ... | reverse complement strand
GGGTATCCGTCGCGCAGCTCGTACTTGCGCGTGAACGGCAGCGTCTCGATGTCCTCGATGCTGGTGATCTCGCCGACGTCTCGCATCTTGTCACGCCAATACGGCACGGTGCTCGCCTTGAGACGGGCGACGAGCGCCGTGAGCCGCTCGCTCTGAAGGCTGCGCTTGGCGGCGGCATCCATCGTCTCGAGCTCTGGTTGGTACAGCATCCGGACAACGCTATCAGGCACGGTCCCCGCCGGTCGGGTGGAACCACGTCGCCGTTCCCGCCGGCGGCGCGTGGTGCGCCGGAGGACCGAGGGGGCTCCGCCGGTCGCCGGGCCGGGAGTGCCACGGCTTCGAGGGGATAGGGTGAGCACCCATGATCCGCCTCGAGGACGTCCGCAAGGTGTATCCGGGCACGACGGCGCCCGCCGTCTCCGGTCTCTCGCTCGAGGTGCCCGAGGGCGAGATCGTCGTGCTCGTCGGGCCGTCGGGGTGCGGCAAGACGACGACGCTGAAGATGATCAACCGGCTGATCGAGCCGACTGGCGGACGCATCTTCGTCGACGACCTCAACGTGCTCGAGGCCGAAGCCCACGACCTGCGGAGGTCCATCGGCTACGTCATCCAGCAGATCGGACTGTTCCCCCACCGCACGATCGAGGACAACATCGCCACCGTGCCCCGGCTCCTCGGATGGGACAAGGCCCGGATCGCCTCCCGCATCGACGAGCTCATCGAGCTGATGGACCTCGAAGGCGACATGCGCAGCCGCTACCCGGCGGAGCTGTCCGGCGGCCAGCGGCAGCGGGTGGGGGTGGCCAGGGCGCTCGCCGCGGACCCGCCGGTCATGCTCATGGACGAGCCGTTCGGCGCCGTCGACCCCATCATCCGCGCCCGGCTGCAAGCCCAGTTCCTCGACCTCCAGGCCCGGTTGCGCAAGACCATCGTCATGGTGACCCACGACATCGACGAGGCCATCACCCTCGGGGACCGGGTCGCCATCCTCAACGTCGGAGGCATCCTCGAGCAATACGGCGCCCCGGGCGACGTCCTGCGCGACCCGGCCAACGAGTTCGTCGCCGACTTCCTCGGATCGGATCGGGGCATCAAGCGGCTCTCGCTGATCCCGGTGTCGAGCGTCGAGCTCGACCCCGGCCCGGTGGTGAGCCCGGCGGCGACGGCGAGCGAAGCACGCGACGCGATGGCTCGCTACGGCATCGAGTGGGTGGCCGTCGGCGAGGGCGACCGGCTCGACGGCTGGGTTCCGGCGGCCGAGCTGGCCGATTCGGACCCCGTCGGTGGGGCCGCGCTGCGCCGCTTCCAGACGCGACTCTCCGCCACCTCGAGCCTCAAGGAGGCGCTCGACGCCGTCGTCAGCTCGCACACGAGTGTCGCTGCGGTCTTCGACGGCGACCGGTACCTCGGAATGCTGACCGCGGACGCCATCTCCGCCGAGATCCTCCGCTGATGCTGGCCCAGACCGGCTCGGGGCCCTTCATCCGCTGGGACTGGATCTGGTCGCATCTCGACGACGTGTGGGAGCGGACCGTGGAGCACGTGACGCTCACCGCGCTCGCCGTCGGCATCGGGCTTCTCATCTCGGTGGCGCTGTCGCTGCTCGCCCTGGGCTTCCGCCCCGCCCTCGCCCCGATCACGTGGGTGACCGGCATCCTCTACACGATCCCCAGCCTGGCGCTCTTCGCCTTCCTCGTGCCGATCACCGGGTTGTCGATGGTGACCGCCGAGATCGGTCTCGTCAGCTACACGCTCCTCATCCTCATCCGCAACATCGTCGCCGGCCTCGACGGCGTCCCCGCCGAGATCAAGGAAGCAGCCCGGGGAATGGGCTACACCCGCGCTCGCATGCTCATCGAGATCGAGCTGCCGATCGCGCTGCCGGTGATCGTGGCGGGGGTGCGCATCGCATCCGTCACCACGATCGGCCTCGTCACGGTGACCTCGCTCATCGGTCAGGGCGGCTACGGGTTCTTCATCCTCCAGGGACTCCGCCGGTTCTTCAACACGGAGATCTTCCTCGGGGTCGCCCTGTCGGTGATGCTCGCCGTCCTCGTCGACCTCGGCCTCATCGGCCTGGAGCGGGCGCTGACCCCGTGGGCCCGCCGAAGGGCGGCCGCGTGATCGAGTTCCTCGGAGACGTCGGGTCCTTCATCACAGAGAACTGGTGGGGGCCGAGCGGGTTCCTCGCCCGCACGGTGGAGCACGTGTGGCTGAGTGCCGTGGCAACGGGTCTAGCGGCGCTCGTGGCGATGCCGCCGGCGATGGCGCTCGGTCACGTGGGGCGGGGGACGTTCCTGGCGGTGTCCGTCGTCAACATCGGTCGGGCCATCCCCTCGTTCGGTATCGTCGCGATCGCGCTTCCCGTCAGCATCGAGCTGGGGCTCGGGCTCGGTTTCTGGCCGACGTTCATCGCCCTCTTCGCCCTCGCCCTGCCACCCATCTTCACGAACACGCTCACCGGGGTGAGAGAGGTCGACCCGGCGCTCGTCGAGGCGGCGAGCGGCATGGGTATGACGGGGGCCGAGATCCTCAGGAAGGTGGAGCTGCCGATCGCGATGCCCGTGATGCTCGCCGGCTTGCGCGTCTCCGCCGTGCAGGTGGTGGCGACGGCCACCCTCGGCGCCCTCGTCGGGTGGGGCGGTCTCGGCCGGTACGTGATCGACGGCTTCTCGACCGGCGACAACGTCGAAGTCTTCGCCGGAGGTCTGGGCGTTGCGCTCCTCGCCATCGCCACCGAGCTCTCGTTCGCCATCGCCGAGCGGCGCCTCGTCGCGCAGCCTCTGCGGGTGGCGGCCCGGGCCGTCTGAACGGGTAGGCAGTCAGCTTGGGTAGGGTTGGCAACAGATGCCCCCTCGTTCGGGGCTTTGTCTATGAAGGGAGTGACCCATGCGGATGGCATTCCGCAGCCGTGTCGTTGGGGCGGCCCTCGTGGCGTTCGCGTTGCTCGCGGTCGCATGCGGGTCGGGTGACGACACGACCACGACGCAGGCGGCTGCGCCCACGACCGCGGCACCGGCGCCGACCGAGGCCCCCGCGACCACCCAGGCACCTGCCACGACCGAGGCGCCGACAACCACCCAGGCCCGGCCGAGATCGTCGTCGGCTCCTTCGGCTTCGGGGAGAGTGAGATCCTCGGCGAGATCTACCGGCAGGCGCTGGAGACCACCGGCTACCCGGCCGACCACAACCGTCAGATCGGTCCGCGCGAGATCGTCAAGCCGGCGCTGGAGAGCGGTGAGATCCACTTCGTGCCCGAGTACGTCGGCAGTGCCCTCGAGGTGGGGTTCGGTGGCACGCCCACTGCCGATGGCGAGGAGACGAGGTCGCTGCTCGCCGCCGCCTACGACCCCGTCATCACGGTCCTGGGGCTGTCACCGGCCGAGGACAAGAACGTCTTCGTCGTGACCAAGGCCACGGCCGATGAGTTCGGTCTCGTCAACGTGAGCGACCTGAGCAAGCTGGGAGACAGCTTCGTCCTCGGTGGTCCACCCGAGTGCCCCGACCGGCCGCGCTGCCAGCTCGGCCTGGAGGGCACGTACGGCCTCACCGTCGACTTCGTGCCGCTGGACGCCGGCGGCCCGCTCACCGTGGCAGCGCTGGAGGGTGGCGAGGTGCAGGTCGGGCTGTTCTTCTCGACGTTCGTCTTCAATCCGGACTTCGTCCGTCTCGTCGACGACGGAGGCTTGCAGCCCGCGGAGAACATCGTCCCGGTCGTTCGCAACGAGATCGTCGATGCCTACGGCCAGGACTTCGTCGACCTCGTCGACTCCATCTCGGCGGCCCTCGACACCGAGGAGCTCACCGAGTTGAACCGGCGCTTCGGTGTGGACCAGGAGGATGCGGACACCGTGGCGGAGGACTGGCTCACCGCCGAGGGTTTCCTGGGCTGAGCCTGCGCCATCCTGATGAACGGCGGGTCCGGTGGGGCCCGCCGTTTCGCGCCTGGCCCTGACCCCGGTCCAGTTTCCCGGGTCGCCTGCCGATACAGGACAACCTGGCAGGATGAGATCGATGGCCGACACCCCACCCCAAGCCCGGGTCCGGGATGAGCACGTCCCGGCGCTGGCGATGCTCCTGAGCCCTGAGGCGCGGGGACTGCTCGACGTCGTCCTCGGGCCCGCCGGCGGAGCGACGCAATCGATGCGGGTCTCCCAGGTCCGCTACGTGCCGGGGTCCTCGGTCACCGTGCAGTATCGGGCGCCGGTGAAGTGGGCCGACGGCAGCTCCAGCAACGAGATCATCATCGCCGCCTCCGGGTTGGATGTCCCCGACGGCGTTGCCACCCTGAGCGACGGCGACGTGTCGATCTCGATGTGGCGTTTTCCCGACGACCCGTTTCTCCCCGGCCTCGCCGCGGCAACCGACCCCCACCGAGTCCAGGGGCTTCTCGACAGGCTCGGGGCTTCACCCGGCACCGTGCGCCTCCGCACCCGCGCCTACCGGCCGGGACGCCGCGCCGTCATCGAGGCATCGAGCGCAGCATCGCGGATCTTCGTCAAGGTCTTGCGCCCGTCCCGGGTCGAGGCACTGCAGCGGAAGCACGTCGCGATGGCGGCGCACGTCCCGGTCCCGCACAGCCTCGGATGGGCGGACGAGCTCGGCATCGTTGCGCTCCAGGCCATGCCGGGCAAGACGATGCGGAAAGCGCTGGAATCGGGGACGCGGCGGCTGCCCACGGGCGCAGAGATCGTGTCCCTGCTCGACTCGTTCCCCGAGGCGGGAGACGTCTTCGGGCACCGCGGCCGCCCGGCGGAGCGCACCCCCGCGCATGCCGCGCTGCTCTCCGCCGTGCTCCCCGAGCTGAAGGAGAGGCTCGAGGAGATCGTCCGGCGCACCGCCGCGGTCCCGGGAGACGAGCCGACGGTGCCGGTCCACGGTGACTTCCACTCGTCGCAGATTCTCGTCCGCAACGGCGCCATCGTCGGCCTCATCGACGTCGACACGGCCGGCACCGGGGGACGCACCGACGATCTCGCCGGGCTCCTCGGGCATCTCGCCTCGCTCTCGCTCACGTCTCCCGCCCGGCGCAACATCGACCGGTACGGGGCGTCCCTCATCGCAGAGTTCGACACGTTCGTCGATCCCCGCGGCTTGCGCATCGCCGTCGCCGCCGTCGTGCTCGGGCTCGCCACCGGCCCGTTCCGGGTGCAGCTCTCCCGCTGGCCCACGGAGACCGAGCGCCGCGTCGCGCTCGCCGAGCGGTGGCTGGAGACCGCCGACGCGCTCTGAGGCGGACCCTTCGCCGCGCCGTCGGCGTCCGGGCCCTCGACCGGTGATATGACGTTGCCTTGTGTCGTCGTTAGCGCACGGTTATCCACAGCTGGGTCACGATGAGACCACATCGAGACAGACCCAGAGGAGCATCATGCCGATACCGACGAAGTGGAAGCTCGTGAGCGGCTCGCTGTCCGTGGCCGTCGCGCTGACGGCCGGTGTGGCGGCGGCATCAGGCGATGACGGGGACGAGATCGAGCTCGACGACGTCGTCGCCCTCACCGAGGTCGACACGACGACGCCGGTCTTCACGGGTGACCCCGGAGACGGCGTCGTCATCGGCGATGACTCCCTCTCGTCGCCGTTCGACGAGACAGCCGACGACAGCCCCGAGGACTCACCCGAGGACAGCCCCGACGACTCCCCCGACGACTCCCCCGAGGACAGCCCGGAGGACTCCCCCGACGACAGCCCCGACGACTCACCCGAGGACTCCCCCGACGACTCCCCCGAGGACAGCCCCGAGGACAGCCCCGAGGACTCACTCGAGGACAGCCCGGACGACAGCCCCGAGGACTCCCCGGACGACTCACCCGACGACTCACCCGAGGACGGCGCCGCCGGCTGAGCACCCGGCCATCGAGCGACCGGCCCTTCTGCGGCCCGAGACCCCCACGGCCTCCCCGGGGGGTCTCGGCGCGAGTGGAGCGACGCGGTCGGATAGGGTCGAACGCATGCTCCGGGTCAGGGCTGCCGAAGCTACGGACTGGGGGACCTTGCGGGATCTCCGCCTCGAGGCGCTCGGCGACGCCCCCGATGCGTTTCGCGGCACACACGAAGACGAATCGCGGCGCGGGGACGACGAGTGGAAGGCGATGGCGACGGCATCGGCGCGCCAGCCCGATGCGCGGTCGTTCGTCCTCGAGATCGCCGGCGTCGCCGCGGGGCTCACCCACGCCTGGATTGATCGCGACCGCGAGGTGCTCCACATCGCCGCGATGTGGGTGAGGCCGTCCGCCCGCGGCCGCGGCGGCGGCCGCGCGCTCGTCTCGGCAGCACTCGCGTGGGGCGCGGGCCGTGGCGCCGGCACCGCAACCCTCGCCGTCACAGTCGGCAACGACGCCGCGGCGCGCCTCTACGCCGCGATGGGTTTCGTGCCTACGGGAGCCACCGAGCCGCTACGCGACGACAGCGAACTCCGCGTCGCCTGGGTGACGCGTTCACTGTGATCCGGACGCCCCGGCGCTCAGCCGAGCACCTGGTGGGCCTCGTCGATGAGCTCACCGAAGTCCACCCCGGTCTCCTCGCCGAGGACCCGGCGGACACCGGGGGACACCCCTTCGAGCGCGACGAGCGCCCGTCGCAGCACCGAGCGCTGCGCCTTCATGCGGGCCGCCTCGTCGGCGGGAGTGACGATGTCGTCGACGATCGAGCCCTCGGCCCGGGAGGCGACGAGCGGCGTCCGGCAGACCACGTACCCACACGAGGGAACGGCGACCCGGGCCTCTTCCCTCGCTGATCGGCTCCACGGCCACGACCTCGTCGGAGCGCACGTACTTGCCGTAGCCGAGCGGGACGAGCTGCCCCGACTGGATCCGCATCTGTCGACCTCCCGTCTCGTACCGCACACCGTACCGCCCGGCCACGACGCACCGCGCTGCCGACGGAGATCAGGCGCGTCCGGCGGAGACCGTCATGGTGCGAAGCCGCTCCCGCGCGGCGTCGGTCAGCTCGCCCGGCAACAGCCGCCACGTCCAGTTGCCGTCGGCTGTGCCGGGGAGGTTCATCCTCGCCTCCGACCCGAGACCCAGCAGGTCTTGAACCGGGAAGATCGACACCATCGCCCTCGAGTCGGCGACCATCCGCATGAGGCCGAGATGCACCGGTTCGCCCTCGATCAGCCGCGACAGACGGCGCCGCGCCGCAACGAGCGCGGCGCCGGCGTCGGGCGGAACGGTCTCGAACCAGCCCGCGGTCGTGTCGTTGTCGTGTGTCCCGGTGTAGGCCCACACATCGACCGGGTAGCGCGCCGGGTCGTGGATGGCGGTGTCCGGCGCCTCGTCGAACCCGAACTGGGCGACGCGAATCCCCGGCAGCCCATATCGATGCCGCAGCTCGACCACGTCGTCGGTGATGAACCCGAGATCCTCGGCGAGCAAAGGGAGGGCCCCGAGGTCCACGCGCAGTTGCTCGAGCAACTCGGCTCCCGGCCCCTCCACCCACCGGCCTCGCTCGGCGGTCGGCTCGCTCGCCGGGATCTCCCAGTACCCCGCGATCCCGCGGAAGTGGTCCAGCCTGACGACGTCGAAGAGCTCGAGCGTGTGCCGGAGCCGGCTCCGCCACCAGGCGAAGTCCTCCTCGAACGCCTCCTCCCAGTCGTAGAGCGGATTGCCCCACCGCTGCCCCGTCGCGGAGAAGTAGTCGGGGGGAACTCCGGAGACCGCCACCGGCATGCCATCGGCATCGAGGTTGAACAGATGCCGGTTGGCCCACACGTCCGCCGAGTCGTGGGCGACGTAGAGGGGCAGGTCGCCGACGAGCCCGATCCCACGTCCGGCGCAGACGGTGCGAAGCCGGCGCCACTGCTCGAAGAAGAAGAACTGGAGGACCTCGTGGCGCAGGATCTCGGCCTCGAGCTCGGCGCGGGCGGCACCCAACGCAGCCGTATCGCGGTTCGCCAGTGCCGTGTCCCACTCGTACCACGGGCGGAGGTCGTGGGCGTCCTTGAGGGCCGCGTAGAGGCCGTACTCGGCGAGCCATCTCGGCCTGTGGCGGTGGCGGAACCCGTCGAAACGGGCATGTGCCTCCTTGCCTCCCCGAAGGAGGAACGCCTCGGCCGCGGAGGTGAGGACGGGCTGTTTGAGCCCGGCGAGCCTGCCGAAATCGACCTGGCGGATGGGGAGTCGGGCGAGTGGGTCGAGATCGGATGCGTCGACGAGGCCGTCGTCGACGAGCGCCATGGGGCTGAGCAGCAGCGGGTTGCCGGCGAAGCTCGACGGCGACTGGTACGGGGAGTCGCCGAAGCCCGTTGGGCCGATGGGAAGCATCTGCCACCAGCGCTGCTCCATGGCGGCGAGCGCATCGACCCAAGCCTCGGCGGCCGGACCCAGGTCCCCCACTCCGAAGCCGGAGTCGAGCGAGGTCACATGGAGGAGCACACCGCTCGAACGGCCCACCGCTCCCATGCCGGCGTCAGCGACCCGGCGCACGTCGAAGGCTGGATCCGCGTCCCGCGTTGCCATCACGTCCCGTCCACGTCACGGCCCTTCGGAATGGAGCCGAACCCGCCGGTGATCCTCGCACATCTCCACCCGGACTCGATGCAGAGGCCGCGAAGTCGCGAACTTCCGCCGGCGGCTTCGCCCTGCCGGCGCCGGGACGGGAGCGGCCCTACTCGTGCTCGAGGAGGCCCGGCTCCGGGCGGAGGACGACGACGGGGTGGGCCGACCTCGCCACGACGCTCGTCGTCACGCTGCCTGCGAACAACCGCGCCAGCCCCGACTTGCCGTGAGTACTCATCACGACCAGCCCGTCGGGCTGAGCGAAATCGAGGATGGCATCGGCCGGCTCGGAGATGTGCAGCACCTCGAACTCGGCATCGATGTCGTGGCTCTCGGCGGCCTGCCTGGCGAGAAGCCGCACGTAGCCGGACTCGGCGGCCGCCGCCTCCGACCCCAGCTGCGCCGTCGCGGCTCGTTGCTCGCCGAGGCTGACCACGGTCACCACCCACAGCGGCAGCTTGAGGATCTCGGCGAGGATGGATGCGGGCCGCAGCGCCGCCTCGGAGGTCGCCGAGCCGTCGACGGGAACGACGATCCGGCTCAGCCCGGTCGAGATCGATGGGTCTGCCTGGGGCCCGAGGAGCAACACGGGTCGGTCGACGCGACGCACGATCGCCTCGGCGATCGAACCGAAATGGCCCTGGTGGGGCAGCAGCGACGCCGCGGTCGTCATGCAGATGATGTCGCGCTCACCGGTTGCGTCGGCGACGGTACCGGCCACGTCGTCGTCCGCGACGACATCGACCGCCGTCGGCGCCTCAGCGATCCCGGACGCCATCGCCGCCAGCCCGGCCCAGCGTTCGTCGACGTCCGCCTCGTCATCGACGACGCTGAAGAGCCGGACGCCAGCGTCGATCCTCTGAGCGACGTCGACGGCCGTGACGAGGGACCGATCATCCCCGCCCGGCTCGTCGATCGGGACGATGACCCATCGGCCCGGGTCACCCACCGCACCACGATCACTCATGTCGCCTCCTGGTTCTCACGATCCCATCATCCCCGTCGGCCGGGCCGGCCGGTAGGGCCGAACGCCCACGATTGCCGGCTGGAGGCCACCCTATCGAATGTGTCCCCGCCGCGCCGCGCCGGTGGGCCCGTCAGCGAGGACCAGCGCAGGTGCGTAGGGTGGCACCGTGGCCGGTCCCCCCGGGGCCCCCGCCGTTGCGAGCGTGCCGGGCTTCTGCCTGCGCCGGCCATGCGACGTGGACACGCCTCGGACGCGCACGAGGAGGGCGAAGGAGCCATCGACACGAACNNTGGATCGTCGTCAGCATCGGGGCGGTGTGGCTCGCGGTGTTGTTCACGAGCCTGTTCTCACCCGACCTGGTCTTCGGCACCGAAGAAGAGCACGTGAAGCTCGCCGCGATCGCGAACTGGTTCTGGGGCGTGCTCGGCACCGTCTTTGTGCTCAGATCCACGGTGTTCCTCAGGCCCAGTGAGATCGGCTGGGGCCAGTCCGATGCGTGGCCCTGGATCGCGGTCGCGGTCGCCGGGCTGTGGTTGGCCGCAACCGTCGTCTCGATCGGCGTGCCCACGCTCGAGATCGGCACCGACATCCAGGTCCCGGTTGCCGCCGCAGTCGCCTCGCCGATCGCTGCCATGCTCACGTGGTACGCCTGCCGGTTCCTCGTCGAGGGCTTCGCTGCCCGCAACGAGACGGCCTGAGCCAACCGGCCGGCCCAGCACCCATCCGCTCAGTCGCCGGGTTCGCCGGGAACAGGCGACATCTTCCGGCTGAACACGACGCCGCGCGACTCGAGGTCACCCATCAGGCGGTCGAAGATGCGGGAATCGCCGGCCAGCCGCTCCGTGGCGTGGACGCCCGGCTGGCGAAACGACCCGTCGGCGAGCATCCGCACCATCGACGAGCACGGGTACGCCGTGGTCCTCGCCATACTCGTCGTCGCGGTGTTCGTGTCGTAGCGGTCGACGAGCTCCCAGGTGATCGCCGTGGGCGCCCCGCCGAGGACCCCTTCGACGACGATGCGCATCACCGTGAGATCGGCCTCGCCGGGCGCGTAGGTCCACTCCGGGGTCAACAGCTCGGCGGCGATGTCGAAAGGACGCACGGCGACGCCGCCGACGGACACAGGCTTCTTGCGGAAGAAGCCCGCCGCGACCATCGCCGTCATGATCTCGCGATGGCCCGGGTGGCGCAGGGTCTTCTCCCGCATGAAGGGGACGGGAAGGGCGGCCAGGCTGCGTAACCCGTCGGTGTTGAAGGCCTCCAGCGTGCCGACACCGTCGAAGCACACCACCTCCGGCTCACTCAGCGCCTCCCGGACCACGACGGCGCCGTCTTCGACGAGCCGGGCCGGCCTCGTGTACTCCTCGAGGACGTCGCGCGGATCGAACGCCGCCTTGTAGAAGAACGGTGGGCGTGGACGCTCGGGCACTCCGCCGACGTAGATCGTGATGCTCCGGCATGCATCGAGCGTCCCGAAAGCGCGAGCCGCCAGCACGTTGCTCATACCCGGCGCCACGCCGCAGTCATAGACCACCGTGGCACCGGACGACCTGGCGGCGCCATCGAGGTCTCCGGCATCTTCATGCATGAACGAAACATCGCAATAGGGCTTGCCGGCACGCACGACGGCTTCCATGACGGCGAACCCGGCATGGCTCGACACCGCACCGGCAACGACATCGAAGCGGGAGACGAGACGCCCGACTGCGGCCGGGTCGGACAGGTCGGCCTCGATCGGCGCGGCCTCGAGCCCCCCGCGGGCGCGTGCCCGGCCCGCTGCCGACTCGAGGGCAGCGCGGTCACGGTCGGCAACGGCCACCTCCAGATCGCCGCCCCTTGCGAGGTCGGCGGCGATTTCGGAGCCGATGCGGCCCGCACCGAGCACGAGAACCCGCGGCGTCGTCACGTCCCCACGCTACCGGGGCGGCCGACGGCCTCGACGGACAGCGTCGACCCTCAGGTGACGAGGCGTTCCGGCGAAATCGCCGCCGCATCGACGCCGGCAGTGATGAGGTCCGCGGGCAGCCTCCCATCGCGCAGCAGCCCGGTTGCCGCCCGTGCCATGGCGGGCGAGGTCATGATCCCGTAGCCGCCCTGGCCGCCCAGCCAGAAGAATCCCGGCCTCACCGGGTCGAAGCCGACGACGGGGAGCCGGTCGGGTGCGAACGTCCTCAGGCCCGCCCACGTCCTCCGCACGTGACGGATGTCGAGGTCGGTTGCCGCGGTGATGCGCTCGATGGCGAGGGCAACGTCGATCTCCTCGGGCTTCACGTCGTGGGGCGGCATCGGGGTCTCCTCGGCGAGCGAGCCCATCAGCTGGGTTCGCTCCGGCTTGAAGTAGAAGTCCTCGTCGGCATCGACCACCATCGGCCAGCCGGCGATGTCGTGGTGCCCGGGCCCGAAAACGAAGGCGGTGCGGCGCATCGGGGTCAGGCCGAAAGGCGTGGCTCCGGCGAGAGCCGCCACCACGTCGCACCAGGCACCGGCGGCATCTACGACGACGGGAGTCGTCAACGTGCGTGCACCCGCACGCACCTTCCATGTGCCGGCGCCGTGAGCGAGCTCGACGACCGGGGCGTTGGTGGCGACCTCGCCGCCCCGTCGCCGAATGCCGCGGAGGAACCCCTGATGGAGCGCATGGACGTCGATCTCCATCGCCCCCGGCTCGAGAAGCCCGGAGACGATGTGATCGGGGCGCACCACGGGGCAAAGACGAGTGAGGTCGTCTCCCGTTACGTGCTCCAGCTCCACGAGACCGCGCGTCGATGCAGCGAGGTCGTCGAGCGAGGCCTGCTGATCGCCCCTCCCGATGTAGAGCACGGGCAGCGGTGAGAGCAGCGGCTGATCGGCAAACCCGTCCGGCGGATCTTCGAAGAAGGCGCGACCCGCCATCGTCAGGGCCCGCACCTGGCCCCGCTCGTAGCTCTCGGTGAACACGGCGGCGGAGCGTCCCGTCGTGTGGTACCCCGCAGCCGGCTCGCGCTCGACGACGACCACGACGGCGCCCTCTCCTGCCAGTTCGTAACCGACCGACGCACCGGCGATACCGCCGCCGACGACGACGAAGTCCGGGTGATCCATGGCGCCATCATCGCAGCTGCCCCACCCCGCCAGGGAGGCGTCACCACCCCAAGCTGCTCCAGACCCAGGAATCCCGGGATTCGCGCCCTCCCCTCCCTATCGTGCGCGCCACGTCGATTCGAGGTCAGCCATGTCAGGAGCGCTTCCCATCGTCTTCGCCGCCGAGCTGAGCGACGCTTGCGGTTCGGACCCGGGGTTCGTGTGCGAGCTCATCTTCGACGCAACCGGGAACGAGACCCTCGCCGAGATCGGGGACGTGCTCATCCGCCCGGTGAAGGTGATCCTGATCCTGCTCGTAGCGTGGATCATCATCCGGTTCGTCCACCGGCTCATCAACAGCAGCGTCGCCCGCCTCATCGCTGCCCAGGAGGCCAAGGCCGCAGACGCCTTGGTCGCCGAGGACGAGCAGGAGCCCGCCGAAGAGGAGCCCGGCCGGCTCGCCGCCCTCCGCAGCCTCGCCGAGCGCCGCTCCCTTCGCCTCACCGCCCAGGCGGAGCGAGGACAACAGCGGGCCGAGACGCTGGGCGCCGTGCTGCGGAGCACCGCCAGCCTCGTCATCTTCACGATCGCGCTCGTGATGGCGCTCGGTGAGTTCGACATCAACCTGGGCCCGCTCATCGCCAGCGCCGGGATCGTCGGCATCGCCCTCGGCTTCGGCGCCCAGAGCCTCGTCAAGGACTTCCTCTCGGGGATCTTCATGCTCGTCGAGGACCAATACGGGGTTGGAGACATCATCGACGTCGGCGAGGCGAGCGGCTTCGTGGAGGAGGTCAAGCTCCGGACGACGAAGATCCGCGACGTCAACGGGACGCTGTGGCACGTCCCCAACGGCGAGATCCGCCGAGTGGGGAACAAGTCGCAGGAATGGGCGAGGGCGGTGCTCGACGTCGAGGTTGCATACGACACCGACCTGCACCATGCGATGACGGTCATCAAGCGGGTAGCCGACGCGGTGTGGCACGACGCCCTCGACCACGCCACGGTCCTCGAGGAGCCTCAGATCCTCGGCGTCGAGAACTTCGGCGCCAGCGCCGTCGCCATCAGGCTCGTGCTCAAGGTCGAGCCCGCCGAGCAGTTCGCAGTGGCTCGTGAGGTGCGGAGGCGGCTCANNGCTCAAACAGGCGTTCGACGACGAGGGCATCGAGATCCCGTTCCCGCAGCGAACGGTGTGGATGCACGACCTCACCGACGGCCTCCTCGCGGGTGCCGGTGGGCCCAAGGCGGAGGTGCCCGAGTTCGTCCCGGACCGCCCCAGCGAGGGCGGATACTGAGACCGGACGGGGCGCCGCCTCTCGAGACGAGACCACCGGCGCGCTGCTCCGGGTCAGGCGCGGTCGACTAGGTTCGCGTTCCCGGACGCGTCCACGGCGCGTCCCGCCGACCGACCTGGGTGAGCGATGATCCCAGCCGCCGTCATGAGTGCCGTCGAGCCGGCGACCGCCGACGTCACCGAGAACATCGACGTGTTCCTGCTCGTCGTCGGCCTCCTCGGCGGTCTCGCCATCTTCCTCCTGGGTATGGACCGTATGACCGAGGCGCTGAAGCTCGTCGCCGGCGAGCGGATGCGCGACATCCTCCAGCGCCTCACCTCGAACCGCATCGTCGGCATGTTGACCGGAGGTGGGATCACGGCGGTGATCCAGTCGTCGTCGATCACGACGGTGATGGTCGTCGGCTTCATCACGTCCGGCCTCATGACCTTCGAGCAGTCGCTCGGGGTCATCATCGGCGCCAACATCGGGACGACGGTGACGGCGCAGATCATCGCGTTCAACGTCACGACCTATGCGCTCCTCGCCGTCGCCATCGGTTTCGGGTTCGCCTTCTTCGCCAAGCGCGACGTCCGCCAGGCTCAGGGCACCGTCCTCATGGGCCTTGGCCTCGTGTTCTTCGGAATGAGCGTCATGGGCGACGCCATGTCGCCGCTGCGCACCTCGGAGCCATTCATCGACGCGATGACCCGGCTCGAGAGCCCGCTGCTCGGTATCGCAGTCGGCGCCGCCTTCACCGCCCTCGTCCAGTCCTCGTCGGCGACGACCGGCGTCGTCATCGTCCTCGCCCAGCAGGGCCTCATCTCGCTCGAGACCGGCATCGCGCTCATCCTGGGGGCGAACGTCGGCACCTCGGTCACCGCCCAGCTCGCCGCCATCGGCAAGCCCCGCGAGGCCATGCAGGCGGCCGTCGCCCACACCCTCTTCAACGTGGGCGGGGTGCTCATCTGGGTACCGTTCGTGGGCTTCCTGGCCGGCTTCGTCGAGGATCTCGGCGGGGGGACCGCCCGGGCGGTGGCCAACGCCCACACGACGTTCAACCTCGCCAACGCGGTGCTCTTCATCGGCGTCACGCCGCTGTTCGCCCGCGTCGTCAAGCGCCTCGTTCCCGACCGCGAGGACGCCGCGGATGCCGTGATCCGCGCCAAGTACCTCGACCCGTCACTCATCCGCACCCCGACGCTGGCGCTGGACCGAGCCCGCATGGAGCTGCTGCGGATGGCAAACCGGGTTCGGGTGATGCTCGCCGAGGTGCTCCCGGCGATCCTCCAGGGGACTCGCTGGCGGCTGCTCGACATCGAGCGGATGGACGACGAGGTCGACGGCCTCCACGGGCACATCATCGCCTACTTAGGTCGGATCGGGCGCACCCGGCTCAGCGAGACGAGCACGGAAGAGCTCATCGGGCTGATGGAGGCGACAAACAACCTCGAGGCCATCGGAGACGTCATCGAGACCAACCTCGTCGGGCTCGGCATCACCCGCATCGACGCCAACCTCTCCGTGAGCCCGGCGACCCGGAAGGTCCTCCATGCGCTCCACGACGCCGTGCTCGAGGCGCTCCAGCTGTCGATGAAGGCGCTGACCGAGAAGGACGAGGAGGCGGCGCGACGCGTCTCGGCGATGAAACAGGAGATCAACGCCCTCGAGAGCGACGCCGCCGCCCACCAGGCGCAACGTCTCGTCGCCGACGAACCGGACCGAGTCGCCACGTACCGCCTCGAGATCGACGTCATCGCCAACCTGAAGCGGGTGTACTACTTCTCGAAGCGGATCGCCCGCGTCGCCGTTCCCCCTGCGGAGCGGGCCACCATGTGAGACATCGGGCGTCGTCGCCCCGGGGCCCTCAGCCGGCCGGCGCGATCCGAACAACGGGGATCTGCCGCTCCGTCCTCGCCTCGTACTCGCCGAACATCGGGACCGCGGCGACGATGCGAGCCCAAACCGCCGCTCGCGCCTCGGCATCGAGGGTCGTGGCGACGGCCGCGAAGAACTGTGCCTTGCGGCGCACCCAGACCCGCGGATCGGCGACGAGGTTGTGATACCACTCCGGATGGACCGGCGCCCCTCCCTTGGAGGCGACGACGAGCAAGTCGTCCCCGTCCGGCACGTGGACGACCGGCACCCTCCGGATCTTCCCCGACGTGCGGCCGGTCGTGTACAGCAGGATGAGCACATCGGCGTGCGGGTGGTCGACCCGGCCGCCGTCGGTTGCCAGGTACTGGCGGATGTGCTCGATCGCCCAGGGCGCCGTCGGGTCGACGGCGCGTGCCTCGATATCCATGCCGGGAACCTTCCTCCTCGTCGGGAACGGGGACGCTACCGCCCGGCGCCTCTCACCCAGAACTGGAGCAGGCGCCTCGTGGGCGCCCGTCCGCGGAACCGGAACGAACGGCCCGGCCGAAGGTTCAGTACGTGGCCCTTCCTCCGCTGATGTCGAAGACGGCGCCCGTCGTGAACGAAGCCTCATCGGAGGCGAGCCAGGCGATGAGCCGGGCCACCTCGACGGGGTCGCCCGCCCGCCGCATCGGGATCTTCGACAGCATGTAGTCGAGATGCGCCTCGGAGACCTGCTCGAGGAGCGGTGTCGTGATGACGGCGGGTGTCACGCAGTTGACGAGGATGTCGAGGTCGGCGACCTCCTTCGCCACCGCCTTCGTGAGGCCGATGACGCCGGCCTTGGAGGCCGAGTAGGGAACGGCGTTCGGGTTGCCCTCCTTGCCGGCGATGCTCGCCACGTTGACGATCCTGCCGTAGCCCTGCGAGCGCATCGGGCCGAGGGCGGCGCGGATGAACAGGAACGTGCCCGTGAGGTTGATCGCCAGCACCGACGACCAGTCCTCGAGATCCAGCTCCCACGTCGGGAGCGAGCGACCCGCGACACCGGCGTTGTTGACGAGGATGTCGATCCGGTCGTGGCGGGAGACGACCTCGCCGACGGCGGCTGCGACCGCGTCGGGCTTCGTCACGTCGGCGACGATGTCGTGGAACCCTTCGCGGGACGACATGTCGAGGCCGGCGGCATCCTGATCCACCCGGGCAACGGCGGCGCCTCGCTCGGCGAGGAGCTCACTCGTGGCGAGCCCGATGCCGCGGGCGGCACCGGTCACGAGCGCGATGCGGCCGGTGAGATCCATGGTTCCTCCTCGACGTTCGGTCGCCGGCCAGCTTACGAATCCGCCGCCGCGGGCGGGCTAAGGTCGCCGGTGGAAGCATCTTCGACGGGAGCGGCCGTCGCCGGTGCCGAGCGACCAGGGGAGCGTGATCGACATGTGGATCGAGACGGTCGACCCGGACGATGCAACGGGTGTGCTCGCCGAGGCGTACGAGCGGCAGCGCTCGGTCCGGGGCAGGGTGGAGGACTTCACGAAGCTGGGGAGCCTGTACCCCGACCTCTCCAGCACCCGGCTCACCCTCTACAAGGTCGTCGATGCGTGCCCGTCGAACGTGCCGGAGTGGGCGAAGCATGCGATCGCGCTCACGACGTCCGTGNNACGACGTCCGTGCTCAACCGGACGCCGCACTGTGCCTCCGGGCTGGGGGACAAGCTCATCGAGACCGGCATGGACCGCGCCCTGGTCGAGGACATCTACGCCCGCCCCCTCGAAGCCCGCACCGGCGATGACGCCGTCGATGCGCTTCTCGATTACGTGCGCAAGGTGGTCCTGGCGTCGTGGGAGGTGACCGAGGACGACCTCGAGGCCTTGCGGGCCCACGGCTGGACCGATCTCGACATCGTCGACGCCAACAACATCTCGTCGTACTACTGCTATATCAACCGGGTCACGAACGGCCTCGGGTTGAAGACGCTCATGTGCCCGTCGCCGGACATCCCCGAGTTCTCGCTCGTGGTCGTGCCGGAGGGGGCCGACGAGACAGCGTCGCTCGAGCCGAGCGACGTCTGAGCCGTCGTCATGGCGATCGACGGCCACCTCTGCCTCAGCGTCACCCCGTTCACCGCCGACGGCGCCCTCGACCGCGAGTCACTCGCCTCGCTGAGCGGGCACCTCGTCGCAGGGGGTGTCGACGGGGTCATCGTGCTCGGTTCGACCGGCGAGTTCTTCAGTCTCGACGGCGCCGAGCGAGCAAGCGTCGTCGAGACCGCGGTCGACGCGTGCGGGGGCGTACCGGTCATCGCAGGTGTCGGGGCGACCGGTACCGACGAAGCCGTGTCACTCACCACGGCGGCGGTGGAGGCGGGGGCCGCCGCGGTGATGGTGCCGCCGCCGTTCTACGCGCCGTCGTTCTTCTCCACGGCGACCGGGATCGAGACCCACGTCGCCGCCGTCGCCGAGGCCGCCGGAGATGCCGAGGTCATGTTGTACGACGGCGGCGGCGGAATCGAGATCCCCGTGGAGGTGACGGGGCGCCTCGCCGAGGCGCACCCCAACGTCACGATGGTGAAGCTCACGGTGCCCCTACCCCAGAAGGCCGCCGCCATCCGGGAAGCCACAGGAACCGCGGTGCGGGTCTTCTGCGGCAACGACGCCCTCACGCTCTACGAGCTGGCCCTCGGCGTCGACGGCGTCGCCATCGGCGTCGGCAACGTGGTGCCGGGCGACGTCACGGCCGTCGTCCACGGGTACCGCGCCGGCCGGCACGACGAGGCGCGAACCCGTTTCTACGAGCGGGTTCTCCCGGTCGCATCGATCGCACTCTGCGCCACGCCGCAGTTCATCCAGGTGTTCAAGCTGGGACTCGCCCGCATGGGCGTCATCGCCTCCGACCGGGTTCGCCGGCCGCTCCAGCCGCTCGAGCCGGTGAGGGTGGAGGAGAGCCTCGCCGCCATGGCGCATGCCGGGGTGCTGCTGTGACCGGGGAGAAGGCGACACGCCAGCTCGGGCCGGTGGGGGTGATCTGCCACGTCATGCGCCCCACCCTCGAGGAGTGTGCCGACCTCGCCGCCGCCGCCGAGGACGCCGGCGCCGACTTCTGCACGTTTCCCGACGCCCTCGGCTGGCGCGACGCCTGGCTGATCCTCGGTCCCGCCGCCGCGGCGACCGAGCGGATCGTGATCGGCCCTGGGCTCACCAACCCGTACACGCGCCACCCGTTCATCACGCTCGCCGCCCTCGCCACCTTCCACGAGATGTCGGGCGGCCGTTCGCTTCTCGGCGTCGCCGCCGGCGGCTCCGAGCTCAGCGCGCTCGCCGGCATCGACCGGTCGGACTCACCCGAGCGGGTGCGCGCCCTCGTCGAGCTGCTGCGCCGCGCCTCCCGCGGGGACTCACCCGTCCCGTTCACCCTGCCGATCCCAGACGTCCCGGTCGTGGGCGGCGGGCGGGGGCCACGCATGCTGGAGGCGGTCGGCGACTGCTGCGACGTCGCCTACGTCTGGGCCCAGACCCACGACATCCTGGAGAAGGCCGCCGCCACCGTGCGCTCGAAAGGGGCCGCGGTGGCCTGGGCGCCGCTGCGAACCGCCGACGAGGCGTACCTCAAGGACGCCCTCGTCTACGGGGTTCTCAACAGCCCGGTGGCCACGCGACGGGAGCTCGGGATCGACGAGGGCCTCGAAGGTGAGATCCGCGATCAGCTCATAGAGGGTGGCATGGACCGGGCCGCGTCGCTCATCCCCAACACTGCGGTGGGCGAGTTCGTCGTCGGCGACGACATTGCAGAGGCGACCGCCATCGCCCGCCGGCTGGATGCCCGCCATGTCGTGGTGCTCGCGTTCACCATCGACGACGTCGCCTCCAGGGTCGCCTGGGCACGGGAGGTCGCCGCGGCACTCCCGTCCGGGGAGCGGTGAGCGATGGCGTGGATCGAGACCGTGCCGTTCGATGAGGCCGACGGTGTGCTGGCGACGGTCTACGAGCAGCAGGCGGCAGCGCTCGGCCGGCCCACCGAGCTGACGATGCTGGGGAGCCTGTACCCCGAGCTCACCGCGATCCGCTCCGAGCTGTATGGCGTCGTCGAGGCGTGCCCATCGTCGCTCTCTCCCCTCGAGCGGCAGGCGCTGGCCCTCGCCGCCACCGGCGCCGTCGGCTCCGAGTTCCTCACCTCGGGGGTCAAGGCGAAGTTCATCGCTGCGGGAGGGGACGACGCGACCGCCACCGAACTGATCGACGGCCGGGTCCCGGCCTTGTCGCCAGCCGCCGCCGCGCTCGCTCGCTACGCCCGGCTCGTCGCCACCGACCCGGCCGCCGTCGACGAGGCGGACATCACGGCATGCCGCGAGGCCGGTGCCGGCGACCTCGACATCCTCGATGCCAACAACCTCGCCGCCTACTACGCCTATCTCGCCCGGGTGTGCCTCGGGCTGGGGCTGCGAGAGCCGTACCGGCCGACATGAGGAGCACGCTGTGACCGATCTCGCCACCCGCTACCTCGGCCTCTACACCGGTGTCGTCGCCGACGTGCTCGATGCCGCCGGCCACCGCCGCCAGGTGCTGCCGTCGGCCATCGCCCCTGTCACCCTCGACATGCGCATGGCGGGACCGGCGTTTCCCGGACGCGGTGTCGTCACCGACGACATCACCGACGACGACTCGGCGCGACGCCTCGCCATGCTCGAAGAGGTGCCCGCGGGCTCGGTGACGGTGTGGGATTGCGGCGGCCACGAGGCTTCGGCGCACTGGGGCGAGATCATGACGATCGCAGCCCGCAGCCGGGGGTGTGTCGGCGCCGTCGTCGACGGCG
>JABAOE010000869.1_pt8 | contig 20473 bp, 29 predicted proteins | sample 7062141 | NCBI WGS metagenome assembly JABAOE01 (sample SAMN14538627, study PRJNA623070) | marine sediment metagenome | biome: marine biome [ENVO:00000428]; feature: marine pelagic biome [ENVO:01000023]; material: deep marine sediment [ENVO:00002113] | place: India: Gulf of Khambhat ... | reverse complement strand
AAACCAATTGTTAAAGTCACCATAAAGAATCAGTTCGGTTTCAGGAGTGATTCCATTTTTTGACATGAGTTCTTCAAATTGTTTTTTATCAATAATGTCTCTTGTGAGAGGATCATTGATGTCTCTCTTCCACCAAACTAAACTTGCATCTTTAATGTGACCTTTTCTATATCCATTCTCTGGGTCGTAGTCAACTTCAACAAGTTTTCTGCTATCATTTGGAGGATTATTTGCAACCCACTCTGTATCTACCAAAACTTCTGGGTGTGCGTAACTCATAGGATTGGAAAAATTGTTTCTATACTTAATTGTTTTTCCAAGAGTTTACTTTCAAACCTAAAACTACCATTTTTAAGTAAAAGTTCGCGTTAGGATGTTGGTTGAAACTAAGTAAAGTTGCCATAGTAAGTAAATTTGGTTCAAAAGAATCTGAAGATGCTGCCAAAAAAGTTGCTAAAAAATTCCTAGCGAAAAAGGCAAAAGTCTTTACGATTTCTCCCGTGTCTGTAGAAGGTTGTAAAAAAGTAGAATCTATTCAAGATTTGAAAAAAGAAAAGCTAGATTTGGCTGTAACATTAGGTGGAGATGGAACTACACTCCGAGCGTTTAGGCATTTAGAAAATGAAACTCCTATTTTGACAATAAATGTAGGAGGTAATAGAGGAATTTTAGCAGAGATAACTTTAGAAGAATTAGATAATGCCATTAAACAAATTTTATCTGGAAAGATTATTTTAGAAAAAAGAACTCGAGTTGTTGCATCAGCTGGTGGAGAAGAATTCCCACCTGCTCTAAATGAGATTTACATCAATAGAAAAAATCTTACAAAAACTACTGAAATTGAGATTAAATTCCAAAATGATAATGTAAAACAAAAGATGGATGGAGTAATTATTGCCACTCCAAGTGGTTCTACTGGACACTCTTTTTCTTTAGGTGGTCCAATTCTTCATGAAAGTCTTGATGTTCTGATAATAACTCCTGTAGCTCCTGTCTTTAGATTAGAATCAATTGTAGTTCCAGATGAGAAAATCGAGATTATTTGTTCTCATGATTGTAATGTAGTAATGGATGCACAAGTTGTCAAATCAGTAGGATTTGAAGAGCCCATAACTATAAGAAAATACAAAAAACCTGCAGTCTTTGTAAGACTGAAAAAACGTGGATTACGTCAGATGAGCAAACTTGGATTTTAAGATTATAGACGCCAGTGGATTTTATGCTGGTATTCCTTTTGGATCACCATCTGATTTTATCACAACATCGTTAGTTTATGATGAGATAAAACACATCAAAAAAAATCATGATGCAATTGGAGTTTTGTTTGAGACTGGTCGATTAAAGATTAGGGATCCAGATTTAGAATCAACAAATTTTGTAAAAAACAAAGCACAAGAAACAGGAGATTTGCAGCAGTTATCTAAGGAAGACATCTCAGTTTTGGCTTTATGCATAGAATTGAATGGTGAGTTGATTTCTGATGATTTTGCAATATCAAATGTTGCGAAAAATTTAGGAATACAGATTTCGCCAATCATGACCAAGGGAATAGAAGATGTTGGAAAATGGGTTCATTATTGTGTCGGTTGTGGAAAGAGTTTCCAAAAAGTCTCTGAATGTCCACTATGTGGAAATCCTCTAAAAAGAAAACTTACAAAAAATGTATCCTAAGAGTCGTGTAGGGTTTTTTGGTTTGATTTTTTCTGAAATTTACTTTTAGATTCAAGCATTTTTCTAATTTTTTTTGCCCGTGCTTCACCCAAACCTTCTACTTTTGCAAGTTCTGATGATGTTGCATTGAGTACTCGTAGAGGTGAACCAAATTTTTCTAACATTCTAATGGCTAGTTTTTCTCCTACGCCAGGAAGGCTGCTCAATGCAGATAGTTGTTGTCTTTGTATATCATTTGATTTTCTAATTTTTTTGAGAAAAGGTCCTTTTGTTACATCTTTTCTTGAGCACATTGACACCAAAAGTTTTGCAGTATGATGAGCACTAGGTGTAGGAATTATTGGAATTTTAAAATCTAAAGCTATTGATGAAACTGCCCCATAGAAGATTAGAGGATTTTCTGTAATTTCTTCAATTTCATCAACATTTCCTTCCATAAGAATAATTGGAAATTGAAAATGCTCTTTTAATCTAGAGCATTGGTCATATAGTCTTCCATCAAAAACAGATGAAACTAAATCGTGAATGCTTTTTCTTTCAACAATTGTTTCAGGTGCAACTATGTAATCTCCAATGGGTAATGTTTTGACCTCCATATTGATGCCAATGGATTTTAATAAATCAGGAATGCCGCTTTTCTTTTCTCTCTCATCTACAATAATTCGAAGTTTTGCTAATTCCATAATAGTAAAAGAGTAATTTTGTTAATATCTTATTTGCGTGATTCAGTTTCAGCTGAAGGATCCATTTTAGCTCCAGAAGCACCACTTTTCATCATTTCATTGATCTTAGCTTCTTGTTCTTGCATACTCTCCTTAATTCTAGCCTCTTGTTTATCTAAAACAGTAGAACGTGTATTAGCTAACTCTTTTTTTTCTTCTAATTCAGCAATGAGATCTTTTTTGTTAGATTTTATCAAAACAGATCCTGCATACTTGTAAACTGTATCATCTTCTGCTGCTTTTTTTAGTTCTTCTAGTGCTTTATCAGATTCAGCGATTTCCATAACAATTTGTTGTTTTTGAGCCATAACAGATTGAAGATTTTGTTGTGTTTGTTGCATCTTCATTAATTGCTCTTGTAACCAAGGTGGAATTTGCTGACCTGCAGACATGTAAGAGATAGATTTTGTGTTTTTCTTATATCTTTACCGATTCAATAGAATCATGACTTGCTTGAACTAGTCTAAGTGTAGAGTTAAGATTGGCGCGTAATTGTGGAATTTGTTTAGATTCTATGGAAATTGTAATCTTATTATCAAAAGAAATCTCAGTCTTAGTTGGGTTTTCAGGATAAAACTTGTTATCAGTATTTACTGAATCAAAAATTGCTTTTGTTTTTTCTCCGGCATCAACAGTAATTTTTGCTTCAAAGTTTAATGTCATAAGCAGTTCCAGCTATTTTGAAACCACATTTTTTGCATTTCCAGATGCCGACGGCTTCTCTGCCAAATTGTTTAGAACCACAATCAGGACATGTTCTCTTTTCTTTTAATTGGAGATGAATCTGAGTGTATTGCTTTCTAATTTTGATACCATATCTGGCCCCAAGACCTTTTAGTGATTTCTTTTTTGCCATTTTATCATCAGCCTTGTTTGGATTGTTTAAGAGTTTCTCTTATTTTTGCTCCAACTGCTACTGAAATTTCTCCACATTTGATAAGTTGTTCATGTGTAAATCCTTGTGAGCCTCCTTTTTGAAGGGCACAGATGTTTCCATCAGAATTTGTTGTAATTGTTATTCTTGCATCCATGGAGTTCCATTCATCTTCATTTGGATCAACGATGATATGATCACCAATCTTTGCCATAGTTACAGATACAGGAATTGTAGTAATTGGAATGTCTGTTTCTCCACCTTCAACTAAAACAGGAGAATCATCTTGCATCTCCCATTTTGGAATTTTAGTACTTAGTACTGCTGCAGTTGATGCGTAAGAACATGCATCAAACAAGTTTCCATCAACATCAATAACGCTATTATCTGCAAATACCCCAATTACTGATTTGTCTTTTTCTAAAACTAGTTGTGACAAGTCAATCATTCCACTTTCTCTAATTCCTCTATCGACAACTCTAGCTAGTTCAATTACTTCTGGACCTGGAGGACCTGTTTCTATATCAGGATGTGCAAGTGGAAGAATTTCAGCAGTACAGATGAAAATTCCTTTGTCACCCATATCAGGAAAAGGCTTGTCAGGTTGTACTTTAACTCCTGTTACAACTTCAGTATCTCCAAGAAAAACTCTAGCAGAACCATTTGCTTTTGGAATTGCACCAGTTTCTATTCTAAGTTCTCTTGGCTCATCAAATGCTCTACCATCAATTCGTTTTCCTTGTTCTAATAATTCTAAAATTTTATTTTTCTTTAGTTGATCTACAAAAGAACCATGTGCCATTATTCATTTCCCCCATTTGAAAAATATTTTTCGTTCAATGCTTTTTTCTGAATTTCATAGACTTGTTTACATCCACCTATTGCAGTCTCTACACATTTTTTGTATTCATCAGGAGTCAAAACGCCATCTAATTGAATTAGTGTGATTTTATCCAAGTTTGGCATGTATCCTACTGGCATATCTGCTTGACCTGCTTGATCTTCTTCATTGTTAACATCTAAAACAATAGTATCTGCAACTTTTCCTGCTGCACATGCACAAACCATATCTCTCATTGGTATTCCAGCATCTGCAAGTGCTACTGAAGCTGCATCTAGTGCAGCACAACGAGAACCACCATCTGCTTGAAGAATCTCAATAAACACATCAACTGCAGTTCTTGGAAAATTCTCAAGCATTACTGCTGGCTCTAAAGCTTCTTTGATGACTTTGGAAATTTCAATTTCTCTTCTTGAAGGTGCTGGATTTTTTCTTTCAGTTACAGAGAATGGAGACATGTGATATCTACATCTTAAAATTCCTGTATCAGTATCAGCCATATGTTTTGGATGAACATCTCTTGGTCCAAAAACTCCAGCTAAAATCTTGTTTTCACCAAATTCTATGTAAGCAGAACCATCTGCATTTTTTAGAACGCCAGCCTTTATCATTACTCGCCTAGGCTCATCTATTTTTCTTCCATCACAACGAATTCCATTTTCGTCTAATAATACAACGTCAGTATCTCTTCCACCCATTTTATTCACCGCTTGATTCTAACATTGATTTGATTCGATCAGTAAGATTTGCAATATGTGCTTGTTCATCGACCATTTGAATGGCTTTTTTGGCCTTTAATAATCCATCTGAATTTTCACATGAAACAACAACCCATCCGTTTTGACCAATTGTTATTGTTGCACCAGTAGCAACCTCAATAGTTTGAATCATTGTTCCACGCTTTCCGATTAGTCGTGGGACTTTGCTAGATGAAATTGAAACTAGTTCGCCAGATTCAATTTTTCCCAAGTCTCTATCAGCAATTGTAACTAGAGGATCTCTAGTTCTATCAAAGTTAGCAATTCTTGCAGCAACAAGATCACCTTTGTCTAGTTTAGAAGTAAGCTCATCTGCATGAGCAGAAAAATCTCGTCCAAAAACATCAGTGGCAGGAAGAAATCCTACATAACAGGAATTAATATCAAGTTCCCAAGAAAGTGACGTGTGGGATTTTACTTTACCAATAACTAGATCATTAATTTTTGGAAGGTATTTTCCAGTTAGAGGGATAACTCTTACTGTATCATCATAAATTTCAGAAATTCCAATTGTAGTGGCTATAATTTTGTCGCCAATTTGAGTTACATTTTGTTCAGGTCTAAATGGACCAGATGTAACTATATCACCAGGAATGACGTACTTTCGTCGATTATCCATTATCTTTTAACCTCGACTGTAGCAGAACCTTTGGTTATAGAACCCAATCTATCAATCACGTTTGGCCTTGCTGCAGCGGGTATTTCAAGTATTGCTTTTAGAGAACCATTATTTTGCCATTCTTCTTTTTTCAAAGAACCTACTGATTTGAGAACGGAGTAGGATTGTGAAGCATATTGTGCAGGAACTAGAATCTCTAGTTTGAGATTTTCAGATTTTAAAGCAATTATTGAACGCAATTTTTCAACAATATCTTTTACCTGTTCATCTGCACTTTTTTGTGGATCAACTGAAACTCGTCCATCTTTCATTGCTTGCTCAACTCTCAATGGGGGATGAGGCAAGTGAGTTTTAGGATCAACATATGTTTTTGATATATACTCTACAATCTGTTTTTTCTTTTGTTCAATCATTTTTCGCCTTTGATCAGTTGTTAGATTCAAATCGCCTTTCTGCATAATGATTTCAGCAATCTCAGTCTGGTCTTCAGTTTTGAAAGCCTTTAACAATTTTTCAGTTGAGGGTTTTGTGCCTTTTCCTGAATCTGTATAGATGTCTTCTGAAACCAAAATTGCAGAAATATCCTTTTTCTTACCCAGCTTATAATCCAGTGCTGGGTCAGGCTTTACCAAAATTTCAAATTTTTCGCCTTCAAAGGAATATCTTGCCACTGTAACATCGGTCATTTCTAAAATACTTATGATAATTTGGTATTTATCTATACGTAAAGTAAGCTAGATATTTATGTGGACTTTGAAGATTTTCTTCAAGATTTGTCATCCTTAGAAGTAATCAATAAAGACAATCAAAAAATATCTGTAAAACTAAAAGGCGTGCCTTTACAGTATGCTAACGCATTAAGACGTGTATGTCTTAACGGAGTACCGGTATTTGCAATAGATACTGTAGATATTATTGAAAATTCTTCTGTATTACCAGATGAAGGATTAGCTCATAGATTAGGACTTATTCCAATAAAAACAGACCTTTCTAGATTCAACGAACCTTCAAAATGTGATTGTCATAGTGAATCGGGTTGTTCAAACTGCAAAGTCATGTTAGTTTTAGATTCTGGAGAATCGGATGTAACAAAAACAATTCTTTCAAATGATTTATCCTCTGAAGATGATACAGTAAAACCAATTTCAGATAAAATTCCAATTGTTGAACTAGCACCAGGTCAAAGAGTGAAAGTTGAATGCTATGCAAGACTTGGACGTGGAACAGAACATTCGAAATGGAATTCTGCAAATATTTCAATGCTTACTGAAACAGACAAAGAAGACGAGAGAATTCTAACTATTGAATCAACTGGGGCACTTAATCCTGAACAGATTATTCTTGCTGGAGTAGATGAAGTAAGTAACAGACTCGGCGAATTCAAAGAAATGATCAGCCAAATCGAAGAATAAACTAAGCATACACATTATATTTGGGTTTTAAACCGCATTATTCACATGACTAATCAAGTAGTTGTTCGCATGGCCAAAGATCTTAAGAAGGCATCAGCTAAAAATGATGCTCCAATTTGGGCAAAACTAGCAGAATATGCACTAAAACCTTCAGTCGCAAGAAGAGACATCAATTTGAATAGAATTGCTCAGCTAACAAAGGAAAACGATACTGTAGTCTTTCCAGGGAAAGTTCTTGGTACTGGCAACATTCCTCATAAAATTACATTATACTCATTTTCAATTTCAAATTCTGCAGCAAATAAAATTCTAGAAAACGGTGGAAAACTAATTAGCTATTCAGAATTAATTGAACAAAATCCAACAGGAAAGGGAGTTGTATTACTTGGCTGAGCAAGAAACAGTTGTTAGAACAGACAGGCCAATTGTTGTTGATGCAACAGATCACATAGCAGGTAGATTGTCATCACATGTTGCAAAATTGTTGCTCAAAGGTAATAGAGTCTCACTTGTAAATTGTGAAAAAATTATGATTAGTGGAACTAGAGCAAGCATCATTAAAGAATACAGAGAATTTTTAGAAATTTCAAGTATTCTTAATCCAAAACATGGACCATTCCATCCTAGAAGACCAGACACAATAATTACAAAAATGATTCGGGGAATGCTACCATTTGGAAAAAAACCATCAGGTGTTGAAGCACATAAAAGACTAAGGGCTTACATTGGTTCTCCTAAAGAATTAAAATCATTGGAAAAAATTCAATTTGAAAAAGCAAAAATTAAAAAATCTGCATCAAACTATACAACAATGGGAGAATTAAGCAGAGTTATAGGGTGGACTGAATGACAACACCAAAAACTGAAATCTATTTTGCAACTAGAAAAACATCTAGTGCACATGTTTACATTACTAAAGGACAAGGAAAAGTTAGAGTAAACAATGTTCCAGTTGAAATGATTCCACAAGAAACCGCTCGTGAAGTTATTTTAGCACCATTAGAAATTACAGGGGATTTGAGAAGCAAAGTTGACATCTCTGTTAGAGTTAGGGGTGGAGGTTTCATGGGACAAGCCAGTGCTGTTGCAACTGGAATCTCTAGAGCACTAACTGGATGGACAAAATCAAAAAAAGATCCAAAAGATCATCCATTCCCAAAATCAACCAGAGAAGATCTTAGAAAAAGAATCACAGATTTTGACAAATATTTGATTAGCGGAGATGCCAGAAGAAAAGAACCAAAGAAATTTGGCGGACCTGGTGCAAGAAGAAGAAAGCAAAAATCATACCGTTAGGCTGTGAAGGCTGTAATTTTAGCAGGCGGCAAAGGAACAAGAGGCAAACCATACACAGAATATTTTCCAAAAGCAATGACTCCAATCAATGGAAAGCCATTGATAGATTATGTTGTCAGATACCTAAAATCATTTAATTTTGTAAAGGAGGTGATTATTATCTCAGATTTTACTGGATTGGGAGGTCAAATCAAAAATTATTTTGGGAATCAAAAAAACATCACATTTGTTCAAGACTCACAAAGTGGAACAGGGGGAGATTTACTACACATTGAGAAAAAACTCAAAGGTGAATCAGAATTTTTGTTGTGGTTTGTAGATAATCTATGTGCCATTGATCTAAAAAAGATGAGAGAGTTCTACAGAAAAAAGAATGGCTCTGCATGTATTGCAACTAGAACAAAAAGAAGAGAAGAAACAGGGTTTGCCATTGTAGAAGATGGAATCATTAAAGAATTCAAAGAAAAACCAGTAATGAAATTGCAATTATCAGAATGTCTAGGCATCTATATGCTTGGAAAAGATATCATAAAACAGATTAAGAAAAAGCAAAAACAAAAGCAAATCAATCTTTCATTTGATATTTTGCAACCATTATCAAAGCAAGGAAAAATTAGTGCTTTTGACATTAATGATAAAGAATGGATTGATGTTGAATCACCCATGGTTTTAGAAAGGAATGAAAAAACTGTAAAGAAGATTATAAAACAGATGGGATTTTAGAAGATTTTTCAAATTCAGAAATTTTTTCTTCGTATTGAAAAGTTTGTGCAATGTCATCTAGTCCTTCTAATAGAATTTTTTTCTTATGAGAATCTATCTCAAAAGGAATCTCTTCTGAGGAAGTTTTTATGACTTGTTTTTCTAAATCAACTTCGACTTGGCCTGTCTCTTTTTGTAGTCTCTCAACTATAGTTTCATCTATTGATATTGGCAAGATTCCATTTTTGAAGCAATTGCTATAGAAGATATCAGCAAAAGAGGGGGCAATAATTACAGAAAAGCCATAATCCTGTAGTGCCCAAACAGCATGTTCACGACTAGAACCACAGCCAAAATTGTCTCCAGTAACCAAAATTTTGGAATTATCATATTTTGAATCATTTAAGACAAAATCAGATTTCAAATTCTCATTTTCATCATATCTCCAATTATAAAACAAGAATTTTCCAAATCCAGATTTTTGAACTAATTTTAGAAATTGTTTTGGAACAATTTGATCAGTATCCACATTTACTTTATCAAGTGGAGTTACAATGCTAGTTACTTTTGTAAAAGGTTCCATCCTATCCCAAATCCATCTCTCTTACATCAACAAAATGTCCCTTAATTGCTGCAGCTGCTGCCATAACAGGACTTACTAAATGAGTGCGTCCACCAGTTCCCTGTCTTCCTTCAAAATTTCTGTTAGAAGTACTTGCACATCTTTCACCAGGAGATAAGATATCAGGATTCATTCCCAAACACATGCTACATCCAGCTTCTCTCCATTCAAAATTTGCATCAATGAAAATTTTATCAAGACCCATCTCTTCAGCTTGTTTTTTTACCATTTGAGAACCAGGCACTACCATAGCACGAACATTTGGTGAAACTTTTTGTCCTTTGATTATTTTTGATGCTTCAATAAGATCTTCTAATCTTGCATTAGTACAAGAACCAATAAACACTCTGTCAATTTTGATATCTTGAATTGGAGTTCCTGGTTTAAGATCCATATAATCAAGTGCCTTTTCTGCACCTTTCTTTTGATTAGGATCACCTTTTGAGAATTCGTCAGGAGATGGAACTGATTCAGTAACATCACAAGTCATTCCAGGATTTGTTCCCCAACTTACTTGAGGTGCAATATCATCAATGTGTAAAGTAAATTGTTTTTCAAATTTTGCATCATCATCTGTTTTGAGATTTTCTCTCCAATATTCAACAAGTGATTCATAATTTTTTGGAGTATATTGCCTGCCACGAAGATAATCATAGGTCTTCTCATCAGGTGCAATAAGACCAGCTCTAGCTCCAGCCTCAATGGACATATTGCAAATTGTCATTCTCTGCTCCATTGAAAGGTCGGTAATTCCCTGCCCGCGATACTCAAAAACCATGCCTGTTCCGCCTCCAGTTCCAATATTTTTGATTATTGACAAGACAATGTCTTTTGCAGTAACTGCATGAGGATTCTTCCTTTTTCCCTCAATTCTAATTTCATATGGTTTTGGTTTTTCTAGCCACAAAGTTTGAGACGCCAATACATGCTCAACCTCACTAGTTCCAATTCCAAATGCTAATGCCCCAAAAGCTCCGTGAGTCGACGTATGACTATCACCACAAACAATTGTTGAACCAGGTAATGTGATTCCTAATTGCGGACCAATCACATGAACAATTCCTTGATTTGGACTGTTAATATCAAATAATTTAATTCCAAAATCATTACAATTTTTTTCTAATGTTTGTATTTGAACTGCTGATGTTTGATCTAAGATAGGGAGTGTTCTGTCGCTAGTAGGAACGTTATGATCCATTGTTGCTATAGTAAGATCAGGACGTCGAACTTTTCTGTTATTCATACGTAATCCATCAAAAGCTTGAGGAGATGTTACCTCATGCACTAAATGACGATCTATGTAAATTAAAGATGGGCTATCTTGTTTTTCAACGACAACATGTGCATCCCAAATTTTTTCAAAAAGAGTTTTTCCCATTTTAATCCTGGTCTGGTTTGTATTTGAAAAGACCGCCTGCAGCAATAATCTTTCCAATAATTTCTGAAAACGGTTTCATTTTGTATGTTTGATTTTTTGTAATATTTTTTATTTCGTTTTTGTCAATCTCAATATCAAGCTCGTCACCTTCAGAGATTGCCTTGTATGCATCCTCTTCAATTTCTATTGGTAGTAAAAATGCGCCATCAACTGAATTTCTGTAAAAAATTCTAGCAAAAGATAATGCCAATACTGCCTTTATCCCAGAGTGAGAAAGTGCAATTGGTGCGTGTTCTCTAGAAGAACCGCATCCAAAATTTTTGCCTGCAAGAATAAAATCGCCTTCCTTTACTTTTGAATGAAAATCAGGATCCAATCCTTCCATTGCATGGGTTGCAAGTTCTGCATAATCATGAACCTTGAGATACTGACCAGGAATGATTACATCAGTATCGATGTTGTCTCTTTCGTATTTTATGACATTACCTTTCATTGCAAATCCCTCGGGTCAGTAATTTTTCCAGTAACTGCAGAAGCTGCTGCCACCATAGGAGATGAAAGATATGTTTGAGACTCAACATGTCCCATTCTTCCAGGAAAGTTTCTGTTTGTAGTGCTGATACAGATTTCATCTTTTGCCAAGACTCCCATATGGGCACCACAACATGCTCCACATGTGGGTGGGCCAACAGTCACTCCAGAATCAAGGAATATTGAAAGTAGACCATTTTCCATTGCACGCTTGTAAATTGAAATTGAAGCAGGTAAAATTTCTGTTCTGATTTTTACCTTCTTTCCTTTTAGTATTTTTGCTGCAGCTTCTAGGTCTTCATATTTTGCTCCAGTACATGAACCAATGTATGATTTGTCTAATTCTACTGATGGAGCTTCTCTTACAACTGCAACGTTTTCAGGAGAAAATGGTTTTGCAACTAGAGGTTCCATTTCAGATGCTTCATATTCGTATACATTTGCATATTCTGCATCATCATCTCCTTTGAATACGTGAGCATTTGTTGCACCACGGCTTGCAAGATAATCTACAACTTTTTGATCAGCTTCTACAATACCATTTTTTGCACCAGCTTCAGTTGTCATGTTACATAGTGTTAATCTGCTCTCAACAGACATTTCATCAATTCCAGTTCCACCAAACTGCATGGTTCTATAGTTTCCTCCATCAGTTCCAATGTCACCAATAATTTTCAATATCAAATCTTTTGCCATTACATGGTCTGGGAGTTTTCCATTTAGTTTGAAGTAATCAGTCTCAGGTACCTTAAACCAAATTTTTCCATTTAACAAAACATAAGCAACATCAGTATGCCCTAGTCCACATGCAAATGCACCTAATGCACCAGTAGTGTTAGTGTGAGAATCACCACCAACATAAACATCTCCAGGCATTACCAATGCTTCTTCGTGAGATAAAGTATGACAAATTCCGTATTGCCCCATGCCGTACTTGAAGTGTTTTTCAATTCCATAATTTTTGGTAAAGTTAGATAATTTTACAATATTTTCTGCTGAGACTTTTTCTGCAGAGGGAACAAAATGATCTTCAGCTACCCATACTTTTGTTGGATCCCATAATTTGTCAACTGAAATTCCTTGCTTCTTTAGTTTATCAAATACCTTGATGACTCCTGGTCCAGACACGTCATGAACCATTACCTTGTCAACATTTGCAAAAACAACATCATCTGGTGAGACGCTTGATTTTCCAGATGCACGTGCAAGAATCTTCTCGACAATATTCATAACCGAAAAAGCTCGCACTACAGATTAAAAGCTTTTCAGAACAATAAAAAAGAAAAAGAACGCTCAGAATATTGTGCAATTAACAGTTTTACCACTACTGGCTAAAAGAATGGAAGAAAAATTTGACGTTTTTGAGATTCTGCAAGATACATTACAAAAAAACAATACGAAATTGCAAGATGGAGATGTTTTAGTAATTTCAACAAAATATATCTCAAATTCTCAGGGTAGAGTAATCAACCTTCAAAAAACCAAAGTTTCTGATGAAGGTGCTGAAATTTCAAAAAAGTTTCAGCTAAAGCCAGAAATTGCTGAAATCATAATCAGAGAATCTGACAAAATTTTTGGAGGCATAGGAGGATTTGTCATTACATCATCAGATAATATCATGGCACCAAATGCAGGAATTGACAAATCAAATGCAAAAAAAGGAAATGTGATTTTGTATCCTACAAATCCATATCTTATTGCAGAACAGATTCGAAGAAAAATTTTCTTGAATCAATTTATTCATGTTGGAGTAATTTTGGTGGACAGCAGATTAATGCCAGCAAGAATTGGAACATCAGGAATTGCTGTTGCATGTGCAGGAATTGAGCCAGTTTTAGACATGAGGGCAAAAAAGGATCTTGATGGAAATCCGTTAAAAGTTACATTCCAAGCAGTGGTGGATAATCTTGCAACCATAGCAAATCACAAGATGGGTGAAGGTGCAGAATCAAAACCATTTGCTATAGTTAGAAATTCTGGTGCAAAACTTACGGATAGAAAGATCAATCCCTCTGAGATGGCGATATCACCTGATCAGTGTGTGTATGTTAGAGGTTTAACAAATTCTTAAAAAAATTAGCATTCTAGTTTGTTCTGCTTTAAATAGAGGTATTTTGGTGGACAGAATATGGAATATCTTACAACATATCCCAAGACAGTTTCATTTCTTGATGGACTAAAGCACAAGATCAGAATTGACAGTCAAGAAGGAGTAGAACAACTTCACATTGTTGTAAAGAAGAGTTTTGAAGAATTAATGAAGATGTTTACAGAAGAAGGATTTACCAAAGTAAAATTTGAACACAAACAGCCAGAACAAATTGGAAATGGTTTGAATCTAAAATTGAAAAAACCATGGGAAATGCATGTAAGAATGGTTGAACTCAAAAAAGGATTAATTGGAATTCATGCAGAAGTTGAGGTCTCAAGAGATTATCTTCAACATCTATTCTCTCAGAGAACTCCTGTTGTTTATGAGGTAGAAGAGATTCTAAAAAAATATCAAATAGAGTACAGCATTTGGCATGACAAAATCAAGAAAAATGTTCATGCAATTGTTGATAACTACAAAGTTAAACTTGCAACTCCAGCTCTTCCAGTATTTGCATGGAAGCCAATGTTGTTTGTAATTGGAACAATTGGTGCATTGTATGGCTGGAAGTTCTTTGATACTATTTGGTAGTCTAGACACCTAGGGATTCGGCTTTACTTAATTCTAAAAATACTTTATCGCCAACTGAAAGGCCCATCTCTTTGTATTCATGCATTTCAAGTTTTAATTGCGTTACACCTGACTGCATTCCCATACCACCCATTCCAGAAAGCATTTTGTTGAGATCCTTCATCATATCATTCATGTTAGTAAAGCCCATCACCTTTGGGCTACCAAAAGGAGATGGAGGGTTCTGTGTTCCTTCTTTGAGATCCTTTATGGATGATAATGAAACTACAACATATGGTGCGCCATCAGGTGCTGCATCAATACTTCTTACAACAAATTCTTTTTTCATGTCTAAAATTATCAATATTTTCATATAATTTTAATTTTAAGATGAATTTGACCCGAATTTGGGTTTGAAGCTTTAATTACAATTTTTTAGATTTTAAATTATTGACAGAAAACTTGAAGACCACATTACGATATTATGGAATTTCACCATGGGAAATTGAAGTTTTGTATGGATTTTTAAATTCACATTTCACCATAATCCAAGATGAAATTGAGCCAATGGATGAAAATTTTGTAAGTTACTTAGACTTGGATATTCCTCTTGCGTTTAATGAAACATTTTTCCAGTGGTTTGAATTCAAGCGTTGGGAAAAAGTTAAAGCTGTATTCAAAGAGATGAAAAGAAGAAGAGGATCTGGAAATGCTTTAAAAATTAATATCAATTTTTCTGGGAACCCAAGAATTATTTTTACTGTAGATATTGAGGATAAACAATGGTTTGATAACGCTATTGAAAAAATTGATTTTGTGTTAGAATTATTGCCACATCATTTAGATCCTCAAAAACTTCCACCAGAAATTTCAGAAATTATGTACAAGTTTGATTCTAAGTCAATTAGATGGCGTCTAAATACAGCATCATCAAAAGACAAAAAATATTCTTTTAGAGGAGATTCTTGGGTGGAGATTACTTGAGATCTTTTTGTAGTGGCTCTAATAATTCGTGAAGTTCTTTGTATTTTGATTCTAAAAATTCTAAAGCGTCATCTAATTTCTTAGATTTTCCATATTTGTAACGAATTAGTTCTCTATGATGCCAAAAATTTTTTCCATCTTCAACTGATAGAGTTGTAAAATAATCAGTTCCTTTTAGAGAATCTGGTAGTTTAATGTCGTAAGGAAAAAGTAATTCGAGAATAAACCATTCATCACCATCAGGATAATCAGAGCCAGTATCTACATCAAAAAATATGTGTAGTAAATCAGATTGCATCAGCCCATCATCATTAATTGAGGGATGCTTTACCGGAGATTTTTTAAAATCTAAATTCACAAGTTGGGGTTCAAAGAAACCCTTGAGAATGGATTTTCTAAATATTTTGTTTGATTCGTTAATATTCAAATGCAAAATATTATTCAATAAAACTTGCCTATAACTTTTGAAATTTGAATAGGTGTTAGTGAAGGTAATTTAATTAAAAAACCGTACAAACATCATACTTTTGAGGGGAGTATGGCATAGTACGGTTTTACATAATATTAGACTTGGAAATTTCTAAAAAGGATCGTGAAATTTCTAATACCTTTTAGTGAGATCAATTTGTTAAAACAAAGTCTTGCGATCAGTTTTAAAAATTTTCAAACTTGTAGAGAATCTAAAATTTTTGAAATATCGGTATTAGAGTGACCATTTTTGGATATTTTTTGTTTTGCAGGAGGATTTTCTAGATAATTTGGGATCTTATCTCTTAATCTTTCAGTATAAGGAGAAATGAGTTCATTTTTGTAAAATACACCAATTGGTATTTTGTTTCCCCATTCAAGTGACTTGATTAAAGATTGTGTTAGTTTTTCGTTAAGTTCTGCTTCGTCAGCATAATGAACTACAGGATCATATCCTCGCTCTTCTAATTTGTAAATTCTTGAATGTCTTTTTTGTGCTTCTTCAGCTAAATCTGTTCCTGCATACCAATCTCTAGTATTGATATCATTGTAAGTAGGACAAGGTTGTAAAACATCTAAAAAAGAAAGACCTTTGTGTGAAATTGCTTTTTTTATCAAATCTTTGAGGTGTCGCACATCATAGGAATAGGCTCTCGCTACGAAGGTAAATCCGCTCGCTACGGCTAATCCGATTGGATTTACGTTGTAATTGGTATTTGGTGTTGGTAATGATTTTGTTTTTTCTCCTAGTTTTAATGTAGGAGACGCTTGCCCCTTTGTTAATCCATAAACACCATTATCAAAAATAATGTAAGTCATGTCAACATTCCGTCTTCCAGCTGCAACAAAGTGTCCTGCACCAATTCCAAGCCCATCACCGTCTCCGCCTACTGCAACTACTGTCATTTCAGGATTGGCAAGTTTTCCCCCTTGTGCAAAAGTAAGTACTCTTCCATGTAATGTATGAATCCCATAGGTGTTGATAAAATGTGAAGTTTTGCCGGAGCATCCAATTCCTGAAAATATTGCGGCCTTGTCTCTTTGTATTCCCATCTCGGCCAAAGCCATTTGTAATGCATTGACAATACCAAAATCACCACATCCTGGACACCAATCATTATGGACTGTTGTTTTGTAATCTTTAAGCTTAAGCGCCATGTCTCAGTACCTCGCGTTTTTCAGCTTTGTTTTCAACTATTTTCTTTAAAGTCTCATAAATTTCTGTACTTGTCATACCTCTTCCAGTGTATTTCAAAATAAAATAATCGATTTCTCTTGTTAGGTTTTGTTTGAAAATTTTTCCCATTTGTCCAGAGTGATTTGCTTCAATGTCAATTATTACTTTTGAGTTTTCTAATAATGATTTTACTGATTCTGTGGGAAATGGATGAAGGAGTTTTATTTGAATAAATCCGATACTAATTCCTTCTTGCTTAAGCATTTCTAATGCATCTAAGATAGGACCTTTTGTAGAGCCCCATGAAATTATTGTCATGTCGTAAACCCCATGAGAAACAACCTGTTCTTCGGGAGGAATTTCCTTAGCTATCAAATCTAATCTTGACATTCTTTTATCCATCATTTTCATTCTCATTACAGGATCCTCTGTAATATGTCCAAATTCATCGGATTCATCACCAGTATTCCAAAAAATTCCATTATCTAAGCCCAATCTTGAGCGAGGAGAAATGCCATCTTCTGTAAATGCAAATCTTCTATATTCTCCTTCAACCTTATCCAGTAATTTTCCTCGGTTAATGGTAATTTTACTAGGGTCAAATTTTTTACAAGTTACAACTGAACTTGATAGAAATTTATCCATCATATGGATTACTGGAACTTGGAACATATCAGAATAATTAAAACATCTTCCGGTATCATAGAAACTCTCTTCAATGTCTCCTGAAGAATAAACAATTTTAGGAAAATCACCAAAACTTCCTGCAATCGCAAAGGACAAATCATCTTGACCATGTCTTGTGGGAAGTCCTGTTGACGGACCACTTCTTTGATAAAGAGTTAAAACTATTGGAACCTCATTCATTCCTGCCCATCCAAGAGCTTCTGTCATTAATGCAAATCCAGGACCAGAAGTTGAGGTAGAGGATCTTGTTCCTGTTAGGGCGGAGCCAATCATCATTCCAATCGCAGAAATTTCATCCTCTGTTTGAATAACTGCTGTAGACCCTGGACGATCATCTCGTACTTCAAGAATTTCATTTGATTCAAGAAATACACTTTCGTCAGATGCTGGGGTAATAGGATAGTAAGATTGGAATCTGCAGCCGCTAACCATTTTTCCAATGGAAGTTCCTTGATGTCCTTGTACCAAAATTGTTTCTGATTGTTTTTTTGTTCCAGGTAAAGAGTGCTGAAAATCAGTAAACTTTGATGTGGAAAAATTGTAAGCATAGTTAGCTGCTTGTTTGTTTAGCTCTGCAATTTGAGGTTTTTTTGAAAAAATAGAATCAATTGATTTGAACAACGAATCAGGTGGCATTTTTATCAAGCCTAAGGATAAGGAAACTCCTAAAACGTTAAACATCCTGACAAGACCTTTGAGCCTAGGATTTTCAGTTTCTTCTGCTAGGCTTGCAAGTAGGCTTTTGAACGAGACAGGATAAAGTTTGACTCCTCTCTCTTTTGCAATCTCTAGAACTCCAGCAATTGTAAACGGTTTATTTTTTGATTCAAGATCTCTTTCCAGACGTTGTTTGAAATAATTATCAAGAGTATGGACGGAATCAATAGTAATTTTTTCTAAATCGGAATCATAGATTATTCCACCATTAGAACTTACTTCATCATAATGACGGAAAATTGTTTCAGCATCAAATGAAATCATTAATGTAACGTCATTAACATTAGAACGAATAGGATTATCAGATACTCTTACAATGAAATAACTATGTTCTCCTTTAATGTTGGAATGAAACTCTCTTTTACCAAAAATTTGGTATCCAACTTCAGCACAAACTTTAGAAAATACGTTGGCTCCAGATTCGACACCACTTCCTTGCGGTCCTCCGATTAACCAAGAAAAATCAATAGAAGCCATAGAATACTACCTAAATTTTCAAGTTATTAAGGACGTGGTAAAACAAAATTACTAACCACCTGTAGCCGCGTCAAACAAAGCACATTCACATTTATCTCGTTCACCACAATAAGGACAAACACAAACACATTTCTCAATTGCGTTTCCACATTCAACACAAATAGCAAATTCTTCTTCTTCCTCAGAACCCATCTAAAAAGTCTAGAAAGAAATCGTATAAATGGTTTGAGATAAATTTCATGGTTAATGGATAAAAAAAGAGTTTTTCTTACTAGGACTCTCCATGATTTTGCATTAAAGGAATTGAAAAAAAAATATAGGATCGAAGTCCATTCTGGAAAAATTCCCATTCCCCGAAAAAAATTAGCCTCTAAAATTAAAGAAGTTGAAGGATTGATTTGTTTTCCATATGATGTGATTGACAAGGCATTAATCGACAAGGCCAATAATCTAAAAGTAATAAGCACTTACAGTGTAGGTTTTGACCATATCGATGTAGAGCATGCTAAAACCAGGAAAATAAGGGTAGGGTACACACCAGAAGTTCTGACAGATGCAACAGCAGATCTTGCTTTTTCTTTGATGCTTGATATCATGCGCAGAGTTTCAGAAGGGGATAGAATAATTCGAAATGGAGATTGGAGACAGATCTACGGTGCGTATGATTATGTAGGGACAGATTTGCAGAAAAAGACATTAGGTATTTTTGGTTTAGGCAGAATTGGAACTGCCATTGCCAAACGTGCAAAGGCGTTTGACATGAAATTAATTTATCACAACCGTAAACCAGTTTCAAAATCAAAAGAAAGAGAATTGGGAATTAAATTTGTGTCATTTAACCAATTAATCTCTCAAAGTGATGTGATCTCTATTCATGTCCCTCATACCAAGCAAACCGATCTATTATTTGACAAAAAAGTTTTTTCAAAAATGAAAAAAACCTCTTTTCTCATAAATACTGCTCGTGGAAAAATAGTTAATGAAATGGATTTAGTGTCTGCTTTAAAGAAAAAAGAAATTGCAGGTGCAGGATTAGATGTTTTTGCATCAGAGCCCATTGGAAAAAGACACCCACTAACAAAAATTCAAAATGTTACATTGGGACCTCATATTGGTAGTTCAACCATGGAAACAAGAGCCAAAATGGCTGAAATTACAGTAAATAATCTCCATTTGGGAATTAGAGGAAAAAAGCCCAAATTTTCAGTAGGATATTAGAAATTTATGGAAATTAGTCACAGATTGTTTTTATAAAAAATACTGCGGTTTTTATATAAATAATATTATCTACTAGTGGATTGAAAAAATTCAAACATACTAATGAAGAATTAGAATTAGCAAAACAACAAACTGAGAAAGAAAAGAAGAAAAAAGAATTACAACAATAATATTTTTCCTTGTCTTTTTCAGACAAGTTTTTTTTATTTTATAGGAGAATTGAAGAACCATATTTTTTGGAAAGATCATCAAAAATTTTCTTTCTGAATTTATTGAGATTTTTTTGTTCGTCATACATTTTGGTAAAAAATACTGCTAAAACACGGTCATTGTTATTGTCAAAGAAACTAACACTAAAAGAAGTGCGTTCAGGTTTTTTTTCTTGAATAAATTCTATTGATTTAACCATTTCAGAATTTATATGCATGTGGGCTGGATCATCATTTTTTCCTAACGTAATCCACTTTTCATGTTTCTTTATACTAAGAGATTTGCTCCTTATTTCACTTGTAGCAGATGAGTTTTTCACAACAAAAAGAAGATCCTCAATTTTAATCAGATCGGATAAGATTTGATAAAGCACCATAGCAACTAAAATTCGAAATTATTTCAATTTTTTAAATTATTTGTATCAATTTGAATGAAATCTTCTTCATC
>JABAOE010022256.1_pt1 | contig 20478 bp, 18 predicted proteins | sample 7062141 | NCBI WGS metagenome assembly JABAOE01 (sample SAMN14538627, study PRJNA623070) | marine sediment metagenome | biome: marine biome [ENVO:00000428]; feature: marine pelagic biome [ENVO:01000023]; material: deep marine sediment [ENVO:00002113] | place: India: Gulf of Khambhat ... | reverse complement strand
CGCCGCCATCGCACCGCCACCTCCTTCATCCTGCTCCCAGGCTCCTCCCGCCGCAGACGTACAGCACCTGGCCGGTCACGTAGGAGGCCTCGTCGGATGCGAAGAACAGTACCGCGTTCCCGATGTCATGAGGCGTCCCGATGCGCTTGGCCGGGATCGTCTTGACGAGCCGCTCCTGGACCTCTTCCTTGAGGCTGCGGAACAGCGGGGTGTCGACGAGGGCGGGAGCGACGNNAGAACCTCGCCATCTCGAGGGCGAGGGTCTTCGTCAGGCTGATGACGCCGCCTTTCGAGGCCGCGTAGTTCGCTTGCCCCGGACCGCCGAGCCACGCCCGCGACGACACGTTGATGATCCGGCCGTACTCCTGGTCCATCATGAGCGGAGCCACCGCCCGGCTGCAGATGAACTGGGACTTCAGGTTGACCCGAAGAACGTCATCCCAGTCCTCCTCGCTCATCTTGGCGAGCCATGTGTCGCGAGCCATGCCGACGTTGTTCACAAGGATGTCGACGCGGCCGAACGAGTCGACGGCACGCTCGACCAGCAGCCCTGCTCCCTCAGCGGTGGAGACGTCCGCGGCGACCCCGATTGCAGCGACCCCCTCGGCGCCCAGCTCCTCGGCGACCCGGTCGACCCGTTCTGGCACGAGATCGTTGACGACGATCTTCGCCCCGGCGCCGCCGAGGACGCCGGCGATGCCCTCTCCGATGCCCTGGCCGGAGCCGGTGACGATCGCCACCCGGTCTTTGACTTCCACGATCTACCTCCTCGGTGAGCTCTCAACGGCCCGCGAACTGCGGCTTGCGCTTCTCGACGAAGGCCTGGATTCCCTCTTTGCGGTCCTCGCTGGCGCGCAGCACGGCGTGGCACGTCGACTCGTACTCGAGCCCGCTCTCGATGTCGGCCTCACTCGCCATGTTGACGGCGGCCTTGATCCGATCCAGCGAGAGCGGCGCCCGTGATGCGATCCGCGCCGCGAGCTCCATCGTCTCCTCCATGAGCGCGTCGTCCGCCACGACCCGGTTGACAAGCCCCATGCGCAGCGCTGCATCGGTGGGAATGTGGTCTGCGGTGAACATCAGCTCCTTGGCCCACCCGGGGCCGACGAGCCGGGTCAGCCGCTGGGTGCCGCCGGCCCCCGGCATGGAGCCGACCTTGGCCTCGGGGAACCCGAGCCGGGCGCCTTCGGTGACGACACGGAGGTCGCAGGCGAGCGCCATCTCGAGCCCTCCTCCCAGCGCGTAGCCGCGGATGGCGGCGATGACCGGCACCCCCAGCCGCTCCAGCCTGCCGAAGACGCTGCGCACGAGGATGCCCAGCGGGTCGTGGATGAGCCCCGCCTCGTACTCGGCGGCCCGGGCCTTGAGGTCGGCGCCCNNGCGCCCACACAGAACGCCTTCTCCCCGGCGCCGGTCAACACCAGTACCCGGATCCCGGGATCGGCGTCGACGTCATCGAGCATCGCACCCATCCGGTCGAGCATCTCGACGGTCATTGCGTTCAGGGCGTCGGGACGGTTCAGGGTGATCGTGGCAACCGCGTCCTGGTGCGCGTACAGCACCGGGTCTTCGACCACCGCCTCCTTCGTGTCATCGCCCATCGGCGTCTCCTTTCGTGTCAATCAGCTGTGTCCACGCCCCGGACCACGCCGGCTTCGAGCAGCCCGGCGATCTCGCCGGCGGTGAAGCCGAACTCATCGAGCACCTCGGCGGTGTGCTCCCCGATGAGGGGTGGGGGCGGTGTACCCGGTCCTGCCGGCCGCCCCGAGAACCGGCCGGGGAGGCCCACCGTCCGCACCGCACCGACCGCCGGATGGCCGGTCTCGACGAGCGACCCGCTCTCGCGGACGTGCTCCTCGGCGACGAGCTGCGGATACGCCAATAGCGGGCCGCACAGCACGTCGGCGGCGTCGAGGATCTCGATCCACTCGGCCGTCGTCCGGGTGCGGAACACCGGCTCGAGCTCCGCGACGAGCTCGGGACGGGCGCGGACCCGCTTCTCGTTCGTGTCGAATCGGCCATCCCCGGCCAGCTCGGGCCGGCCGAGCGCCTCGCACAGGGCCGGCCACCGCTTCGCCGTGTAGGCCGCCACCATCACGTGGCCGTCGGCCGTTTCGAACGCCTCGTTGGGGGCCGCGTAGGGCGCTGCGCTGCCGAGCCGCTGCGGAGGGGTGCCGGCGGCGAGGTACATCGAGAGCGGGACGACCTGGAAGGCGAGCAGCGAGTCGAGCAGCGACACGTCGACCCGGTCCCCGCGACCGGTGCGCTCCCTGGCGAACAGCGCGGCGAGGATCGCCTGGGAGGCGAACACGCCTCCCGCCATGTCCGCCGCGGGCACCCCCACCTTCACCGGGGGGCCGTCGGCGGTGCCCGTGATGCTCATGATGCCGCTCATCGCCTGCGCCACCCCGTCGACGCCGGGCCGGAACCGCCACGGCCCCTCCTGGCCGAAGGCGCTGATCGCGGCGTAGACGACACGGGGGTTTCTCGCCTCGATCGCGGCGTACCCCACGCCGAGCCGGTCGGCAACGCCGGGACGGAAGCTCTCGAGCACGACGTCGCATCGATCGGCGAGGCGGAGGACGACGTCGGCGCCACCGGGGTGCTTCAGGTCGACGACGACGCTGCGCTTGTTCCGGTTCATCCCCAGAAACGCTGCCGCGACGCCGGCGACGAACGGCGGACCGAGCCGTCTCCCCCATTCGCCGCCCGGCGGCTCGATCTTGACGATCGCGGCGCCGAGGTCGCCGAGGTGCATGGCGCAAGTTGGGCCGGCGGCGCCCTGAGACAGGTCCAGGACCCGGACGCCGTCCAGGGCCGCGGTCACCGCTCGTGTGCTCCGCCGGCGGGACCCTCTCCGTCCGCCGCCACCGACCGCACCGCCAGCTCGGCGAACTCCGATGCGATGGTGTTCGGTGAGTCGGGCCCGTCGGCGCGGTACCACCGCACGACGGAGTTCGCCATGCCGAGGATCGCCAGCGCCGCCCGCCGCACGTCGTGGTGGCGGAACTCCCCCGCCTCGATCCCATCGGCGAGGATGCGGCGGAAGTAGCCCTCGTACCGGTCGCGCTTCGCAACGAAGCCGTCGCGGTACGAGGCATCGAGGTACCGCCCCTCCTCGATGAAACACGCGACGTTGTCCTGGTCGCGAACCGCCTCGACGATGTGGATCGCAACAGCCCGGCGTAGTCGCTCGGCGGCCGGCAGCGGCGCCTCAGCGATGGCGCGAACCGCCGGGGTCACCCTGTCGACGGTCAGCTCGAGGATCTCGAGGAGCAGGGCCTGCTTCTTCGGGAAGTGGTGGTAGAGGCTCGACTTCGTGATGCCGACGGCGGCGGCGACGTCCTGCATGCTCGTACCGTTGTAGCCGTGGCGACGGAAGAGCGCAGCCGACTCACGGAGGATGCGCTCTCGCGTGCTCAGCGACCCGGCGACGACGGTCACGACGGCCCCCCGAGGTCCATGCCGGCGGCGAGCGCCTGGATGTTCGCTTCGCGGCGATGCTCCGGAACCCTCGACCCCACGGCCTTCTCGAGGGCGGCGGCGTCGACGAGGCCGGTGAGCGCCTCCAGGACGCCGAGGGCGACGACTCCGGTGGCGACCGGGCTTCCGACGATGCGGTGAGCGGTCTCGACGATCGGGTAGCGATGCGTTTGCGGCCGACCGTCACCCTCCTCGGGAACGGCCCGGTCATCGACGACGAGCGTCGCCGCGGCGCCCAGCTCCGGGACGTACCGGTGGTACGCGGCCTCGCTGAGCACCACGAGGACGTCGAGCTCGAGCGTCAGCGGGAACCCGATCTCGTCGTCGGCGATCACCACGTCGGAGCGGCTCGCCCCGCCCCGGGACTGGGGGCCGAAGACCTGGGAGTGGGTCGAGGTCATGCCCGAGAGGATCGCGGCCTCGGCGAGGATGCGGCCCGCGGTGACGACACCCTGGCCGCCGGCGCCGGCGAGACGAATCTCGGTCCGACGACCGCCGCTCACCGGACCGCCTGCCCGCTCAGACCCGTGAACACGGGGCGCTCTTCGCGGTGGAAGACGCCGGTGGGGAGACCCGCCGTGTCGGCCGCCGTCGGGACGTGGTTGACGAAGCGTTTGTCGGCGAGGGCAGCGGCGACGCCGGCCTCCTTGCGGGCCATCCAGGCGAGCATCTCGGCTCCGCCGCCGAGGGCGTTGTAGCGGCCGAAGTACTCGGGGCAGTCGCTGATCACCTCGACGAACGAGAACCCGGGATGCGACAGTGCCTCCGCCATGACGTTCGTCGACATGATCGGGTCGACGGCCATGACCCTGGCGACGAACGACGCCCCCGCCCCTTCGAGCAGCTTGCAGGCGTCGAAGGGGGGCTCCGCGGTCCCGGTCGGTGCGGTCGAGGCGACCGACCCGGCCGGGCTCGTCGGCGCCGCCTGGCCGCCGGTCATGCCGTAGATCGAGTTGTTGAGGAGGAGGACGGTGAGGTCAACGTTGCGCCGGGCGGCATGGATGAGGTGATTGCCCCCGATGGCGAGCCCGTCGCCGTCACCGGTGACGACGGCCACCGTCAGGTCCGGCCTCGCCAGCTTGAGCCCGGTGGCGAACGGCGGCGCGCGGCCGTGGGTGGCGTGGAGGGTGCAGAAGTCGACGTACCCGATGAGCCGGCTGCTGCAGCCGATGCCGGCCACCATCGCGAGCTTGTCCGGGTCCAGCTCGAGCCGCTTCACCGCCTCGAGGAACGCGCGGAGAATGGTGCCATGGGCGCACCCGGGGCACAGCACGTGGGGCATCGCCCATTCCCGCAGGTAATCNNGAGCCTCGAGCTCTGCGACCAACTCGGCCGGCGAGATCGGCTCACCGTCGATGCGGAGGTGAGGCACGATCTCCGCCGTGGCGCCGACCACCCGCTCGACCTCGCGAATCATCTGCCCGTGGTTCATCTCCGCTGCGATCACGGTGTCGGCGCCGGCGACTGCGGCTTCGAGCGCCGACGCCGGGAAGGGCCACAGCGTCACGGGTCGGAACAGGCCGGCGCGCACCCCCTGCTCGCGCGCCAGGCGGACGGCTTCCCGCGCTGCCCTGGCGACGATGCCGTATGCGAAGACGACGACCTCGGCATCGTCGGTCATGAATGCCTCGGCGTCCTCGATCTCTGCCGACCTGGCGTCGACCTTGCGGTAGAGCCGATCGAGCAGCGCCCCGGTCTGGGCGGGATCGGTGGTGGGGAAGCCCCGCTCGTCGTAGACGAGTCCGGTGAGGTGGAACCGGTAGCCGTCTCCGAACGCCGGCAGCGGCGCGATGTCGTCGGCGCCCGCGGCCTTCGGGAGGAACCCGTCCGGAGGGCCGTCGGGACGCTGCCGGTCGACGATGTCGACGTGATCGGGGAAGACGACGCTCTCTCTCGTGTGCCCGATGACCTCGTCGAAGACGATGGTGACGGGCGTGTGGAAGCGCTCGGCGAGGTTGAACGCGCGCACGGTGAGCTCGAACACCTCCGCGACCGACGCCGGAGCGAACACGATGGCGGGGTGACCGCCGTGGGTGCCCCAGCGTGCCTGCATGACGTCGCCCTGCGACGGCGAGGTGGGCAGCCCGGTGCTGGGCCCGCCCCGCATGACGTCGACGACGACGCACGGCACCTCCGCCATCGCCGCGTAGCCGATGTGCTCCTGCATGAGGGAGAAGCCGGGTCCGCTCGTGGCGGTCATCGCCTTCATACCGCCGACCGAGGCGCCGATGACGGCGCCGAGCGAGGCGATCTCGTCCTCCATCTGGACGAACGTCCCCCCGACGGCCGGCAGCGCCCGGGCCATGTGCTCGGCGATCTCCGACGAAGGTGTGATCGGATACCCGGCGAAGAACCGGCAGCCGGCGGCGAGTGCTCCCTCGGCGCACGCCTGGTTCCCCTGGATGAGCCTCGCCTCGGTCACGCGCCCCCTCCGGTGGTGGTGAGCGCCGGGACCTGGCCCTCGTGGTGAATCGTGATCGCGAAATCGGGGCAGAGCATCTCGCAGAGCCGACAGCCCGTGCAGGCGTCGGGGGCGACGACGACGAGGCGGGTGTCGCCGTCGAGCTCGAGGCAGTACTCGGGACAGACCCGGGAGCAGATGTCACAGACCTTGCACCACGACTCGTTGACGTCGATACGTGCGGGGACGAAGCCGGTCCCCGTCTCCGGTGCGGGCAGGCCGATGAGTGCCGCCGGCGCTTCGGCTCCGGAGCGGAACGCAGCGAGGTTGATGTCGGCGGTGCCGCGGGGGACGAGGTCCTCGATGGCCGACTCCCAGTGGATGCGGTCGACGTCGAGATATGCCGCCAGGGCGCCGAGGACGACGCTGTTGGCCGCCCTCACGTTGCCGAGGTCGGTGGCGAGTGCCGTGGCGTCGATGAGGTGCGCCTTCAGCTCTCGGTCCCGCAGCACGGCAGCGTCGATGACCGGATACCTGGTGAGCCACGCCCGCCTGTCGGTGCAGGCCCCGGGCGGTATCACCCGGCGGACGTCTGCGACAACCGCGCCTCCCGGGCGCACATACTGGAGCCACCGCAGCGCCTCCGCCCACTCGAACGCGGCGAGGACCTCGGCCGTACCCTGCGGCACGAGCGGGCTCTCCACCGCCGGCCCGAAGCGGATGTGGCTGAAGACCGAGCCGCCCCGCTGCGCCATGCCGTGGACCTCGCTCTGCTTCACGTCGTACCCGGCGCGCAGCAGGCTCTCGGCAACGATCATGCTGGCGAGGACGACACCCTGGCCGCCGACGCCGGCGAGGAGGAGGCTGCGGACGGGCTCAGCCACGGCCCGGCGCCTCCCACTCCGGGTCGAGCACGATGGCTCGCGGCGGGCAGAGCTGGGCACACAGCGTGCATCCGGTGCAGGTGGTGGTGTCGATGGCCACCTTTCGCCTGCCTTCGAAGACCTCGTCCGTCCAGACGATCGAGGGGCACCCGGCAGTCATGCAGAGCTGGCATGCGGTGCAGGCCTCGGCAACGACGGTGAAGGGTCGATCCTTGACCTTCGTCGGGGACACCACACAAGGCCGGTTGGTGATGACGACCGACGGTCCCTTGTTGGCGATGGCACCCTCGATCTCCCGGTACGTGGCGGCGAGGTCATGGGGATCGACGACCCGGACGTCGTCGACACCGACGGAGCGGCAGAGCGCAACGAGGTCGACCGGCCGGGTGTCCTCGCCCTGGAGGGTGACGCCCGTGCCGGGATGCTCCTGGCCACCGGTCATGGCGACGGTGCCGTTGTCGAGGATCAGCACGGTGACGTCGGCCTCGTTGTAGACCGCCTCGATGAGACCGGGGATGCCGCCGTGGAGGAACGTCGAGTCCCCGATCGTCGCCACGACCGGCTTCTCCGTCCCCCCGGAGGCGGCGAGACCGACGGCCATCCCGATGCTGCTGCCCATCGCCACACAGGTGTCCATCGCGGCGAGCGGCTCCAACGCGGCGAGCGTGTAACAGCCGATGTCCCCGGTGACGACGGCGCCGATGCGCTTGAGGACGAGGAACGGGGCGGTGTGGGGACAGCCCGGGCACAGCAGCGGTGGGCGGACCACCGTCGTCGGCGCCTCCGGCACCGGAGCCGGGGCTTCGAGCACCCCCGCTGCCGCGAACCCCTGCCGCACCGCGTCAGGGCTCAGCTCACCGGCCCTGGGGAAGAACGCCTTGCCTTNNGCGGCGCGCATCGCATCCTCGAGGAACGGGTCGAGCTCCTCGACGACGAAGAGACGGTCGACCTCGGCGGCGAAGGACTTGATACGGTCCATCGGCAGGGGGTGGGTGATCCCGAGCTTGAGCACACGCGCCCCGGGCAGGACCTCGCGGGCGTAGCGGTACGCGATCCCCGACGTGACGACCCCGACACTGGCGTCGCCGGCGACGTCGACGGTGAGCGGGCTCTCCTCGACGTACGTCGTGAGCTGGTCGAGCCGCTCGAGCAGGACGGGGCGGCGCCTCCGCGCATACGCCGGGATCATGACGTACTTCGCCGGGTCGCGGCTGAACCCGAGCCGCTCCCGCTCACGGCGCGGCTCGGTGGTGACGACGCCGCGGTTGTGTGAGATCCGCGTCGTCGTGCGCACGAGCACCGGGGTGTCGAACGCTTCCGAGATCTCAAAGGCGAGCTTCGTGAACTCCTTTGCCTCGAGGCTGTCGGACGGTTCCAGGAGGGGCACCCCGGCGAGCCGGGCGTAGAAGCGGTTGTCTTGCTCGTTCTGTGAGCTGTGCATGCCCGGGTCGTCGGCGCAAATGAGAACAAGGCCGGCGCCGACACCGGTGTACGCGGCGGTCATGAAGGTGTCGGCGGCCACGTTGAGGCCGACGTGCTTCATCGTCGCCATGGTGCGGACTCCACCGAGGGAGGCGCCGAGGGCGACGTCGAGCGCCACCTTCTCGTTCGGCGACCAGCGCACGTCGATCTCGTCGTGGCGTGCCAGCGTCTCGAGGATCTCCGTGCTCGGAGTCCCGGGATACCCGGCGGCGACCTCGACGCCCGCCTCGACGGCGGCCTGGGCGATCGCTTCGTTGCCCGAGAGCAGGACCCGGGTGTCGACGGTCATGGAGCCTCCTGGATCAGGAATCGGACAGCGCCGGTGTCTTGAGGAGCTCGTAGATCTCCTCGTCCGTGAGAACCCTCGTCGAGGCTTTGGCCGCAGCCATGATCGTGTCGACCGTGGCCTGGTCGTGGTCGATCCCCCGCCGGCTCAGCCAGGCAATGGCGTTCGCCTGCCCGCTCATCGGACCGACCGAGATCACCTGCTCCCGACCCAGCTCGTCGGCGGGAACGCCGCTGTAGACGCGGTTGGCGAGCCAGCTGTCGCCTTTGCGGAGCGCCTTGAGCACCGCGGCGGCATGGACGCCGGTGCTCGTCTCGAACGCGTCCTTGCCGACCGCCGGGCAGTTGTTCGCGATGGGCGTGTCCGTCGCCCGGGACACCGCGTCGCAGTAGGCCGGCAGCCCGCTGAGATCGGCGTCGAACCACCCGAGGAGCTTGAGGTTGACGAGGAGCCCCTCCATCGACGTGTTCCCGATGCGCTCGCCGATGCCGAGCCCGCAGCCGTGGACCCGGTTGGCCCCGGCGGCGAGCGCGGCGAGCGAGTTGATGATGTCGAGGCCGCGGTCGCGGTGGCCGTGGTAGTCGATCTTGACGTCCTCACCCGTCTCGGCGACGAGCTCGCGGGCGAAGGTCACGAGGCTGCGAACACCCCACGGCGTGGCGTGCCCGACGGTGTCCGAGAGGCAGATGCGACGGGCACCGCCCTCGATGGCGGTCGTGTACACCCGACGGAGGTCGTCCGGGTGGGCCCGGGTCGTGTCCTCGGTGACGTACATCACCTCGAGGCCCTCGTTGCGAGCGAGCGCGACCGACTCCGCCGTCGTCTTCACGAGGAAGTCGATGTCCCATCCCTCGACGAACTGCCGGATCGGGCTCGAACCGAGGAAGACCGCCGCCTCGATGGCGACGCCGGAACGCTGCTGTGCCTCGGCGATGGGGAGGATGTCATGGTCGATCGTGCGGCCCGCGCAGTTGGGGGAGATGGCGAGCCCGGCACGGTCGATCTCTTCGGCGAGGCCGACGACGTCGTCGAGCACCTGCTTGCTCGCACCGGGATAGCCGAGATCGGCCGCCTGGATCCCGAGCGACGCCATCCCGTGGAGGATCTCGATCTTCTCGTCGAGCCTCGGGTTGCGCACCGACGGGCTCTGCAGCCCGTCGCGCAGGGTCTCGTCATCGAGCTCGACGGGGAACGGCGGCCGCTCCGTCTCGCCGACGAGGTTCCAGTCGTGGAGGAGCTCGGCTCCCCGATCGTCATCCGTCACGTGCGTGTCCACGCCGCTCACCTCCAGCGCTCCCAACCGTCCGGCCGTTCGGTTGGGACAAGCCTCGCGCCGCAACGCCGGGCCGGCAATCCGGCTGGTGCATCATTTTCCTGGTGCAGATGCATCATCCCGGGGACGCGACGGGCGGCGCCGCACCATTGGCGACGCCGCCCCACGGTCTCGGCAGGCTCAGTCGAGCACGGCGACCGTCCCGGCCGACCCGTCGACCCGGAGCATCTGGCCGGTCGTGATCGACTTCGTCCCGAAGCCGGTGCCGACGACGGCCGGAACCCCATACTCACGGCACACGATGGAGGCGTGGGACATCATCCCGCCGATGTCGGTGACAGCGGCGCCGATCTTGGAGAAGACCGGGCCCCAGCTCGGGTTCGTGATCGGACACACGAGGATCTCGCCGTCCTCCACTTCTCCGAGCTGATCGGCGTTCGTGATGACGCGCGCCCGTCCTTCGACCATCCCCGGTGAGGCGGCGAACCCTCTCAGGGAGACCTCGCCGTCGCCGGTCTCCCCGTCGAGCCCGAGCCAGTTCTGGATGCTGTCCGTGGTGATGCCCCAGAGCATGATCGTGAACGGCTCGGTGACGACCTCGGGCGGCTCACCGAGCGCCGGCACTGGAGACCACTGCGAGAGGCGGGCGAAGAGCTCCTTGCGTCTCGCGACCTCCTTCGGCCAGTAGCCGGGGCCGCGTGCCGGCGTGCCGACGCCCCAGGAGGCGATCAGGTCGTAGAGCGAGGACTGGACCTCGTACCGGTGGAGGTAGAACATGTCGTCCACCTCGTCGAAGAACCCGGCATCGACGAAGATCTGGCCGAACTCGCGCATCTTGTTCCAGAACACCGCGTGGTGCCAGTGCTCCACGTAGAAGTTGTGGTCCTCGATGAACGGGAACACCGTCCGCGCCAGGCCGAGGTGCTCCTGGAAGCTCTTCAGGTCGTCGCCCTCGAGCAGCGCCGAGTACTCCGTGGCGAGCCGGTCGCGCTCGGCCTGGACCTCCGCCATGGGCCGTGAGATCTCCTCACCCGCCTCGATCCGGGCGATGTATCCGGCGATCCCCTCGAAGGGGAACGTCAGGTCGTTGATCCACGTCTTGTGATGGTGGTAGAAGCCGGAGCCGGTCGAGAAGTAGAACCACGGGTCCCGTGCCTTCTCCAGCTCTGCGATCCAGCGGCGGCCGGCGTCGGTCGCCTCGAGCGCGGCAATGACCTTGTGCGGATCCTCCCCCGACTCGAAGGCGTGAGCGACGTCGAGCTCGACCGCCTTGCGGGCGAGCTTCTTCAGCTCCTCGTCCGGCCGGAACAAGAGCACGTCGATGCCGGCGACCATCTGCGCCACCGTCTGGTCCGCGATGTCCGGGAACAGCTGCTTGCAGAGGCCGAAGTAGGTCAGGTACGCGGCGTACCCGAGGTTGAGGAACTCGAAGTGGAGGTGCCAGATCTTGTGCATGTTCTCGATGACCCGGTTGTAGGCCGTCAAGAGGTCGTAGGCCGAGGTGATGCCGCGACCGCGACGCACGGTCTCGAGGTCCTCCATCTCCGGGAGCGCCGGGACCTCGATCGCCTTCAGCTCCTCGACCGTTTCGGTCGCCTTGGTCTTCCACTTCTCGAAGAGCTCGTCCCAGTGCTCGTAGTAGTACCCGGCGCGCTCCATGAAGTGGGCCACGCGGGCTCCGACGACCTCCTCGTCCATGATCGCGTTGGCGCTGATGTAGAGGCGTCCGTTGAGCACCCTCTGATCGATGCCGAGCGCGGGCGGCACGATGTACACCCGCGAGTTCATCTCCCCGAGCGCCACCCACCAGCTCTCGCTCGTGATCGTGTCGAAGGGATACAGCACCTCCGGGTGGTGCATGCCGTCGAAGAACCAGAACTTCGAGTCCTCGAACTCGCGACGCTCCTCGCTGAAGAGGTAGTAGTAGGGGTAGAGCTCCTCCCACCCCTCACAGCCCTCCGGCGTCGGAACGTCGAAAGGGCTCGGAAAACGGGTCTCTGCCATGTCACTCTCCTTGGGCCGGGCTGCCTGCCGTATCGGGTGTGTCTGGTCGGGATGGCCCGGCGCGGATACGCACGCCGGTGATGAGATTCGCGACGATGTTGTCCATCGCCGAGCGCTCGCCTTCGGTCACGGTCGCCCGGCCGCGTCCGCTCCACACCGTCTCCGGACGGGTCTGGAGGAGCACGACGTTGGCCGGCGGCTCGCCGCCCGCCTCGATCGCCCACTCGAGGTCCTGGGGCGTCCCCGCCGCGGACTCGATCGCCTTGGCGTGTGTTGCCAGCACAATGATCTCCTCGTCGGAGATGCACGGCGCCTCGCGACGCTCGGGATCCACCGCGACGCGCTCGACGCGCCGCTCGGCGGCGACCGGCCTGTACTCGATCGCCTTCGACGAGATCGTGCGTCGAACCACATCGAAGCTGACCTTGTCGACGAGGTAGTTGTCGGGGGTCACCTCTCCCGAGGCCACCGCCTCGCCGAGTCCCCAACTCGCCTCGATCGCAACCTTCGACCGGTCACCGTTGCTGGGGTTGAGGGTGAACATGACACCGGCCGAACGCGCGTCGACCATCTTCTGGACGCAGACGCTCATCCGCACCCGGTCGTGGTCGAAGCCGTTCTCCAGCCGGTACGCCATCGCCCGGCCCGTGTACAGGCTCGACCAGCACCGCCTGACGTGATCGAGGAGATCGTCGGCCCCAACCACCCAGAGAAACGTGTCCTGCTGGCCGGCGAAGCTCGCCTCGGGCAGGTCCTCCGCGGTGGCGCTGGAGCGAACGGCGACGGGAAGGTCGGAGCCGGACGCGACCACGCCCCCGCAGAGCTCGGCGTAGGCACCGCGGACCGCGACCTCCACCTCCGCCGGGATCGCGGCCCGCTCGATGATCACCCTGATCTTCTGGCTCGTGGCCTCGAGACCCTCGACATCGGACGGGTCGACGCCTGCAGCGAGCATCGAAACCTCGGCGGCGACATCACCTGAGGACAGCATCGAGGTGAACGCCTCGGAGCTGATGGCGAACCCCGACGGCACCGGTACGCCGGCCCGCATCATGCGACCGAGGCCCGCGCTCTTGCCGCCGACGGCGTCGATGCGCCCCTCATCACACGCCTCGAGAGAGATGACGTACCTGTCCTCGTTCGCCACGCGTTCCCCTCGCTCCGTCCTCTCCCCGGATCAGGCCATCGACCCTCCGGTCACCTCGTGCTCACGCGCCCCGTCCATCCACGGCACGAGCCGGCCGACGTCCTCGAGGACGACATCCGGCTTCAGTTCCCCCGCGGCGACGTCTGCGTCGTCCCGGGTGGCGTCACCGGTGAGGACGAGGATCGTCAGCATCCCGGCCCGGTTGCCCATGGCGATGTCGGTGGCGAGCTGATCCCCGACCATCGCAGTCGCGTCCGGGGCCACGCCGACCGTCTTGGCGGCCACGATGCCGGACCACTGTGACGGCTTGCCGGTGACGAGCGGCTCTCTCCCGGTTGCGTAGGCGACCGCCTTCACCATGGGCCCGGTTGCGGGAACGAAACCGTCCGTCGTCGGGATCCTCGGGTCGTAGTTCGTGGCGACGAACTCCGCACCCGACCAGATCGCGTCGCAGACGTCTCGGAGCCGCGCCTGGTCGAAGTCGGGGTCCTTCCCCATGACGACGACGTCGGGGACCTCGCCTTCGGCAACGAACCGCAGCCCGCGCGACTGCAGCGCCTCGATGAGCCCGGGAGCACCCACCGCCATGATCGACGCGTCCGGGTAGAGCTCGGCGGTGACGTCGGCGGCGATGATGGCCGACGTCACGACCTCGTCCGAGGACACCTCGATCCCCATGTCGCCGAGCCGGCCGGTCCACGTCGCGACGGTGTTCGAGTTGTCGTTCGTCATGAACGCATATCGGATGCGCCGGCTCCGCAGCTCGGCGAGGGTGTCGACGACACCGGGCAGGACGCGCTTGCCGCGCACGACCGTCCCGTCGATGTCGAAGACAACGCCTTCGATCCCGTCCCTCATCACTCCCTCTCTCCGGGACCTGTCCTCGAGTACGGATCAGCCGAAGTAGCCGTCCCAGTTGGCCCTGACGTGGCCCGCCATGTCGTCGTCGAGGTAGATCCGGTGCGGGCGATCCGCCTCGCCCCACTCGTACGGCGTCGTGCAGTCGATGATGATGCGCGACGTCATGAAGCGGTCCGACCTCGGCAGCGACGGGTCGAGCGGTGTCGACCGTCCCCGCCGCAGGATCTGGGTGCCGAACTCCGGCTGATACTTGAAGCTCAGCGCGTACATGACCTGGTCCATGTTCTCCGGGTCGATGTCGTCGTCGACGAGGATGACCGTCTTCAGGCCGTAGTTCCCGGTGACCGAGGCGAACGCCGCCAACCCGACTTGGGTGGAATGACCGTGGTACATCGGCGACATGGAGATGATGACGAGCATCCGCCCAGCCGACGCCGGTGGCCCGTACACCGCCTTGATGCCCGGGATCTGCATCTGCTTGAGGTCGTTCCACAGCGATGCGGTCCGGTTCACCCCCATGATCATGTGGGTGTCGGTGGTCGGCCGGCCGACCGTCGTCGCCCACAGGATCGGGTCGTTGCGGTGCGTGATCGCCTTCACCCGGATGAAGTACTGCTCCTCGTCTCCCTTGCCGGAGTAGTGGCCGGTGTACTCGCCGAAGGGGCCTTCCGGCATCGTCTCGCCGGGAACGATCTCGCCCTCGACGACGTACTCGGAGGTGGCCGGGACCAGGAGGTCGGACGTCGTGGCCTTCACCACGTCGACCGGCTTGCCCCGCAGCGCGCCGGCGACGTCGTACTCGGACTCGTCGAGCCCGAAGAGCGTGCTCGCACACATGAACAACGTCGGATCGGTGCCTGAGATGTAGGCGACGGGCATCGGGATGCCGGCCTCGATGTAGTCGCGGAAGTCGATCTCGCCGTCCTTCGCCTTGATCATGTAGATGCAGAGCCGGTTCTTGTCCCCGATCATCGCTCGGTACGTCCCGAGGTTGTGACGGCCGGTTCTCAGGCTCTTCGTGATGAGGAACCCCCCGGTACCCAGGTACCGGCCGCCGTCACCGGGGTAGAACCACGGTGCCGGCACCGTCCCGAGGTCGGCGTCGTCTCCGGCGAGGACGTTCTCCTGACAGGCCCCGGAGGAGACGACCTCCGGCTGAACCCGGTTGTTCTGGATCCGGTCGACCCATTCCTGGGACAGGTTCATGAGGCTCGTGTCGAGCGGCATCTCGAGGGCGAGCGCGAGCCGTTCCCGGGCCGTGAGCGCGCTCGTGAACACCCGCCGGCCGGGGTGTTCCTTGACATTGCTGAACAAGAGCGCGGAGCCGCCCCCCTGCTGCTCCTCGTTGAGTTTGGCCACGTGGCTCAGCTCGAGGTTCCAGTCGACCTCCTTGTCGACATACCTCAGCTGACCCTCGGCCTCGAGCCGGTCGATGAACTCGCGCAGATCGGCGTACGGCATGCGCCGTCTCCCTCCTTTGCCGGCGGTACCTGTCGCCGATGACACAGGACGCGAACACAGCCGCGCCCCGGGGCTGCGGGCCGACCGTCCGGTCATTCGGTTCGGGCAACCCTCGCGCGGCAGGGCCGACCCCACAATCCTGCCGCTGCATCATTTCCGTGGTGCAAACGACCCAGCGGCCGGAGCGGTGCCGATGCCGGGTGGTACGCACCACCGTCGCGGGGGATACGGTACGGTCGAGCACCCGAGGAGGCGGCCCTGACCCCACACCCGATCCTGCGACGGCGGCGATGACCCGATCGGCGCGCGACGAGGCGCTCGCCTACGTCGCAGCTCACAACGTCATGACGCTCGCCACCGATGGGCCCGAGGGGCTGTGGGCGGCGGCGTTGTTCTACGTGAACGACGGGTTCACGTTCTGGTTCCTGTCCGCGCCCACCACCCGCCACAGCCGCAACATCGCGGCCAAACCGGCGGTCGCCGGCACCATCCAGGAGGACTACGACGACTGGCGCGACATACGCGGGATCCAGTTCGAGGGTCTCGCTGCCCGCATCGACGGCAAGGCCCGCCGCGATGCGATCGCCCGCTACCGGGAGAAGTTCCCGGTCATCGGCGCCGCCGCGGGAGCGTCACTTCAGATCGCCCGCGCCCTCGGCAAGGTGGACTGGTACGTCGTCGAATCGGACCGCGTCTTCTACATCGACAACTCGCTGGGGCTGGGTCATCGCGACGAGATCGACGTCGGTTGAAGCTCCCCCGGCTGTCCCGTAGTCCGGTCTGGGCGTCACCCTGAGGAGACGGTGACGAATCGCCTCGCCTTGTGATCGAAACGCGGCAGGGTGCCTCGAGCCACCGCGGCGACCTCGGGCCGAAGCCCGAGCACGCTCTGGAACTCGACCTCGATCGCCCTGCAGATCTCGGGTTCGTCCACGCCCGCCATGCACTCGAGTTCGACGACGAGGGAGGCCATCTCGGCATGGCGGTCGACGGTGACGCGGAACTCGTCGATGCCGGCGTGCTTGCGGATGAGGTTCTCGACGGCGGCAGGAAACACGTTGACGCCCCGGACAACGACGAGATCGTCGGCACGCCCGATGACGCCTCCTTCGAAGAGCGTGAACGTGCGGCCGCAGGCACACGGCGACGTGTCGACCCTCACGACGTCACCCGTGCGGTAGCGGATCACCGGAAAGCACGACCGGCCGAGCGTCGTGATGACGAGCTCGCCCTGCTCGCCGGCGGGCACCGGATCGCCGCTCTCCGGGTCGACCACCTCGGCGATGAACTCGCTGTCGTTGAAGTGGGTGCCGCCCGGCTGGGCCTCGCACTCGAAGCTGTGCGCCCCGACCTCGGATGCGCCGACGTGGTCGTAGCACCTCGCCCCCCAGGCGGCCTCGATCCTCGCCTTCGTCGCCGGCACATTGGCTCCGGGCTCCCCGGCGTGGAGCGTCACCCGCATCGGGATCTCGGCCAGATCGAACCCCTCTTCTCTGGCAACCTCGGCGAGACGTAAGGCATAGGTCGGGGTGCAGCACATCGCCGTCACGCCGAGCTCGCGCATGAGGTGAAGCCGTTCCAGCGAGCCGCGTCCCCCGCCCGGGATCATGAGCACGCCGAGCTTCTCGGCGGCCCCGACCGTCGCCCAGAACCCGATGAAGGGGCCGAAGGAGAACGGCAGCATGAGCCGGTCGCCCGAGCCGATCCCGGCGGCGGCGAGCACGAAGGCCCAGCACCGGCTCCACCACTCCCACGACTCTGCCGTGTCGAAGACCCGCAGCGGCACGCCCGTCGTCCCCGAGGTCTGGTGGAAGCGGGTGTACGCGGACTCCGGGTACGTGGCGTTCGTGCTCCACCCTCCCGCCTCCTCCTGGGCGCGAAGGAGTGCGGCCTTCGTCGTGAAGGGGATCAACCCGAGGTCGTCCAGCGAGCGGACGTCCTCGACTGCGACGCCGGCCTCCGCCAGTCCGGCTGTGTAGAAGGCGTTGCGACCGTCGAGCTCACGAAGCAATGCACCCAGCTTGTCCGCCTGGAGCCGGCGGAGCCGCTCCCGATCGAGGGTCTCCACCTCCCGGTCGAAGTAGGTGTACTCCATCGCCGTCAGCCATCCCTCCCGTCGTCGGAGCCGCGTCCCGGCGCCCACCGTGCCTTTCTAGTCCGTGCGCCAGGCGGCTGCGATGGTTTTGGCGGGCGCCGACGCCGCCGCACCGGGGTTTGATTCAGATGCATCGTCGAAATGGTGCACGCGGCTCATTGACGGTGCAGAGAGCCGGGAGTGACACTGGCACAGAATCGACCGAACGGCCGGACGGCTGGGTCCGGGAGAAGGAGCGCGCATGACGAGCGACATCGATCACCAGGAGGCACCCGTCTCCTTCCGGCCCGGGGAGCTGGAGGTCACCGGGTCCGGCACCGGGCACCTCAATCGGGAGCCGCTGCGAATCGTGCGGCGCCCATTACTTCCCCCGCCGTCAAGCCTGCGCTCGCTGTCTCAGCCCGGACATGGAGACCGTGCCGCTCTCGGGCGAAGGCACGCTGTACACCTACACGGTGATCCGCCAGTCCATCCCCGTCTTCGAGGTGCCGTACGTGCTGGGGTACGTCGACCTCCCCGAAGGCGTGCGGCTCATGGGCCAGATCGCCGGATGCGAGCCCGACGACGTCCGCATCGGCATGCCGTTGGTACTCTCCATCGAGCCCTTTGGCGAGGACGAGGACGGCAACGAGTTGACCGGATACCGGTTCCGGCCCGCAACAACCGAGGAGTCCCAATGACTGACGTGTACGTATTGGGCGCCGGCATGACGCAGTTCGGGAAGCATCCCGACCGGAAATCGGACGACCTCGGGGCCGACGCCGTTCGCGAAGCGATCGGCGACGCCGGCATCGATGCCCGCAGCATCGAGGCCGCATACTGCGGCCACGTCTTCCAGGGCATGGTCACCGGGCAGCGGATCCTCGCCCAGCTCGGGCTGGCCGGCCTCCCTCTCTCCAACGTCGAGAACGCCTGCAGCAGCGGGGCGACGGCGATCCGCGAGGCGTCGCTCGCGATCCGCGCCGGTGAGCACGACGTCGTCGTCGCCGTCGGCACCGAGCATCTGACGAGCCGGTTCCGCGGTGCCCTCACCCCGGACCCGGACGATCCGGAGGCGGCGGTCGGGGCGACGATGCCCGGGGTCTACGCGATGCGCGCCCGGCGCTACATGGAAGAGACCGGAATGACCCGCGAGCAACTCGCCCTCATCCCGGTGAAGAACAAGCACAACGCATCGCTCAACCCGCTCGCCCAGTTCCGCAAGGCGGTGACCGTCGAGGACGTCTTGGAGTCGCGCCCCATCGCCGACCCGCTCAACCTCCTCGACTGCTCCCCGGTCACCGACGGCGCCGCCGCCGTCGTCCTCGCCAGCGGCAAGGCGGCCAAGCAGCTCGGCAACGGCAGAGCGATCCGGCTCGCCGCCTCGGCGCTGAGAACCGGCGTCGTCGAGACGGAGCCGACCTCCATGACGTTCGAGCCCCTCACCCACATGACGGCGATCGACGCGTACGAGAAAGCCGGCATCGGCCCCGGCGACGTGAACATGGCCGAGGTCCACGACTGCTTCAGCATCGCCGAGGTGCTGCGGGTCGAGGGGCTCGGGCTGTTCCCTCAGGGCAAGTACCCCGCCGCGGTCGAAGCCGGTGAGGCGGACCTCGGCGGCCGGCTTCCGGTGAACCCCAGCGGCGGGCTCCTCGGCAAGGGCCATCCTCTCGGAGCCACCGGTGTCGCCCAGGTCGTCGAGATCGTGCGCCAGCTTCGCGGTGAGGCGGGTGACCGCCAGATCGCGGACGCCAAGGTGGGCCTCGCCCATTGCCGCGGAGGCAAGGCCGTCGGGATCGAAGGGGCGGCCTGCACCGTCCAGATCCTCGTGCGGTGAGCGCGGACGGCGCTCCGGAGCAGGCAGCGCTCCCCTTCGTTCTCATGAGGGGGGGCACCTCGAAGGCCGTCTTTCTCCGCGGCGACGACCTGCCCGCGGAGCGCGCCGCTCGCGACCGCGTCATCCTCGGGCTCTTCGGCAGTCCCGACCCCCGCCAGGTCGACGGTCTCGGCGGAGCCGATCTGCTGACGTCGAAGCTGGCGATCATCGACCCGCCGAGCCGCCCTGACGCCGACCTCGACTACACCTTCGCCCAGGTCAGCGTGACCGAGCCCGTCGTCGACTACGACATCAACTGCGGCAACATCTCGTCGGCCGTCGGAGCCTTTGCCGTCGACGAGGGCATCGTCGCTCCCGAGGGCGACCGCGCCACGGTGCGCATCCACAACACCAACACGGGGCGGATGCTCGTCGCCGAGGTACCCGTCGTCGACGGAGCCGCCGCGATCGAGGGAGCGCTCTCCATCGACGGCGTGCCCGGCACAGGTGCCCCCATCGGGCTCGACTACCGCCACACCGCAGGAGGCAGCACCGGCGAGCTGCTCCCCACCGGCAACGTCGTCGACATCCTCGACCTCGACATCGGCAGCGTCGCGGTGACGATCGTCGATCTCGCCATGCTGAGCGTCTTCTTCGACGCCGCCGCGGTGGGGATGGCAGGAACCGAGGGGCCCGACGAGATCACCGACCGCCACCACGATGCGATCGCCGCAATCAAAGAGGGGACGGCGAAGCTGCTGGGGATGGCTACCGACGGCCTCGTCCCGGTTCCCGTCGTGGTCTCGGCGCCGGCCGCCTACACCAGCTATGCGACGGGTGAGGTCGTGGACCCCGCCGACGTCGACCTGGTTGCCCGCGTCATCGGCGGCCGGCCGCCCGTGCCCCACAAGGCCTATCCCGGGACCGTCTCGGTGTGCACGGGGGTGGCCGCATCCATCCCGGGTACCATCGTTCACGCGAAGTCGACGTGGCGACGAGAGGGCGAACTCACCATCGGCCATCCGAGCGGAACGATGCCGGTGTGGGTGAACGTCTCGCCCTCGGGGGAGGGATGGCAAGTGAACCGAGCAGCGTACGGCCGGACGGCCCGCCGCCTGGCCGAAGGCACGGCCTTCGTGCGGCGAGCGGCATGGGCGGACCCGCCGGCGGACGGATGACGGCGAGGCTCCTCACCCTCGAGGTCAACGGCACGACACACCACCTGGCTGCTCGCGACCACGCGACGCTGCTCGAGGTCCTGCGCGAGGACCTCGGGCTCACCGGCACCAAGCACGGCTGCGAG
>JABAOE010001260.1_pt8 | contig 20506 bp, 24 predicted proteins | sample 7062141 | NCBI WGS metagenome assembly JABAOE01 (sample SAMN14538627, study PRJNA623070) | marine sediment metagenome | biome: marine biome [ENVO:00000428]; feature: marine pelagic biome [ENVO:01000023]; material: deep marine sediment [ENVO:00002113] | place: India: Gulf of Khambhat ... | reverse complement strand
AAGTTCTCCAGCGCCTGCTCCGCTGCGGCTGCCCGATCCTGCTTGCCAATACCAAGCGACTGATACAACTGCACGCCGCAGACTTTGCGCCGATCACGATAAATGCCGTCGTAACGCGGCGGGAAAGTGAAGTCAGGATTTGCAGATGCGCCGCCCTTTGCGTGTGCGTGAAGTGTTTGGCGGAGCCGATCTGTCTCCGCACCCGACAGCAATGTGATCTGCCACGGCTGGGTGTTGCACCAGGATGGTGTCATTTGAGCCGCCCGAAGGATCGATTCAATGGTCTCTCGCGGCACCGGCTCGGGCAGAAACTGCCGGCAACTAAACCGCTCTTGCAACGCTTTCTCAACAGTAGTCATGCGCCTTCCTTAACGATGCCGAATCGCCGTCATCAGCACGCCTGCGCTACTACCACAAGGTAGCACCGGTAGATGGTAAAACAACGCAAGTCTGTAGCGAAGCAATTAGCGTTTCGTTTTTCGCGATGCCATCGTTTGAGACGCAACCGAACCGGTCTGCCGCTTACGCGTCGTCGTCCGCGTGCTCTTCTTGCCTCGTGCCGACCGAGCGGCCTTCCATTTCGGCGATCTCTGCCTTTGATCGAGTACTTCGTCGACTTCCAACTGCAGGCCCGAAGTCAGCCGGTTACCTGCGTTCGCCAATGCCACGATCTCGTTCAATTCGGCGAGGATCTCATCATCCATGCCTTTTTTGCGTGCCGCCGCCGTGTGGGTATTTATACAATACGTGCAGTCGTTAGTAATACTCACGGCAAGATAGATCAGCTCCTTGGTCAAGGGGTCGAGTCGCGACGGGTTGATCATGATTTCCTTCATCTGTCCCCAGAAGCGCTTGAGCATTGGCGGGTGCACGGCCAGCGCGCGCCAGATGTGATTAATGTAATCGGTATCACGAGTTGCCATGATGTCGTCAAACACGGCGCGTGCCTCAGGTGATGCATCTGCGTAGTTGGCCAGCTTGACCAGTGCCATGTCGGTACTCCTAAATTTATCTCTCACAGGCGGGAATCTTATCACCAGCACCGCTGTCGAATGGACACTCGCCACGCTAGCCCGCATAATGCGCGCTCTGTGGGCGCCCGGCTCTCACGACTCCGACCAACGGTGCCCCGCATGCTATCTGTAATACCGAATGAATAAGCTGTGAAATTCCTGTTCGACATCTTCCCCGTATTGATCTTTTTCATCGTTTTTAAGCTTTACGGCATCTATGCCGCGACCGCTGCAGCAATATCGGCAACCTTTGTACAGGCAGTTTGGTCATGGTATCGGCGTGGCAAGATCGAGAAGATGTTGCTCATCAACTTGGGAATCATCGTCGTGTTCGGCGGCGCCACGCTGTTGCTGCAGGACGAAGTGTTTATCAAATGGAAGCCTACGGTGCTTTACTGGGCATTTGCCGCAGCGCTCGCCCTATCCGAACTGTTGCTAGGCAAGAACCTCATCCGCGCCATGATGAGCGCCCAGATGACCCTCCCCGATATGGTATGGAGGCGCGTGAATTGGAGTTGGATTGCGTTTTTTACTTTTATGGGCTTGGCTAATCTTTACGTCGCTTTCAGTTTCTCGACTGATGCCTGGGTGAATTTCAAGCTGTTCGGCGGTATGGGGTTATTGCTGGCGTTCGCCGTGGGCCAGGCCCTGGTGCTATCGCGTTACCTAGAATCCGAGCCCCAGGACAAGAGCTGATGTTGTACGCAATAGTGGCCGAAGACGCGACCGACAGCGCCGAAAAGCGCAAAGCGGCGCGGCCGGCCCACATCGAGCGCATGAAACAGTTGATCGCTGATGGACGCGTCATTGTCGCTGGCCCGTTTCCCGCCATTGATAGCCCAGACCCCGGCCCGGCCGGCTTTACCGGCAGCCTGATTGTCGCCGAGTTCGAGTCACTGGAATCCGCACAGGCTTGGATCAACTCTGACCCCTACGTTACGGAAGGTGTCTTCGCCAATGTCAGTGTCAAGCCCTTCGTTAAGGTTTTACCCTGATGAACACGGCTAATCTGATACGCGAGAGGCTGGCCGTGCTCGCACCGCGATCACTTGAGATATCTGACGACAGCCATGAACATGCCGGACATGCTGGAGCGCGCGAAAGTGGTGGCGGGCATTTTCGGGTCTTTGTCGTGTCAGATGCCTTTGAGGGCAAGACCAAGGTTGCTCGCCACCGGATGATTTATCAGACCGTCAGCGACCTGATGCCCGGCAAGATTCACGCGCTCGCCATACAGGCTTACACCGCCGCTGAGATCGATCAGACATAGGCAGGCCTGACCATAGCAAACTAACACTGGGAGCAGGCGCAATAATCGCTTGGCCCAGCTTGATTCACCCACCGCAAGGAAACAATATGTTCCGTTTATCGACCTTTCTTAACGTGGCTACAGCAGCCCTGCTGACTCTCATGGTCTCGGCGCCAGCGGTAAGCGCAGAGAAGGAAGCGGTAGCAAAGGTTAATGGCGTCGTCGTGCCGAAGTCGCGTTTTGACTTGTTGCTCAACAGCCAGACTTCGCAAGGCCAGCAGGATACACCCGCTTTTCGCGAAGAACTTCGCGAAATCATGATCACTCGGGAAGTGCTGGTTCAGGAGGCGAAGCGTCGTGAAATGGACCAGAGCGACGAGTACAAGTCACAACTTGACGCGATGGAACAACAGCTGTTGATTACCATGCTGTTCAACACAATCATTCAGGAAATGGAGCCTACCGAGGAGGCGAAGCGCGCCGAGTACGAACGCATTAAGTCGGCTAATGCCAGTCTCGGCGAGAAAGAGTACCACGTGCGCCACATTCTGGTTGAGGACGAGGCACTAGCAAAACAGATTATTACCGAACTCGGCGGCGGCGCTGACTTTACCGAGCTCGCGAAACAATATTCAACGGACACCGGCACCAAAGAAAACGGCGGCGACCTGGGTTGGTCGTCACCGGAACGTTATGTTAAGCCTTTTGCAAACGCGATCGTTACGCTAACAAAAGGACAAACAACGACGAATCCCGTCAAAAGCGATTTCGGTTTCCACGTTATTGAGGTGCTCGATGTACGCGCCAAGCCGTTTCCACCATACGAAGAAGTCGAACAACAATTGCGCAAGGAAATGCTCACCACCTCGCGAGACCAGTTGATCACAAAACTTCGCGACGGAGCCAATATTGAAAAAATCGGTACTTTTGATAGCGAGTAATTGCGTTAGCTAATTCGGAAAAAATAAGCGACCACAGGAGGGCTTTGTCATCTTATCCGACCCAAACTCGTGCGTTGCGAAACATACGCATCCAAGGCCCATCTTCACCCCAAGCTTTCGGGTGCCAGGAATTCTGAATCGCTCTAAAAACGCGTTCGGGGTGCGGCATGAGGACTGTAAAACGCCCATCTTTTGACGTTAGCCCGGTAACTCCGCCGGGAGAGCCGTTGGGATTAAACGGATAGCGCTCCGTCGGTTTGCCGTAGTTGTCAACGTACCGCAGACAAACGAGACCGCTAGCGGTGCTTCGCTGCTGCCTCGTAGCAAACTCTGCGTAACCTTCGCCGTGAGCAGTTGCTACCGGCAACTGCGAACCTTCCATTCCGGCAAACAAAATGGAAGGGCTAGACACGATTTCCGTCATGACAAAACGCGCCTCGAACTGTTCCGAACGGTTTCGCACAAAATGCGGCCAGTGGCTGGCGCCCGGGATAATTTCGTGCAAGTTCGACATCATTTGGCAACCGTTACATACTCCTAACGCAAATGAATCGTTGCGTGCAAAAAAGTCTGCGAACTCGTCGCGCGCTCTTCGGTTAAACAAAATTGACTTGGCCCATCCCTCTCCGGCACCTAGGACATCGCCGTAGGAAAATCCTCCGCAAGCTGCAATGCCTTTGAACTCCGACAGGCGAGTACGCCCGGCAATAATATCCGTCATGTGCACGTCAACGGCGCGAAAGCCAGCCCGATCGAAAGCGGCCGCCATCTCGATCTGGCCATTCACGCCTTGTTCTCGCAATATCGCAACGTAGGGCCTTTCACCACGAGAAACATATGGCGCACTCACATCATCATTTGGATCGAACTTCAGTATTGCGCGCAAACCAGGGTCGCTCGCGTCAAGAATGCGGTCGTATTCCTGACGTGCACATCGCGGATTGTCACGCAGGCTTTGCATATGGAATGTTNNGCGCTGCAATTGCGTGCCAACTGTATCGAACAGCGTTTGGGCGCCTGTCTTGATAACGAGCCGCCCCGAGCGATTGATGCTGCCGAGAATATGTATGTCGTCGCCAAGGCCAGCTTGCGAAAAAGCCGACATCACGTTCTCGAGATCGCTGTTGGCAACTTGCAACACGGCGCCAAGCTCCTCGCAGAACAACGCAGCAAGTGCATCCACCGGACCACTGCACAATCCAATGTCGACTGTCACCCCCACGTGCGACGCAAACATCATTTCCGCCAGCGTTACCAAAAGACCGCCATCAGAACGGTCGTGGTACGCGAGCAGTTTTCCAGCTGAATTGAGCGTCTGAACCGTTTCGAAAAGCCCGCGCAGTTTCATCGGCGCGTCGAGGTCCGGCGCTTCATTCCCTGTTTGTCGATAGACCTGGGCCAGCACCGAACCACCAAGCCGACACTTACCACTGCCTAGATCGACCAACAGCAGTGTGGTTTTCACATCAGCTTGCAAACAAGGTGTCAGCGTACGCCGAGCGTCGATCACCGGGGCAAATGCCGAAACGATCAGCGAAAGCGGCGCTATTACCTCTTTCTCCACGCTGTCCTCTGACCAAGCGGTGCGCATCGACATAGAATCCTTGCCGACCGGAATACTGAGGCCGAGTTGGGGACACAGTTCCATGCTGACCGCGCGCACTGTCTCGTACAACACCGCGTCTTCACCCATCTTCCCTGCGGCTGCCATCCAGTTCGCCGACAATTTGATATCGCCAAGCTTCTCAATACGGGCAGCAGCGATGTTGGTGATCGCTTCACCGATCGCCATGCGGCCCGATGCCGGGCCGTTAATTACTGCCAGCGGCGAACGTTCTCCTAGGGTGAACGCCTCACCACGGACCGTATCGAAGCCCATCAACGTTACGGCAACATCTGCCACCGGTATCTGCCACGGGCCAACGAACGGATCCCTCGCGCACAACCCTCCGACAGAACGGTCGCCAATCGAGATTAGGAAGCTCTTGTCTGCCACGGCCGGAAACCGCAACACACGCCCCACCGCATCGTCGAGCTGGATACCGGTCAGATCGAGCCTTGGGCACTTGACAACCTCGCGCACTACATTGCGTGTCATTTTCGGTGGCTTACCCAAAATGACCGACAGGTCTACGTCAACTGGGTTGTTATCGAACAATGGATCAGCGACTTGTAGGTGTCCGTCATCAGTGGCGGTGCCAAGCACCGCAAAAGGACATCGCTCGCGCTCGCACAGGGCCTTGAATACGTCGAGGTGCTGCGGAGCGACCGCGAGCATGTAACGCTCCTGCGCTTCGTTGCTCCAAACCTGCATTGGGGTCATGCCAGGCTCTTCCGAGGGAATACTGCGCAGGTTGACACGCGCGCCGCAGTTTGCACCGTCGACCAGTTCGGGCAAAGCGTTGGACAACCCTCCGGCGCCCACGTCGTGAATCGACAGAATCGGGTTATCTTGGCCCAGTGCCGAACAGCGGTCGATGACCTCTTGGCAGCGGCGCTGAATCTCGGCATTACCGCGCTGAACCGAGTCGAAATCCAGATCGGCGGTGTTTGCGCCGGTTGCCATACTGGAAGCCGCACCGCCACCCATCCCGATCAACATGCCTGGGCCGCCAAGCTGCACGATCAATGCCCCGGCTCCAAATTTGGTCTTGAATGCCTGTTCGGCCGCAATGTTGCCGAGGCCACCAGCAACCATGATCGGCTTATGATAACCACGTACGATCCCACCGACATTCTGCTCATAAGTGCGAAAATAGCCGAACAGGTTGGGTCGTCCGAACTCATTGTTGAATGACGCGCCACCGATTGGTCCCTCAAGCATGATCGATAGTGCTGAAGCGATGCGATCGGGTTTGCCACTACTTTCAACTTCCCACGGCTGAGCATAATTAGGGATGCACAAATTCGAAACGCTGAAACCGGTTAGCCCCGCTTTTGGCTTGGCGCCGCGGCCAGTGGCTCCTTCGTCGCGGATTTCACCGCCGGACCCAGTCGCGGCGCCGGGGAATGGCGAGATTGCCGTGGGGTGGTTGTGCGTCTCCACCTTCATCAGAATATGCGTCTCTTCGTCCCGCGCACGGTAATATCCAAAAGTATCGGGGCCAAACTGCTTGATGGTCGCGCCTCGCATGATCGATGAATTATCTTCGTAGGCCACGATCGTGCCTGCGGGGCTTCGCTTATGCGTTTCCCGGATCATGGCGAACAGTGATTTGTCCTGAGCCTCTCCATCAATCACCCAATCGGCATTGAAAATCTTGTGTCGACAATGCTCAGAATTTGCCTGCGCAAACATCATCAATTCAACATCGGTCGGATCGCGCCCGAGGCGCCGAAAGTTATCAACCAAATAGTCGATTTCGTCTTCCGAGAGCGCCAGGCCCATATCGCTATTGGCCTTTTCCAGTCCCACTCGACCACCGTTCATCACATCAACGGTGGTCATCGGCTTGGGTTGATAGTGATTAAACAAGTGTTTTGCACCATCAAGGGAATCGACCACCGTTTGCGTCATGCGGTCATGGATCTGCTTCAGCAAGGCTTTTGTTTCGGGGGTTGCAAGTCGCCGCGCTCCGCTAACCCGGAAATACCAAGCGACGCCGCGCTCGATTCGCGTGACGACCCGCAGGCCACAGGAATGGGCGATGTCGGTTGCCTTGGACGACCAGGGAGAAATGGTTCCGAAACGGGGTACCACCAGCAGCATATGCCCATCACCCGCAACAACGTCGTCTACTGGCCCATAACTCAGTATGCGTTCCAGGATTCTTTGTTCTTTATCCGTCAGGGGTTGCTTCGTTTCAACGAAATGCCAATACTCTGCGGCCAGACCAACGATGGCAGGAACGACTTCCCGCACTGAAGAGTGAAGTTTGCGACGACGAAAGTCCGAGAATGCGTTGCGGCCGCGCAGTGCTTGAAACTCGGGCATGTAACCAGAACGGCTTGACTAAAGACAAATTATAGCCGACCTGCCCGCCTCGCCGGCACCCGCAGTGCTTTTTCAGGAAACCGGCACTGGGATACACTGCACCGATGAATACGATTCCCGCCTACCTTACAGAGCACATTCGCTCCATCGAGGCATGGGCATTTGCCCAAAAGCCACCGCCTCCGTTGATGGAACGCGCCGGGCGTGCTACTGCCGAACTACTCCGCCGTATTGCCGGCGAAAAGGTTCACCGAATCCTGGTACTGGCCGGCCCGGGAAACAATGGCGGTGATGCTTTGGTAGCAGCACGTTTCCTAAAACAGTGGTGGTTCGATGTGCACGTGGTCTTTACTGGAGATGCGCTCAGGCTCAAGGGTGATGCGAAAGCGGCCTATGGCGCCTGGCAGGAACTCGGCGCCTCTCCCTCATCGGCGATTCCTGGTGATTTTGACTGGCACATGGCGATTGACGGACTATTCGGCATTGGCCTGCAACGCGAACTTGACGAGCGCCACAAAGAGCTGGTTCGCACTCTGAACGAATCATCCCGCCCGATCATTGCGATCGATGTTCCCTCCGGAATCAATGCGAACACCGGCACGGTCATGGGGGCTGCGGTCCGCGCCACGCACACCATTACATTTCTCGGATTAAAAGCCGGACTGCATACGCTCGATGGTCCCGATCATGCTGGTGAAATTCACCTCGAACCTCTTGGCATCGAAAATCCTCCGCTGCCGGACGGCCACGGTTATCTGGTAGGCGATGAAGTTGTCGCGGCAACCTTGCCGCCGAGACCGCGTAATAGCCACANNGTGGTGCCAGCGGCATGGTCGGTGCTGCCCTGCTCGCTGGGCGGGCAGCGCTCAGGCTTGGAGCTGGGCGCGTGTTGGTAGGTTTGATCGGTGAGGGCCCTGTCGTCGACCTCGTGCAACCTGATCTCATGTTGAACAGGGTAGAGCGTGTGCTCGAACGTGACAGCATCGCGGCGGCAGTGATCGGCCCCGGTTTGGGTCAGTCCGATGCCGCCCTGCATGCATTGTCCAAGGCGATCATGACCAACGCACCNNCCTATCGTTCTGGACGCAGATGCGCTCAATATCATCTCGACTTCCAAGGCGTTGAAGACAATGCTGCAACAGCGAAGTCAGCCCACATTGTTGACGCCGCATCCGGCCGAAGCTGGCCGTTTATTGGGGCTGGGGACCGCTGTGATCCAAGAAAACCGAATTGCCGCTGCGATCGACATTGCATCCGAGTTTAACGCAGCTGTTGTGCTGAAGGGGTGTGGGAACGTCTGTGCGTTCCCGAAGGGCACTTGGTGCATCAATACAACAGGTAACCCCGCAATGTCTTCCGCCGGCATGGGGGACGTGCTCTCGGGAATCCTTGGCGCCCTGCTTGCGCAGGGGGCTGCAGCGCACAGCGCGCTGCTGTCGGGTGTACACGTGCATGGATTGGCGGCAGACGAACTTGTCGCAGATGGGGTTGGACCGATTGGCCTGACGGCATCAGAAACCATCGACGCCGCCCGTAAAATCTGGAACCGCTTGGCCGGTTCTTGAGGTCAGTTAGCTCGATGCATCCCGACCCGTCCTGCTTGACCGGCCCTTCGTTTAACTTGGGCACTGGCGACAAGTGTCAGCTTGGTACAAACGACGCAGCATGTTACGGTGCCACTTAGATTTGCAGCAAGGTTCCAGAATATGGCTACGAGTAACCCCGACGGAAAGTATCCGAACGCCCGCGACGAAACGGTTGATGCTTTGATTATTGGTGCCGGTTTTTCAGGCCTGTACCAGCTTTTCTGTCTGCGCAACCGTTTAGGACTGAACGTCAAGCTTCTGGAAATGGGCGACAATCTCGGTGGCACCTGGTACTGGAACCATTATCCCGGCGCGCGCTGCGATTCCGAGAGTCACTCGTACTGTTATTTCTTCTCAAAGGAACTCTACGAAGAGTGGGAGTGGTCAGAACGCTATCCCGGGCCCACTGAGATTCTCCGTTACCTGCACCACGTGGCGAATAAGTTCGGTCTCAGGAGCGACATCCGCTTTGGCAGTCGCGTCACCGCTGCGCACTACCACGAATCCGCGAATGTCTGGCAAGTGGAGACCGCGGCTGGCGAAACCTTCCGCGCTACTTACCTCATCACCGCGGTGGGCTGTCTTTCCGCCGCTAACGTCCCGGACATACCTGGGTTGACCAGCTTTGAAGGCAGGTGGTACCACACCGGCCAGTGGCCGCGCGAAAAAGTCGATTTCACTGGCAAGCGTGTTGGCCAAATTGGTACTGGATCGACAGGGATTCAAGCCGCTCCCGTGATTGCGCAGACTGCTGCGCACCTGACCGTGTTCCAGCGCACTGCGAATTACAGTGTGCCGGCGAGAAACGCACCGCTCAGTGACGAGTTCAAGCAATACTTGCACAGGCATCATGGCGAGATTCAGAAGGTTGTCGAGTCAACGCCAAACGGACATCCATTCAGAATCTCCGAACGCAAGGTGTTCGAACTTAGCCCGGAGGAACGCCAGAAAGTATACGAAGCCGCGTGGGAGAAAGGTGGCCTGCAGTTTCGTGCAGCTTTTCAGGATCTGCTAACCAGCAAGGCAGCAAATGAAACTGCCGCTGAATTTCTCAAGAACAAGATCCGTGAAGTCGTCAGGGATCCAGATACTGCCGAATCGTTGGCCGATATCGACCATCCTTATGCGGCCAAGCGCCCGCCGATCGACACCAACTACTTCGAAACCTTTAACCGTGACAACGTTACATTAGTGAATTTGCGCAACGATCCAATCGAGCGCATTACGCCCAAGGGGATCAAGACACGTGCTCGCGAACACGAACTCGACATTATTGTGTTCGCCACCGGGTTCGATGCCATGACTGGCACCTTGCTCAAGGTCGACATTCGCGGCCGCAACGGCCAAAGTTTGCGCGATGCATGGCACGCCGGGCCCAGGACCTACCTTGGACTACAAGTGCCGGGTTTCCCGAACTTGTTCACCATCACCGGACCGGGTAGTCCATCTGTCCTGTGCAACATGCCGGTTGCGATCGAGCAGCACGTGGAGTGGATCACTGATTGCATCGTCTATATGCGAAATAACGGCATCGAGCAATGTGAGGCAGCACTTCAAGCCACAGAAAGATGGGTTCAACATGTCAACGAAGCTGCTCACGTTACCTTGCTACCTCTCGTCAAGCATTCCTGGTACCTCGGGGCCAATGTTCCCGGCAAGCCACGCGTGTTCATGCCCTACGCCGGCGGCATGACCCGCTACCGCGCCATCTGCAACGATGTCGCTGCAAAAGGATACGAAGGTTTTATATTAACGCGACGCGGCCAGGGCGCCGATGAAAACATGGTACTAAACGATTTCAAAGCTGCCGAAAAAATCTCAACCCCGGGCGTTTGACTGAGCTCGAATCCCTGACTTGCCGCTCGACGCTGTCGCGCCTGCTGCCCCGCAATTAACCCCTTTGTTGGCTACTAATCGTAAACGACCATGCAGCGCACCTCGATGCTCCAGCGGTCAGGGGCGTCGGGCGGTGTCGTCGGGTCCTCGAACGCGCTATGGAAGCTGAAGGTACATGGCATATGCTGCTCTACTGCATCACCTTTGGCGCCTTTGGAACGGGCTAACACCCCGTCCGAGTCCCACTGTTTAATCAACAGCGCCTCGTCGCCAGTAATGTACGGATAGTAGTACCACTGGTGTAGTGGTGAATGCTTGGCGAAGTAATTTTCACCAATACGATCTTGATAGTGGATCTCGAACACGACTAGATCTTCCGGCTGCACGGTGTGCGCATCACATAGCGCCAGTGGATGCGTCGCGACCGGCTCCCTAGCAATATTGCGCCAAACGTTAATAATAGCGAAACGCCCATCATCGCCAAGCGCCCGTCGCGCCATATTCGGATCGATTAACGATTGCCCTTCGCCGAGCACCGCGCGCAAAGTGTCGTTGGTGGTTGGCGGTTTGGTCAAATCACGCAGACGCTGGGGCGCACTCGTGAGCGTGTAATCGCCGTGCACGACGTGTGCTGGCCCCTGCACCTCTTGCCCTCCAACGATGCGCTTCTGACTCTTCTTGCCTGANNCTGACGCCGAGCGAACGTTATGGTCGAAAGCAAAAGCTTGCGCACCGGTCACCTCCTGAACGATGGCGGCACATTGCCAATAGTAATCGCTGACAACTTGTTGATGATTGAAAAAGTCGATATTCGCTTGCTCCACTGGGCGAGACAATAGTTCAAAGCCGTTCGCCACAACCGTACACCGCTCGTCGTCCTGTCGAGCGCGCGCATCCTTGACCTGCATTTGACGATCTTCGAGGTCTACGCCTTCCCAATTGGCATCACTGCCACCAGCATCGCGCCGAGTAAAAACCTTGCCATTGCGATAGAGAGAGGAAACGACCGATGGCTTTAGGTACCTGAAAACTCCCGTTGTGTCTTGTTGCGCTTTCAAAATCGCAGTTTCGTCCTTCATGTCAATAGCCTATTTGTGTTTCATTTGATATATGGATGTAAGCCGCGTAGCGCATTGGTTCTAAATTAACTTGCCCAATTATATTCTAGCATTCACGCCATTTTCTTTAGTTTCGCGATTGCCATTTCGCGCATCCGGGATTTTCTGTAGCTTGCCGCCGCCGTGTGGCGGCTCAGCTGCGCAATTCTTGAACGTCATCGCCCGTGCCAGCCGAAAGCACTCCTCCGTAGTGACATCCGGCGCCATCCGTACACCCCCAATCGATGGCCCGCGCGATGTTATCCGATACCAGAACAGCCTTGAGATTCGCTGAGGACTCGTAGATATGTATGACCTTAAGCGGCCCGAAATCGTCGGCACACTTGAACGCATCCACCATTGGCCTTTTTATTGCACTAATGTCTCCCGGTGAAGATGACCAGGATCGTTTACGTGTGCCTGAACGAGCAGTCTAGGGATATTGCCCCACCGCGAGTTTGATGCACGTCAGGAACCTATCAATGAAGCGTGTGCCTATTCACACCGGTTGGCGGCTGGCCCGAAATCAGCCCTTTTGCTGAGAAGTATTTCGGCTCTGTTCCGGGCATTGCGCCTGCCCAATCAATGAAAACTGTACTGGGCGGCCATCATCAGCACAGTGAAGACGTTACAAAGCGCGATACGTAAGAATGCCCAGTAGCGTCAACGAAATCGAACCAATGACATGGGCTGATATCAACAAAGCCATCCACCCGAAGCGGGCAGAATTGACGAGGTCAACCGCTTCGGCAGAGAAGCTAGAGAACGTGGTCATACCACCAAGAACGCCGGTCATGATCAGCAAGCGCAACTCCACCGGAAGTTGTGCATGCTGGGAAAAGAACTCGACCGCAATCCCGATCAGGTACCCGCCGAGCAGATTTGCGGCCAGTGTGCCCAATGGCAAGTTGGGTAGGACAGTATTAAACGCAGCGCCGAGGCCCCAACGTAACCATGCGCCGAACGCAGCACCGATTCCAACAGCGAGAAACCCCGAATACGGCATAGCACCCCCCCAAGTATGCGTCAGGCCAGATTATAGGTGCCCGCCCTAGGGTTAGGGCTGGCTGAACCCGTATCGTTTAAGAATTGCCTGTGCTTGTGGCGACTGCACGAAAGCAATGAACCGTCGCGCTGCATCCCCGTTTCGCGTGTCGCTGACGACAGCGATGGGATACGTGATCGGCACCTCCGTCGGCACTTCCATCAGCACCTTTACTCTATTGGTCATCACGCGAGCGTCTGTGGCATAAACGAAACCGACATCCACTTCCCCGCGTGCAACATAATCGAGACTTTGCCGCACGTGCTGGGTATTAATTATCTTTCGCTCCAGAGATGCCCACAGCCCGTCAACCTGCAGCGCACGCTTGGAATATGCTCCGACCGGAACGCTGGCCGGATTACTAACCGCAATTCGCCTGACTTGAGCAGTGCACAGGGCGCTCAGGCTGGTAATGTTCAGTGTCGAATCCGCACTCGTGATCAACACAAGGTTATTGCGTGCAAACTCCACACGAGAATCATCTATCAGCAGTCCATCCACCGAGGCGCGATCCATGGTCTCAACGTCAGCACTGGCAAAAACGTCCACCGGCGCTCCCCTTGCAATCTGTTGTAGCAGCGTGCCGGAACCACCAAAATTTATGACCACCGAATCGCCGGAGCCGGTCTTCTCGTAGGCTTTCCCGAGTTCGGTGAAAACATTGGTAAGGCTAGCGGCTGCAGAAACAATTAATTCCGCCGAATTCGCGACATTCACTCCTGTCGCAAGTGCCATCGCAACGAATATTTGTTTATTTGCGAATTTCAGGCTCACCCTTTCAAATTTTGTAAGTCGACTGATGTTTGACTACCCTTTTCACGCTAGTTCGGGTCTAGCGCGTCGGCTTCGCTGCTCGATAGCGAAATACCAGAAGCCTTCATCAGCATCTTGCGAATTTCTCCACGCACCGGGTTGCCGAGCGCATCACGATAAGGCGCGCCCGTGAGATCGATCGTGCGCTGTACTTTTCCATCTCGAAGCAAAATCAGGTGCTCAGCCAGAGCGGCAACATCCTGCGGGTCATGCGTTATTACCAGCAAGGGGACCTGGAACAACCACTGGGTGTTTAACAGCTCCTGCCGCATGCGAATACGTAGCAGCGGGTCAAGTGCCGCGAATGGCTCGTCCAGCAGCAATATGGCTGGCTCGCGGAGCAACGCGCGAGCCAATCCGACACGTTGACGCTGCCCACCCGAAAGCTGCCACGGATGGCTGGTTGCCAACTCGGATATCTCGAACAATTCGAGCAGGTCGTGTACACGACGCATTACCTCGCCACGTGGTTTCCTCTTAAGCCAGGTTGTTTCGGAGAAAGCTACATTCTCCTCGACTGTTAGATGTGGAAACAGTGCGTAGTCCTGAAATAGGTAGCCCACATTGCGATGGTGCGCCGGAACATTGATACCAGCTGACGAATCAAACAACACTCGACCATCGACCGCGATACGGCCTTCGTCGGGACACTCGAGACCAGCAATCGCTTTGAGCGTGACACTCTTGCCTGCACCGGACGCCCCAAAAACGACATTCAAATCATCCTCGCAGATAAAAGCAATATCCAGGTGGAATGCTTGCGAGCTCGAGTACAACGTTTTACGAATATCGACTTCGATACGCACGTTCTAATCAGTTAGCTGCGTGCCGGGGCTTCAGAAAATGGCCTGAGCCGACAAGAATCAGAACGCACACCAGTGAAGTGACGATGACAAGGAAATTAGCAACTTCATCGTTGCCTGCCTGGACTGCTTCATATACTGCAATTGACAAGGTCTGGGTACGTCCAGGCAAGCTGCCGGCGACCATCAGAGTGGCACCAAACTCGCCTAACGCCCGCGCGAAGGCAAGCATGGCACCCGCGAGGATGCCCCGCCAAGCCAACGGCAACGTCACGCGCATGAACACATGCCACTCGGACTTGCCAAGCACACGCGCAGCCTGCTCAAACTGCGATTCAACGCCTTCGAATGCCGCCCTGCTCGCTTTGTAAACCAGCGGAAACGCCACCACTGCGGCGGCAATGACCGCGCCCTGCCAAGTAAATACCAACGTGATGCCCAGCTCGCGATCAAGCCACTCACCGAGTATTCCTCGACGACCAATCAACACCAACAAGTAGTAACCGAGCACGGTGGGCGGTAACACCATCGGCAATGTCATAACGGCGTCGAAAAACTCCTTACCCGGGAAACGCAATTTGGCAACCGTCCAGGCAACTGCAATTCCGGTACTACCGGACAGGACGGTCGCCCAGCCCGCTACCTTCAGGCTCAAAAAAAGGGGGACGAGGACCGCTTCGGAGGTGAGGTTCACAGGCTAGACGCGTTGACGTGGCATGGTGTTCCGCGAGTGGCCAATTCCGGCTCACCGCTATATTTGGCGGAATATAACACCGTTTCAGACGCAAGAATATTGCGCCTTGTTTTGTTGGCGCCTCAAAAAAAAGGCGCTCCCGATGGAAGCGCCGCACCAATTCTCGAAAGGAGGCGGCAGACCGCGCAGACCTGCCTTTTTTTTCGCGTACCTACGCTGTATTTAAACGGATATAGCGTGAGGAGTCAACAGATACCGCCTACCAATGACTAGATAATTCTAACATACTGTTTTATATACCTTCTTGTGCGCTGCTGATCGAGGTTCTCGAAGCCCTCTGATTGGCAAAGCGCCGTGATGCCACCAACAGCGCCGTTAATCCCCGGTTGCCGGATTGCCGCACAGCCGCCACGAGAATGGGTGCCACCTTCAACCTAGTGGGGAAAACGTGACTGGCAGCCGCTCCAACCAGCGATGTCCCCATCGGGGTTTCCACACAAGTGCCTCTTCCTTGAAAGCCAAATTGTCGAGCATCTCCAGAATTGTTCGTAACGATGCCTCCATTTCCATCCTGACTAAGGGCGCACCGATACACGAGTGCCGGCCTTGCCCCAAACTCAAATGCCGAATTGGTCCACGATCGAGTCGGAAATCATCCGGCGCCCCGAACACCGCGTCATCACGGTTCGCCGATGCAAGCACCAACAACACTGCATCATGTTTGCAACTTGAGTTGTGCCCTGGCCAATACCGAGTTCATTCAATTGCCCACGGATGGTTTTGGCATGCGCGACCAAACTGGCAAACGAAAGCGGCTGCCGGCCCAAAGCGAACATCGCCGGGTGATCTGGCCAACGTTCAGCTTGTGTTTCGATGACGTCGGCAATCGCTAGCGTGCGCGAATTGCACTCTCCCAAAGGTGCACGCTTTTCGCATAGACTCTTGGCCACGATCATAATGAATGAACTGTCCCTGTGCGAGCTTTATGGCGCTTAATTTTACCCTCTCACCGGCACTAATGCCGGAGGATATCGTCGTCGTACAGGCAACGGACTCGATGTGGCTCGCGCCCGCGCAACCCGAAGAGGAGCGCTACATCAGGGGTGCTGTCGAGAAACGCAAACGCGAATTTCGCGCCGGTCGAAATGCGGCGCGTGAAGCATTGGCAAAACTCGGTTTCAAAGGCAATCCTGTAATTCGCAAAGACCAGCGGCGGCGTCCGCTCTGGCCAGCTGGCACCGTTGGCAGCATTACCCACACTGACGGCTTGTGCATAGCAGTCGCCGCGCTTGGTGAGCGGTATCAAGGAGTCGGCATCGACGCGGAGAGGTCTACAGCCCTATCCGAGGGGCTCCGCGCAAAAATATGTACTGTCGACGAACTCGCCTGGGCCGGCGCGCAGTCGCGTCAGACTCACATCGATTGGCACAAGGTGTTGTTCTGTACCAAGGAAGCCGTATTCAAACTGCTGAATCCGGTCTACTGCCAGGAAATGGCTTTCCGAGATATCAACGTGTCCCCGGTCGGCCCCGGCTCGTGCTCGTTTTCCGCACGCGTTTCCGCCAGTCGCTTTCCGAAAAGTATCGACATAATCGGCCGATATCACATTACCAACGAGTATATCGTCTGCGCCACCTGGCTCATCCGCCAGCACACCGGCGCGCAAGCGCAATCAGCGCATGAGGTTTGAGAACTCCCCCATCTCCCGCGCCACGCTGGCACGAGCTTTTTTCTCCATCTGACGGTACCGCCTGACGACATCGTGACCGAGTTCGGTCACTTGGGCCCCCCCGCCTTGCGCACCCCCAGTCAGCGTCTCGACCAGCGGCGACTTGAAACTGGCGTTCATGGTATCCACCAACAGCCAGGCGCGCCGGTAGGACATCCCGAGTTTGCGCGCAGCGGCCGAGATCGAGCCGCTTTGCGCAATGGCATCAAGAAGATCCGCCTTACCTGGGCCCATGGCAATAGATTTGCGAAAGCTGATTCGCAGCTGCGGTTTGAGCGCCGTTTCTGGAGCTGACGCTGCAGTCTTGTAATGGCCCACGATCCACTCCTTGTTTCAGGACCAACGGTCTGCCGCTGCATCGTCACTGGCGCGCGCCTCTACCCAGCGACTGCCTTCCGGCGTGATTTCCTTCTTCCAAAATGGCGCCCGCGTTTTGAGGTAATCCATAAGGAACTCACACGCTTTAAAGGCCTCGCCGCGATGTGCGCTGGTGACCACCACTAGAACGATTTGGTCGAGCGGTTGCAGCCTACCGACACGATGCACGACCAGTACATCGAAAACCTCCCAACGTTGCATGGTCTGGGCGACGATGTCTTCGAGCGATTTCTCGGTCATACCCGGGTAATGCTCGAGGGTAAGCGTAGCGACTTTGGTACCTTCGCTCAGGTCGCGAACGATGCCGACAAAACTCGCCACCGCACCCACTTTAGAATTATTCTTGCGCAGTTCGGCGATTTCAGCGCCGACGTCGAAGTCTTCGGTTTGAACGCGCACTGGCATTTAGTCAGCCTCCAGTCACGGGAGGAAAGAACGCGATCTCTTCTCCTCCCTTGATAACTGTTTCACTGTCGGCCATGTCTTGATTAACGGCCACACGCACCGACTTTTCCTGACCCAATTCAGTCGCCCATAATCCGCCCCGCTGCCTGAGAAACTCGGTAAGTTCCCCGACCGTAGTCACGCCTTCGGGTAAAACGAGTTGTTCCTCGCTTTTTCCCAGCAACTCGCGCAACCGCGCAAAATAGAGGATCTGGACCGTCGTCGTCTGAGCGTCACTTGGTTTCATGGCTTTATTCTACTCCTAGCTGGCAAAATCGATTGGTGCGGCATTTGCCAATACAAACTCGGCAATGGCTTCGTAATCGTCCAGTTTGAACTGAGGCAATTCAGTTTCGATTGGCTCATCCGAAGCAATGCCTATGATATGACTGTCCTCATTAAACAGCAGCGGCGCGCCGTGCGTCTTGCGATGAATTTCCAGTTTCGGCATCGACTGTTTCTTGAAACCTTCTACCAGCACAATGTCACAAGGCGACATGCGTCGCAGTTGCTGCGGCAACTCCGGTTCAGGCTGAATGCCTATCTCGTGCATCAGCACCCAGCGCTTGGCGGATGTAAGCAAGACTTCACTTGCGCCGGCTTTGCGATGACGGTAAGAGTCCTTGCCGGGTTGGTCAACGTCAAACGCATGATGTGCATGCTTGACCAGCGATACACGCAGCCCGCGCTGCACTAACAGCGGAATAACATGCTCAATTAGAGTCGTTTTCCCACTGCCTGAATAACCAGCGAATCCAAACACTTTCATGAGGCGACATCCACCCGTCCGTCTCGCATGAACAAATGAACCACGCCGTCCAGACCGAGTAGCTCGCGGTCGTGACACGCGATCAATAGCGTCCGTTCTTCTTGAGCAATAGCATCAATCAAGTTTGTAACCAGAATTCTGCCTTCCTCGTCGAGGTTGGCAGTCGGTTCATCCAACAAATACAGGGCCGGATCCAATGCATGTGCGCGAGCCAGCGCCACGCGCTGTTTCTCGCCTGCAGACAGCGCCTGAGGTGGTCGATTAACCAGCGAACTAATGCCAGCCCACTCAATCGCCGCCTGCGTGCGTCGCTGCATTTCTGGCTTGGGCATTCCGATTGCCCTCAAACCAAAGCCGATGTTGCGCGCCAATGAACTGGAAAACATTACCGGTTGGTGATGCACAAAACCAAGCTGACGCCGCACGTGCCGCGGATAGTGGCCAGAACTGATATCGGTGCCATCAAACTCCAGATGCTGGCATTGTGCCCGGTCGAGTCCGGCCAGGACCCGAAGCAACGAAGTCTTACCGGCGCCGTTTGCTCCTGTCAGCAAATAGGTCCTGCCACGTTCCAGCACCAACTGATCTGCCGTGAGGATGGTTCGTCCTGCGATGTTACGCCTCAGCCTGCGACAAGACAGCAAAGCGCGCCCAGAACCGCGATTGCTTCGCGCGTGACGAGAGCCGACTTCGCACTCGGTGTTTTTCATCGGTGCTGTTCCCCCACCCCTTGTGCCCAAGACATTGCGAAGTTCACTCCCAGCGCGAATACCATCAGAACTATGCCGAGCGCCACCCCTTGGGCAAACTCACCCTTGGTCGTTTCGAGGGCGATGGCGGTCGGCATGTTGCGCGTCATGCCGGCGATATTGCCACCAACCATTAGCGCACAGCCCACCTCGGAAATCACCCGGCCAAATCCGTTAAAAAGGGCTGCCATGACACCAAAACGTACTTCGCGCAAAACAGTCAACGCGGTTCGTATGCGGCCAGCCCCCAGCACGATGGCAGTTTCGCGGATTCGGACATCAGCTCCCTGTACCGCAGACAGAGTAAAAGCGATAAGAATCGGGGTCGCAATGATCATTTGCCCGATCATCATCGCCGTCTGTGTGAACAGCAGTTGAAGTGAGCCAAAGATCCCCTGACGCGATAGCAGCATATAGAGCAGCAACCCAACCACGACTGTTGGAAACGCGAACAATGCCTGGACACCGACGATAATGAGGCGCCGCCCGGTAAATATTCTGGTTGCAAGCAGGTAACCAGCAGCAATTGCAAATGGTGATGAGAGTAGCAACGCGCTAGAGGAAACCTTTAACGATACCCACACAATCTGCCATAGCGCCACGTCTCCAGTGACCAGCAATCGTAGTGCTTCTTTGCTTGTCTGAATTAATTCCACGCGTCGCTACTGGTTCGAATCTGGAAAAAACAACTGCTTACCATTGACCTTGAAATCACTGATGGCTTGTCGCCCCTCGCTTGAGGTCAACCAAGCGATAAAACGCATGGCGTCTGCGAAATTGATCCCGTCGTGCCTCTCCGGGTTGACGGCGATCACGCCGTAAGGATTGAACAAGCGCGGATCGCCTTCGACTAGCAGTTGCAGGTCAAGTTTTTCTTTCATTGCATAATAAGTCGCACGGTCGGTGAGCGCGTACGCCTTTAACTCAGAGGCCATCATCAATGCCGCGCTCATTCCCCTGCCCACTGCCCGGTACGCGGGATTTTCAGTCGGTGCTTTAGCGAGTACTTTCCAGTAGCGCATCTCCATGTTGTGCGTTCCAGATTCATCACCGCGAGATACAAACGCTGCGTTGGCAGCATGTATTTTGCCGAAAGCGGCGACGGCATCACGCATTCCTCCGATACGCGCAGGATCATTCTCAGGGCCGACGATGACAAAATCGTTGTGCATGACGTCGCGTCGATTCGCACCAAATCCCTGCGCAACGAATCTAACTTCATCGGGACGGCTGTGCACCAAGATGACATCCACGTCGCCGTTCTGACCGAGCTTGATTGCTTTGCCAGTTCCAACACTGATCACATGCACCTTGACTCCCGTTTTCGACTCGAACTTTGGCAGCAAAAAACCAAGCAATCCCGAATTGTCAGTACTGGTAGTGGTCGCCAGACGCAGGTCTCTGGCGCACGCGCGGCCTGAAGGCG
>JABAOE010000730.1_pt2 | contig 20512 bp, 18 predicted proteins | sample 7062141 | NCBI WGS metagenome assembly JABAOE01 (sample SAMN14538627, study PRJNA623070) | marine sediment metagenome | biome: marine biome [ENVO:00000428]; feature: marine pelagic biome [ENVO:01000023]; material: deep marine sediment [ENVO:00002113] | place: India: Gulf of Khambhat ... | reverse complement strand
TACCCGTTGCCGCGCTACGCGCACCTGCCCTTCGTGGCGGAGCCCGGGAGCAAGAACAAGCTCTCCAAACGCAAGCTCGACAAGTACATGAAGAACGCCGACTTCGCTCAGCTCAACGAGCACGGCGCACGGATCGCGGCGCGCATCGGCCTCGACGTCACACCCGAGACCTTCAACCCGGTGATCGTCGATTTCTACGAACGGGTCGGCTACCTGCCGGATGCGGTCGTCAACTACCTGCTGCTGCTGGGCTGGGCGCTCGACGACAAGACGGAGTTCTTCTCCCGCGACGAGATGATCGAGTCGTTCTCGCTCGAGCGCGTCAACAAGGCCCCCGCCGCATTCGACGCGAAGAAGCTGCGCGCGTTCCAGGAGCACTACATGAACGCGTTGCCGATCGAGGAAAAGGCGGCGGCCTGTCTGCCCTACTTGAAGAAGGCGGGATACGACGCCAACCCGGAGACCGTGAAGGCGATCGCCGCCGCCGCGGGCGACCGCATCAAGGTCGCCGGCGACATCCTCGAGTTCGACGATTTCTTCATTGCGGACGACGAGCTGAGCTACGACGAAAAGACGTTCGAGAAACGTTTGCGCAAGCCGGAAGACGCTCCCGAGCTGCTGCGGGGCCTCCGCGAGCGGCTCGCCGCGGCGGAGGTCTTCGAGGCGGACGCGCTCGAGGTGCTGCTGAAGACCTACGTCGAGGAATGCGGGATCAAGATCGGGCAGATCATCCACGCGTTGCGCGTCGCCGTCACGGGGAAAGGCGTCGGCTTCGGGATGTTCGAGACGCTGGCGCTGCTCGGTCGCGAACGCTGCCTGGCGCGGATCGATCGGGCGCTGTCGCTCGTCTGACGGAGTAGTCGTCGGGCGCTTCACGCCTCGCTTGCTTTCGAGCATACCGCGCGCCTCACTGCTATATTCCCCGCCATGTCCGACGAAACCGGCATCGTTTCCAACTTCATCGAGACGGCGATCGCCGAGCACAACGCCTCGGGTCGCTTCGACGGACGCGTGCACACGCGCTTCCCGCCGGAGCCGAACGGCTACCTGCACATCGGGCACGCCAAGGCGATCTGCATCGACTTCGGGATCGCGGAGCGTCACGGCGGTCTGTGCAACCTGCGCTTCGACGACACCAACCCGGTCAAGGAAGACACGCACTACGTCGAGGCGATCAAGCGCGACATCCACTGGCTCGGGTTCGACTGGGGCGATCGCGAGTACCACGCCTCGGATTATTTCGACCAGCTCTACGCATGGGCCGTCCAGCTGATCGAGGGCGGTCACGCCTTCGTCGACGATCTGAGCGCCGAAGAGATTCGTGATTATCGCGGGACGCTGACCGAGCCGGGACGCAACAGCCCGCACCGCGACCGCTCGATCGAGGAGAACCTCGACCTGTTCGAGCGCATGCGCGCGGGCGAGTTCGCCGACGGCGCCCAGGTGCTGCGCGCCAAGATCGACATGGCCTCGGGCAACATCAACATGCGCGACCCGGTGATGTACCGCATCCTGCGCGCGCACCACCACCGCACCGGCGACGACTGGTGCATCTACCCGACGTACGACTTCGCCCACGGCCAGTCGGACTCGATCGAGGGCATCACGCACTCGCTCTGCACGCTGGAGTTCGAGGATCACCGCCCGCTGTACGACTGGTACCTGGACAAGCTCGGCGTGCACCACCCGCAGCAGATCGAGTTCGCGCGGCTCAACGTCACACACACGATCGTCAGCAAGCGCAAGCTGAAGCGGCTCGTCGACGAGGGCGTCGTCTCGGGCTGGGACGACCCGCGCATGCCGACGCTTGCGGGATTACGACGCCGCGGCTTCACACCCGGCGCGATCCGCGCCTTCTGCGACATGATCGGCGTCGCCAAGCAGGCCAGCCTCGTCCCCTTCGAGATGCTCGAGTATTGCGTCCGGCAGGAGCTCAACAAGACGGCGCCCCGGGTGATGGGCGTGCTGCGCCCGCTCAAGGTGGTGATCGAGAACTACCCCGAGGACCAGGTCGAGGAGCTGGAGGCGATCAACAACCCCGAGGACGCCTCCGCGGGGACGCGCAAGGTGCCCTTCTCGCGCGAGCTCTACATCGAGCGGACCGACTTCCTCGAGGACCCGCCGCGCAAGTACTTCCGGCTCGGGCCCGACCGCGAGGTGCGGCTGCGCTACGGCTACTTCATCAAGTGTGTCGGGTTCACCAAAAACGACGCCGGCGAGGTCACCGAGCTGCGCTGCACCTACGATCCGGAGACCCGCGGCGGCAACGCGCCCGACGGGCGCAAGGTCAAGGGCACGATCCACTGGGTCTCGGCGGCCCACGCGCTGCCCGCCGCGGTGCGCCTCTACGATCACCTGTTCACGCCGGAGAATCCGGCCGACATCGACGCGGCCGAGAGCATGCATGACGTGCTGAACCCGACGTCGCTCGAGGAGCTAACGCGCGCGCGCGTCGAGCCGTCACTGGCGGAAGCTTCTCCGGGTGACCGGGTGCAGTTCGAACGCAACGGCTACTTCGTGCTCGACCCGGATTCGAGTGCGGAAAACCTGGTGTTCGACCGGATCGTGACGCTGAAGGACACCTGGGCCAAGATCCAGAAGAAGATGAACGCCTAGCGTTTCTTTCCGGAACACCGTACTTCGGACTTTCGGAAAAGCGTCGCTTGTCTTTCCTATCCGCAAGTACGGGTGTCTCGCTTTAGGGTCCGGCAAATTTACAATATGTGAACCGCGAAGGGCCCCGGAGCCGGAGCAGACAAGGCGGCACCGGGAGGCCGGGCGATGGACCGAAACGGTCGGCTATTCAACTGAATCGAACAAAGCGGGGATAAGTACGCTGTCCCCAAAAACAATTAAGCCGAACTCCTCGTCAGCCGGTCCGTCACAATCCCGGGACATTGCCGTCGTGCGAGTAGCACAGAACCGTCGTGTCGTTGCAAGCAACAGCATCCGACAGCGGTGGTGCGACACCGCCAGCCGGATCGGAAAGCAAATCTCCCCAGGCTATCTTGAGGCCCTCGGCGTTGAGCAAGTAGGACGCCCATTGGTAGATCGGCGGTGCACCGAAGCCCGGGATGTCTCGCCACTTGACGAGAAACACGCTGTCGTCCAAGGAGAGGATTTCGCCGGTGGGCCCAAAGACACTCCGGATGCTTCCGTCCGGCAGCGTCCATGAGTAGGGGATCTGGTTCGCGCGCAGCCGCGTGATGAGATAGTCGACGTCGGTGGAGTCGTAGAGCAGCGGATCATACGATGCCGCATCTTTGGCAATATGCACGAACGCGACGAGCTCGTCGCGCACCGTTCCGGGCGCGGCACGCTCATACCAGCCGCCGAAGCGCGTGCCCAGTTCCTCGAAGTCCTCCGGTAATGACGAGAAGGCGCTGCATAGACGTCCTTCGGCCGCCCAGCGCCAGCGCTCGTTCGCGAACGGACCAAACCGCTGCGAAGTCGCGTCCGCCATTTGGTTGTCGAGCGCTGTCTGCAGAACTGCCGCCACGGACGGCAATAGCATCTCGTAAACGCAGACCTGTGCGCCCACACGGTCGGCGCCGACGGGGCCGATCACGGGAAACTCCATCTGTGCCCACGGGCCGCTCAGGAAGCTTCCTCCGCCGACGTAATAAAGTCCGAATGGCGGCGGCAGTGGCTCGGCCAATACCTGTGGAAACGCCACCGGCTCACCGGCGGAGAGTGCAAGATTGCCGTTCGCTAGGATCTCGCCTACGGGTCCGGCATAGGTGTCGGTGTTGATGCCCGTCTCTAGAAGAATGCGGTCTCGCAGAGCGGGCGTGAATCGTCCGACGTGACCGAAGCTCATGCGCACGTCGTTGCCGAAATCCAGCTCAAACTCCCAGTGCGGCTCGTTGTCGAAGTAGACCGTCGGGCCTTCGTTGAATCGGACCCGAGTCAATGTGGCCGGCAGCGGTGAAGTGTAAACGGGCCGCCGGTCGCGAATGCGCTCCCCTGCGGTGCCACCGTCATAACCCCAGAGCTCGCCGGGATCCCGCACGCCGTCCATATCTCCGACCAGCTCCACCATGTCGGTGTCGTTTTCCGTGAAGAAGCCGACAAAATTGGCTTTGGCTTCACCGGCCGGATCGCCCGTGTGCGGGCCGAAGTGAGCGCCGAACGCGCCATGGCTTGCGAAGATTGTACCGCCGGGCGTGGGAATTCGGATCGTATCCGCACCGAGCGTGTAGTCGAACGGCAAATCAAGCGCCGGCGATTGATCCCCGCGGATCACCCAAAGGCCCGATTCGACGGTCCAGCCGTCCAGGAGAAACAGGCCCGGCCGGCGCACACCGTCGACAATCAAGACTCGTTCCGTGTCGCCAACCGGCACGCCCGTTCGGCGCTCGTCGAAGAGGATGCCCAGACTGTGTTCCGCGAGGATATCCGGAAACGCAGTCGGGTCGACAATCGTGTACAGTCCGCGGAGCCGTGTGAAGTCTGCATGAATACCTGTGTAGCGCGTCTTCTCCAGGTTATAGCCGTCCAACAGGGCCGCCTGATCGCGCCCGGTATCGAGATAATCCGAAGCGAGACTTGTATGTGTTGCACCGAACGGCACGCTGCTCTCGAGCCCGTCGGCCAGCGATGCCAGTGCCTCCAGAATGGACTGCGCGTCGTCACTGTTGCTTCGCTGTGCACGGACGCCCAGCACCTGAACGGTGCGGCGGCCGGTGCAATCATTCACGCTGGCCGTACCCGCATAAAACAGGGTCGCGCTGTCGAACGTGGCCTGTAGGCGGCCCCGGCCCGAACACGCACCGCCGATTCTGACCATCACGTCTACGGAGTCGTCGACTTCCGAAAAACGGGTAATCGCGCCCTGGCAGCCAAACAGCCCGCAGGTTTCATCAGCTAGGAACGTGCCGCCGACCAAGCGTCCCGCGGAATCAGTCGCGACGGCAAAGGACGTGGGATCCGTCGGATCTCCGACGGCCGGCTGCACTGCGAAGAAGAGCTGTCGATCATCGATACGGCCGGCGAGTGGGCGGAACTCCGAGCGCGTGCCGTCCGTGGTCGTGCCGACGAGTCTGCCCATGGTCGCGACTGCGCCGGACCAGCCGATCCGCTTATCGGCCACAATGACGTCGAATGTGACTTGGTCGGCTGCGTCGATTCGCGCGTTGTCGATTGACAGACCTTCTCCTCCGCCGAGCGCGGCGGCGAGGATACTTCCCCGCGGATTGCGTTGGAGCAGAACCAACGCGAGGTCGGTGCGCACGCCGGCGATCTCGATCGAGCCGGCATACACGCCTGAGATGTCGACTGTAGCGGTGAAAGCTTGTGGGAAAGAGAAGACCAAGACGGTAATGAGGCAAGCGACGGATCTAATGTTCGTTTTCACCATTGACCTCTTGACGTTCCTTGTACCGACCTATACACGATCGCGCAAGCCTTCGCGGTCGACTTTGTGGTCGCGCAGGTACACGCTGAACGCACGGCCCATGGGCCTCTCCTGGCGACGAATCTACGGGATCGCGGGGTTCCCGTGGCTCCCCCGATCGGGGGGACGGGCTGCATCTGGCGTTGCAGGCCGGTCGTAGTACGCTCACCGCTTACGACGATGGAGAAGATCCTGCGGCAATAGTCGCAAAGGTGAACGCCCGCGACCGTGGCGAAACCCTCGGATCGAGGCGTCTTGCTCCGGCGACGGAGGCGGTGGTACGCGAAACGTGGCTGTATTACTCCTCACGCTGTTCGGTGCGCTGCCTCGGGCGGTCTACCGACCCTTTGCAGTTCACATATTGGAGAGCTACCGGACGCTGAACCGGAACACCGTACTTCGGACTTTCGGAAAATCGTCGCTTGTCTTTCCTATCCGCACTCTCGAGGCCTATCTACGCTTACTCGAGCAGTTCCCGCCTCCGGCGGCTTCCGGGCCGCCGAGCGTTATGAGGGAATCTGTACAGTCACGAAAGGGCTAGTGAAGGGGGTCAGCTCATACCGCGGACAACTTGGTGTTCGATCGGATCGTGACGCTGAAGGACACCTGGGCCAAGATCCAGAAGAAGATGAACGCCTAGCGGCGTTTCTTTCTTCTCGCTTCGGGCTTGATCCTGAACTTACCCTTCCCACGAACGCGGTAGATACCGAAGTCGCGACGTTCGGTCGTGAAGACCAACGTCGTACTCAACTCCTCGGCCAGCACGACCAGGGTGGCATCCGCGTAGTCCATCGGCAGGTCTCGGTACTTATGGATCAAGTCGCGGCATCGGCGCAGCGATACCGGACTCGACGGTACGAGCACCGCGCCGCCATCCAGGAAGAAATCGCAGCAGGCCTGCGCGCCGCCGGGGACTCGCCCCAGCAGATGCGTCGCTTCCGTGAGCACCGCCTCGGTACTGACGACCGGTCCACGCCAGCGCTCGAAGAACTTCGCGAACTCGGCATGGTGGGTCTGGCTGCGATCCAGCAGGCTGACCAGCGCACCGGTATCGAGCAGCAACTCACCGGCCATGCTTGATCGAATCCACATTGTAGTGCAATGCACTGCAACGAGCAAACGGCCGAGGCGCTTCAACGGCGCCGCGTCACGCCCTTCTTGGGACAGTCCCGATCGACCGGGCAGACCGAGCAGATCGGCGAGGTCGGCTTGCAGACCTGCTGGCCGTGGCGCACGAGCGTCTCGTTGATCGGGATCCACCAGGCGGATGGCAGCTTGTCGCGCAGGACCCTCTCGGTCTGGTCGGGCGTCTTGGTCCGGACCCAGCCGAAGCGGTGGCAGATGCGATGCACGTGGATGTCGACGCAGATCCCCGGCAAGCCGTAGCCGAGCGTGACGATGAGGTTGGCCGTCTTGCGGCCGACCCCGGGCAGCTCGACCAGCTCGTCGATCGTTTTCGGTACCCTCCCGGCCCAGCGGTCGATCAACATCCGGCTGATCTCGCGGATCTGCTTCGCCTTGACGCGGTAGAAACCGGCCGGATAGATCAGCTTCGCGATCGTCGTCTCGCGCAGCCGCAGCATCTCGCGCGGGGTCTTGGCGCGCTTGAACAAGCGGTCGGTCGAGGCGTACGACACCTCGTCCTTCGTACGCAGCGAGATCAGACAACCGATCAGGATACGAAAAGCACTGTTGCCATGGACCCGTCTGAAGCGGTCGATGTCGTACCCGGAGGCGAGCTTCGCCAGCATCCGGTCCATCTTCTTCGGATCGGTGCGCGGCTGGCGCGGGAGTTTGGCCATTCAGAACCGGCGCCCGCGATCGAAGTTGAGGATCTCGTCGACCCCGAGCCGGGGTTGCTGCTTCCGCTCGACATCGGCCGGATAACCGACGGCGATCAGCATCACGGGGAGGTAGCGTTCCTCGATGTCGAAGTCGGCGCAGACGCGCCCGGCGTCGAACCCGCTCAGCGCACCCGACGCCAGCCCGCGCGCCTCGGCGGCGAGCATCAGGGTCATGGAGGCCAGCGATGCGGAACGCAGCACCTCGTCGCGCGCGAGCTGCGGATCGGCGTAGATCTCCGCGGCCATCCGCTCCCAGGCACTGGCCTTCCCCTGCGGCAGCGCCCCGATCTCGACCGCCTCGCGGTTGATCCGCGGCAACTTGTCGAGACCCTGGAGGTCGCCGAGCACGATGAAGGTCACCGGCGCGATGCGGACCTGTTCCTGCCCGAAGGCGGCCCGGCACAAGCGGTTACGATCCGCTTCTTCCCGTACGGCGACAAAACGCCAGTGCTGGATGTTGAATGACGACGGCGCGCACGCCGCATCCTCGACGAGGGCCCGGATCGTCTCCTCGTCGACGGGACGGGTGTCGAACGATTCGACCGACGTTCGTTGCCGGATCAGCTCGAGGAACGGATGCATCGCCGCCATCTTAGATGATGGCGTCGGTTTCGGGGGCGTGTCGTGGACGCAGGATCCAGTCGGAGGCCTCGACGCCGAGGGCGACGCCGGTCCCGAGGATCAGACCCAGCCGCCCGTAGGCGATCATCGCGTCGAGGGCGCCCAGTGGCATCAGGTTGCGAAACTCCATCATCGGCGTGGCGGCGAACAGCAGCACGCCGACCAGGGGCCCGATCACGACGAACTTGCCCAGCGGGACCCTGTCGGCCAGCCGGTCGAAGATCAGCATCACGGCGACGAGCCCGGCGGCGACAACCGTTCCCGACAACGCCGCCATCCAGCCCTGGGCGCTGACGAAGCCGAGGCAGAAAAGTGCGTACCCCGCCGCTAGCGCCATCGCGTGACCGTGTGCCGCGGAGCGCCACAGCGCGAGCAGGCCGGCGAAGGTCGACCCGAGGGTCAACGTCTTGAAAGCGGGTGACAGCGGATCGATGATCTCGACGCGGTAGACCATCAGGCCGCCGGCCGCGGCACCGATCAGCCCCATCCAGAAGCGGAGCAGGATCGCTGCGAGCGAGGTGTTCAAATCACGCTAGCCGAACGTCTCGATGGGTGACTTGAGCGCGTCCAGGACGATTGCATCGTCGATGACCAAACGGAAGCCGTCCCCGTGGGGCTTGACCTCGGGCCGGTTCTCGGGGTCGAACTCGTACTGTTTGATGATGCGGCCCCAGACCTCTTTGAGCGCACGGGCACCGATGCGGCGCGCCTCCGCCGCGGCCTCGGCCACGCGACGGGTCGCGGCTTCGTCGATCTCCAGCTCGATCCCCGTCTTCTTGAAGAACGCCTTGGACATCCGGAATACCGAGTCCTCGGGCTCGACGAAGATCTGCGACAGCATCTCGGCGTCGAGGTCCTCGAGGATGATCGAGTTGTCGAAGCGCGACAGGAACTGCGGCTGCATGCCGTAGTCGAACAGGTCCTCCTGCTTGAAGTGGTGGCGCAGCGTGAAGTACTCGCGGATCTCGACCTCGCCGTCGCGGATCACGGTCTCGGTGGGCAGCTTGACGCGGCTGGTCGGCGACGTGACGCGCTTGAACACCTGGTCGTACAGCGTCTCGAACGCGCCGGCGCAGAGGAACAGCATCTTGCCGGTGTCGATGTCGGCGCGGTGCATCGACCCGTCCGCCTTCTTGATCGGCCAGACGACGCGCTCGCCCTCGATCAGCGTCAGCAGCGCCTGCTGGATGTTGATCCCGGTCACGTAGGGCTTGCCGCCGACCATCCCGGAGACCTTGTCGATCTCGTCGAGACAGACCGTGGCGTGCTCCATGTGCAGCGCGATCTCTTCGGGTGTCGCGTCCTTGCCGAGGATCCGGCGGGCACGCTCCTCGAGATTCTCGAACAACGCCCGGGTGTCGATGATGCCCTCGTCGGTGGCGAACGTGTTCGCGTTCATGATGATCACGACCCGGTACTTCTGGAACTCGGGATGCTCGGAGTAGAGCCGCTCCATCGCCCGCATGATCGTCGTCTTGCCGGTGCCGGAGTTGCCGATCAGCATCAGGTTGCCGAAGCGCTCGCCCTGCAGGTGCTTGAAGATCGCCACGGAGACGAAGCGCAGGGCTTCCTCCTGGCCGATCACGTCGGTCTTCAGGAATTCGTCGATTTCGCGCGGTCGCATGCCCACTCCTACAGCAGACCCGGAATGTTCGGGGACGACTAAGGTACGCACGACCGCGGGCTCTTGTCTAGGACGGCCCTCCGGGCCCGTTTTCAGCTTTTTTGAAGGACTACCAGCGGAAGCTGCGCCGCGCGGCCTCGAGGGCCAATCTCTCGTGGAGCTCGACGGCGACCGCGTGGGGTAGGAACGGGACGTGGATCTTGTGGCCCGCCTTGCCCGCGCCGGCGGTATCGATCGACACCCGGGCCATCTCGTGCCGCCGGTCGAAAGGTGTCTGCGCCAGCGAGACCGTCTGGATCTTGGCGAACCGGACGATGCTGGTCCGTCGTGTCCACCAGCCGCTGCGGAACGCGATCGCCGTGGCAACCACCGTCCACGCGGCATGCTTCCACCACATCGCGGCGTGGAGGGCCGACCAGCCGAACGTCACGACGAGGACCGCAAGCGACCACCAACCGAGGAACGCGACGGTCGCGATCGAGATCACGGCCGAAAGAAAGAAGCCGCGATTGCGGATACGGCTGCGGGCACGCACCGGGAGCCGGTTCCACGTCGCATCGGAGAGATCGACGTCGGGGAGGATCGCGTGGTTGAACGCGTCGGCCCTGCCGGAAGAGAGGATCGGCGCGAGCCACAGGCGGTGCGTCTCGCTTTGCCCCTCACCCTCGTTGCCCGTTCCCCCGCCCGCGGTCTCGGCCAGCACGCCGACACGGTTCCACAATCGATACAGCGGGGTCGTGCGTGAGGACAGCAGTTGGATCCGGTGACTCGGGATCGCCGCGGTGTAGCGCGTGAGCAACCCGTAGCGTGCGCGCAGGTTGCGTACACCGCGATCGAGGGTGAAGCCGTGGAAACGAAACAGTGCCCAGAGGATCGACAACAGTTTCATGAACAGGACGCCCACGAAGATCAAAAGCGCGCCGAGGAGGATCGAGGCGGCCAGCCCTTGTCGTTCGACGAGACCCAGCCTCTCGGTGACCTCGGGGGCCCTGTCGGCGGCCTGCTTGGCGATCGCCTCCCAGTCGAAGTCCCAGACGTCGAACTGCCAGATCACCCCCATCACGGCCGCAATCACGACCATCCCACGGTTGGAGATCAGGCCGAGCAGGACCAGCTCGCGCGTGGACAGCTCGAGTAATCGCTCGGCGCCTTCTTCCTGACCCTCGGCGGACACGGTCTCGCCCTGCGCGCGATCGCGGAACACGAGCTCGCGGATCGCATCGATCCTGTCGAGGGACAGGACCCGGATGATCGCCTCGGGCTTGGTGCCCGATGCCGTCTCGATGTGCACCTCTGCGACTCCGAGGGCGCGGTGGAACGGGTTCTGGACGAGGTTGATGTTCTGGATCCTCGCGTACGGGATGTGGCGCTCGTTCCGCGTCAGCACGCCTTCACGGACCATCATCTCGTCGTCGCCGAGCCGGTAACGGTAGAACGCGTACTTCACCACCGCCGCGATCATCGCGGGAACGATGGCCAGCGCGAACAAGAACTCGTAGCCCGTGCCGCCACCGAGGAAGATGACCACGATCAGCGGGACGATCATGCCGCGCACGAAGGACCACAGCGTGAAGAGGAGCGATACGGGGTGCAACCGCTGCGGTTGACCCAGCATCTCAGACGGCATCGTCGGTCTCCACCTCGGTCAGCAGCAGGTCGCGGATGCGGTAGGCACGTGGGGCGGGCAACCCGTCGAGCGAGATCGACGCGTTCTCCGTGCCTGCCGTGTGGACGATCAGCGTCGACAACCCGAACCAGCGCTCGATCGGCCCGCGCGACACGTCGGTGTGCTGGATTCGCGAGTACGGGACCGAGATCTCGGTCTGCCAGACGAGCCCGCGGCGGATGCGTAACCCCGTCTCGTTGAGCCGGTAGCGCCGGCGCTTGTAGCGTAGCGCGGGTCCGATCTGCGTCCAGAGCGCGAACAGCACGAACAACACGAGCCAGCCGAGGAACGCCGGCAGCACGGTCGGTCCGCGCCAGCGCGACGCGAACACCGCGATCAACAGGCCGATGAGGCTGGCGCCGCAGACGATCACGGCGGCGATCCCGCCGGACAGACGCGACGCGAGCACCCAGTTGGGATGCAGCGGGTAGTCGACGCCGTCGGCGACGAAGTCGTGCTCGACCTCCGGCTCGGCGCCACCCACCTTCGAGGCAGCCGGAGCCGCGACGGCCGGATCGGCCGGGGTCTCGGCGGCCGGGAGGGCCGACGGGTCGTGCGGTGATTCCTGGTCGGACATATCGGTCATGCTAACCTGCGGATCGGCCCTTGTTCAGGATCCGGCCCCCTGAGCGGCCGCGAACACGCGCTCAACGGCGCCGACGGAGACCGGGTGGTAGCTCGGTCTCGCCCGGTCGAACAGCTCGCTCGCCCGGGTACAGCCTTTCGGTGTCTCGCACAACGCACGGTACAGCGGGACCAGAAACTTGGCCCGACCCATGCTGGTGACGAACGCTTCCATCGACGCGAACGCAGGCTCGTATCCGGCGCCCAACGTGTGGACCAGCCAGGTGGTCAGGACTTCGGCATTCCCCGCGTCGGTCAGGCCGTAAGCGTTATCGAGCTGCTCGATGCGCTCGAGCGACAGGTCCTCGGGAAGCGCGCGTACAAAATGCACCCACTGGTGACTCGACCAGCCCGGATCGACGAAGAGCGGCCCGCCGCCCAGCCAGGTCGCGAGGTACTGCTCGACCTCCGCGAAGGCCGGTGAAACGATCCGCGGCGCGTCGTCGGGCAAGCCGGGACCGAAGACCCATCGTTCGATCGAAGATTCCAGCCATGCGTCCTGGTCACCGAACGCCGCGCGGAGGTCGTCGAGGAAAATCTCCGTGGTCACGGTGCCGAAGGCGTAGCGCTCGAAGTAGTCCTGAAGGAACGCGTCCCACTCCATCCGGCCGTAACGCTCTTCGAGCAGCCGCAGGAAGAGGGCGCCCTTGTCGTAGACGACACTGGGGACGTCGTCGGGATTGCGTCCGGTGTAATCGACACGCAGGCGGGTGTCTGCGGGGTCCTCGTCTTCCATCAGGCCGGCCAGGCTGCCCTGACCGAGCAGCCACAGCATCTCCGTGTGCTCGCGCCCGTAGAGCGCTTCCATGATGCGGTACTCGAAGTAGCTGGTGAATCCCTCGTTGAGCCAGAAGTCGTTCCAGGTCGCGTTGGTCACCAGGTTGCCGGACCAGGAGTGGGCCAGCTCGTGCGCGATCAGCGCGACCAGCGAGCGATCCCCCGCCAGGACGGTCGGCGTCACGAACGTCAGCCGCGGGTTCTCCATCCCGCCGAACGGGAAGGCCGGCGGCAACACGATCATGTCGTAGCGACCCCAGCGGTACGGGCCGTAGAGCTCCTCGGAAGCCTCGAGCATCTTCTGCGCATCGGCGAACTCCCAGGCCGCGCGCTCGATGACCTCCGGTTCGGCGTAGATGCCGGTGCGCTCGCCCAGCGACTGGAACGCGATGTCGCCGACGGCCAGCGCGAGCAGGTACGACGGGATCGGCTGCGGCATGTCGAACGTGTAGACCCCGTCGGCGCTCATCTCGGTCGGATTCTCGGCGCTCATCAGCGCCATCAGTCCCGGGGGCACGCGGATCGTGGCGTCGTAGGTCATGCGCACGCCGGGGCTGTCCTGTAGCGGGATCCAGGAACGTGCGAGACAGGTCTGCGATTGCGAGAGCAGGAACGGGTGCTGCCCGCCCGCGGTCTGCGGCGGCTCGACCCACATCAAGGCCTGGGCCGTGGGAGCGGTGGAGTAGTGCACGCGAACGGTCGTCGTGTCCCTCTCGATATCGATCATCAACGACTGTCCGAGGTGCGGCTTGGCCTCGACGAAGCGGTACAGCGTGGTCGCATCTTCGCTGCCGAGATCGACGGAGTCGACGCTCAGGTCCCAGGTATCCAGCCACAGAGCCGTGGCCCCGGTGAGATTCTCGATCGTCAGCGTCGCCGTACCGGACAGCGTACGGGTGTCGAAGTCCACGTCGAGATCGAGGCTCAGGTGACGCACGACGACCTCGTCGGGCCGGCTGAACGAGTGCGGGTCGCGCTCGGGCGCAGCGGAGCAACCCACGACGAGAGCCGCGATCAGGACGAATCCCAGGCAACGCACCGTACGATTCAAATCTCCACCTCCGGGCCGAACGTCGGCCGGCGCGACTCATGATGCCAGTCGATCGCGATTGACGCCGCCCCGCCCGGAGACAATGTTCTGTCCCGTTGACCGGCGGCTCACTCACGGGCGGAGTTCCGGGATAGAATGGAGTCGCGTGACCGAATCTCCCCCAACGCAGGGTCCCGTCCAGCGCATGCTCACGGCCGTCGGCCACGCGTTTTCCAATCGCCGTAGCGGTGCGGTCATCCTGCTCTCGTTCGCCTCCGGCCTCCCCCTCGGACTCGTCTGGATCTCGATCCCGGACTGGATGCGCAGCGAGGGCATCGACATCCGCATCGTCGGGCTGACCACGCTGGCCCACGCGCCGTGGACCTTCAAGATGCTGTGGTCGCCGCTGATGGACAAGTTCTCGATCCCCTGGCTCGGGCGCCGCCGAGGGTGGATCGCGGTGTGTCAGATCCTGCTCTTCGCGCTGACCCTCGCGTTGGCGGCGTCGGGCAGCCCGGAGGCGCCCTACGTGATCATCGCGCTCGCCCTGGCCATCGCCTTCGCTTCGGCCTCGCAGGACATCGCGTACGACGCCTACACCGTCGACGTCCTGCGGCCCGAGGAACAGGGGGTCGCCGTCGGCGCCAAGATCGCGATGTACCGCGCGGCCATGCAGGCCGCCGGCGCGCTGAGCATCACGCTGTCGGCCTACGTCTCGTGGGCCCTGGTGATCGCGCTGCAGGCGGTCTGCTACCTGCCGATGCTCTACATCACGATGATCGCGCCGGAGCCGCCGCCGCGCGACAGCGTCGCGCCGAAGAGCGTCCGCGATGCGATCTGGCGGCCGTTCCTCGGGTTCCTGTCGCGCAACCGTGCGCTCGAGATCCTGGCCTTCGTCCTGCTTTACAAGCTCGCCGACAACCTGTCGCAGTCGCTGCTGCGCCCGTTCCTGATCGACATGGGCTACAACGAGATCGACCGCGGGCTGGCGCTGCTCACGATCGGGCTGGCCTGCACGCTCGGCGGGACGCTGCTCGGCGGCACGCTGACGACCGCGATCGGCCTGGGACACTCGCTTTGGATCTTCGGTTTCCTGCAGATCTTTTCCAACATCGGCTACCTGTTCATCATCTGGTCGGATACCAGCCGTTTGACGATGATCGCCGCGATGTCCTTCGAGACCTTCACGACCGGCCTGGGCATGGGTGCGTTCGGCACGATCCTCGTGAGGCTGACCCAGAAACGCTTCTCGGCAACGCAGTACGCGCTGTACTCGAGCCTGTTCGCGCTGCCCCGCCTCGTCGCCGGACCGGTCACGGGGGTCGTGGTCTACTCGGTGGGTTGGGAGGTGTTCTTCTGGTTCACGATGGTCGCGGGGATCCCGGGCCTGGTGTTGCTGCATCGCTTCTCGCCGCTCGGCACACGCGAGCCCGAGCTCACGTTCGAGACCCACGCAAAAGGACGGCCGCTGACGACGCACCAACTGACCGCACGGGGACTCTTCGGTGGTGTGATCGGCACCGTGATCGCCCTCGCCACGATCGCGCTGATGCGCGCGCTCAACGACTGGGGTGACGAAGGCTACGTATTCTCGCCGCTCGCCGAGCTGACGGCGTTGCTCCGACCCGCAGGCTACACGGGCTGGTTCTCGTTGCTCGGCGCGTTGATCTTCGGTGTCTGCGTGGGACTGATGACGGCGGCCGTCTTCGCCGCGCGCAGCGGCGCCTACGCGGATGACGAGGAGGCGGCGGAAGCCGGCTAGCTGGTGTTTCCGGATGGTGCCTGCCGTGCTACCCGCAAGACTACCCTCCCCCGGCGCGCGATGATAAAAAGGCCGGGAAAGGGGCTCCGATGCGTCCGTTCGTCGTCCTCGTCACGCTGATTCTCTCGTTCACCGGCTTCGGCTTCGCCGACGATCCGACTCCGAACACCGATCTGCTCGGGTTCGGCTCGGAGTCCTCGGCTGCGCAACGCGCGCGTGAGGAGCGCTTCGACGCGTCGCTGGACGCCGCCAACCTGGACCGGTGGATGAAGCACCTCTCGGCGCACCCGCACCCCGTCGGATCGCCGTGGGGCAAGGCGAACGCCGAGTGGATGCTCGAGCGTTTCCGTGAATGGGGCTACACGGCCGACCTGGCGACCTATCACGTGTTGTTCCCCACTCCGGTCGAACGTCACCTCGAGCTTCTCGAGCCCGGCAGCTTCATCGCCGCGCTCAACGAACCGGCGGTTCCCGGCGACGCGACGTCGGAGCAACAGGACGAGCATCTACCGGCCTACAACGCCTACTCCGTCGATGGGGACGTCACCGGAGAGCTGGTCTACGTCAACTACGGCGTGCCGGACGACTACGAGGAGCTCGAACGCCGCGGGATGGCCGTCGAAGGCAAGATCGTCATCGCGCGCTACGGCGGCTCGTGGCGCGGGATCAAGCCCAAGGTCGCCGCGGAGCACGGCGCGATCGGGTGCATCCTCTACTCCGACCCGCGCGACGACGGCTACTTCCAGGGTCCCGTCTACCCCGAGGGCGCTTTCAAGAACGAGCACGGCGCGCAGCGCGGCTCGGTGGCCGACATGCCGTTGTTCCCCGGGGATCCGTTGACCCCCTTCGTCGGCGCGACGCGGCGGGCGGAGAGGCTGGACCGCAGCGAGGCCCCGACGCTGACCAAGATCCCGGTGCTGCCGATCTCCTACGGCGATGCTCTGCCACTACTGGAGTCGATCCGCGGCCCCGTCGCGCCGGAGTCGTGGCGTGGCGCGCTGCCGTTGACCTATCACCTGGGGCCGGGGCCGGCCAAGGTGCATCTCAAGGTCGTGTTCGACTGGCAGATCGTTCCGGCCTACAACGTCATCGCACGGATCGACGGGAGCGAGCGACCCGATCAGTGGGTCATGCGCGGCAACCACCACGACGCCTGGGTCAACGGCGCGCGCGACCCGATCTCGGGAATGGTGGCGCTGCTCGAGGAGGCGCGGGCCGTCGGCGAGTTGGTGCGCGGCGGCTGGAAACCGAAACGGACGATCTTCTACGGCGCGTGGGACGCGGAGGAGCCCGGCTTGCTCGGCTCGACCGAATGGGTCGAGCACAACGCCGAACAGCTGAGCGAGAAGCTCGTGGCGTACATCAATACCGACGGCAACAGCCGTGGCTTCCTGCGCGCCGGCGGGTCTCACACGCTGGAGAAGTTCTTCAGCCAGGTCGCCCGTGACGTGCTCGATCCGCAGACCGGGGTCTCGGTGGAGCGGCGGGCCCGGGCACGCCTGCTCGTGGACGGATCCCCCGAGGCCAGGAAGGACGCGCGCGATCGCGCCGACCTACGCCTTTCGGCGCTGGGCTCGGGGTCGGACTACACGCCGTTCCTGCAGCACCTGGGAATCGCCTCGCTGAACGTGAGCTACGGGGGCGAGGGCGACGGGGGCGAGTACCACACGATTTACGATTCGTACGATCACTTCACCCGCCATGTCGATCCCGGGTTCGAGTACGGTGTTGCGCTTGCGCGTACGGCGGGACGCGCCACGATGCGGCTGGCGGAAGCCGACGTGCTGCCCTTCGACTTCGTGAATTTCGCCGATACGGTCGCGATGTACGTCGACCAGATCGCGGAGCTCGAAGACGATCTCCGCGAAGAGATCCAGACGCACAACCGGCTGCTCGACGAAAGCTCGTTCGAGCTGGCCGCGGACCCGCGCGCGACCTTCGTCCCGCCGGCGCGCCGGGAACCGGTGCCGCACCTCAACCTCGCGCCGCTGCGCAACGCGCTCGAGCGGTTATCTGCGGCGGCCGACGCCCACGCACTGGTCGCGCGGGACCCGCTGGCTTGGGCCGCGTCGGATCAAATCGCGCTCGACGTGCTGTTGTACGAGACGGAGCGGGCACTGACGCGTTCGGAGGGATTGCCACGGCGCCCCTGGTTCCGGCACCAGATCTACTCGCCGGGCTTTTATACCGGCTACGGGGTCAAGACGTTGCCCGGCGCCCGCGAGGCGATCGAGCTGGAGCGTTGGGACGAGGCGGCACGGGAGATCGAGAACGTCTCCGAGGTGATCGCCGGGGTCGCGGACAGGATCGAGCGGATCACCGCTCGCATCCGTCGCACGGAGCGGGACGATGGTTGACGGGAGGCTTCGGATCGCGTTGATCCACGAGGTGTTTTTTGGAGATGGCGCGACGGAACGGCTCGACGCCGCGCTCGCGGAGGCCCGCAGTGAAGGGGCCGAGCTCGCCATCCTGCCCGAGCTCCCGCTCGACCCGTGGATCCCGGCAACACGTGAGGTTCGCGACGAGGATGCCGAGCCGCGGGACGGTCCGCACCGACGCGCGTTGTGCGGTGCGGCGGTGCGCGCCGGGATCGGTGTGCTCGGTGGCGTGATCGTGGCCGAGAACGGCGCGCGTCGGAATCGCGCCTTGCTCATCGACGCGCAAGGTGCGGTCGTTTCGCGATACGACAAGCTGCACATCCCGCTCGAACCCGGATTCTGGGAGCGCGACCACTACGAGCCCGGCGAGGCTCTCACGCCTCCGTGCGATTGTTTCGGGCTTCGTATCGGCTTGCAGATCTGCTCGGACGTGCAGCGTCCGCAGTCATCGACCGCGCTCGCCGCGATGGGCGCCGAGGTTCTGTTCGCTCCGCGCGCGACGCCGCCCGGGAGCTACGATCGGTGGGTGACGGTGCTGCGTGCGGCGGCGATCGCGACCGCCTGCTATGTCGTGTCGACCAACCGTCCCCGCGAGGAACATGGCGTGGCGATCGGCGGGCCGTCGGTGGTCATCGCACCGGACGGCACGGTGATCATCGAGACTGAACAGCCGGTGACCCAGGCGACGCTCGAACGGGCAGCCGTGACGGCGGCGCGCGCAGATTATCCCGGGTACCTGGACGTGCGCGCGGATCTCTACGGCAAGATCTGGAGCTCGTTATCGCCGTGAGCTCCCGCCGGCGACGGATCCTCGGCGTCGCGCTGGGAGCCGCCGTTCTCCTGCTGGGCTTCCTCTTGTATCGCGATGGGCGTCACGGCCGCCGGGTCTCCGCGCACCGGATGACCAACCACGACGTCGATTTCGACTTCGGTGCTCCTCCCTGCTCGCCCGCGCCCCGGCCGGGCAACGAGCTACGCGTCGCCTACCTGGGTGTCGGCGGGCTGCTGGTCGAGTGGCGAGGGTCCGTGTTGGTCGCCGCTCCCTACTTCACGAGACAGGGGCTGATCGAGACGATCTTCGGTGCGCTGCGCGTGGATTCGGAAGCGATCGCGCGGGGCCTGGCGCCTCTCGACGCCGCACGCTGGGACGTCGTGCTCAGTGGTCACTCCCACTACGACCACCTCGCGGACCTCCCCGAGGTGATGACGCGGCACGCGCCGGCCGCCCGGCTGTGGACGAATGCCAGCGGCGCACGGATGCTCGCCCCCTTCCCCGCTCTCACATCCAGAATCCATGCTGTCGAGCCCAGCCTGGGATCGTGGGTCCGGCCACTGCGCGACGGGGTGCCCCTGCCCTTCCGCTTCATGCCGCTTCCCTCGGACCACGCGCCGCACCTTTACGGCCTGCGCTATGCCCACGGGACGGTCGAGGAATCGTGGGATACCTGGGACGGCAAAACGGTGCGCTCGATGCTGGACGGGCTCACGGTGAACTTCCTGATCGACCTGCTGGACGGTGAAGAGATCGCGTTTCGGATGTTCTACCAGGGCTCGGCCAGCCCCTCGGGGGTCGGCCACCCGCCGACGGACGAGATCGAGCGGCGCGGGGTCGACCTCGCGATCCTGTGCGCGCCGCCCTACTGGCAAGTCGAAGATTACCCCGAGGGCGTCCTCGCGGCGACACGGGCCGGGTACGTGTTGGCGATCCACTACGAAGACTTCCTGCAACCGGCGGATCGACCGCTGAGATTCGTGCGCTCGTTGACCGACACCCGTGTCGATCGATTGCTGGAACGCATCGAGGGTGCGATACCGGAGCGTGGCGCGGTCGTGCCCGCGACACCGGTCTGTGGTCCCAGCGCCGAGCGCTGGTCCATGCCGTTGCCGGGCGAGTGGCTCGGTTTCGATTTGCCGAACGACGCTGTGCTAACCTCGTCAACGCCATGAGCACGCGCAAGAAAGAGCAGCGTCAGATCTACAAGATCATCTTCATGAATCAGGGCAAGGTGTGCGAGATCTACGCCGCCGGCGTCTCGCACGGCGGGATGTTCGGCTTCGTCGAGGTCGAGGAGATCCTGTTCGGCGAGAAGACCCAGGTCGTCGTCGACCCGTCGGAAGAGAGCCTCAAGCTCGAGTTCGACGGCGTGAAGCGGACCTTCATCCCGATGCATTCCGTGATCCGCATCGACGAGGTCGAGAAGGAAGGCACGGCGCGGATCACGGGCGAGATCAAGGAGTCCACCGGAAACGTGGCCAGCTTCCCGGTGCCGGTGTTCACCCCCAAGGGCGACAGCAAGAACTAGCGGTCTAGGAACCGCGCTCGAAGACCGGAGCCTTGACCCTGGGAAGCACCAGGGCGTCGTTGAAATCCGGGAACAACTGGTCGATGTGCTGCGGCGTGAGCTGCGGCCCGTCGACGAAGGTCCAGTTCTTTCCCTGGTCGGCCGACACAGCGATCATGAAGGTGTCCTGGATCTGGCGGCCGCCGGGCGCCTTGACCGTGCGGGTCGCACGCACGACGGCGTGGATCTCGCTGCCCGCCTGCACCGGGTCGGAAACCGAGACGATCTCGGTCCCCAAGACGGCCATGCCTCGCTCCTCGAGCCCGGCCAGGTTCTTCGACAGCATGTCGCGCATCGCATCGGGCCCGCCGACCTGCTTGATCAGCCCCGGGTAGGTGCCGGCGAGGATCGCCGCGGTGTCCCCGGCGACGACTGCTTGCTGGGCCCGGTCGAAGGCGGTGCGGAGGTTGGCGAGGGGATCGTCGTCGGCATGAACCCACGCGACCGCG
>JABAOE010007387.1_pt8 | contig 20513 bp, 17 predicted proteins | sample 7062141 | NCBI WGS metagenome assembly JABAOE01 (sample SAMN14538627, study PRJNA623070) | marine sediment metagenome | biome: marine biome [ENVO:00000428]; feature: marine pelagic biome [ENVO:01000023]; material: deep marine sediment [ENVO:00002113] | place: India: Gulf of Khambhat ... | reverse complement strand
TCGATGGCGGCGTTGACGGTCACCCTGTACAACCACGTGTCGAAGCGGCGGCGCGAGTCGTAACGGTCCAACCCTTGCCACAGCTTGATGAAGACGCTCTGGGCCACGTCCATCGCGTCGTCCAGGTCACCCGTGACCTGGAAGGCCGTACGGACCACGCGCTCGCGTTTGAGACGAACCAACTCGTCAAACGCCGCTCGATCGCCGGCTGAAGCGTCACGGATTAGCTGCGGCTCGTCCCGCATCGCTCCAACTCGCCCCTCCCCGAAGGGCACACCCCTCGGGTCGAGGCCTCCGACCTCGAGGGTGGTACGACGCTTCCCAGGCCCACGTCTAGTGCCAAGAAAGCCAGAAGAATCACGCTTTTGGCTGGGCGCTCATGATACCGGCCGGGGCCGGGGCGAGCCAGCCGCCACGGATGGGCCCGTGGCCACAAAAAAGGCGCGGAGGGTTGGATTTCCGCGCCTTTCGAAGCGATTCTCCTGTCCGGCGATCAGTGCATCGGCTGGAGCGTCTCCTGGCCGACCGGGGACTCGGACACCCGAAGCCGATCCGCGCCCTGCAGCGCGATGTCGAAGACCTCGCGGATGTTCTTGACGAAGAAGAACTCGAGCTCGCGCCGGATCGCCTTCGGGATATCGTCCAGGTTCTTGCGGTTGGACTCCGGCAGGATCAGGTTGGAGACCCCGGAACGTCTTGCGGCAAGGACCTTCTCCTTGATCCCTCCCACGGGAAGCACGTTTCCACGCAGGGTGATCTCCCCCGTCATCGCGATGTCCCGGCGAACCGGGCGCTGGGTGAATACCGAGAGCATCGCCGTGGCGATCGTGATTCCGGCCGAGGGTCCGTCCTTGGGGATCGCCCCCTCGGGGATGTGGATGTGGATGTCGCGGTCTTCGAAGTAGCCTGCGGGGATGCCCAGCTCGCCGGCGTAGGTCCGTGCGTAGGACAGCGCGGCCTGCGCCGACTCCTTCATCACGTCGCCGAGCTGGCCGGTGAGGATCAGGTTGCCGCGCCCGTCCATCGTGGTCGCCTCGATGAACAGGACGTCGCCGCCCGTCTCGGTCCAGGCCAGGCCCGTCGCGGCGCCGATCTGGTCCTCCTTCAACGCCTCTTCGCGGGTGGCGGGTGCCGGCCCGAGGTAGCCCTCGAGGCTGGAGGCGATGATGCGCACCTTGGTCTTGCGCCCTTCGGCGACCTGGCGGGCGACCTTGCGGCAGACCGAGGCGATCAGCCGCTCGAGGTTGCGCAGCCCGGCCTCCCGCGTGTAGTCGGAGATGATCGCCTTGAGCGCGTTGTCGGAGAACTCGATGCGCTCGTCGCTCAGGCCGTTCTCATCGACTTGCCGCGGCACCAGGTGGCGCTGCGAGATGATCAGCTTCTCTTCCTCGGTGTAGCCGGACAGCCGGATGATCTCCATGCGGTCGCGGAACGCCGGCTGGATCGGGTCGAGCAGGTTCGCCGTCGTGATGAACATCACGTCGGACAGGTCGTAGGGCACGCCGAGGTAGTGGTCGCGGAAGGCGAAGTTCTGCTCCGGGTCGAGCACCTCGAGCAGCGCCGACGACGGATCGCCGCGGTAGTCGGCGCCGATCTTGTCCACCTCGTCGAGCATGAACACCGGGTTCGCCGACCCGCCCTGGTGCAGCCCCTGGATGATGCGGCCCGGCATGGCGCCCACGTAGGTGCGCCGGTGGCCGCGGATCTCGGCCTCGTCCTGCACGCCGCCGAGCGACAGCCGCACGAACTTGCGACCCAGCGCGCGGGCGATCGAGCGCCCCAGCGACGTCTTGCCCACGCCGGGCGGCCCGACGAAGCAGAGGATCGGGCCCTTGCTCTTCTTCTTGAGCTTGCGCACCGCGAGGTACTCGAGGATGCGCTCCTTGATCTTCTCCAGCCCGTAGTGGTCCTCGTCGAGGATCGTCTTGGCCTTGACCAGATCGAGGTTGTCCCGCGTCGTCTTGCCCCACGGCAGCGTCGTCAGCCAGTCGAGGTAGTTGCGCACCGTCGTGGCCTCGGAGGAGTCCGGGTGCATGCGCTCGAGCTTGCGCAACTGGCGCTCGAACTCTTCCTTGGCGTCGGCGGGCATCTTCATTTTGGAGGCCTTGAAACGGTACTGCTCGACCTCCTCGGCGAGCTCGTTGCCCTCGCCGAGCTCGGTCATGATCGCCTTCATCTGGTGGCGCAGGTAGTACTCGCGCTGCGAGCGGTCCATCTCGTCGCGGGCCAGCGAGTCGATCTCGCGCTGCATCGACAGCAGGTCGAGCTCGCGCTTGAGGAAGTCGTGCACGTGACGCAGACGCGCGATCGGATCGAGCGTCTCCAGCACCTGCTGGCACTCCTCGAGCTGCAGGTCGAGGTTGGAGGCGGTGAGGTCGGCCAGCCGCCCCGGGTCCTCGAGGTTGTTGGCGATCACCATGACCTCGGAGGGCAGGTTCTTCCCCAGCCCGGTGGCGCGCTCGAGCAGCCGCTTGACCGAGCGCTGGAGCGCCTCCCGCTCGATCGAGTTCGGGTCGTGCGGCTGGTCGGCCAAGCGCTCGATCTTCGCGGTGATGAACGGTCGCGTGCCGGTGATCTCGGTGATCCGGGCGCGGCACACGCCCTGGACCAGCACGCGGATCCGTCCGTCGGGGAGCTTGAGCATGCGCATGATGACGGCCACGGTGCCGGTCGTGTAGAGGTCCTCGCCGTCGGGATCGTCGTTGTCCTTGTCCCTCTGCGAGGTGAGCAGGATCATGCGGTTCTCGGAGAGCGCCTGATCGACGGCCTGGATCGAGAGCTCCCGCGCCACCGACAGCGGCGCGATGATGAACGGGTAGACCACCATGTCGCGCAGCGGCAGGACCGGGAGCTCGTCCGGGATCCGTACCTCTTCCTGGTTTTCGCTCAGCATCGGGTCGCTCATTTGCCGCTCACCTCGATCGGCACTTCCTCGCCTCGGCGATTGGGAACTTTCGGAAAACGCACCTCGAGCAAGCCGTTGTTCAGCTCGGCGGTGGCCTGCCTCGTGTTGACCGGAACACCGAGCTGGATCACGCGCTTGAACTGACCGAACTGGCGTTCCGCGGCGTGGAACTCGACCGCGCCTTCGGCGACCGGCCGGTTCTTCTCGCCACGCAGGATCACGTTGCCCCCGTGAACCGAGAGGCGCAGCTTCTCGGGTGCCACGCCCGGCAGCTCGACCTTGAGCACCAGCGTGTCTTCGGTCTCGAGGATGTCCGCGTTGGGCATCCAGTTGCCGGCGCCGCCGGGTGAGTCCTCGAGATCCAGCAGGTTGTCGAACAGGCGGTTGATCTCGCTCTGGATCCGCGCCACCTCCATCAACGGTCCCATTGTTTTCTGCACGGCTTCGCTCCCTGACCCGCGAGGGTTACTTGCGGGTCTCCAACAGATCACGCAGTTCGGACATGAATTCCTGGACGTCCTCGAATCGTCGATAGACCGAGGCGAAACGCACGTAGGCGACCTTGTCGAGCTCTTTGAGCTTTTCCATGACCCGTTCGCCGACGACTCGGGCCTCGACCTCGCGCTCCGGGCTGTCGTGGACCAGCGCCTCGATCTCGTCGACGACCGCCTCGATGGCCTTCGCCGAGACCGGCCGCTTCTCGCAGGCGGTGTGCAGCCCGGCGGTCAGCTTGGCGCGGTCGAACGCCTCGCGTCGCCCGTCCTTCTTGATGACGAGGTACGGGATCTCGTCGATCCGCTCGTAGGAGGTGAAGCGTCTCCCGCAGGCGAGGCACTCGCGGCGGCGGCGGATGGCCTCGCCGTTGTTCGCTTCCCGCGAATCGACCACCTTGTCCTTCGGATGGGCGCAGAACGGACAGTTCACGAGACCCCCTCCAGTCGAGTCGCCGACTCGTCGCCGAGCCGGCGGAGCCGGCGAGCGGCGGCGATCAGATCGCTCCAGCGGACTTTTTCCGTCCAGAGCAACACCACACCGGTCACGATGACCGGGACCGTCATCATCATATGCGCCAGCAACCCGGCGCTGACCGCGGTGACCTGCGAGACGCCGAAGAGCAGCAACCCGGCCTTCATCGCTCCGTGGTACCCGCCCGCCCCGGCCGGTGTGGGTACGGCCACGCCGAGCACGAGCATCGGGAGGATCACCAGGACCGTTCCGGCCGATACGTCCGCGCCGGCGGCGCGGATGCAGATCCAGGTGCCGGCCGCGATCATGCTCCAGGCGGCGACGGAGTGCAGCAGAAGCAGAACGATCGCGCGCACCGAACGGAAGGCGCCCGCACCGTGCGCCAGCGACACCGCCGCCCGCCCGAGCCAACGCAGCACCCGGCCGCGCCGGGCGAACCACCGCGCCAACCGGTCTCCCATGACGGACGCGGCGACCATGACGACGAGGACGGCCGTCGCGGCGGCCGTCATGATCACGGCGCCGAACCGCAGCAGCGCCGCGTGCTCGGCGGCCTCGACCGTCAACGGGGTGGTCAGGATGCCGAGGGCAAACAGGAAAGCGATGGCCACGATGTCGAGCACGCGATCGGCCACGATCGATCCGACCACCGGACCCAGGGCCAGATCCTCGCGCCCGGAGAGCAGCATCGGCCGGACCAGCTCGCCCAGCCGGCCGGGGACGATCCAGCTGGTCATGTAACCGAGGACCACGGCCGAGAACATCGGCCGAAAACCGATGTCGCGTCGCAACGGGGTGAGCAGGACGCGCCAACGCAGGACGCGAAAGATGTTGTGCCCGAAGTTGAGCGCGCCACCCAGCAAGAGTCCCAGGATCGAGGCGTTCCGGATCTCCCCCCAGAGCGTCGCGGGGTCGGTGCCGCGAAACACCCAGACCATCAGGACGACGGCCAGAAAAAGCCCGAAAACGTACTTCGCGAGGTCGCGCAACTGCATGGCGTCGCTGAATCTAGGGCAGGGCCGAGCCGGGGGTCAACACGAAACGGCGATAGTTTTGAGAAATCCTGCTCAGGTTTTCGAAAAACCGGGCAAGGTTGGAGCCGATCCGGCCTGAAACGGCCGCTACGTGGGCAGTCCGGGCCGGACGCGGATCGTCTCGAAGCGCTTGAGCACGACCGTGCCCGGCGGGGCGCCGCGGGGCTTCTTGACGTTCTTGCGGGCCGTCCACTGGACGTCGACCAGGGGTTGCGTGGCCGCCTGGCTGTGAAAGGCCGCGACGGCCGCGGCCTCGGCCAGCGCCGGCCCCGGTTTCGATGCGCGCGTCTCGTTGCGCAGGATCACGTGGGCGCCGCGGACGTCCAGGGCGTGGAGCCAGAAATCGTGTGGGGCCGCCAGCTTGAAGGTCAGCCGGTGATTCTCGCGCCCACCCTTGCCCGCCAGGATCATCTCCCCCGACGAGGCGTAATAGAGTCGCACGCCCTCCATCCGTGGTTTCCCGCGGCGGAAGGCCTCGCGGCCCGCGCGGGTGTCCGGTTCGAGGGCGACCGGTAGACCCAGCGCCCGCATGTCGGCCGTGACTCTCTCCTCGCTCCAGGTCTCCTCGTCGAATCGTCGTTCCAGGTCCGCCAACTCCCGCTCGCGACGGCGGAGACCGTCCAACCGATCCTGCGCGCGCTCACGCCCACGAACCGCGCGCCGGTGACGCGCGAAGAGGCGCTCGGCCACCTTGGCCGGCGGTAGAGCGGCGGGCGCCGGGATCACCAGGTCGGGGCCATCGGGATCGCGGGGATCCGGCACGGAAAGGCTCGTTCCGATCCGTCGCGCCCGGGTCAGGCCGGCCAGGAGCGCCTCGCCCTGGCGTCGGTAGCGCTCGGGGTCCTCGAACCCCTGGAGATCCCGCTCGCATTTGCGAACGGCCTGGTGGATCCGGGATGCCTCGCCGCGCACGATCTGAACCAGCGCCCGCCTGCGCAGCGCGGACTCGCGGCGTGCATCACGCGCCTCGTGCCACCAGCCGGCCGTCTCCGCGGCGTCGCCCCCGCGGAGCCATGCACGGCCGGGATGCGGCTCCCGTTCGGGCTGCCAGGGCCACAGCGTCGCTTCTTCGGGATCGAGATCGGCGGCCGTCTCCCCTGCCCTGGCCTCGATCATCGGTTCGAGGCGGCCCTCGCGGAGCCGCGCGATCCGATCGGCCAGGATCGTCCCATGGGTGCGCCCCGTGGCGGAGGCCTCCTCGCCGATCAGGGTCGCCGCGGGCGATCCGACCCCGAAGAGGTGCCGCCGTGTCGATTCGAAGAGCGGCTCGCCGCGTTCGAGATGACGCTGCAACACGGCGTCGATCTCGGCTGCGGTGTTCGCGAACGGATCCGCCACACCGGCGGGAAGATCCGGTGGCCGATAGAGCTGGCCTGCCGTGACCCGATCGTGGGCCTTGCGTGGGCGCCGAAGACTGCCGAGGACGCACCCTCGGGCGTCGACGAGCACGAGGTTGGCCCCGTGGACGGCCAGCTCCACCACGAGCGTGTGGCCCTCCGCGAAGCGCATCTCGATGCGCCGGTCGGCGCTGGGCTTGACCACGGTGTCGAGCCGGGCACCGCGACAGGTCTTCAGGAACTCCCGGGCAAAGCGGCCGCGGGGAAAACGGGCCGGCTCCCTACGCCGGCACGGTCGTGCGATCCAGGGCTCTTCCGGTTGCATGGAGATCGCGGTCGACCGGCGCCGCCCCCCGGATTCCCAGCGTAGTCGAAACCGTTGGATCGAATCCTGCTGGACGTCGTCGAGGACGTGCCCGCGCAAGCCCTGGTCAAGGACCCTGGCCACCGTGGTCAACACGAAGTTGTCCATCCGTCTCCCCGAAAACGAAAAGGCCCGGCGGGGTTCCGCCGGGCCCGATCTTACGAATCATTGGAATCCGGGACTAGTGCTCGACCGACTTGATGCTCTTGAGCCCCTCGGACAGGGCGTCGTCCACCTGGGTCTCGACGACTTCGGCTTCCTTGCCGGTCGCCTCCGCCAGCTCCGAAATCAGGAGAAAACGGGAGCGGTCGAGCATCTTGCGCTCGCGGTAGGAGAGCGGCTTGACCTCGTTCAGCATCGTCAGCCTCTTGAACACCTCGGCCACGGCACGGATGTCGCCGGTGCGCATCTTGTCCGAATTGGCCTGATAGCGCCCCTTCCAGTCGTCGTACGTCGCGATCTCGCTCTCGCGCAGGACCTTCAGGACGCGGTTCGACTCGCGGCGGCTGAGCAGCTTGCGCAGGCCCACCGCGGCGACGTTTTCCACGGGAACCATGACCGTGGAGTCCGTGGAGAGGATGCGCAGGCTGTAGAACGACGTCTCGACGTCACCGATCGCTCGGCGCCGAACGTCCTCGATGACCCCGACGCCGTGGTTGGGGTAAACGACCTTGTCACCGACCTTGAAATTCAAAGGGGCCTCCGGAAGAAAGGCGTGGCGGATGTAGGGGGTTTTGCCACTGGGGATCTCGAACAGGATATCGATAATTATACGTTTTGTCAACAACTTATGGCGGTTCCGCCCTTTTTGGGACGCTCCCCGGAGGAACTGCGACGGCGTTTAATGGAGCTTCTTGCTCTTCCAGTACAACGTGGTTCGAAGAATGCGGCTGGCGTGGACCCGCGGGCGACCGCGCGATCGTTTTCGGGGCGGAGCGACGGCCAGAAACGGTCCCACCGTCGATCTTTCAATCGACCGGCTCGATTCCGGTTCGTAGGAAGCGGTCCGTCAGAGTTCTGTCGATCGGAAACGCCCTCACTTTCCGGGAACTCTGGGTGCGCCTCGCCGCCCGACCTGCCCCCGCTCAGCGGGTCTGTCCGCATCCGGACAACAATGGACCGCATTCTTCGAACCACGTTGCTGGCAGGGGGGCCCGATCTTGCGTTACGCTGCCGCAGGCTTGCCGGAGTGGCGGAATGGCAGACGCAGGGGACTCAAAATCCCCCGCCCTCACGGGCGTGTGGGTTCGACTCCCACCTCCGGTACCAATCGTCTCGAAGCTCAGCCGGTTCGACAGACCGCGCCCCACCGCCCCATATTCTAGAATGATCCACTTCCATTGAGGGGGCAGGAGCGCGTGGCCGAGATCGACATCAAGAACGAGAATTGGGATCTCGGCGAGCTCTACCCCACCCCGGAGAAGTTCCTCGCCGACTTCGCGAGCCTCCGCGACAGCGTGGATCAGTTCGATCGCTGGCACGGCAAGCTGGGCGACTCCGCGTCGGTCCTCGCCGACGCGCTCGAGGCCACGTCGGACTACACCCGGAGGCTCGGTCGCGCACAGATCTACGCGATGCTCCGTGCCGACCTGGACATGCGTTGCGGCGAGCACGAGGCGCACCGCCAACAGGTCGACCTGCTTCACACCCGTTACTCGGTCAATCTGTCGTGGATGCGGCCGGAGCTTCTCGCGCTGCCCGACGGGACGATCGAGTCGTTCCTCGAGACCGAGCCACGACTCGAGCCCTTCGCCTTCTACCTGCGGGACCTGTTGCGGCACAAGCCGCACGTCCTCGGCCCGCGCGAGGAAAAACTGCTCGCCGACTCGGGCCTGGTCACCTCCGCGCCCGCGGACATCTGCCAGACCCTGCTCAACGCCGAGATGGCCTGGCCGGAGATCGAGACGCCGGAGGGCAAGACGATCAAGGTCACGCCGGTCGAGTTCAGTCGCCTGCGCAGCTCTCGCGATCGCGATTTCCGCCAGCGGCTGTACGACGTCTTCTTCGGCTGCTTCGCGAAGCTTCGCGAGACCTTCGGCCAGAGCCTGTACGGTGCGATCAAGTCGGACCTGTTCCTGGCCCGCTCGCGCAACCACGACTCCTGTCTGGCCGCGGCGCTCCATCGAAACAACGTGCCGGTCGCCGTGTTCGACGGACTCGTCTCCCACGTCCACGACGCGCTGCCCCTGCTGCACCGCTATCAACGCCTGCGCGCACGGGCCCTGGGACTCGAACAGCTCGAGAGCCACGACCTCTATTGCCCGCTGGGCTCGGCCCCGCTGCGACGCTGGACGCCGGCCGAGGCGTGCGGCGACGTGCTGGAATCCGCCCGCCCGCTGGGATCGGAGTATTCGGAGCGGCTGCGCGCCGCGTTCGAGAACCGCTGGATCGACTGGCAGGCACGTGACGGCAAGCGCATCGGCGCCTACTCGGCGGGCTCCGCCTACGACGTGCACCCGTTCGTCCTGATGAACTACACCGGTGAGTTCGAGACGGTGACGACGCTGGCCCACGAGATGGGACACGCGATGCACAGCGACTTCAGCAATCGCGCACAGCCCTACCCGACGGCGAACTACTCGATCTTCGTCGCCGAGGTCGCGTCGACGGTCAACGAGGCCCTGCTCGCCGCTTACCTCCTCGAACGCGCCGCGGACGACGAGGAACGGGTGTTCCTGTTGACGAGCCGCATCGACTCCATCCGCGGCACGCTGTTCCGCCAGGCGATGTTCGCCGAGTTCGAACGCACGATCCACCAGCGCGTGGAGGCCGGCGAGGCGCTCACCGGGCAGCGCTTCTCGGAGATCTTCGTCGAGATCCTGGGCCGCTATCACGGCTGGGAGGATGGCGCGATGAAGCCCTCGCAGGACGCCGCGATCGAGTGGGCCGCCGTCCCGCACTTCTACTACAACTTCTACGTCTACCAGTACGCCACCGGGATCGTCGCCGCGGAGGCGCTGAGCCAGGCGCTGCTGGCCGGCGAGGAGGGTGCCGTCGAACGCTACATCGCGTTCCTGTCGGCCGGCGGCTCCGAGCACCCGCTCGACGTGCTGAGACTCGCGGGGGTCGATCTCGAAAGCGACGCCCCGTACGTCGCCGTGTTCGACGGACTGTCGCGCATGCTCGACGAGCTGGAGGCGCTGGTCGAGAAGCGCCGCGGCCGCGAGCTCAGCCCGGCGTAGCGCCGGCGTGCTGCGAACTTCAGCGTGTTTCGCGTTCGACGCTCACCGTCTGCACTACGGTGTCGATCGTGATCCGGACGTCATCCAGCAGGTCGAGCCCGACGAAACCGGAGATCTCGACGCCGCCGACCGCGCTGCGCACGGACATGTCGAACGATCGTAACGGACCCTCGCCGCTGCTGTGCTCGCCGAAAAGGACGGCCGCTCCGTGGACGATCGCTGCATCGTCCACGGCACCGCCGAAACCGCGAACGCCGCGGGTCGGCTCGAGTCGTACGGAGTCGAGGGAGTTCGCGAGTCGCCTCGACAGGATGCTCCAGGTCGCGCCGGTGTCGAAGAGGAACATGCCCGACCCGTCGCCGGCGGAGGCCTGGACCAGCATCTGACCCGAGACCATCCAGAAGGGCTCGCCGGAAACCTCGTCGGACGTCGTGCGGGTGAGGATCAGCTGCTGGGCCTTCAGATCGAGCACCGCGCGATAACCGGAGAGCGCCTGGATCCCCAGCAGCCCATGAAAGCGCCCGTAGGGCTCGAGCTCGCTGCGCGTGGTCCCCGCGAGCGCCTCTCCGAACCGCACCTCGCCGAGTCGAAAGCTCGAAAACAGACCACGTCGGTTGCGGTGGCGCTTGTCGCCGCCGCCCCCGAAGGCGGTCTCCTCGGAGAGGAACTCGAAACCCCGCTTGCGCGCCATGCGCTCGACGAGGAACAGTCCCGTGCTCCCGGTGTCGAGCATCAGCTTGACCGGCTTGTCCTTGGGCCCGATGCGCGCCTCGACCACGTAGCCCAGCTTGCGTCCCTGGTCGTCCCAGACGAGGCGAAGCGGCACGACGACACGCTCCGGCGCGGCCAGCGGGACCCAGACCTGGCGATCCCCGAGCGCGTCCTGAAGCCTCAGGGTGCCGCGCGCGGCCTCCAGACGATCGTCCGCTCCCTTCGGCTCCGCGGCGACGAATCGCTCGAGCAGCTCGATCGACAGATCGCGGTCCGCGACGGACTCCGCGGCCCAGAACTGGACGACGGGATCGTCGGCTCCGTCCAGCAACGCCCGTTCGGCCAGCTCGGCCGCCTCCTGGTGGCGGCCCCGCGCACCACGCAACCGCGCCAGCGCGATGAGACCTCGGGGAGGCGCCTCCTCGGTTTCTTCGAGAGCGGCCAGGACGGCGTCGGCCTCGATCAGTCGCCCCGCCCGCAGCAGCGCGCTACCGTGCGCCGCCAGGACGTGCGGGCTCGACGCGAACTCCTCGTAGCGGGTGGTGGAGCGCTCCAGGGCGGCGTCGAAACGCTCCAGGGCGAGCAGTGCCTCGATCTCGCCCGCCGCCGCGCGATCGTCGCCGGGCGCTTCGCCGATCCGGTCCCGGTAGAGCTCCAGCGCTCGCTCCGCGTCGCCCTCCAGCAAGGCCTGCCACGCCGCATCGGCCGCCGGACACGGAAGGGGTGCGAGCGCGGCGACCAGTAGCGTCACCAGAACGGAACTTCGGATCCGAGGGATCACGTCACGGTCCCGCCGAGAGGGCGAGGAACAGCCAGGCCGCGAGCACCAGCGCCGCGGCCACCGAGTAGCCGATCATGAGCCGGCCGCGCGTCGCCGCCATCTTCGTCGTGAGGCCATGCGCGGAGGCGAAGCTCCGCAGGTCGTCACGGCCCGCGGCTTCCGTGAGCTCGGTCACGAACCGGTCGCCGTCGACGAGGAACGCGGGGATCCGCCAGACCTTGTCGAACCGATCGATCAGCACCATCGCGGGGAGCCACTCCTTCGGCTTGACGAACGGCGTTTCGTAGCTCAACGAGACGATCATCTCGTAGGGCAGCTCCCGCTCGTGCTTGCCGACGCGGATGTGAAGCGCCTCGTCCAGGAGCCTGTATTCCGCCCGGACCATCCCGCCCGCGCGCACGATCATCAAAGCGACCGCCGCGCCGACGAGGATCACGAACGTCCGCGAGTGCGACCAGCCGGAGCCCGCGACGCCAGCGTAGATCCGGACCGAGAGGATCATCGCGGCCACGAGCGCCGAGGCGGCGAGGATTCGGGGCAACCAGCGTGCGGCGTCGGAGCAGCGGTAGACATGCGACGTCATGACGACCCCACGTCGTCGAGGATCACGACGGGCTCGAACCCGACCGCGTCCGCGGCGACGAAACAGAAGCGCATCCCGTCGTGCTCGCCGTGCACCGCGAGCGCGTGGTCTTCGCCGTGAAGGTGGCCGTAAACGCAGACGCTGACCCCGGCCGCCCGCAGCCGTCCGACGACCTCGGTGGGCTCGCGACCGACGAGCCACGGCGGGTAATGCAGCATCGCCAGTCGAGGCCGGCCCGCGTCGAACCGTTCGGCGTCGCGGATCGAGAGCTCCAGCCGCTGCAGCTCGCGCGCGAACACCTTGCGATCGTCCTCCCCGGCCAGCGGGTCGTCGGGGCTCAGCCAGCCGCGCGACCCGAGCACGACCCAGGCGCCGATCTCGGCGGCGCTGTTGTGCAGGATCTCGCAGCCGTCCGGCAGGGCGCGGAGCACCTTGGCCCGACTCCCCCACCAGCTGTCGTGGTTGCCGCGCAGCAGCAGCTTGCGCCCCGGCCGCTCGCCGATCCAGGCCAGGTCGCAGGCGGCGTCGTCCAGGTTCTTGGCCCAGGAGAGATCGCCCGGCAGGAGCACCCAGTCGTCCGGTTGGACAGAGGCGTCCCAGTTGGACGCCATGCGCTCGGCGTGGTTCACCCACAGCTCGCCGAACCGATCCATCGGCTTGTCGCCCGTGCCCGAGAGGTGCAGGTCGGCAAGCGCCAGAAGCCTTCCCATGCGGGCGATTGTACGCCAGCGTCGGTAAGATAACCGGGGTGGAGGCGAGCATGAGATGCATCCGGACCGCGCTGCTCCTGGGCGCCGCGCTGGTCCCGCAGGTCGCGGCCGAGGAGCGCGAGGTGTTCACCGGCGCGGCGTTGCTGTACACCTACCCCGAGATCACGATCGTCTATCCCGGGAGTCCCGACGAGGAGCGCGAGCGCAACCGCATCTCGGCCGAGCGGCGTGCGGCCTACCTTTCGGGGCGCCACCGGACCGTCACGCGGGTCCTCGCCGACGTGGAGGTGACCGCGGAGGACCGCAAGGCGCACCTGCTGTTGCTCGGCTGGAACAACGCGCTGTTGCGCGAGATCGGCGGTGTCGAGCTGACGGAGCGAGGCTGGAAGTTCGAGGGCATCGAGCGCGGCTTCGAGCACGACCTCCTGTTCGGCTGGGTCTCTCCGTTCTCCGCGGATCACGAGCTGTTCTTCTGGTCGCGGATCGATCCCGAGCTCGACCGCTACCTGGTGCTGCCCTTCTTCGGTTCGGACTGGATCGTCTACGACCAGTACACGGTGGAGGAGTACGGACGCTTCATGACGAACGAGATGAAGTGGCCGCCCCGGCGCAACCCCGATGTCGAGGTGGACAACCGCGATTCACGGCCGTTGTCCAACGTCAAGAGGGAATCCGAGCATTACATCGTGCACGACTTCTCGCTCGGCCTGAGCGAGGCCGAGCTCGACGCCGTCGTGGCGGCCCGAGAGTCCGCCTGGAGCGCCGGCGTGGCGGCTCTGGGGAAGGCGCCGGAGAACGCGACCAAGATCGAGCTCTTCGTCTACGAGGACAGCGACGCGAAGGAGAACCTCTGCGACGTCCACGATGCAAGGCATCACCTGGGGCGCCGGGGAGAGCTCTACTTGACCAAGGCCATCGCGTTGGACCCGAGCCCCCACGAGGACCTACACCTGATCGCCCGGCAGCTCTACGGCCCGGGCTACCTCACGTTGCTCGTCGAGGGACTCGCGGTCTGGGCGGAGCAACAGCAGGGAACCGACGAGCTGCCCGTCTACGCCTCCATGCTCGCCGGCGACGACCGCTTCCCGGGCCTGGCCGATCTGCTGGACGAGGAGAAGATGCGGGTGCTCAACAAGGCCCGCCTCGGCTTTCCGATTGCCGGTTTGTTCGTCGGCTGGCTCCACGAGGAGTTCGGCGGAAAGGCAATCGCCGAGGTGTACGGCCGGTACGAGAGCGACGCGGCCGGATTTGCCGGCGCGCTGGGCCTCTCCGTCGAAGAGATCGAGACCCGTTTCGCCGGCTACGTTCGCCGACAGGCCGCGGTGGGCGATATGGAGGCACAGTTCCGGGAGGCCACGGCCAAGGCGCGCCACTACGGCGGTCTCGGCGACTACGAACAGGCGATCCCGGCTCTCGAGCGCGCGCTCGAGCTACGCCCCGAGCATCTGTTCACACGCTACGGGTTGGCCGTCGCTCGGCTCAAGCTGGAGCAGCTCGATGCGGCCGAAGCCGAGCTCACCAAGATCCTCGAAATTCATCGCGAGGAATCCAACGATCAGATGGCCCTCCTGGCCTGGTATCAACTCGGCGAGCTTTACGCGATACGAGGCGAGGCGGATAAGGCGCACGAGGCCTACGGCCAGGTCCTGAAATTACCGGATTTTCGGGGGATGCACGAACGGGCGCGCGACGCACGCGACGAAATAGGTCAGGATGATTAGCTCGGCAGGGGCGTGCGCTAACGCAGACGGATCATGACCTTGAGCAAGAGGGTCAGGATTCCGGAAGCGGTCAGGATGGCCGTCGCCAGGCTCAGCGCGACGGTGGCCAAGAGAATCAAGATTTGCATCACCAACCCCGGCTTCCCGTGGAAGCCTCGCCCCGTGTGTTCCCCCCTGGGGAGAGGCGAAGCATACCAACAAGAACGTTTCGCAACAAGAGCCTTGGCCAAAAAAACATAGCCGAGCCTCACCGGATAATATTGGCGGTAAAGTCTTAACGGTCAAGCCGGATTGTGCCCGTCCACACTGGGCTCCAGACCGTTTCAGCAAGCCGGCCGAGCGCTATCTGAGGCTCCAGTCGCCGATATCACCTAGCTCCTGGCGCAAGAAGTCCTCTAGTTTTTTCATCAACCGGCCCTCGGCCTGCCGCACCGCCTCGCGAGAGGTCCCGAAACGGTCGCCGAGGGCCTGAAGGCTCACCGGGGTGTCGCTGACGATCCGCTCGTCCAGGAGGGCCAGTTCCCGCTCGGTCAGACCCTCCCGGAAGGTGTTCAGGAGGGCTTCCATCTTGTCCTGGAGCTCGCGCCGTGAAACCTCGTCCTCCACGCTGGAGTCCGTCGCCTCGGGGAGCGCGTCGGCGTGGCTGCGATCCCCGTCGCTCCCGGCCACCGGCGCATCGAGGGACACGTCCCGCGAGCTGAGGGCCGCCTGAACGTCGATCACGTCACGCTCGGAGACGCCGAAGTGCTCCGCCAGGAGCTTGGGCCCGACGTCGAAGCCCATGGATTCGAGTTTCTGCTTCTCCTTGTGCAGGTTGCGCAGCAGCTTGCGCCGCGCGTTGGTCGTCCCGACGCGCACCAGCCGGACGTTGTCCAGCAGGAACTTGACCATGTAGGCGCGGACCCACCAGGCCGCGTAGGTCGGCAGCCGGACCCCCAGCTCGGGGCTGAACCGATCGATGGCCGCCAGCAGGCCGACGTTCCCCTCCTGGACCAGATCGAGCAGGTTCTTGGCCGCTCGCCGGAAGGAGAAGGCGATCCGCACGACCAGCATCAGGTTGGCGGTGACGAGGCGGAACAGCGCCTCGCGGTCTCCCGTTTCGCGGTACAACCGCGCGAGACGCTGTTCTTCTTCCCGGGACAGCGGCGGGTACTTCTTGATCTCCGCCATGTAGAGCCGAAACGGGTCGGTGCTGCGCAGGGCCCGGGTGTCGGCCTTGGTGAGCGCACCGGTGCCGGCTTCCTCGGCGTCGACGTCGATGACGGTGGGCGTGTCGTCCGCCTCCAGCGGGTCGGAGAGCACCTCCGGATCGAGCTCCGCGTCCTTGCGATCCATCCCGGAAAGGGTATCAGCCGCTGGTCAGCCCCCGCGCTGCCCCAGGTACTTCCACGGGTTCACCCGCCGGCCGTCGTAGAAGATCTCGTAATGCAGATGATCCCCGGTGGAGCGGCCGGTCGAGCCCATCTTGCCGATGAGGTCCCCGCGCTCGACCTTCTGGCCGGGCTTGACGAGGATCTCGCTGAGGTGGGCGAAGCGGGTCACGTAGCCGCGGCCGTGGGAGATGTCGATCGTCTTGCCCAGGTCCGCGATGCGCACGGCGCGAGAGACCACCCCGTCGGCGGTCGCGTGGATCGGCGTCCCTCGATGGTTGACGATGTCGATGCCGCGGTGGAACCGTCGTTTGTTGGAGAACGGGTCCTTGCGCCAGCCGAAGCCGTGGGAGAACCAGCCCTGCGCCGGCATGATCGACGGTGTCGAGGACAGCAGGGAGGCGCGAACGCGAAACGCGTCGTCCAGTTGCTCGAGCGATTCGCGGACACCCGCGGCCCGACCCGAAAGCGAATCCAGCTCGCTCAACAACGGCGAGCGGCCGGCGAGGGACGGGCTCCCCGCTCCGCCGGCCGGAATCGTCCGCATGTCCATCCCCAGCTCGCCGGCCAGTTCCTCGGCCGTGGTCTCGATGCCGCTGAGTCGCTGCTGGATCTCGTCGACCGATGCCTCGAACCGAGTCGTCTGCACGCGCAAACGTTCGTTCTCGTGGGCCAGGTGTTCGATCGTCGTTCGCTGGGTCTGGACGCGCATCCAGAGGTGCGGTGCGAGCAGACCGGCCGTGACCAGCGCACCCGCCGCGACGGCGGCGAAGACGACGAAGCGGCGGCTGATGTGCAGCTTCCTGAAGCGGCTCCTGCTTTCCGGCAGGATCAGCAGCGTGTAGCGACTGGCGGCTTTCGGCGAGCGCTTGGGCGCCAGCCGAAAACGGATGCGTGCCATGGCAACTTTCCTCGCGGCTCGATCGGTCGGACCGGCTCGGTCCCTCAACCCCTACCGGGGAAAACCTAACACCCGCCAAAGTACGGGTCAAACCGGGCCGTTTCCACTGGATACGGGCCCGAACGGGGGATATCCTGCCGTTCGGGCAGCTTTTTGGGCCCGTTGAGGAAGCATCTCGATGGACGCCAACCGACGCGCCGCGGGGCGCTCGATCATGGTCGGACTCCCCTCACCGGAGCTGGACGACACGACCGCGAGACGGCTGGCCGGGCTGGGCACCTGCGGCGTGATCCTGTTCGGCCGCAACCTCGTGGAGCCGGAGCAGACGGCGGAATTGCTCCGGCGGGTCGCGGGGGCACTGACGGATCGGCCGCTGTTCGCGATCGACCAGGAGGGCGGCAGGGTCTCGCGGCTGGAACCCTGGATCGGCCCGACACCGACCGCCGTCGAGCTCCACGCGATGGGTCTCGAAGCGATCACCCGTTTCGGGATCCTCACCGGCGAGGCGTTGGCCGGGCTCGGCTTCAACGTCGATTTCGCGCCGGTCGTGGATCTCTGCCCGGCCGCTGCCGCCAACGGCATCGGGGATCGATCGTTCAGCACCGACCCGCCCGCCGCCGCTCGTTCCGCCGGCGCGTTCCTCAACGGGTTGCAGTCGACGGGTGTCGCCGGCTGCCTCAAGCACTTCCCCGGGCTCGGCGACACCGCCGTCGACAGCCATCTCGAGTTGCCGAGCGTCTGCCGCAGCGCAGCGCGGCTCGAGGAGCAGGACCTCCTGCCCTACCGCGAGCTGGCGTCGAAGGCCGCCTCGGTGATGGTCGGCCACGGCCACTACGTGGCGCTCGACGGCGAGACACCCCTACCCGCGACCTGCTCGCGGACGGCCGTGACGGAGTGGCTGCGCCGGCGGGTCGGGTTCGACGGTCTCGCCGTCAGCGACGACCTCGAGATGGGCGCGGTGGCGCCCCGCGACGTCGATGGCCGGGCCGCCGTGGAGGCGATCGAGGCCGGGGGCGACCTGCTGCTCTACTGCGCCGACCTCGATCGCGCCGAGGTTGCCGTCGAGCGGCTCACCGAAGCGGCGTCGCGTGACCCGCGGCTGGCCGAGCGACTACGGCGAGCCGCCGAGAAGGTCGACGTGATCGCGGGTCTGTGGCCTGCGCCGGGCGCCGATCTGTCGCGATTCGAACGTGCCCGTCAGGAGCTGCGCGGCTTTTCGGGCTAGCGGATCTCCTCGCCGGTCAGCTCGCGGTAGCACTGCAGGTAGCGCTCGCGCGTGCCGTCGACGATCTCCTGGGGCAGCTCCGGCACCGGCGGCTGCTTGTTCCAGCCGATCGACTCGAGGTAGTCGCGCACGTACTGCTTGTCGAACGAGGGCTGGCCGCGCCCGGGCTCGTATTGATCGGCGGGCCAGAAGCGTGACGAGTCGGGGGTCAGCACCTCGTCGGCCAGCACCAGCGTCTCCCCGTCGAGGCCGAACTCGAACTTCGTGTCGGCGATGATGATCCCGCGGCCGCGCGCGTAGTCGGCGCCCGCCGCGTACAGCGCCAGCGACTTGTCGCGCAACTCGTTCGCGCGCTCCTCGCCGACCAGGTTGACGACCTCGGAGAACGGGATGTTCTCGTCGTGGCCCTCTTCGGCCTTGGTCGACGGCGTGAAGATCGGCTCGGGAAGCTGCGAAGACTCCTGCAGACCTTCCGGGAGCTTGATCCCGCAGACCGTGCCGTCGCGCTGGTACTCCTTCCAGCCCGATCCGGCGAGGTAGCCGCGCACGACACACTCCACCGGCATCATGTTCAGCTTGCGCGCCAGCGTGGAGCGGCCCTCGAGCTGCTCGGCCTGCGCGCGCAGCGCGGCGGGGAACTCGGCCACGTCGGTGCTGATGACGTGGTTGGGCGTCAGCGACGTGAAACGCTTGAACCAGAACTCGGAGATCTGGTTGAGCACCTTGCCCTTGTCGGGGATCGGGTTGGGCAGCACGTAGTCGAACGCCGACAGCCGGTCGGTGGCGACGATCAGCAGCCGATCGCCGAGATCGTAGATGTCGCGGACCTTGCCGCGTGCCTTCAGCTCGATACCCGTCAGTTCCGTTTCATAGACAGCGCGTGTCACGTTTCCCTCACTCCTCGGTAGTAAAAGGACGATCCTATCAGACCGTCCCGTCTCGTCTAAAGCTTGTTGTCGACGATGCGGCCACCGACGATGGTCATGACGTTCGTTCCGGTGCACTCCCAGCCGTCGAACGGGCTGTTCGAGCTCTTGGACTCGAACTCCTCGGCCTGGATCGTGACCCGGCGTTCGGTGTCCAGCAGCGTCACGTCGGCCGGCCCGCCCTCCGCGAGCATCCCGCGGTCGACCCCGAGGATCCCGGCCGGGCCGCTCGTGAGCAGCTCCACGAAGCGCGGGAGGTCGATCACCCCCGTGCGCACCAGGCGGTCGAGGCAGACCGGGACGGCGGTCTCCAGCCCGATGACCCCGAACGGCGCCAACCCGAACTCCACACACTTTTCGTCGCAGCGATGCGGCGCGTGATCCGTGGCGATGGCATCCACCGTGCCGTCGGCGAGCGCCTTGCGGAGCCCTTTCATGTCGTGCTGCGTGCGCAACGGCGGGTTCATCTTCGTGTTGGTGTCGTAGCCGATCACCGCCTCGTCGGTCATCACCAGGTGGTGCGGCGTGACCTCGCAGGTGACGTTGAGCTTGCGGCGTTTCGCCGCGCGGACGAAGTCCACCGCGCGGGCGGTCGAGGTGTGCGCGATGTGCACCGTCCCGCCGGTGTACTCGGCGAGCAGGATGTCACGCTGGACCATCAGATCTTCCGCGACTCCCGGCCACCCGCGCAGCCCCAGCCGCGTCGATACTTCGCCTTCGTGGATCACGCCGCCGTCGACCAGCACGTGGTCCTCGCAGTGATCGATGATCGGCACGTCGAAGATCTTCGAGTACTCGAGCGCCTTGCGCATGACCAGGCTGGAGTGCACCGGCTTGCCGTCGTCCGAGAAGGCCACGACGCCGGCGTCGCGCATGTCGCCCATCTCGGCGAGCTCTTTGCCCTCCTGACCGCGGCTCACGCAGCCGATGGGCCAGACGTGGACGGGATGCTCCTCGGCGGAGGCGAGGATCAACTCGGTGACGGCGCGCGAGTCGTTGACCGGGACCGTGTTCGGCATGCAGGCGACACCGGTGAAGCCACCGGCCGCGGCCGCGGCACAACCGCTCGCCACCGTCTCCTTCCACTCCTGGCCCGGCTCGCGGAAGTGCACGTGCATGTCGATGAAACCGGGACACACCACGAGGTTGCGGCAATCGATGGTCTTGGCGTCGCCGGCGTCGATCGACGCGGCGATCCGGGCGATCTTGCGTTTCTCGATCAGCACGTCGCGTTTCGCGTCCAGCCCCGAGGCCGGATCGATCACGCGCCCACCCTCAAGCAGCAGCTTCAACGGTCTCTCCGGCAAGCAGGTACAGCACGGCCATGCGGACGGCCACCCCGTTGGTGACCTGGTTCAGGATCACCGAGTGCTCGCCGTCGGCGATCTCGCTGGTGATCTCGACACCGCGATTCATCGGGCCGGGGTGCATCACGATCGCGTCCTTGGCGGCGCGCGCGAAGCGCTTGGCGTTGACCCCGTAAAGCGCGGCGTACTCGCGCAGCGTCGGGAACGCCCCGGCCTTCATGCGCTCGAGCTGGATGCGCAGCGCCATCACGACATCGGCGCCGTCGATCGCGGCATCGATATCGTGGGTCACGCGACAGCCCAACCGTTCCATCCCGATCGGCAACAGCGTGGGCGGCCCGCATACGGTCACGCTCGCGCCCATCGTGGTCAGCAGGTAGACGTTGCTGCGCGCCACGCGGCTGTTGAGGATGTCGCCGAGGATCGTGACCCGCAGCCCGTCGAAGCCGCCCTTGGCCTGGCGGATCGTGTAGGCGTCGAGCAGCGCCTG
>JABAOE010000034.1_pt5 | contig 20532 bp, 18 predicted proteins | sample 7062141 | NCBI WGS metagenome assembly JABAOE01 (sample SAMN14538627, study PRJNA623070) | marine sediment metagenome | biome: marine biome [ENVO:00000428]; feature: marine pelagic biome [ENVO:01000023]; material: deep marine sediment [ENVO:00002113] | place: India: Gulf of Khambhat ... | reverse complement strand
TCTTGTCCCTCCATTGGTAGCACGAATTCTTAATTCATAGCACTACATAGAAACAAAAACAACCCGTCGCTTAACCTCTGAACGTTTTACGAAGGATCAGTCCTGGGTGGTATCGATGGATGGAAACGACGCGTGAAGGTCTGGTGAGAAACTAGTTGGGCTTCCCATTTGCTGCAGGCTACTCGCCTTGAACGGGGATGTACATGACATTCCCCTGCCGGTTCACGAGCAGAAGGGCGCGGTCAGTGGGCCTGAGAGGATCGGCGAGACGTTGAAATGTCGCAAAGTTGCTTACCTGCTGTCGATTGAGTTCGAGCACGACATCGCCCGGCTGTAGGCCGGCCGCGTCGGCAAGGCTACCTTCTTCAAGATCGGTGACAACGACGCCTTTGTTGATCGGAAGATCCATCTGGCGCGCGAGCATCGGCGTCACCTCGTCGAAGGCTACCCCTGATAGCGGATGCACTGTCGTGGCGGCGTTGGATATCACCTGATTTGTCTTGGCGCGCTCACGCGGAGCTTCCTGAATGACCAATTCAGCTTGGTACAATTTCCCTTCCCGAATGAGCTCAAGACGATGCTTGCTACCAATCGAGGATTGCCCCACAAGATTGCGCAAATGGCCGCTGTCCATCACATCGTGGCCATCGAAGCGGACGACAACATCGCCGCGTTTCAGGCCAGCACGTTCCGCCGATCCCTTGCCCTGTAAGTCGGTGATGATTGCACCTTTCACATCAGGCAGACGAAAGATCTTCCCCAGTGGAGGGCTGACATCTTGCGTCGAAGCCCCCAGGAAGCCGCGCACGACCCGGCCGGTTTTAATCAGACTCTGCATCGCTGCACGCACCATATTGCTTGGAATAGCGAAACCCACTCCGACGCTCCCAGTGGTTGGGCTGGCAATGGCGGTATTGATGCCCACGACTTCACCCTTGATGTTGACCAGCGCTCCACCTGAATTTCCAGGATTAATCGGTGCATCCGTTTGTATGAAATCTTCGAAGTCTGCCACTCCGACGTCCGCGCGCCCTACCGCGCTCACGATCCCAAACGTGACGGTCCGGCTTAATCCCAATGGATTGCCAATGGCCAACACGAAGTCCCCCACAGCCAGACGACTCGAATCCCCCCATGCGGCGTACTGCAGATTTGTTGCCCGAATCCTCACCACAGCCACATCGGTCTTTGGATCAGTGGCTACCACTCTTCCCTTGTATTGCCGGCGATCCGCCAGGAGCACTTCTACATCAACGGCGTCGGCCACGACGTGGTTGTTGGTGACGATGTAGCCGTCCGGTGAGACGATCACGCCCGAGCCCTGTCCATATTGTCGACGGGTCGGCGGCTCTTTGGACAGACCAAAGGGCAACGCATCATCAGTGAACGCCTGGTCACGCACCATCACAGTTGACGCGATGCTCACAACCGCCGGCATCACCTTGCTGGCAGTAGCCTTCACCTGGCTCTGCAAGTCGTGACCATTTGCCGCAAGAACAACGGGCATCCAGACAAACCCTGATGCCGAAACTGCTATAATTCCAGCCAGCCCCCACAAAGTGAGCCCTCTGAACTGTCCACTTCGCCGCAAATGCAGGAAGGTCTTGATGCTGATTTGTTCAAGTATCATGGGAACACCGCGTTTAGCGTACCATGGGGGGCAGTTCCTCGCACTCATAATTCGATATAGCGCAATTTGAGCGCATTCGAGATCACTGACAAGGAACTAAAGGTCATGGCAACGCTTGCAATCATGGGACTGAGGAGGACGCCCCAGAATGGATAAAGTACCCCCGCGGCCACCGGCACTCCCACCATATTATAGGCAAAGGCGAAGAACAGGTTTTGCCGGATATTCCGCATCGTCGCCTTGCTCAATCGCCGGGCGCGTACTAACGCGCGGAGATCCCCTTTGACCAAGGTCATCCCAGCACTTTCGATCGCGATATCCGCGCCCGTACCCATCGCGATCCCGACATCGGCGATAGCCAATGCTGGCGCATCATTGACGCCGTCGCCAGTCATGGCTACGACCCGACCTTCCGATTTGAGCCGAGCCACAATCTCACCCTTCTGATTCGGTAGAACTCCAGCCATTATCTCGTCGAGCCCAAGCTGTTTGCCTACAGCATCGGCCGTCTGTTGATGATCGCCAGTCAGCATCACCAATCGGAGAGCATCTCCTTTCAGTAAACGAACCGCCTCCACCGTCGTCGGCTTTACTGGATCCGCAACACCCAAAAGACCTGCGGCTTTCCCGCCTACGGCTATAAAGACAACTGTTTGCCCTTCCTGCCTAAGCTGCTCAGCCTCTTCATCAAGTGCGGCCAACGTCTGGCCCACAACCCCGATATTCTGTCGCAGAAAAGAGGGAGTTCCGACAGCGATTGATTTCCCATCAACCAGACCGGACACTCCTTTGCCTGTGATAGAACGAAACTGGGTAGCAGGAGCCATCGAGATCCCACGACTCCGCGCCGCAGCCACTACTGCCTCTGCCAGTGGATGCTCGCTCCCCTGTTCAAGACTCGCCGCGAGGTAAAGAAGGTCTTTGTCTGTCCACGGTGGAGTAAAGCGGATAGCCATCATGGCCGGTTTGCCCTCAGTCAGCGTGCCGGTCTTGTCAAACACAATGGTGTCGACTTTCCCTAAAACTTCAAGCGCCTCTGCCTGTTTCACCAACACACCGGCTGTGGCCCCTCGGCCTGTACCCACCATGATGGACATGGGTGTCGCGAGCCCCAGGGCACAAGGGCAGGCGATAATGAGCACGGCAACCGCATTCACGAGGGCATAGGCCAACTTCGGTTCAGGCCCCCAAATAGCCCATATGAATGCCGTAAGGGCTGCACCGACTACGACAAACGGCACGAAATAGCCAGCAGCCACATCGGCCACGCGCTGAATCGGGGCACGGCTTCGCTGCGCCTCACTGACCATTTGCACAATCCTAGCCAACAAGGTGTCCCGCCCGACTCGCTGCGTGCTCATAACAATGCTGCCGGTGCCGTTCATTGTTCCACCCGTGACAGGTGACCCGATTTCCTTTGTGACGGGAATCGATTCACCGGTAATCATCGACTCATCCACGGCAGTGTGTCCGTCCACCACCAGTCCATCCACCGGCACCCGCTCGCCCGGTCTCACCCGCAACCGGTCACCGACACGGACTAGTTCGAGCGACACGTCATCCTCTCTTCCCTCGGCGCTCACGCGCCTTGCCGTAGTCGGGGCCAACCGCAAGAGGCTTTTGAGCGCAGAGCTAGTTTGGCTCCGAGCACGCAATTCAAGGACCTGTCCTAGCAAAACAAGAGCCGTAATCGCGGCAGCCGCTTCGAAATAGACGGCGACCGTTCCATCGGAGCTGTGAAAAGAGGCAGGTAACAGGGCAGGACTCATTGTCGCGATCACACTATACCCATAGGCGGCCCCGGTTCCGATTGCGATCAACGTGAACATGTTCGGCGCCCGATTCAGGATTGATGCCCACCCTCGCTGGAAGAACGGGGCACCGCCCCAGAGGACGACCGGCGTCGCCAGGAGAAGCTGAACCCAATTGAGTGCTGTCCCTCCCAGCCAGGCCGGAAGTAGCCTGCCTGGGATCATGTCGGACATCGCAAGGGCCATGACCAGTGCAGCCGGACCGAGACAGATCCACAATCGGCGACTCATATCCTCGAGCTCTGGGTTGCCTACCTCCTCGGCTGACACAACCTTGGGCTCTAGCGCCATCCCACAGATCCGGCAGGCCCCCGGTTTGGTTTCAAGGACTTCCGGATCCATGGGACAGACATACTCGATCGTCCCTTCCGTGGGAATCGCCGTCACACGTGCCACTCTCTCCTCGGATGGAGTCAGGTAATAATCGGGATCCGCGCGGAACTTCGTGAGACACCCATCGGCACAGAAGTAGTAGGTCTTGCCCTGATGCAGGTGCGAGCCAGCTGCAGTAGACGGTTGCACTGTCATCCCACAGACAGGATCGATCTCGCCCTGGGAATTTGGTGTCATCATAATAGGAAGGGACTTGCGCGAAGAAGGCATCATCACAGCACTAATCGGCTCCTTGCTCAGCACCTGCTCAGGATTCCTTCGAAATCGTTCTAGGCAGGAGACTGCGCAGAAATAGTAGGTGACACCATTATAATCGTACCGGCCCGCCGCCGTCGGGGGATCCACAGTCATGCCACATACGGGATCGATAGCCATCCTAACTCCGTGATAGTAAGAAGCACATTGTTTGCGCAGCTGGCGAGACAGGAGGGACGCGCGAGACTGCAGACGCAAAGGAGTTCACAGTTATCCTACATCCCGTTGTTCGCGCTCAGCATGCGTCACCAATTACTTCTATTTCTGGGTATCGTTCTCCAGAATGCTCCGAATGATCGTGATAACATTTTCAGGGGTCATATTCGCCCCATCGACCTTGATATTGCCATCCAACAAGATCGACGGTGTAGATGACACCTTAATCCGTTCCCCCCATCGGCGGCCAACTTCGAATGCCCTGGCAGGTTTACCACTCTCCAGTCCTGCCTCAAAATCCCCAACATCCAACCCGACTTCTTGGATCAGCAATGAGCGAATCGAGCGGTCCAACACACCGTCAACCTTGTCTTTGTGGATGGTACGGAACAAGACCGCCTTCATTTCGTTACCCTTCCCCATGCTCTTGGCCTGCTCATACATGTCGAATGCCGTCGGAAGCTTGCCAGGAATCACAGGAAATCCCACCATCGTCACTACGATCTTGTTCCCGAATTCTTTCATTAGCAACGGCATGGCTGTCTCTTCAAAATGGTGGCAGTGGGGACAGTAGAAGTCTGCAAACTCGACTACTTGCACTCTGCCCGGTTGATGTGTCGACGGCTCGTCTTTAAGTAATTCGAACTTGCCCTTCAATTCGGGCTTTGCCCCCTCCGCACTGAACGGGGCATTCAACAGAACAATCGTCCCGACGACGACCACGGTGAGTCTCCACATCGATATCATCCCACACTCCTTTCACGAGTCGATACCTGCCTTCCATTATAATATAGCTATATCGCGATACAGCGGATGATTGGTGGTCATACCCTCTGATATAATGGGGTTATGATTAGGCCATGTCTGACGCTCATCGCCGCAGGGCTACTAACGACGTCCGGCTGTGCATCGACAGATGACCTAGTTGACCCTGGTTCGTCCGGTACCTCGCAGGTCACTTACGCTCAAGTGAAGGCAGCGCCTGAGTCCTACATTGGGCACCCGGTCACATTCGGAGGCAAAGTTCTAGGAGCGAAACGACTAAAGGAGTGGACCAGGATTAAGATTCTTCAGCTGCCTCTCACCTCGTCGCTTAAACCAACGTTCGACCTGACCAAGTCCCAGGGGCGTTTTGTTGCCAGGCAGAAAGAATTCCTTGACCCCGCTACCCTCCCGGCCGGAACTTTTGTCACCGTTATCGGAGAAGTCGCCGGATCGGTGATCCTGCCAATTGATGAAATGGAATATAATTACCCGATTTTGGAAATCAAGAACGTACGTATCTGGACAGACGACGAAGAACTTCCTCGGGTTCGTCCTTACATCGGCTCCAACTACTATTGGGGTCCCTACTGGTCTCCATACTGGCCGTACTACTGGTAAGCGAGACGAGCGCGCAAAGAGAAAAATGCGAGCTGCGCCGGTCCCATAAGCTAGCCCGTCTCCTTCCCTATTTCAAAGCAGACCCGACGATCCGCTCGACTCGATCATCTCGACCACCCAACTCCCGATACTTCTGATATTGGGCGAGTGCGCGAGGCATGTCCTTGCGGTAGAGTTCGTAGAAAACCCCGAAGTTGTAGCGTGCCTCGGCATAATCAGGCTTCAGCGCCACAGTCTTTTCATAGGCACGCTCCGCTTCATCGATCCTGTTCATGCTGACATAAATGATACCGAGGTTCATAAACGCCTCCGCATACTCCGGGCGATAACGCAAGACTTCTAGGAACTCTCGCTCCGCCTCGTTCAGCCTGCTTTTACTCCGATAAATAAATCCCAGGTTGTAGTGGGCATCAACCAGGTCAGGCTTGGCGGCGATAGCTTGTGTATAAGCAGAGGCTGCTTCATCCAGATCATTATTCTTTTCTGCAATCCGCCCCCTCAGATACCAGGCCTCAGCATGACGTGGATCTGCCTTCGTGAGGCGGCGTAAGGTTGCACGGGCCTCCTTGGACTCCCCTTGATTGTCAAGAAGCCTTGCGAGATTAAACAGAGCATCCGCCTGGGTCGGTGAACCGGCTAACAAACGCTGATAGGTCTTTTTCGCGTCCGAAAGATTCCGTTGTTGTTCGTAAAGCTTCGCAAGCGCAAGATACGACTCGACATGCTCAGGATCCACTTGGATCGCACGCGCCAGAGCTCGTTCTGCATCGGTAGACCTCCCCTGCAACACATGAACATCGGCCAAACCCTTGAGTGCGTCGGCAAAGTTGGGATTTACCTTGAGGGCACGAGAAAACTCCTCGGCCGCCTTGTCCGGTTTTCGGTCTTTTAGGAGGAGAAGACCCTTAAGATAGCGGCCCTTCGCTGATGATGGATTGAGTTCTATCGCCTTCTCCACTGAATCGGCTGCTGCTTGCAGTTCACCTTGTTGGAGGAATGTTTTACTCTGTTCTAAATGGTAGGACANNATCTTGGTTGTCAGCGGCAGGTCTCCCTGTCGATGGAAGGAAGAAGGAAAGAGCCAGGGCAGAAAGGACGCACGGGACAACCGCTCCAGCCCGGAGCCGTGAAGGATTCCGCATGCCTGCCTCAGTTCGCAAGAGGGATTTGAACTATAACCGGCCTCAACTGCTGAAATCAAACCATGCAAGGAGCCATGACGTCGCTAGGGTCATGGAACCAACGAGTGGATCATGCGAAAGATTCCTATGGTCTAAGGCCTGATAGACTTTGTACGCTAGATTGTATACAATCTGACGCCATCAGACCATGCCCGTCCCAAGAAGGCTGACGTGCAGCTTCGATAACCTTTATTAAAGGGTGAGAACACCCCAATGGTTGATCAGGTCGATCGAATACCAGAAAGAGTATTCTCGAGTTTGAGTGCATCGATCGTGGCGGCCCTGAAAGAGCGGATTCTTCACTGGCAATATCCACCGGAACACCGACTGACCGAAGCGGAACTGTGTAAGACATTCGGCGTCAGCCGAAGTCCCGTGCGCGAGGCGCTACGGATATTGGCGACGGATGGGTTCGTCAAGAAAATGCCTAACCGAGGGTATGCGGTCAAGCAGTATAATCTGCATGAAATCGAAGAACTCTATGAGGTCCGCCTGGCCTTAGAGCTATTCGTTGTCGAATGCCTGGCGAAGCGGAGCGCACCCAAGAACCACAACCTAACTGCGCTCAAACGGACTTGGATCGGCCTTTTGAATGGTTCTTCCAAGAAGGATGAAGAACTCGCGAGACTCGACACCCTATTTCACGAAACGTTGGCCCATGTGGCCGGCAACAAATCGCTGCTGCAAAACCTGCGTGCCATCAACGAACGGCTGTTGTTGTTTCGCATGATCGACTTTCGCCAGGTCCATCGGGCTGAACGCACATGCCTCCAGCATTTGGACATTCTCAAATGCATCGCAGCCAAGGATGTCTCGGGGGCGCGCAAGGCGATGCAACGAAATATCGAGGAGGGTCGGAATAACGTGCATACGGCAATCAAGGATGCGCTGGCCAGATCCTACGCATTCTAGAACTATATTTCGCTCAGTTTTCCGCAGCACTGGAAACTTCAAAGCCGCGGATTGTCGCGCTCCGTGACAGCCACTCTGTTGCACGGTACGCATGACATGATCCCAGCAGACATTCGAAGTGAGCCCTAATGCGTGTTTCTGCCATTTCAGCCGGGATCGAGGCACCGATTAATCGCTTCAGCGGAACGATTCAAAGTATTTTCCGCCACGCATGTAACATCAGACTTGAGAGCGGGGCACTACTCACTCTACTGTCATCGGAGAAAAACAACGTCCCCCAAGGAATCCGCCTCAATACCCCTCTCGGGTTCACTTTTCTAAATCTAGCACGCATCGACCAATNNGGAATTCTCCGCATCAACGGGTCTGATCTGTCAGCTGATCTACGGTCGGCAGCCCGCTGGCACCTCGACCTCAACAGATTGCAAATCGATCTCCATCGGCATGAGGTTGCGCAAGCCTGCGTAGCTGCCTGGGAAGAATGGAAGACGTATCAGCACAGAGATGGAAGGTCTGCACTTGTCGCGACCGTTGCTCCAGCAGGCCTGAATTATGCGCGATTACTCGGCCCAACCGAACTGGTGAAGGAAGAGGGGCTACCTGTTCCTGCCCTCATGGTTGCGACACGCAATTTTCAAGTTCGGGGGACCATCGATGCAATGAGGGATCTCGTCGGGGCCGGACCTGGCTTAACACCTTCGGGTGACGATTTCCTTACTGGGTATCTGGCTGGATTGTGGAGTACGGCGAACCATCATATAGCTCGGCTGCAGTTCATATCCTCCGTAGGAACGTGGCTTGCCGAGGCTGCAAGAAGCAGCACCAATCTCATCAGCTACACGTATATCAAGTCCGCGGTCAAGGGCAATGTTTCAGAGCCGCTTGCGATCTTGGTCCACCAATTGGCGCAAGCGAACAACCTAAAAACTGTCCGAGCGTCAACACATACTGCCCTGCATGTCGGTCACACCTCGGGTGCTGACACTGTGTTGGGGCTGCTCCTAGGGCTTATTGCCTGGGCGAAACCCTCCATTACAAACGAGGTTCGCAATGATCCGACACCGTTCTCCGTCAATCTGTCGGCTCGGCTGCTGTCTTACGGCCAAATAACCACGCCTGAAGGCTATTCGCAAGAAAAGCAGCGACCCGTAGTTTGGTCTTGACTTGGTATCCAATCTCGTGGTCGAGTGTGCAGCCCCGCTGCCATACGGTGCGAGTCCTACGAGCCGCAAGGCGAAACAAACTACCTGGGGTAGTTGGTGCCTTCATAGTCAATCGAGGTAGCGAACCAGAGAAATTGATGTTCGCCACATAAGCCGGCAGCGGGAAAATTCTAACCCGCCTGACATTGAGCGCCGCGCGCCCACAACCGCGACGAAGTCAATGGGGAGGCTGCGCGCATGGCCAGGGCGATCAAAGTAGTCCGTAATTTCTACCGTGACTCAGTCTCCTTAATGCAGCTTTCCTCCACGTTCACCAAGCTACCGGGCGTGGAACATGCCTCGGCAATTATGGCCTCCGCAAACAACGTGACCTTGCTCCGGGAAGCTGGCCTGGTGACAGGGACTGTCGAAGCCGGTGCTGGCGACCTGCTGATCGCGCTTAAAGGAGACGCTGACGCGCTAGAGTCTGCAATGGCTTCGGCGGAGGCTGCACTTAGCCAGGCTTCCCCTTCCCTCACCGGAAATGGACCGCCGTGCGGTATCACACCTCGTAGCGTCGAGATGGGACTTGACACCCTGGTCGGTGCAAATCTCGCATTGATATCCACACCTGGCGAGTACGCTGCCGCCGAAGCATTCAAGGCCCTTAGCCTCGGGCTCAACGTCATGCTGTTCAGCGACAACGTCGAGTTGATAGATGAAGTCGCTCTCAAACGATTTGCCCAGAGCCGTGATCTCATTGTTATGGGACCTGACTGCGGCACGGCCATTATCAACGGTATTCCGCTTGCCTTTGCCAATGTCGTGAGACGCGGAGCGATCGGTGTAGTCGGAGCATCTGGAACCGGTCTCCAACAGGTTACCTGTTTGATCGACCGATGGGGCAAGGGCATTTCGCAGGCAATTGGAACCGGAGGCCATGACTTGCACAGCAAAGTTGGTGGCATTTCCATGCTCCAAGGGCTGAAGGCCTTGGCGACTGACCCATCCACGTCGGTTATTGTTCTGATATCCAAACCGCCTTCATTGGAGGTTGCGGAGCGTGTGCTGGAAGCCGCACGTCACGCCGAGAAACCGGTAGTGGTGAATTTCCTGGGCGCTGATCCTGAGAGCATCAGGCGTCCGAATGTATGCCCAGCTCAGACTCTTGAGGAGGCGGCGGCAGCGGCAGTTGCGCTGGCTAGTGGCCGAAAACCTGATGAGTCCGGATCACGGCACAAGCCGGCGGCTCACATCGCCCAACTTGCCCCGGGACAGCGATACCTNNTTACGAGGGCTCGTTGCTACTGAAGAAAGACTTGGGGCAGATCCGCTCAAATACTTCGGTGGATCCTCGAGACCGTCTAGACGACGTTTGGACCAGCAAGGGACACACAATGATCGACCTAGGCGACGATTTCTTTACTCGTGGTCGCCCCCATCCCATGATCGATCACCGGGTGCGCAATGAGCGCATTCTCAAGGAAGCCAAGGATCCAGAAGTCGCGGTGGTCTTGCTTGACATCGTGCTGGGATATGGCGCTCATCCCGATCCGGCTGGTGAAATGGCACCAGTAATTCAGAAGGCCAGAGACATGGCGAGCAAGGCAGGCAGGCACCTTGCCGTGGTCGGTTTTGTGTGCGGTACATCAGGAGACCCACAAGATCTGTCGAGCCAGGAGACAACCCTGAGAGAAGCCGGGATGATCCTGGCCGAGAGCAACGCCCAGGCAGTGCGCATGGCCGCGACTGTCGCGCTGGGCACGGACGTTGTCGGGAAGGTGTCGTGACACAGGCCTTATTTCAAGAAAAATTGCAGGTGTTGAACGTGGGCCTTCCATCTTTCGCGGAATCGATCGCCAGGGCCGGCGGGACCGTGCAACAGTTGGACTGGGCCCCGCCCGCCCAGGGAGACCAGGCCATCGGTCGTGACTTGGCCAGCCTTATCAACCTACCGGCGGTTGAAGCAGCCAACCGAGAGGCCTTTGAAAGGTACCAATCTGCCCAACCAGTCCTTCAAGGCATCGGGATTGCCGGAAAGGTTCTCCCCAACATGGCACCACGCATGATCTTGCACAGTGGTCCTCCTATCAAATGGGAGGATATGTGTGGTCCCATGAAGGGAGCCATCATCGGTGCGATCCTCTATGAAGGATGGGCCAAGGATACTGCAGCAGCGGATGTTCTGGCGTCCAGCGGAGAGGTTCTCTTTGAGCCCTGTCACCACCATGCCGCTGTCGGCCCAATGGCCGGTGCCATCAGCCCATCTATGCCTGTCTGGATTGTTGTCGACACAACCCACGGCAATCAATCGTTCAGCAACTTCAACGAGGGAATCGGCCGTGCACTCCGGTTTGGCGCCAATAGCCCTGAGGTCATCAACCGTCTCAAGTGGATGGGCCAGGTGCTGGCACCAACGTTGCGGGCTGGACTTGACGAGCTCGGGGACTTGGACCTGAAAACATTGATGGCACAGGCGCTACATATGGGCGATGAGGTGCATAATCGCAACGTGGCCGCCTCATCTCTGTTCCTGAAACGACTGGTTTCGGCTTTACTGAAAACCGCTGCGCCCTCAGCCGATATCACCGCAGCGGTCGATTTCGTCGCTGGCAATGATCATTTCTTTCTTAATCTCTCCATGGCCACTTGCAAAACCATGCTCGATGCCGCTCATGGGGTGTCCGGAAGCAGCATGGTGACGGCCATGGCTCGTAATGGTGTCGAGTTTGGTATCCGTGTCAGTGGCTCAGGGAATCGTTGGTTTACAAGCCGTGCTCCGGTCGTTGACGGACTCTTCTTTCCTGGGTATTCAGCGGCCGATGCAGCACCCGATCTCGGAGACAGCGCGATCACCGAAACTGCTGGNNNNGGGTTTGCAATGGCAGCTTCTCCGGCAATCGTTAAGTTCGTCGGGGGCACCCCACAGGACGCAATCCATCAAACCACAGCCATGACCCATATCACGCTCGGGCGGAACCACGCGTTCACATTGCCGCCAATGAATTTTGCCGGCACCCCAGCTGGCATTGATGTCCGCAAGGTCGTTGATAGCGGGATTCAGCCGGTCATCAACACGGGAATTGCCCATCGGGAGGCCGGAGTGGGACAGATCGGAGCCGGCATAACGCACGCGCCCCTGGGCTGTTTTACACAAGCGGTATCGGCGCTGGCAAGCGAGATGCGCAGCAGTCGATAAACGTGGAGGTGTTCTTGGTGGCAACCACCAACAAACTTGCCGTTGTCGCCGTCGGGGGCAACTCCCTGATCCGAGACAAGCACCACGAATCGATTCCTGATCAGAGTAAAGAAGCAGCCATCACCGTTCAGCACATCGCGGAGATGATCGCTGGGGGGTGGAACGTGGTGATGACCCATGGAACCGGTCCCCAGGTTGGCTTTATCCTGCGCCGCTCTGAATTGGCACTGGAAGAAGTACCCCCCGTACCGATGGACTACGCCGATGCCGACTTGCAGGGAGGCATCGGCTACATGTTCCTCAAGGCCCTGTACAACGAGTTTCGCAAACGAAAACTCGATCGCAAGGCGGTGGCCATCGTCACCCAGACATTGGTGGACCACAATGATCCGGCATTCGGCAATCCATCCAAGCCGATTGGATCCCATATGGAAGAACGGACCGCACAACGGCTTGCCTCACAGCAAGGATGGGTGGTCAAGGAAGATGCGGGACGTGGTTGGCGTCGAGTGGTACCCTCACCATTGCCAAAGACCATTCTCGAACTTGAAGCCATCAACCTGTTGGCCCGTTCGGGATTCGTAGTTATCGCCTGCGGGGGAGGTGGAATTCCTGTCGTTCAGGACGAGAAGGGCAACTTGAATGGAGTTGAGGCAGTGATCGATAAAGACCTTGCATCAAGCCTGTTAGCGCGTGGTATCGGAGCGGATCTCTTGATGGTGTCCACGGGTGTGGAGAAAGTGGCCATCAACTTTAATAAGCCCGGGCACCAATGGCTTGATCGCATGACGGTCACCGAAGCAAGGAAGCATCTCAGGGACGATCAATTCGACAAGGGGAGCATGGGACCAAAAATTCAGGCAGTGATTGAATTCTTAGACGGCGGCGGTCAGAAAGGGTTGATCACCAATCCTGCCAATATCGGTCGGGCGCTGGCCGGTGAGACTGGAACCTTCATTGTCGGGGACGGCGAGTCACCATCCACATTTCACCATTAAGGAGGACATATGTCCGAATCACGCAAAATCACAAGACGCCAAGTTCTCAAAGGAACCGCAGCCGCCGGAGCACTCGGCATGTTGGGCAGTCTGGATTGGGTCAGCCCAGCTTGGGGCGCATCTGACAAAGTCAAGATGGGATTCATCTTTGTAGGTCCGCGCGATGATTACGGCTACAACCAGGCGCATTTTGAAGGCAAGTCAGCAGTGGCCAAACTTGACTGGACGAAAGCCTTTGATGAAGAAAAGGTGCCGGAGACCATCGAAGTCCAAAAGACCATGGAGAGCATGATCAAGCTAGATGGGGCACAGGTCCTCTTCCCTACCTCCTTCGGCTACTTTGATCCCCACATTCTCAAGGTCGCACCCCAGTATCCCAAGATTCTGTTTTTGCACTGCGGAGGGCTCTATCAAGAGGGGAAGCATCCCAAAAACGTCGGGAGCTACTTCGGCTACATCGATGAGTCGCAATATGTCGCCGGCATAGTGGCAGGTGGAATGAGCAAGAGTGGGAAACTTGGGTTTGTTGCGGCCAAGCCGATTCCCCAAGTCCTGCGAAATATCAACAACTATACCCTAGGGGCACGCAGCATCAACCCAAAATGTACGACCAACGTAATTTTTACCGGCGACTGGTCGTTACCAGTCCGTGAAGCAGAGGCGACCAACAGCCTGGTCGACCAAGGTATCGACGTCATCACGTGCCACGTAGACAGCCCCAAAGTCGTCATCACCACCGCCGAGAAACGAGGCATTTATTGCACCGGTTATCACTGTAACCAGGCAAAACTCGCCCCCAAAGGGTATCTCACCGGTGCCGAATGGAATTGGGCCAAAGTCTATATGGACTACGCCGAGATGATTCGCAAAGGGCAAACAGTGCCTAACCTCGTGCGCGGCGGGTTAAAGGAAGGAATCGTGAAGGTTTCGGATTATCACCAGGTGGTGACGGAAGCAGTTCGTAAACAGGCCGACGCAGCAAAGGCAGAATTCATGACTGGAAAGATGGTCGTGTACAAAGGACCGATCAAGGACAATACGGGTCGGGTCGTTATTGCTGCTGGGAAGGAACATGTCCAGACAGATATGTGGCTCGAGACCATGGATTGGCTGGTGGAAGGTGTCATCGGTTCAACTAAATCGTGAGCAAGGATGTGCCACAAAGCCTGAACAAAACGTTTGAACCCTTCCTCATCATCGTGGGATCACTGTCGGTCTCGATGGTGTTGTTCGGAGTGTTTGTGGCAACAGCGGGGGCGGATCCCATCGAGGTGTACCAGACAATGTATCGGGCCGCCTTCGGCACTTCGTTTTCATGGCAAAACACGCTGATACGAGCTGCCCCCTTGATGTTGACGGCTCTCTGCACCGCGCTTCCTGGATACCTCGGCTTGATCATCATCGGAGGTGAGGGAGCCGTGGTAATAGGAGGCCTATTTGCGACACTCGCGGCTCTGGCCATACCCACAGCTCCTCCCATGATCGTGCTAGTCACCATGGCGCTCGGCGGCATGGTAGCTGGTGGGATCTGGCTCACCATCGGTGGAGCTTTGCGGCACTATCGTGCCGTCAATGAAACCATTAGCAGCCTGTTACTCAACTATATCGCCATTGCGGTGCTAAACCACCTCGTGACCAGCACCTTTCGCGATCCGGAAAGTCTCAATCATCCCTCGACACATCATATCGGAGAGGCCAATATGATCGGCCTCATCCCGGGAACAGACCTCCATTGGGGATTGGTGTTTGGCATCGTGGCTTGCTTTATCGCATGGTTTCTAATGCATCGTACCGTCTTCGGCTTTTCCTCCCAAATCGCGGGAGGCAATGTTCGTGCAGCACGAATCGCGGGATTGCCTGTCGGGAAGTTGATTCTCATTGTGTGTTTTCTGGCAGGAGCAGCCGGCGGATTGGCCGGCATGGTCGAAGTAGCAGCGATCCACGGTCGAGCCAACGATACCCTCAACGCCAATTATGGGTATGCCGGCATTCTTGTGGCCTTTGTGGCTCGCAACAATCCACTGGCCATCATTCCTGTATCCGTCCTATTGGGAGGGATTCGTGCCAGCAGTGGATTATTACAGCGATCTCATGAGTTGCCCGATGCGACCGTGCTGGTGATGCAGGGCATTATTTTCCTCGTCATCTTATTCAGTGAGACTTTGTACGGTCGATTTTCAAGGTTGCAACAACAAAGAGCGTCTTGATGGAAATCGGTTGGTGGGGAGTCATCATTGCCGTCCTGGGAGGAGCAATTCGAATTGGCACACCGTTTCTTTTTGTTTCGTTGGGGGAATGTTTGACCGAGAAAAGCGGCCGCATCAACTTGGGGCTTGAAGGCACGCTGGTCATGGGCGCAATGACGGGCTATGCGATCTCATTGCACAGCGGGTCTCCCTGGTTGGGAGTCTTCTGCGCTGGCCTGGCCGGTGCGGTGCTCGGTGCCTTGCACAGTTGGATCTGCAGCTACCAACGGGTCAACGATATTGCGGTCGGGATCGCGATGATGCTGTTTGGCACGGGGCTGGCCTTTTTCCTTGGGAAGCCCTACATCCAACCATCTGCCCCTCGGCTACCTTCCATCGATCTGGGAGGCTGGAGCGATGTACCGCAGCTCAAGGCAGCTCTCCAAATCAACGCCTTATTCTTGCTAGGAATCGTCGTTGCGATCGGATTGGGATGGATGCTCAAGAATACAGCATGGGGATTAAGAGTACGGGTCGTGGGGGAGAGCGCGGACGCGGCCCGCGCCCTCGGCTTGCCGGTCGATCGAATACGCATCCTGAGTACCGCGCAGGGAGGATTTCTCGCGGGTATCGGTGGATCGTATCTCTCNNAATGGCCGTGGCGCTGGTGATCTTTGCCCGTTGGCGGCCGGTCGGGTGTCTCTGGGTCTCGCTCTTGTGGGGCGGAGCAGCAGCGTTAGGGCCTTCGTTGCAATCAGTGGGGATCACTTACGGCTATTACATCTTCAACGCGATCCCCTACCTCATGACCCTGGCAGTGATGATCATCACCTGCTCTCCGCGGCGTACCCTCCTAGGGGCGCCACACGAACTCACACTCACTCGTTAGGAAAATTTTGATGACCCAATTCATTAACCGATCCACTGCTACACAAGAGGTGAACTATGAGTAAGTATGTAACAGCCGATCCCTACCCCTATCCGTACAACGGAAATCTCCGACCGGATAATACCGTATTTCTCATCATCGACATGCAAACGGATTTTTGCGGCAAGGGAGGCTACGTAGACAAAATGGGCTATGATATTTCTCTCACCCGCGCCCCGATCGCACATATTCTGAAAGTGCTGGCGAAGGCCAGGACCCTCGGGATGCATGTCTTTCATACCAGGGAAGGGCATCGACCAGACTTATCGGATCTCCCAGAAAACAAACGGTGGCGCAGCCGTAGAATCGGGGCGGGCATCGGAGATCCCGGCCCTTGCGGAAAAATTCTGGTACGAGGAGAACCGGGGTGGGAGATCATCCCTGAACTCGCTCCAAAGCCAGGCGAGCCGATCATCGACAAGCCCGGCAAAGGGTCTTTCTGGGCAACCGATCTGGAGATGTTGTTGCGCCTCCACGGAATCAGCAACGTCCTCCTGGCTGGAATTACCACCGATGTCTGTGTCCACACGACCATGCGCGAAGCCAATGACCGTGGCTTTGAGTGTCTCCTGCTGGAAGATTGCTGCGGCGCGACAGATTTTGAAAACCACAAGGCGGCGCTCAAGATGATCAAGATGCAGGGCGGTGTGTTTGGCGCCGTGGCGAAATCGGACGCCTTGATGGAAGCACTCTCATGACGCACGCAGCCCCTCCAGAGCTGCAAGTAATCGGCATGACCAAACGCTTCGGGCCGCTCGTGGCCTTAAAGGATGTTGATTTTCGACTGCGGTCGGGCCAGTTTCACGCCCTGCTCGGTGAAAATGGTGCAGGGAAAAGCACGCTAGTTAAATGCATCATGGGCTATTACCATTCGGATGAAGGAAAGATTCTGTTAGATAGGCAACAAGCCATCGTTCGCAGCCCACGCGACGCGCAGGCCTTGGGAATCGGAATGGTCTATCAGCAATTTACCCTGATTCCCAACATGACGGTTCTCGAAAATCTGGTCATTTCCAAAGCGCAGTTGAATCCCTTCATCGATTGGCCGGAAGAAGAGTATCAGCTCACCCAATTCATGGGGAAGATGCCCTTCCAGGTCCCACTCGGGGCCCGTGTCAGCTCCCTTGCGGCAGGAGAAAAGCAAAAAGTGGAAATACTCAAACAACTCGCTTTGCAGAACCGCATCCTTATTTTGGATGAGCCGACATCTGTGCTGACCCCACAAGAAGCGGACGAAGTCTTAGGCCATCTCCAAGCCATGACTCTGGCGCAACAATTGAGTGTCTTGATCATCACGCACAAACTCCGGGAGGTAGCAGCCTTCGCGGACGAAGTTACCGTGCTGCGTAAGGGACACTTCGTCGGTTCCGGGAAAGTTGCGGATTTGAAGGTCTCACAGATGGCAGAGATGATGGTGGGCTCTGAAATCACGGCGAAGCCGAAACAACGGACAACGCGGTCAAGTAAGACTCCTAAACTAGTTTTGCAAGACCTACGGGTGAAGGATGATGTCGGCGTGGAGGTTGTACGGGGGTTGCACCTCACCATTCATGAGGGCGAGATTGTCGGGGTAGCCGGTGTCTCAGGGAACGGGCAGCGGGAACTCGTCGAGGTTCTGGCTGGACAACGGCAGGTGGCCACCGGCACAATCGCGGTGCACAATCAACCTTTTCAGCCAACTCGAGAGCAGATCAGGCAGCACAAGATGTTCTGCCTTCCTGAAGAACCGCTGCAGAACACCTGCGTAGGGCGTATGAGCCTGGCTGAGAATCTGGCCTTTCGGAACTTCGATGTGGAGCCTCACGCGGTGGGCGGCTTGCTTATCAATCGCCCTGTCCTACGCCGGAGTGCTTATGAACTGATCGAACGCTACAACATTAAACCCCCTTATCCCGATACCCCAATCCAGTCCCTCTCAGGAGGAAATGTACAACGGGCGGTCTTGGCTCGTGAGCTCTCGGCCGAGGTCGAGATCCTGATCGTGGCCAACCCCTGCTTCGGGCTAGATTTCTTGGCTACGGAGGAAATCCGCTTGCAAATAGTAGCGGCACGCAACCGCGGAACAGCAATTCTGTTGGTCAGCGAAGACCTCGATGAGATCTTGGAACTGGCTGACCGTACTGTGGTGATGTTCAACGGCCAGCTGGTTTATGAAACCACGTCGTCCGGCGCAGACTTAGCGACCATTGGAAGGCACATGACAGGACATACAGCATGAACACAGTCATCGCTTCCCCCTACCCTTATTCGTTGCCTCCGAAAGACTCACGAAATCAAGTGGCGTTAGTGATTATCGACATGNNTCGAGCCCGGTGGGTTTGGCGCGGCACTCGGGAATAAAGTTGAACACCTGCAAAAAATCATTCCGACGGTCGCAGGGCTCCTCCAAACATTTCGAGCATTGCAGCTGCCGGTCATTCACACACGAGAAGGCCACCGTCCCGACTTGACGGATTGCCCGCCGGCCAAAATAAGTCGAGGTGACTCCACGCTTCGTATCGGAGATCCGGGACCGATGGGACGCATCCTGGTGCTGGGAGAACCGGGGAATGATTTTGTCCGAGAGTTGCGTCCAGCGTTGGGAGAACTCGTCGTAGACAAACCTGGCAAAGGCGCATTCTACGCTACCGACCTTCACAAACGCCTGCAAGCCCTCTCAATCAGCCATTTGGTGTTCACAGGAGTCACTACTGAGGTGTGTGTCCAAACTAGCATGAGAGAAGCCAACGACCGAGGATATGAGTGCCTGTTGGTAGAAGATGGGACCGAGAGTTATTTCCCTGACTTCAAAGAGGCGACAATCCGCATGGTTCAATCGCAAGGTGGAATTGTCGGCTGGGTAACAACGGCCGATCGCCTGACGGATTCTCTCCGTCGGATCTATGGATGAAACTCTTGTAGGAACTTCGAAGGATAGAGGGATGGGATTGTCGATCCAAAGCAGTAGTTTGGATATTGCCACACTGCGGAAGCAATACCAGGCTGGAACATTGCGTCCTACTCAACTGATAGGGGCCGTTTTCGAGCATGTTGCTCGGTGTCCAGTGCCGAATATCTGGATTCATCTCCTGCCGCATGACACAGTTTTGGCGCAAGCGAAGGAGCTAGAGTCGCGCTGGAACTCCGACAAGACCACCATGCCCCTCTATGGTATTCCTTACGCCATCAAGGACAACATTGACGTAGAGGGGCAGCCAACCACGGCGGCATGTCCTGAATTTGGCTACGTCCCGCGGGAATCGGCGACTGTCGTAAACCGACTGAAGTCGGCCGGCGCTCTCTTGATCGGCAAGACTAATCTGGACCAGTTTGCTACAGGATTGGTAGGGACTCGGTCCCCATACGGAGTCTGTCCAAACCCCTTCGATGCCCGATATATTCCCGGTGGCTCCAGTTCCGGTTCCGCAGTCGCCGTGTCCACAGGATTGGTCAGCTTTGCTTTGGGAACTGACACAGCCGGTTCGGGCCGAGTCCCGGCTGGGTTCACCAACATCATCGGTTTGAAACCGAGCAAAGGACTGCTCAGCACTAAGGGAGTCTTTCCAGCCTGCCGTTCCTTGGATTGCGTCTCGATCTTTGCGCTCACCTGCGCCGACGCCCTGACGGTCTTCAATGTATGCCAGGCGCCTGACCAGGCCGATCCCTTTTCTCGTGAGAGGCCCCCTTATCTACCGCGTAAACAGTACGCCACGGGTCAAGCTTTTCAGTTTGGCGTGCCGCGTCTCGGACAATTGGCTTTCTTCGGCAATGAGGAATATGCGGCGCTGTTTGCCTCGGCGGTAGAACGATTGGAGAAGCTAGGAGGCCAGAAACATGAGATCGATTTCAGCCCATTCCTTTCGACAGCCAACCTGCTCTACCACGGCCCGTGGGTAGCTGAACGCTTAGCGGCGATCAAAGACGTATTGGCAAAAAATCCGGACTCCTTGCTTCCCGTTACTAAACGTATCATCGAAACAGGAGCTCATTTTTCTGCCCTGGAAACCTACGAAGGTTACTACGAGTTACGCACGTATCAACAGCGGGTGAAGACAGTATGGCAAACGGTGGACATGCTGCTACTCCCGACCACCGGCACCATCTATACGATCGACGAAGTGGAAACTGATCCGGTGCAGTTGAATACGAACCTCGGCTATTATACCAACTTCGTCAATCTGCTAGATCTCTGCGCCTGGGCTGTGCCCAATGGATTTCTCAAGAATGGGCTGCCGATGGGAATTACACTGATGGCGCCCGCCTTCCACGAAGAATTTCTGGCAGACCTTGCGACACAGTTCCATCACCAGTCAAGCAGCACCATGGGGGCGACTGCATGGACCTTACCTCTCAATGGTGTTCAGAAGGCCGAGTTATTG
>JABAOE010006223.1_pt9 | contig 20547 bp, 18 predicted proteins | sample 7062141 | NCBI WGS metagenome assembly JABAOE01 (sample SAMN14538627, study PRJNA623070) | marine sediment metagenome | biome: marine biome [ENVO:00000428]; feature: marine pelagic biome [ENVO:01000023]; material: deep marine sediment [ENVO:00002113] | place: India: Gulf of Khambhat ... | reverse complement strand
TCCCCTGGTTCTTCGTCGGCCAGAAGTTCCACGAGATCGAATCGTGCCCGCTCGATCCGGACTACTTTCACTTCTGGTTCCACCCTGAACTCGGCCACTACACCTGGAGTCACGGCCGCGACGGCAAGCAAATCGTCGGCGTCGGATTCGATGCGGGAGGCAGCTTCCACGACACGCACCGGAAGGTCGTCGACTACTTTCAAAAAAATCACGACGTACGCCTCGGGCCGGCCGACGAGCACGAGGGCTGCGCCGAAAATTTCGGGCCGTCGCTGATCAATCGTTACGTCTTCGGTAAGGGCAACGTGCTGGTCACAGGGCAGGCGGCGGGATTCCTCAACATGATGGCCGAGGGGATGAGCTGCGCGCTGCACTCCGGCGCGATCGCCGGCGAGTCGGTGGTGTCGGCTTTGCGGATCAACCGGCCCGTGCAGGAGGTCTACCGCCGCATGATCCAATCCGAGGTGCGCCGTTGTTCGGACCAATGGAACCCGCTGATGATCGCCTTCGGCAATCCGCACGAGGCTGATTTCAAGGCCGCTCTCGGCGAATTGCCGCGCGGTGACCGCGTCACCGTGATGCGCGAGATCCTCGCCTTTGTCCGCATCTACGCCAAGTTCAAGTGGGGCCGGCAGATGCTCGGCCAAGCGGTCGGTCGCGCGCTTCGCGGCGTTTATTCGCCGTCGCGTTGGGTCGAGTAGACCGCCAGCGTTTACAATGCCCACCCCATGCAGGCCCGTATTCCCTGGTATCGCCGGCTGTTCTACGTCCTGATCGTGCTGGTCGCGGTCTACGTTCCGCTGGAAGGCTTCGCGACCTGGCTGTGGGTGCGTGGAACGCTGGAGCCGGAGTCCCACTGGGTCTACGAGTCGAACGGCACGGGTTGGAGTTATTCCTTCGACCCGATCCTCGGCTATGCGCTGTCGACGGTACCCGCCCGCATGGCTACCACGGCCAGCAACGGGACGATCGAATGCACCGGGACGATCCGGGGCAACAACCTCGGCTTTCCCGACGCGCACGACTTCACGCCGGATCGCGCCGATCCTTCAACCCGGCGGGTCGCCGTGTTCGGAGATTCCTACACCGCCGGCTACTACGTGCCGCGTTCTTGGCCCGACCTGGCGGAAGTCGCGGCGCCGCACATCGATTTCATGAATTTCGCCGTCGACGGCGGTGGGCTCGTCAACTGGTGGAGCGTGATTACCCGCCTCGTCGCTCCGCAGGAGTACGAACTCGACGCGGTGATTTTCGCCGTGTTCGGGGACGACCTGTTTCGCGAGTTTTCGGTCTACGACGACGGTTATGAAGCCGTCGACGGGAGGCAAGTCCAATTCGCTCGAGTTCCGCTGGCGCCCGGCCGGGGATTACCGGCCTCGCGAAGCGAAGCGCGTCGCCACCTCCAGCCGGTCGATCGATTCCACCGCGTCTCCCCGGAGCGTTTCGACGCTCTGCTTCGCGGCGAATGGCGGCCCCGCTCGACGCGTTCCGTGCGGCCGTTCTTTGCCGCCCGCGCCCTCGAGTTGCTTCGCTCAACCGGCGGCCCGGAGGCCGGCGTCGCAGCAGGTCGCCGGTTTCAAGCGGTGCATTACGAAATGATGGAAGAGATTCGAGCGGCGCTTGCCCCGCGCGGCGTGCCGATGCTGGCCGTGTACGTCCCGTGGCGTGACGAGCTGACCGGCGGTCCGGCTCGATACGGGTCCGCAGATGAAGTCCGGCGTTTCGCGGAGCGGATCGGCGCCGATTTTCTGGACGGAACGGGGGCCTTCGAGGATCTCGACGAGGACGAGTTGGAGTCCTGTTGGCTGAAGTACGACGGCCACTTCAGCGAGCGGGGGATGCAGCGGTTCGGCTCGTTCGTCGGCTCCGCGGTCGACGCATGGCTGGCCGCCGTCGACAACAAATGAAGAAATGGGATATCGTTCGAGGCCATGAGTTCGCGAGCTTTTCACGAGTGGCTCAAACGCCGCCTGGCGTTCATCACGACGAAGATCGGCCACGGCCCGCTCAAGGGAAAATCGTTCAACATCGCCAGCGGTAGCAAGTTCACGCGTGGCGAGTACGAGCCGGAGAACACGCGGGTCATCGAGGAACTCGTGCATTCCGGGGACGTCGTCTTCGACGTGGGCGCGCACGTCGGCTACTTCACCGTCTTCATGTCCGATCGTGTCGGGCCGACCGGCAAGGTCGTTTCCTTCGAGCCGCGCGAGATCAATCTCGATTTCCTGCGCCAGCACATCCGCATCAACGGCTGCGACAACGTCGAGGTCGTCGAGGCCTGCGTGGGAGATCACGCCGGGGCGGCGCGACTGGAGACGCGCGTGGGCACCGGAAAGGGCTTCGTCTCCCCGGACGGCAACGTCGACGTTCGCATGGTCGTGCTCGACGAACTGGTCCGATCCGGTTCGCTTCCGGCGCCCAAGTTCATGAAGATCGATGTCGAGGGCGGCGAAATGGCCGTGCTGCAAGGCGCCGGCTGGATCCTCGAAACCCACCGGCCCCGGATGGTCCTGTCGACCCATTCGCCGGAGTTGAAACAAGCCTGCAGAGATTTCTTGACGGCCCGCGGCTACGAGATGAGGGACATTCAAGAGCCCCACGGCGATTCGGAGTGGCGCGTCCTGCCCGTCGAGCGGGGCGTGGCGGACTCGACGAGGGCTTCGTAGGGTTTGGCCTCTCCGCGCTAGCCGAAACGCCTAACGAATGCCTGGCGGACGTCGAGCATCAGGCTGAACAGCGACGGGACCAGCACCAGCGTGAACAACGTCGAGACGATCAACCCACCGATGATCACCGACCCCAGCCCGCGGTAAAGCTCCGAACCGGCCCCGGGAAAGGCGACGAGCGGGGTCATCGCCAGCACCGAAGTCGAGACGCTCATGAAGATCGGGCGCATGCGGTTGGTCACCGCTTCGCGGATCGCCTCGCGCTCGGCCATGCCTTCGCGCATGTGGTTGAGCGACTGGTGCACGATCAGGATCGCGTTGTTGACCACGGTGCCGATCAGGATGATGAAGCCCAGCATCGTCAGCACGTCGAGCTTCTGGCCGGAGATCGCGTTGACCAGGAACAGCCCGAGGAAGCCGCCCAGCGCGGCCAGCGGCACGCTGAACATGATCACCAACGGGTAGAGGAAGCTCTCGAACAGCGCGGCCATCAGCAGGTAGGTGATGATCAGCGCGAGGATCAAGTCCCAACGGATCGTCTCGAACGTCTCGACGAGTTTGCTGGCCGCACCGGTCAGCGAGACCTTGTAGGGCGGCGCGAGTTGGCCGGACTCGCGCAGCGGATCGAGGATCTCCCGGTCGATCGTGCCCATCGCCCGTTCCAGCGGGATGCTCTCGTCGGGTTTGACCTGGATCGAGATCGTCCGTTCGCGCTCGCTGTGGTTGATCTGGACGGGGCCGTTGACCGGAGAAACCTTGGCCACCGAGCCGATGGTCACAAGGCCGTCGGCCGGCGTCGCGATCGGCATCTGTTCCAGTAGATGGGTGCGGTGGGCGTAGCTCTCCTCGGCCATCAACTGGATGTCGATCTCCTGGCCTTCGAGTTTGTACTCGCTGGCTTTCGCCCCGTCGACCAGCACGCTGACCGCGTAACCCAGCTCGCGGTTCGTCAGCCCGGCCTCGGCCGCCCGCCGCCGGTCCGTGACAACCTGCACCTCGGGGTTGCCGAGGTCCAGAGAAGGCACCGGAATCGCCTGCGCGCCGGGCAGCTTTTCCATCACCTGCCCGAAGATCCGGTCGCCCAGCGTGATCAGCCGCTCGAGGTCCGGACCGGTGATTTCGACGTCGACGCCTCCCGAATCGCCGCGGCCGCGCTCGAAGATGGAGTTCTGCGCGATGAACGAAATCGTCCCCGGGATGTCGGCCGCGGCTTCCTGAAAAGCGGGGATCAACTCTTTGACACGAGCGGGTTCGGTCGAACTGATTCCGGCAAAGGCGAACCCGTTGAGCGCCACGAAGAAATAGTCGTCGATCCCGCCGCCGGGCAAAGCGGCGGCCTCCGGGGAGCCGGAGTCGTGCTGCCACAAAGGCTTCAACTGCTTCGTGATCTCGTCGTGCATGCCGAGGATCTCGTCGAGGTTGTAGCCCGGGGGAGGCAGCAAGCGAGCGAACGCGAAGTTCTGGTTGCCGGTGGGAAGGTATTCTCGGTCGGGCATCAGCAACACGCTGATCCCCACTGCGCCGGTCGTGAAGCCGAGCACGATCATCAAGCGCAAGCGCGTCGAGCCCAGACCATGGTAGGCGGACTCGCCGGCCCACTCGACGAACCGCTTGGCCAAATCGGCCACGCCCCACAGCCGTCTGTAGCCCCCTTCCACCGTGCGCGCCCGGCCCTCGCCGAGCATCCTGTTGGCCAGGCACGGGATCACGGTGATCGAGACGATCAGGCTCAACCCCACGGCGCAGCTGATCGCCAGCGCGATGTCGCCGAACAGCTGGCCGACCTCTTCCTTCATGAAGACGACGGGCAGGAACACGGCGATCGTCGTCGCCGTGCTGGCCAGTACGGCACCCCAGACCTCGCGCGTGCCCTGCAGGGCTGAATCGAATCGCGACTTGCCCATCTGCCGGTGGCGGTAGATGTTCTCGAGCACGACGATCGAGTTGTCGACGACCATGCCGACGGCGAACGCCATCCCCGCCAGGCTGATCACGTTCAGCGTGCGGCCGAAGGCGTTCATCGCGATGAACGCGCCGATGACGCTGATCGGGATGGCCACGGCGATGACCAGCGTGCTCGAGCCGCTGCGCAGATAGAGCAGCAGCGTGACGATCGCCAGAAACCCTCCGATGATCAGACTCTGGATCACCAAGTCGATTGCGCCGTCGATGTAGATCGTCTCGTCGTAGGCCAGGTCGAGCAGGAGACCCATCTGGGCCAGCTGCTCGGCGTTGAGGCGCGCCATCGTTTCCTTGAGCCCGGCCATTGCGTCGAGCACGTTGGCGCCGGGTTCCTTGACCGCGTTGATCGCGAGCACGATCTCGCCTTGGTTGAAAACGTACGCGCCGGCCTTTCGGAAGCTCAACTCCACACGTGCGACGTCCCGCAGATACACCGGGACGCCGTCCCGCGAAGCGACGACGATATTCGCGATGTCCTCGGTCGATCGGTACTCGCCGATCGTCCGCACGACGTAGCGGCGCTTGCCCTCGTCGAAGTCGCCGCCCGAGAAGTTGCGGTTTTCGTTGTCGATTGCGGTCCGCAGCTCGCCGATCGTGACGCCGTGGGCCACGAGCCGGGCGGGATCGACGATGACCTGCATCTCCTGCTGACGCCCGCCGTAGACGCCCGACGCGGCGATGCCGGGAACCCGTTCGAACTCGGGCTTGATGAAGTCCTCGCAGTAATCGAACAGCGCGTGCATCTCGCCGTCGTAAGGAGTGGCCCCCGCCGGCTTGAGGACGAACCAGGCCGTCGCGTTGGAGGTCGGATCGACCGTACGGATCACGGGCTTGTTCACGTCGTCGGGGTAGTCCGGAACCTGCTCGAGCCGGTTGCCCACCTGCACCAGCGCGGCGTCGATGTCGGTGCCGACCTGAAATGTCAGCAAAATCGTGCCGGCGCTCGAGCTCGACTGGCTCTCCATCTTGATCAGGCCCTCGAGCGCCTTGAGCTGATCTTCCTGCTCCAGGACGATCTCGCGCTCGATCTCCTGCGGGCTGGCTCCCGGCCAGGTGGTCTGCACCGTGATCTCGGGATCCTCGACGTTGGGTGTCAGCTGGATCGGCAACCGGAACAACGAGATGAAGCCGAACAGCACGACCAGGATCACGCCGACCGCGGTCGATACGGGGTAGCGGATCGACTGTTCGATGAGCTTCACGGGTCCGGGTAGCCCAGCGGCCGGCCCTCGACGGGCTGATCCGGCTCCAGCCGCTCGTTGCCGCGCGTGATCACCTTGTCCCCGGGACGGATCTTGCCTTGCACGGCGATCCAGGCGCCTTGCGCCTTGCCGCTCTGGACGGGCACCATCTCCGCGGTGTTCTCCGAGGTCACGCGGTAGACGGACGCACCCGGCCCGGTGCCGACGATGGCGTCCTTGGGAACCATCGTGGTCGCGGTCACCGCGCCCACCGGCATGGCCACGCTGGCCAGCATGCCGACTCCGATCCGGCCGTCTTCGTTAGAGACCGAGACCTTGACCGGGAACGTGCGCGCGCGGTCCTCGGCGCGGGGGACGATACGCTCGATCGTCCCGGTCCACTCCGATCCCGGCAACGCCTCGAACGCGATCCGCACCTGCTCTCCACGCCGCAGCGCGTCGTAATAGCGCTCCGCGACGTCGATACGAATCTCGAGCCGGTCGAGCGAGACCATCTCGGCGACATCTCCACCGTTGGCGACCCACTGACCGACCTCGGTCAGCCTGCGCGTGACCACGCCGTCGAATGGGGCGCGTACGTCGAGCAAAGCGAGGCTCAGCTCGAGCTGATCGATCTGCGCCTGATTCTGTGCCTCGCGCCCCTGCCACGCGGTGAACTCCGAGATGGCGTCGTCGAGGTCCTGCTGGGAGAGTACGTTGGCGTCGAACAACTCCCGCGCACGTTGGAGACTGCTTTCGGCCAGTTGCCTGCGCGCGCGCGATTCGTCCAGGCGCGCCACGGCTTCCGCGTGCCGTAGCCGGTAGAAGTCGGGGCGAATCCGAGCCAATAGCTGGCCTTTCTTCACCCGTTCGCCGTCCTGGGCCTCGATCGACAAGACCTTGCCCGCAACCTCGCCCGCCACGACCGCGGACATCCGTGACTCCACGGTTCCCGGCAGCCGCACCTCGCCGCGCAGCTCCACGCTACGAGCTTCGGTGAAGCGGACCGCGGCCACCTCTGAACGACCCTGCGCGGCGAGCGGAACGGCCGCGACCGAGGAGGCGATGATGAAGGGGAACATCCAGCCCTTCGCTCGCGAGCGATTCATGGCGTTTCCTTGCGGGAGAAGCGCGGTATTCTAGTCCACGATCCCGCCACAGCGCCCGCGGGCCACACAGGCCCGACCCGAGTTCAGCGTGTTAGTATCCACGGTCTCGATGGAACTCCCTCTAGCGATTGGTCTTTTTCTTCTGACGGCACTTGGGGGGATCGTCCATCTGGCGCGGATCGCTGCCGGCCCCCGTTCCAAGCTGCTGTTTTTGGTCGGTCTCGTGGCCCTGGCCGGTTTGTTCGTCGTCGCCGCGCGCTATCTCCATGATCCGCCGGCGCCCGAAGGCAGCGTGGTTGATCGACCGATCGAGGTGTCACCGGCCGGTTACGCCACGTCCGACAGTTGCCAGGCCTGCCATCCGGGTCATTACTCGACTTGGAGAGCGTCGTACCACAGCAAGATGACGCAGGTGGCGACTCCGGAGACTGTCCTGGCGGACTTCGACGACAGGCTTTTGCAACTCGGGTCCTTGACTTTTCACCTGACGAGGGAGGGAGACGAGTTTTGGATCGATATGCCGGATATCGACGGCGCGGCGGGAGGTGGTCAAGGCCTACGCGTCAAACGACGGATCTTGTTGACCACGGGTTCGCATCACATGCAGGCCTACTGGTACGGCTCGGACAACACACGCGTGCTCGGTCTCATGCCGTTCGTCTACAACGTCAAGGCGGGAGACTGGTTTTCTCGCTCCGCGTCGTTCGTGCGTCCCCCCGAGGAGGCGCCGGTGTCCGAATTCGGACGCTGGAACAAGACTTGCCTCGAGTGCCATGTCACGCAGGGCCGGTTGCGCCCCGTCGAAACGGCCGCCCAAGGTGGTCACGACACGCATGTCGCGGAGTTCGGCATCTCGTGTGAGGCTTGCCATGGTCCCGGAGAGTCTCACATCCGGTCCAACAAAAACGCGATCGAACGTTACGCGCAGCATTTTTCAGAAGGGCGGCAAGAGAACATCGTACATCCCGAACACCTCGACCATGAGCGCAGTTCGGAAGTCTGTGGTCAATGCCATTCGACGTCGGTCTGGACCAGTCAACAGGCGATCGACGAGTTCATGGAGCATGGCTTCAAGTACCGGCCGGGGGACGTTCTGGCGGACACGAAGGCCGTGGTTCGCGGGAAAGTCGAGTGGAACACGCCCGAGGTTCAAGAAGTGCTGCCGCTGCAGCAGCATCTCATCATCAACTCTTTTTGGGCCGATGGGATGAACCGCCTCGCCGGGCGCGAGTACAACGGGCTGATCGAGTCTCCTTGCTTCGTGCGCGGCGAGATGTCCTGTCTCAGTTGCCACGTCATGCACCAGCGATCCGACGATCCGCGCCCGATCGACGAGTGGGCCAACGATCAGCTGAAGCCGGGCATGCGCGGGGACTTGGCCTGCACCCAGTGTCACGAGTCGTACGAGGACGCGACCGTCGTCGCGAACCACACGCATCATGAGCCTGATTCAAGTGGTTCGGCCTGCTACAACTGCCACATGCCGTATACGACCTACGGTCTACTGGGGGCCATTCGAAGTCATCAGGTCGACAGTCCGTCCGTTGCCGCCGGGATCGAAACGGGACGACCCGTTGCATGTAACCAGTGTCATCTCGACAAGACGTTGGAGTGGTCCGCCGAATGGCTCGAGCGCTGGTACCGGATCGAGCGGCCGCTCGTGACGGGCGCCGAGCGCCAGATCGCCAGCCTTCCGCTACTGGCGCTCCAAGGAGACGCCGGTCAACGCGCGCTTGCAGCTTGGTCGTTGAGCTGGGAGCCGGCACTCGAGGTCTCGGGTGACGAGTGGCCGGGGCTGTACCTCGGCGTGCTTCTGGGTGACCCGTACCCGGCCGTTCGTTTGATCGCATATCGTTCTTTGCTGCACATGCCCGGGTTCGAGGGTTTCGAGTACGACCCGATGGCCCCGGCCCGCCAACGCCACGATTCCGGCAATGTGGCCTTGGCCCGCTGGGCCAGCGGTCACTCCCGGCTACCGCGGATGGTGCGACAGCCGTTGCTGCTGGAGGCCGACGGTCCGCGGATGGACGTGCTCCTGCGTCTGCTCGGAGACCGCGACGATCGACCCATCATGCTCGCCGAGTAGAAAGGGGATCACGTGGAACAGGCCGAGGGCAAACACGATCGTGAAACCACCGAGTTGATCCGGCGCCACCTCGTTGCCGGCTGGACCCTGTTATTGGTGTTCCTGACTCTCGGTATGCTGCTGGAGTTGTTTCACGGCCTCAAGGTTCGGTGGTACGTCGACCTGAACAATGCGACGCGGCGGTTGATGTGGACGCTGGCCCACGCTCATGGAGTCCTACTCGGACTGATCAACATCGCGTTTGCGGCGACGATGTCGATCCGGCCGCGGGGGTACGTGCGCCGCTCCCTGGCGTCGAGCTTCCTGCTGGCGGCCGGCTTCTTGCTACCCGGAGGGTTCCTGCTGGGAGGCGTCGTCATCCACNNGTTCCTGCTGGGAGGCGTCGTCATCCACCAGGGGGATCCCGGTATCGGCGTGTTCCTCACTCCGATCGGCGGACTGAGCCTGTTCGCGGCGGTCGTCCTGACGATCCGGGGGCTGCGGCGCCGCTAGGGTGCCGTCTTGACCGGCCGCGACGGTTCCGGACGCGCGAGAGCGGAGCGCCGCCGCGGCTACCGCGCCGAGAACGACGAGCAACAGGAGGATGTTCGCTGCACCCACGAGGCCTGCCTCGGCGTAAGGTCGCCAACCGCCGAGCAGTTGTTGCAGGGGAAAGCTGACGAGCGCAACACCGATCCATCCCAGCCAACGGATGGCGAACCGGAACGGCGCGGGATCGTTTCTCTCGTGCCCGTAAAGGGCCAGACCGGCGAAACACGGCGCGAGGTGGGAAAAGTAGTGCGCCCATGACGTCGGGACCAGGAACGCGATCGATGTCAGCGTACCGACGATCGGAATCCAACGTGGCATCCTGCCGAGCCAGGCGAGCAACGCGAAGAAGACCACGATCGCCGCTCCGGCACCTCGCGATGCCGTCAGCCAGAGGCCCGGTATGCCGGACTCGCGGGGGATGTCGAGCCAGCGGCCCACGACGTGGGGGATATGCTGTGAATTCGGATCGAAAGCGATGGAGGGAGCCACCGCCTCGTGGTAGCGCCACACCCAGCCGTAGAAATTGGCCATCGGCTCGAATCCCATCCACAACCCGGGCAACCCGAGCAACAGGAACGCGGTCACGCCGGCCCACAGCCCGATCCAGCGCCAGCTGAAACAGGCGGCGGCCCGCAGCGGCACGAACACGAGCGGGTAGACCTTCAGCGCCACGCCGAGCGCGAGCAACACGGCCGAAGCGATCGGGGCGACGAGGAGCGACACGATGACGAGCCCCGACATGAACGTACTCACCTGACCCCAGGCCAGATTGTGCAGTGCGGGAACGGACCAGAGTGTGGCCAGGACGATCGCTGATCGGCCCAGTGGATCTCGGCTCCGGAACAACCGGGCCACGGCGCCGACCAGCAGGACCAGCGCCCCGAGCTGAAAAACGCCCCAGGCCCAGACGGCGACGTTCTCCGGTAACCGGCCCAGCGGGACGAGGCCCAACCCGAGCAGCGGTGGATAGAAGAATCCGGCGACCGGTTGATCCGTCCCCGGAAGCTCGCGCGCCATCGGCAGATAGTGGATGTGGAAGTCGGCGAACAGCTCGTCGCAGATGTCGAGGGTATTCGCGAACGTGTCCGGATCGGGCCAGATGAGCGCGGCGACGACGATGCTGGAGACGACGGGAGCCCAGATCCACGGATTCAGCCAGTCCTTCCAGACGCCGACTCGTTTATCCAACGACCTGCCCCGATTTCCGACTATACCCGACTTTTTCACCAATCCTCACGGCCTGAGGCGACCTCGCACGTCATCACTGCGGGGCCCGATCCATCAAACGTGACGCTTCCCGGGTTCGGCCTTGAGACTTGTAGAGCAAGGCGAGGGCGTTCCTCGCCCGGCTCGATGCCGGGTTGATCGACAGAGCTTGTTCCAGGTGCTGCTCAGCCAGCACCGGACTCCGCAGCTGGACGTATGCGACACCCAGGTACAGATGGGCGTTGGCGACGTTCTTCGCGCTCATCCTCGCCGTTCCGTCCGAGTCGGTAGCCAGAACCAATGCCCGCTTCGTGGCGTCCACACACTCTTGGTACCGGTTGGTGCCGAACAGCGCGGTTCCATAGTAGAGCCACAATGCGGGATCGTCCGTTCTGGACCGGAGCGCTGCTTGCATCTCGGCCACCGCGGTCTCCGGTGTCCCGGACATCGTATAGACCGTGGCACGTGCGGCAAAGTGCTGGGTCCTCACTCCGGCCTTGAGCACGTTCCACCAGAGTTCATCTCGCATGGGTCTGTAGCTCGTCGGTCTCGTCGCAAGTTCGGCATGGCGCCGGGCCGCGTCGGCGTCTCCCAGCGCGAAGTACACCTGGGCCAGCGCCGCGTGCGCCTCACTCTGTTCGGGGTTGCGTGACAGGGAGCGACCGAGGTAGTCGCGGGCAAGCTCGAATTCTTCGGCATTGAGTGCGATCTGGGCCAACCGCAATTCGGCGAACGGGTTTTCCGGATCGAGCTCCACGACCTGCCGATACTGCCGTCTGGCCTCGTCAACGCGAGCCACTTTCGTAAGGCAATCGGCGTAGTACAGACGAGCCGGGATATTGGCAGGATCTATTCGGATTGTTTGTGCCAGGGCCTCGGCAGCCTCTTGCGGCTCCGTAGCGAGCAGACTCCTTCCGAGATAGTAGTGCCACTCGTGATCGTCCTTCGCGAGGCTGACGGCACGTCGGTAACAATCAGCCGCCTCGGCGTACCAATCGTGAATGAGATAGACGTGTCCCAGCTCGCCCCAAGCGCTTGCAGAGTCGGGCCTCTCGATCACTTCCTTCTTGGCGGCTTCGATGGACTCCAACAACAACCTGTCCGAGGAGTGCGCCAAATCGCTCGGTGTGGGAATCGAAACCGTTGAGCTGCAGGAGAGGCACAGGCTCAGGACGGCAAGAGTTGGCAGGGTTGACCTCACGGTGCGTCGCCATGACCTTTGACGACGGTGAGCTCCCGGTCGATTGCCGCCACCTCGAAATGTTCCTCACTGCCGTCGGGCCAGACAACTTCGATCCTGCCGGCCCGGTCGTCGGCTCCCAGCCCGAAATGCACACGTGGGTCGCTGCTGCTGAGATAGCTTTGAGCAGGAGAAACGAGACGAACGAGTCTCTTTTCGCCGCTTGCCAGCGTCAACCTCGCACCGATGGCGTCCCGGCCGTGGGTCAGCGCTCTGACGGCGAGCCAGTGGTGGTTCGACAGGTCGGCGTTGTTCCGAAAGATCCTGGGTGGCCCGCCGATGTTCCCCACCACCAGGTCCACGTCTCCGTCCCGATCGATGTCACCGAAGGCGAGCCCCCGGCTGACCTCGAGGTTGCTCGCGAATGTACCGCCGTGCGAACCGACGTCTCGGAAGTGACCGGAGCCGTCATTCTCGTAAAGATGATTCGGCTCCGCGTAGTAACTCCAGTAATCCCGAACTGCTGCGCCTTGCGTCAAGGGGCCCCTCGTGACTCCACCATTGACAAGGGCGAGGTCGAGGTCCGTGTCATTGTCGAAGTCGAAGAACCCACAGCCGAATCCCGTGAACTCGGCAGACTCGAATCCGAGACCGGAAGCATCCGACTTCTCCAGAAAAATCGAATGCTCCGTGGCGACGTACAGCGTGTTCGTTTCGTTTCGTAAATGAGTCATGAACAGGTCGAATCTGCCGTCGGCATTCACGTCACCGGCTGCGATTCCCATGCTCGCCTCGGCCGTGCCGTTGCGGTTATACGCGACGCCCCGTTCCACCGCCTCATCCACAAACGTGCCTTCGCGGTTGACCCAGAGATGGTTGGGTTCGCCGTCGTTGGCCACGTAAATGTCGACGCGGCCATCCTTCGTGAAATCAGCGACGACGACGCCAAGACCTTTCCCGGGTTTGGTGATGCCGACCGTTGTGGTCACGTCGATGAACGTGCCATCGTTGCGGTAAATCTTGTCAATCGTGCCTTCGTAGGCCGAAGGACCGCAATAGTCGGGCGAAAGGTTGAGCCCGACACAGGAGACCTCGGGATCGAAGTCGACATAATGGGCCACGAAGAGGTCGAGATCGCCGTCCCGGTCATAATCGAGAAAAGCGGCTGACGTGCTCCAGCGATCTTCGGAAAACCCGTGGAGCGCGGTTGCATCGGTAAAGGTGCCATCACCGTTGTTCAGGTAAAAGGCATCCGGCCCGAAATTCGTCACATAGACGTCCAGATCACCGTCATTGTCCGCGTCGCCGACCGCTACGCCTTGCCCGTACCCCGGATCCCCCAGACCGGCGGCGCGCGTAACGTCGACGAATGTTCCATCCACCTGCTGCTGGAGCAGTCGGTTGGGGGCCGCGAGGTCGGGTTCGCCGGGTCTTGGAAAGCGGATCTGTAACAGGTCGAGATCGCCGTCGTCGTCGTAGTCGAACAGAGCAATCCCGCCACCCATGATCTCCGGTAGCGAGTACGTCCCATCGGGCCACTCGACGGACATGTCGCTGTCTTGGAGCAGCGTGGATGTTACTTCCGTGAAGAGCGGCGTTGCCGGCGCGAGAACTTCAGACCCACAGCCGGTCGCAGCGAGAACGGTGATGAGGACAACGGGGAACCCGCTGCTCTTCAGAAGCAAACTACGCAGCTCGCTTGTCATTTCCTCGTTCCGCCCGTCTCCCGGGAGATCGGTCCGGGTCTATTCTAGAGTTGCGCTACCATTCCCGCATGCCTTTCCTGGCCGACGCCAAGGAACTACCGACTCTGCTGGCCGGACCGTTCGCGCTGCGCATGATCCGTCCCGAGGACGACGCGGACCTGTTCACGATCTTCGGGGATCAAGAGGTCATGCGGTACTGGAGCAAGCCGGCGCTCGAGAATCTGCAGGCCGCGCAGGATCTCGCGCGCGAGATCAGAGAGAGTTTCGATCAACGTAATTTGTTCCAGTGGGGGTTGGTGCGGCCCGAAGACGACCGCGTGATCGGCACGACGACGCTGTGCAACCTCGACACGCAGAACCGCCGTGCCGAGCTCGGCTACGCGCTGGCGCGCTCGGAGTGGGGCAACGGCGTGATGAGCACCGTCCTGCCGGCGATCGTCGCCTACGCTTTCGACACACTCGATCTGCACCGCATCGAGGCCGATGTCGACCCGCGCAACCCCGCGTCGATCCGGCTGCTCGAGCGGCTGGGGTTCAAGAAAGAGGGGCATCGACGCGAGTCCTACATCCTCAGCGGGGAGATCCAGGACGCGCTGCTCTATGGGCTCCTGAAGAGGGAATTCCAACCTGCGAGCTGAACGATGGCGATTGCCGCAAGCTCGGCGGCACCGCGTTCGCGACCTGGGTCGAAGCCACGTGCGCGGACTTCGAGTGGGTGCAGGGCGAGCCGGCGGAGTTCACCTCACGGCGCGGAGAGACCTCGCCGCCGGATGTGCTAGGTTGACGCTTTAAAAGGAGAAACCATGATCGCTCGAGCCCGTCACATCCTCGTTGCCGACGAAGACGCCTGCAACCAGCTCAAACAGGAGATAGCGGGCGGTTCGGACTTTGCCGAACTGGCCAAGCAGCACTCGAAGTGCCCGTCGGGCCAGCAGGGCGGCGACCTGGGCGAGTTCGGCCCGGGGCAGATGGTGCGTGAGTTCGACGACGTCGTGTTCAACGCCGAGGTCGGGACGGTCCAGGGGCCGGTCAAGACCCAGTTCGGCTACCACCTGATCGAGGTACTCCAAAGGGGCTAGGATGACCGCCGACCCGACGGAGCGGTTCTCGACCCGGGTCGAGAATTACATCCGTTACCGTCCGGGTTATCCCGAGACCCTGCCGCCGCTGCTCGAGGCGCACTCCAGCCTCGTTCCCGGCGACGTCCTCGTCGACCTGGGCAGCGGCACCGGCAAGCTGACCGAACTTCTCCTGAAGCGCGGCTACGCCGTATACGCCATCGAGCCCAACGGGCCGATGAGAGAGGCGGCCGCCCGTCTGATCGCCGACCCGGACTGCACGATGATCGACGGGACGGCAGAGGCGACCGGTCTGCCCGACGCGTGCGCCGACGTCGCGGTGGCGGCCCAGGCGTTTCACTGGTTCGATCTCGAGCCGACACGAGCCGAGTTGGACCGGGTCCTCCGCCCACGGGGGCGCGTGGTGGCGATCTGGAACGTCCGGGACAAGGAGAACGATCCGTTCATGGCGGAGTACGAGGCGCTGCTCGCCGAGCACGGCACGAACTACCGCGATGTAGGTGCTCACGGTCTCGGGGATGTGCAGCGGGAACGGCTCTTCGGACCGGATCGCGGCCGCCTGGACCGTCTTGCAAACGAGCAACGCCTGGATCTCGACGGGCTGATCGGTCGCGTCCTGTCGGCCTCGTACTCGCCGGAGCCGGGGCAGGCGGGTCACGCGCCCATGGTCGAGGCGCTGGAAACGTTGTTCGGTAAGTACCAATGCGATGGCGAAGTGGTTCTGCGCTACCGTACGGAGGTCTACCACGGTACGTTGTATCGCTGATGGTATGATCCGCGGCCCGATTCGCGGGGCGAGAGCCGACATGAACTCGAGACTCGACAGGATCCTGATCGTTGCCGCCAGTGTCGCGCTCGTGCTCGGCTGCACCGAGGAGCAGCCGGCGACGCCGACCGAACCCGCCGAGCGCGGCGCCGACCGGCAGATCGAGATCACCTACCTGGCCAACGAAGGTTTCCTGCTTGCCTCGTCGGAATACAAGGTCCTCATCGACGGGCTGTTCCGTGAAGGCATCGAACCCTACCCCAAGCTCTCGGCGGAGGATCGCGAGGCGATCGAGACGGCACAGGCGCCGTTCGATACGGTCGATCTCGTGCTGGCCACACACATGCACGACGATCACTTCAATGCGCTCGCGGTTTGCCGTTTCCTCGAATCCAATCAGATCGCCGAATTCGTCTCGACGATCCAGGCGTTGTCCCAGATGCGTTCCGCCTGCAGCGATCCGGCCGCGCTCGCCGGCCGCGTGCGCCCCGGGCTTCAGGCCGACGGCACCCCGAACCCGTTCGCCTTCGAGGAGCTGCGGGCGGACCCCGTGTTCCTGCACCACGGTGCCGCGAGCCCCGTCGAGAACCTCGGCTTCGAGATCGAGATCGGCGGGCTGCACGTGTTGCACATGGGGGACTCTCAGGTGAGCCTCGACGAGTTCGTCGCCGCAGGCTTCGAGACGGGCTCGGTCGATCTGGCCTTCGTTCCGTTCTGGTATCTCGTCGACCGGCGCTGGACCCCGGTGATCGACTTCCTGCAGCCCGATGGCATCGTGGCCATGCACATCCCGAAGCCCGGCTCCCAGGACCTGCAGATGTTCGGCGGTTACGAGGCGCTGGTCGAGCAGATCGTCCAGGGTTTCCCGCAGGCTGTGGTGTTCTCCGAGCCGTTCGAGATGCGTCGTTTCTAGAGTTTGAGCTCCTTGATCTTGCGGTAGATCGTCGCCCGCGAGACCCCGAGCAGCCGTGCCGCGCGCGTGCGGTTGCCCCCCGCTGCCTGGAGCGCCTCGACGATGCGATCGCGCTCGCTCGAGGAGAGGGAAAGCGGCGCCGCTTTTGTCCCAGGACCCGTCGACCCGTCGTTCGCCAGCAGCTCACGCAAGCCCTGATCCAGCATCAAGACCTCGGTTCCGATCGGCCCGTCCCCGGCGAGCAGCGAAAGCCGTTGGAGCGCGTTCTGGAGCTGACGGACGTTGCCGGGCCAATCACAGCATTCCAGCAAATCCAACATCCCGGCATCGACCGTCTGCGCAGGCTTCGTGCGCTGGGCGGCAATCTTCCGGAGGAAATGACGCGTCAAACGCCGAACATCGCCGCGCCGCTCGCGCAGCGGGGGCAACTCGATGAGCAAAACCTGCAGCCGGTAGAGCAGGTCTTCGCGAAACCGACCCGCGGTCGTTTCCTGCTGCAGGTCGCGGTGCGTTGCCGCGATCACGCGGACGTCGACGCGGATCGACTGGGTCCCGCCCACACGGCGGATCTCTCCCTCCTGGAGCGCGCGCAGGATCTGGGCCTGCATCGTCGGCGACATGTCGCCGATCTCGTCGAGGAACAGCGTGCCGCCGTGCGCCTGCTCGAACAACCCGGCGCGGTCCCGGTCGGCGCCGGTAAACGCGCCCCGCACGTGGCCGAAGAGCTCACTCTGCAACAGGGTGTCGGGGATCGCCGCACAATTCTCGCTGACGAACGCGCGCTCGCTCCGTGGCCCCCCGTAATGGATCGCCTGGGCGACGAGCTCTTTTCCGGTGCCGCTCTCGCCATGGATCAGGACGGGCAGCTCGCTGGCGGCGACCTTGTCGATCAAATCGAAGACCCGCTTCATCGGCGGGGAGTTACCGATCAGGTTCCCGCGTCCCACGCGCTCGGCGGCTTCCTGGTGCAGGCGCTCCGTGTCCTCGACCAGGACCGCCCGACGACGCGCGTTGGCCAGGGCCAGCGCGGCATGATCGGCAAAGGCCTCGAGGAACCGCAAGTCGTCGGAGGTGAACATCCCATCTTCCTTGCTGTCCACGTAAACGGCGCCGACGATCCGCTCGTGAGCGCGCAGCGGAACGCACATCAGGGCGTGGATACCGTAGAGGCTGACGCTCTTGAGCTCGCTGAAGCGGCTGTCGTTTCGAGCGTCGAGCGACAGGACGGCCTTACCGGCCCCGGCCTGGGCCACGATCCCGCTACTGAACGCGCCGGCATCGGCAATCGTCTCTTGCTCGAGGTTGCGGGCCAGGTGAACGGCAAACTCGCCGTCGTCCTTCCGGAGCAGGATCATCCCGCGTTCCGCTCGGACCACCTCCAAGGCCATGTCGAGGATCGACTCGAGCATCGTTTCGGGGTCGCTCTCGGAGTTGAGCTTGCGGATCATCGAGTAGACGGCGAGGAGTTGCGCCTCGACCGAGGCTTCCGCGTTCCGTCCCGCGCTCTCCCGCTCCGCATCCGACATGGCTGAACTATACTGGCGTCGAGACCGGGTACCATCATTCCGATACAAAAAGGGGGTGGACGGTGGCAAAACCGAGCCGCTTGAGCGAAGGGCAAGTTTCCGCGGAGCTGGCGCAACTGAACGGCTGGAGCCTCTCCGGGGGAAAGTTGCACCGGGAGTTCGAGTTCGGGGACTTCGTCGAGGCCTTCTCCTTCATGACGCGAGTGGCTCTCGCGGCCGAGCGGATGGACCACCATCCCGAATGGTTCAACGTGTACAAGCGCGTGGTTATCGACCTGCGGACCCACGACTGCGACGGGATCAGCGAGCGGGACTTCGCGCTCGCCCGGACGATCGAAACCCTGACGTGAGCTTCGACCTGATCATCTTCGACTGCGACGGTGTGCTGGTGGACAGCGAGCCGATCGCGAACCGGGTTTTCACCGACGCCCTCCGGGAGCTCGGGCTCGACTGGAGCTATGGTGAGGTGTGCTCGCGGTTCATCGGTCTCTCGATGTCCCGCTGCGTCCAGTTGATCGAGGAGACGCTCGACCACCCGGTCCCCGACGTTTTCCTGGACGAGCTTCAAAGCCGGACCTTCGAAGCATTCCGGCGTGAGGGGCTCGAGGCGGTTCCCGGCGTCGCCGAGGTCATCGAGGCGTTGAAGATACCGATTTGTGTCGCCTCCAGCGGCGAGATCGAGAAGATGCGCGCGACCCTCGGGATGACCGGACTGTTGTCTCGGTTCGAGGGACGCATGTTCAGCGCCGAACAGGTCGCCCATGGCAAGCCCGCCCCGGACCTGTTTCTATTCGCGGCGCGGTCCTGCGGCGTCGAACCGGAGCGCTGCGCGGTGATCGAAGACAGCGTTCCCGGAGTGCAAGCGGGCGTTGCGGCGCAGATGACCGTCTTCGGTTATGCGGGTCGTGCGGATCGCGAGATACTGGCCGCGCACGGCGCGGTGGTCTTCGACTCGATGGCGGAACTAGCGGAGTTGATCGACACCAGTGCGGTACGGGCGGGGGAGTCTTGATGCGGGGAACGCGCTACCTGATCGTGGACGTGTTCGGCGACGAGAAGTTCAAGGGCAACCAGCTGGCCGTATTCCTCGATGCGGGCGCGCTGGACGAAGCCGAGATGCAATCCCTGGCGCGCGAGATGAACTTCCCCGAGAGCACGTTCATTCTCGATTCGAAGCCCAACGACACCGGCTGGCCGGTGCGGATTTTCACCCCCCGGGTGGAGGTTCCCTTTGCCGGTCATCCGACGTTGGGGACCTCCTGGGTCATCGCCAACGAGTTACTCGACGCCCGGCCCGACACGATCACGCTCGATCTGAAAGTCGGACCCATCCCGGTCCGTTTCGAGACCGACGAACATGGCGAGCTCATGTGGATGACGCAAAACCAACCGGAGTTCATGGACGGGCCGCCGGCCGAAGATGTCGCCGCCGCGCTCGGCCTGGACGTCGCCGACATCGACGCGCGCTTTCCCATCCAGCGGGTTTCGACCGGGCTACCATTCCTGCTCGTCCCGATCGTCTCCCTCGCATCGGTCCGTCGAGCGCGAGTACGCGGCGAGGCCTACGACGCTCTGTGCGCGGAGGATCACAAGGCGATCTTCTTCTTCACCGAGGACACCGTCGACCCTACGAATCGGGTTCACGCCCGGATGTTCGCCGACGCGTTCGGCGTCCCGGAGGATCCCGCCACGGGGAGCGCCAACGGTTGTCTTGCGGCTTGGCTTGTCCGGCATCGCTACTTCGGGTCGGCCGAGATCGACCTGACGGTCGAGCAGGGCGTCGAAATGGGCCGCACGGCGCGGCTGCATCTGCGGGCGAGCGAGATTGAAGGCACGTTTTCGATCCGGGTCGGCGGCCGAGTCGTGCCGGTTGCGGAGGGGAGCCTGCGCTGAGCCGGCGCCGAGGAGTTCATGGCCAAACACATCGGTATCGTTGCCGTCAGCTACGAGGGCGCCGCCCTGTGCTACCGATCGATCTGTTCGGAAGCCGGCCGCTCGCTGGGAGATCACCAGCATCCCGAAATCACGATGCACAACCTCTGCCTGTCCGACTACATGAACAAGATCTGGCAGGACGACTGGACCGGCGTGGGAGAGCTCATGCTGTCCTCGGCGGAGAAGGTGGCCCGCTCGGGCGCCGAGTTGGTCGTCTGCCCGTGCAACTCCGTCCACAAGGCGTTGCCGTTGATTCGCGACCGGTTACCAATTCCGTGGCTTCACATCGGCGACGTCGTGGCACGTGAGGCGCTCGCCGCCGGCTACAAAAAGGTCGGTTTGCTTGGCACGAGCTACCTGATGCAGTCCGAGATCTACCCCCGGTCGCTCGGCGGAGCCGGCATCGAGTGTGTGATCCCCGAGGAGGCGGAACGCAACCGTGTGGATCGCGTCATCATGGTGGAACTGGTCGACGGGTTGATCACCGACGACGCACGCAAGTCGGTCTACGGGGTGATCGAACGCCTCGCCGGCCAGGGTTGCGATGCGGTCGCGCTCGCCTGCACCGAGCTTCCGTTGCTGGTGCGCCCCGGAGAAACGGTGATCCCCGCCCTCGATTCCACCCGGCTCCTGGCGCGGGCTGCCGTCGCTGAATCGTTCCGATAAGGGGTTTCCGATAAGGGGTCAAGTCTTGGCATGAG
>JABAOE010000845.1_pt2 | contig 20549 bp, 28 predicted proteins | sample 7062141 | NCBI WGS metagenome assembly JABAOE01 (sample SAMN14538627, study PRJNA623070) | marine sediment metagenome | biome: marine biome [ENVO:00000428]; feature: marine pelagic biome [ENVO:01000023]; material: deep marine sediment [ENVO:00002113] | place: India: Gulf of Khambhat ... | reverse complement strand
GCAGTACATGACCACCGAGCTGTTCACCGTGAGCGAGGACGAGTTGGTCGACCGTGTCGCGTTCCTGATGGACCGGAAGCAGCTGCGCCACGTCCTGATCGAAGATCACCATCACAACCTGGTGGGGATCGTCTCCTACCGGTCGCTGATTCGCCTGCTCGCACGAGGCGGGCAGGCGGCGGGGGGGACGATCCCGGTCACGCACATCATGTCCCGGGATCCCATCACGATCTCCCCTGCAACCTCGTCCCTGGACGCCATCGAGCTGATGAGGGTGAATCGGGTGTCGGCCCTCCCCGTGATCCATGGGGGCAAGCTGGTGGGCCTCATCACCGAGGGGAGCTTCATGGATGTGGCCCACGGGCTCCTGACCGAGTAGCTGGGGAAGGCGGCGCGCGCGCGGGAAACCTCCGACCCCGCCTGACCGCCCCGGGCTTCGCCCTTCCGCCGACCGAGAGGGCTCGCTTACTTGGGGCATCCCGACCCCCCGCGGCAGGAGCCGAGCGATGCCCGAGCCCTTCTACGTATCCCGATCCGACATCAGGAAGATCGCCGGTGTCCACCGGCGGGCCACGCTCCAGACCGGGGCCACGCTGGACCTCGGCGTGCACGGTCCGATCAAGGAGCACTACAAGCTCGAGGGCGACGACCTTCCCCTGCCGGTCGACTACGTGGTCGCCTGCACCGGCGGTTGAATGCTCGGGACCCTGAACGGCGCACTGGAGGTGCGCGGGATTTCGTTACCGAGCGAGCACATCGCGGCGGAGGCGCGCGGCCTCAACGAGGTCCGGGAGGGCGTCCCGGTGCTCACGCGGGTCGAGGTGCATTACCGCCTGACCATTCCGGCCGGAACGCGGGAGACGGTGGACCGGGCCCTGGAGCGGCATCAGAGCAAGTGCCCGACGGCGGCCAGCCTGAAGGGCGCCGTGGAGGTCAGCTGGACCGCCGAGATCGTGGAGCAGTAACGGGACGGGGGCCGCCGGGCCCGTCACCCTAGCGCCAGAACTGCACCCCGAGCCGCAGGAAGGCGACGCTCGCCGTGAGCGAGCGCGGCCACTGCCCCGGCGGGGTCACGTCGTCGCCGTCCCGCTCCCAATCGAGACTCGCGAACTCCCGGATCCGAAACCCGCCCTCGACGAAGAGCCCGGTCGTTTCCTCCACCAGGCCGAGGCTCGCCCCGACTTGAAAGGCGGTGCCGTCCACCTCGAACCGGGCGCCGGTCGGGTCGAAGCCCTGCGCGCCCACCAACCCCACCAAGCCGGTCGTCACGCCCACGTACGGATACAGCGTGCCGCCCACCGTGACCGGCGGCGACAGATACACGGTGATCGCTGGAAGCGTCTGCACGGCGCCCCGGAACTCCAGGCTCGGCTCCTTGGCCTGGAACCCGGACATCCACACGTACCCCACGGCCAGCACCGACGACCACCCGTCGTCGTTGAGCCCGATCGTGATCTCCGCCCCCGCCTCGTACGGGGTCCGTCCGCGGAGGTCGTCGGACCCCAGCGGCGGCGCGTATCCGCCGAACACCGTGAGGCCTTCGACGTTCTTGAAGAAGCCGCCCAGCACCGAGCCCAACGACTGCGCCTCGACGGCCCCCGGTCGGAGGCCGAGCAACACGAGTCCCGCTGCGAGCGCCCGGACCCTGCCCGCCCCCGAGGCGATCCTGGGTCGCCCCGGAGGCGGCCCGCCGACGCACCCCGCACCGGTTTGCCGTCCCGGTGCCCAGGCTGCATCTTTCACCCGGCCACGCTCACGATCCTTCCAACGAGAGGTGACGGATGGGCAAGGGACACGAGTTCCTGCATCGTTTACACGAAGCGCTGACGACATTCGAGGACGCCGTAACTCGCCGTGAGCGCAAGAAGATGCTCGACAGCAAGGTGTCGCTGCAGCAGGACGTCGACAACGCACGCCAACGCCTGGTGGACACCGTCATCACGCTCATCAAAGAGGCGCAGGAAGAGTATCTCCCGAAACCGTGAGCGCCGCCGCCCTCACGGCACCCCGATCACCACCCGATACTCGCTGACATCCCACATCAGTGCGAGGACTCCGCCGTCGGCGGTCTCCTCGACGGTGATCGTGAATCGCTCGACGGGCTCCTGCAGCGTCCGATGCTCCAGGGGGACGCGCATCACGTCCTGCGCCTCGTCGTATTGGGTTCCCCACTGACCGGTCTGGCCGTTGACGATCAACGTGCCCCGCTCCGGCGTGAAGGTCGACCACAGGGTGTACGAGCCCGCCGGGAGCGGGGTGCCGCCGATCTCGAGGTCCCGATCCGTCGTGAAGACGGTCGCGGCGTTCGCGCCGGTGCGCCACACGGCCTCCCACGGCACCAACCCGCCGAAGATCACCCGCCCGCGCTTGGCCGGTCTGCTATAGGCCACCTCGACGTTTGCGCCCCCGACCGACGCGGTGACCGTGGCGCCCGGTGACGGATCGCCGATCCCCTCGCCCCGCGCATCCCGTGCGGCAAAGTCCGCGGCGAGCCGACCGAGATCCACGCCCCCTGCGTCGACCCGCTCGATCTCGGCCTGCCACGTGGTGAGCCGTCCGGTGACCCCCAGCACGTGTCCGGTGGAATCGACCGCGGCCAGCATCGGGTTGCCGAAGAAGTCGAACGCCACCGTGTCGGCCGCCCGCTGCGTGATCGCGTTCCGCCCCAGCCGCATCTGCCCGGCACCCAGAACGCTGAACGCGTACGGATCTTCGCCGCTCGCCAGGGCCTGGCGCACCGCCTGCTCGATGAACGCCACGGGAAGCAGCGTCACGGGAAACGACGGCAGAACCTCGGCCGGCACGGCGAGCCACATCGTGTCCGCCCGCGCCGGTCCCTCGCGCTCCATCATCGCCGAGTCCCCGTGCATCGTCACCACCAGCCGCTGCGGCCGCGCGCCCTCCGGGTTCTCCGGAGGTGTCCGGTAGTCGATCGTCAGCCGCTCGATGGTGCCGTCGCTCGCGAGCACCGCCTCGTACAACGCGACGCGAGTGGCGGGTCTCCTCGTGACGCGCGCGCCCCTGATCAGGTCGCCGCTCCGCGTGAACAGGTCCACGCTGATCGTGTCGGTCCCCAGCCTCTCGACGTACGCCTCCTGCGCCGCCAGCGGATGCGCCACCGCGAGCCCACCGAGCGCGGCGAGCGATCCCGCCCGCAGCAGGCGGCCGATCGGCGATGTGGATCGATGCAGGGAGTTTCTATGCACTGGCATACCCTCGTCCTGGTGCCTCACGGATTCCCGACCCGCGGCGCGGGCCGCCCCGCGATGTCGCGCGGAGCGTCGGGCATTCCGGGTTCGCGCAGCCCGCCCGGCAGGCGCGGCGACGACAACAGCCGCTCGAACACCGCCCAGGCGCGCTCCGGGTCGCCGCCCGACTCCCGCTCCACATAGTCTGCGACCAGGTCGCGCCCCAGATTGTAGTTGATGACGTAGCTCCGATACTGGTCGACGAACCGCACCCGCTGCGCCGCCCGCTCGGGCGTCATGAGCTGGTAGCGCTCGAGCCACGCGGCCGCCGCCGCCGCATCGATCTCGCCGTCGAGGTAGCGGCGGGCCGCCTCGTTCCCGGCGTAGTCCAGCCGCTCTGCCAGCTCGAGCGTCCGGTAGTACTGCTCCGCCGCGTCCGGATCGAGCCCGGCCAACGGAAAGAGCACGGACCGTTCGAAGGCCACGCGCTCCTCACCCGGGAACGCCATCTGGATGCCGTAGTTCGCGCTTCCCTCGGCGATCAGCGATTGCGGACTGTAGAGCGGGTAGACCGAATACTCCACCCATCCCCGATCGCGAACCAGGTGCTTCTCGAGAAGCGCGCTGTACACGTGATGCCCCGGGTACCCTTCGTGACACGCCAGATCGACCGCCCGGTCGATCGTGATCGGCAGGTCCGTGTTCACTTGAATCAGGCTGACGAAGCCGCCTTGATACCAGTTGTACGCGCTCCAGGCCTGGTCGGTCACGTACTCCACCGTGAAGCGCTCGCCTTCGGGCAGATCGAGGTGCCGGACGGTCCGCGCGCGACACTCGGCGATCGCCGCCCGGAACACCGTATCGAGCTGCGTCGGGGGAATGACGAACGCGTCGCGAAACGCGTGGTAGCGGTCGCCCACGGAGCCCGACCCCGGAAGCGCGGCGTCCAGCGCGGCGAGGACCTCCTCGAACTCGTCCGCCTCGTGTACCGGTGCCACCGCATCGTACAGCGCCTGCGACTCCTGGTCGAACGACGCCGGGTGCCCCACGAGCATCACGGCGCGCGCGTGCAGCGCCCACAGTTGCCGGGCCACGTACTGGATACGCAGCTCCCGCAGCTCGTCGGGCTCGCTCGCGCGGATCCGTGGCAATCGCTTGAGCAGCGCGCCGGCGCGGGCCGTGATCACGTCGAGCGACAGCGTGTCCGCCGCGGCCTCGGCTCGCCACGCCTCGGGTCCGTAGTACGCATCGACATAGCCGGCGTCGTGCTGGCCCAGTGCCAGCACCAGCTTGACGTACGACTCGGCGATTTCGTCCATCGGATCGGCGGCCGGACGACAACCGACGACGCCGGCGAGCACCAGCGACGCGAAGAGCAGGGGAGATCTGGTCATACGCGGAAAGCTAGGCAGGGTGCCGGCAATAGTCGAATCGCGCCGGCGCGCGTCGCCACGCCCCGCGGTCAGCTATCCCCGTCCCTCCGGAGAAACCGGTCCACGTCCGCCCGGGTGGGGAGCGACGGCTGGGCGCCCGCGCGGGTCGCGGTGAGCGCGCCCACCGCGCAGGCGAACCGGGTGGCGTCGCCGAGCGGCTCTCCCCGCGCCAGCCCGATCGCCAGGGCCGCATTGAACGCGTCCCCCGCCGCCGTGGAGTCGACGGGACGGATTCGGGGCGCCTCCACCCGTTCCGACCCGCGCTCGGAGACCACCAGCGCCCCGGCCGCCCCCATCGTCAGCACGACCGCCGGGGCGCCCAGCTCCCGCAGGCGCTCCGCCGCGCGGACGGCGGTCCGCTCCCCGTCGACGGCGACCCCGGACAGGATCGACGCCTCCGTCTCGTTCGGGGTCAGGACGTCGACCGCCGAGAGGAGCGCCGGGTCGAACCCGGCCGCCGGCGCCGGATTGAGGATCACCGGCACGCCGCGCGCGGCCGCACGCCGCGCCGCATGCAGGACGGTCGACGCCGGCACCTCGAGCTGGAGCAGCACGACGTCGGCTCCGTCCAGGTGTTCGCCGGCCCGGTCGACGTCCCCGGCAGCGAGGCGGGCGTTGGCGCCGGGCGCCACGGCGATCGCGTTCTCCCCGCCGTCCGCCACGACGATGAGGGCGACGCCCGACGGTGCCGCGTCGTCCCGCGCCACGAACCGGACGTCGATCCCCTCGGCGGTGAGCCGCTCCAGGGTCCGCGCCCCGTACTCGTCGCGCCCGATCCGCGCGATCAGCGTCACCTCTGCGCCCAGCCGCGCCGCCGCCACCGCCTGGTTCGCGCCCTTTCCGCCCTGCGCGCACAGGAACGCGCCCCCGAGCACCGTCTCGCCGGGCCGCGGGATCCGTGGAGCCCGCACCACGAGATCGGTATTGGCGCTCCCCACGACGACCACGGAGGTTCCGGTGCTCACCCGGCCTCCAAGGTCCGGAACAACAGGCGCTTCCACGCCCCAACGTCGATCTCCCAACACACGGTGGCGTTCGGCGGGCGTCGGGTCACGTCGCCCCACGCCGCCCGATTGCGCTCGTCGTCGGCCACGCCGAGCGCGTCGACCACCGTCATCCCGCGGGTGAGCTCGCTCTCGGTCTCGACGTCCACGTAGTGCCGGCTCTTGCGGGTGCAGATCGCCGGATCGATCGCGATCGCCATCGCCACGGGATCCGGCAGGGCGAGCCCCGGGTCACCCGACTGTCGGTGGTTGGCGCCGATCGCCGTCCGGTTGCAGTCGAGGGCGAAGTGCGCGAGCCGGGTGTCGAAGCGTCGGATGCGCGACATCTCGTCCGGCAGGATGTTCGCGTCGTGGCGACAGAGCTGCCATCCGACCATCTCGATCGGCAGTCCGCTGTGGAACACCAGCCGCGCCGCCTCCGGATCGCACCATATGTTGTATTCGGCGGCCGGCGTGACGTTGCCCACCGTGCAGGCGGCTCCCCCCATGACGACGCACCGGGCGACGTTGCCGACGAGGTCGGGCGCCCGCTGCACCGCGAGCGCCACGTTGGTGAGCGGACCGAGCGTGACCAGCACGATCCCCGGATGTGCCCGGACGAGCCGCACCACCGCCTCGACCGCGTCACCCTCCTCGGCGGCGCGGCGCGGGGCCGGATACCCCTGCTCGGCCATGCCGTCGGCCCCGTGGAAGAAGCCCGCATGGACCGGCTCCCGGCGGAGCGGATGCGCCGCCCCGCAAAAGACCGGCGTCTCCGCCCCGGCCACCTCCACGGTGTAGAGCGCGTTCCGCGTCGCCCGGTCGACGTCGACGTTGCCCGACACCGTCGTGATCGCGGCGACCTGCACGTCCGGCGCGCGCAGCGCCATCAGCAGGGCGACCGCGTCGTCGGACGCGGTATCGGTGTCGATCAGGAACGTCCGGGCCACTCAGCCGCCGAACCAGAACAGGTATTTGAGCATCACCAGCAGGCCGGTGACGGTGGAGAACAGGAGCACCGCACGGCGGGTGTATCCGGCATCGAGGATCGCCGCGACCTTGCGCGAGAGGAAGAAGCCCGCCGTGACACCCGGCAGCAAGGCGACGCCGAGCCGCACCTCGGTCATGCCGAGCCGCCCGATCAGCAGGAGCCCGGTCAACGACAAGACGATCCCCACCACGAAGAACGCCGACAGCGTCCCACGGAGGCTCGGCCCCGAGGCGTGCTGGTAGAGCAACGCCATCGGGGGTCCCCCGATCGACACCGTGGTCGCCATCAGCCCCGACGCGATGCCGGCACCGAGCAGGGTGCGCGGCGTCGGGCGCAGGTGCAGGCCGCTCGCGGTGAGGGCAACCGCCGCGAGCACCACTCCCCCGAACGCCACGCCGAGCGCCCGGGGCGGCACCAGCACGAGCGCCGCCGCGGCCAGTCCGATCCCCACCACCCGGCCTGCCAGCGCCCACTCGAGATCGCGAAACCGGATCGCATGCCACTCCCGGTGCGCCAGCAGCAGCGTGAGCCAGACCGATCCCATGAGGAGCGGCGCCGGCACCAACCGGGGGTCCAGGAGGATGAGGAGCGGCACCGCGAACAGCCCGAGACCGAACCCCACCGCCCCCTGCAGGGTGGCGCCCACCAGGACGATCGCGCTGGCCGTCAGCAGCACCGCAGGATCGATCCGGGGCGGGCGCACCCGGCGGGCGCGATCTCCCGACGGCCTCTGGTCACCATGGGGGAAGAGTGTAGAATTGCATGCATGGAGCGATCAGGGTAGGCGATACGGATGTCCAAGAAGGTCGTGGCACACATGCAAGATGGACGGCTCGTCAAGGGCGTCAGCCTCGACGTCGATGTGGCGCGGCCGCTCTGTCACGTTCGCACCCAGGACGAGGGCACGGTCGAGGTCGCGCTCGAAGAGCTCAAGGCGCTCTACTTCGTGAAGGATCTCGAGGGCAACGCCGGATACCGCGAGGACCAGGAGGCCCGGGACGACGACGCGCGGCGCCGCGGCAGCCGGCACGTGGCCATCACGTTCCGGGACGGCGAGTTGATGGGCGGGCTCATGAACCGCTACCCCCCGCTGGGCCAGTTCTTCTACGTGCTGCCGATCGATCCGGAAAGCAACAACATTCGGATCCTGGTCAACCACGGCGCGGTGCAGGAGATGGAGGCTACCGACGGGAAGGCGGCGTCGCCGACGCCGCCCCCGAAGCGCGAGCTGGGGAAGCGACCCGGAGGATGGGTGTTCGACGGGAAAGGACTCAGGAACTCCTGAGTCCGCACACCGCGAGGCCGCACGCGCCGAGCTCCGGCCGCCCGCCGGTCCTCGCCGGCCACGCGACAGTCTCCCGAAGCGTCCTCGCGCTGGCGGCGTGCCTGAGCGTGGCGGTCCCGTCCTCCGCCCGCGCGCAGATCGACCCGGGCCTCGAGTTCCCGGACCGGTGGCGCCTCGACGCCGCGCCGCAGGCCGACCTCTGGTATCACGCGCTGGCGGTGATCGCGGCCGACCAACCGGGTCCCCTCGGACTCTACAGCGCCGACTACGCACGCCGGATCCGCGAGGTCAAGCAGACTACGGGTCTCTATCCCACGAAGCTCGACTCGGTGTCGGCGGACCTGCGCGACGCGATCGCCGAGGATTCCGTCCTCGACGTCGTGCACTTCATCCCCCTCTACTTCGCACGGGCCGGGCCGGAGCGGATGCTCCGCGCGCTGGACGCCGTCAGCCGACGCCGCGGGCAGGACCCCGCCCTCGCCGGACCCGACGTGCGGACCGGGGCGCTGATCCTGGCGTCCGCGTTCCAGGGCAGCAGCCAGCGTCGAACGCTGCAGCGGCTGGTCGCGGCGGTCGAGAACGAGTGGGAGGTGTTCTTCCGGCGCCACTGGGAAGAGACCCGTGCCGACCGCGACGTCCGATACACCAGCATGCAGGCCCTCTGGGACACCCTGATCCGGCCGCCCCTCGAGCCGTTCTTGGAGCGACGACGGTTGGTGGGGGGCTTCGTCATGCCCTCGCCGGCGCTGGGCCCCGAAGGCCGGATCGTGGACTTCAACGACTTGAACCCCCGGGACCAAGTCGTGGCGGTGCAGGTCCCTCCCGCGTTCCCGGGGCCCGAGGCGACCGTCTTCGCCTTTCTGAAGGAGCTCTGTTTCCTGCTGGTGGACGACCGGCTCCTCGCGGCCGCGGAGGGCTCGGGGTCGGGCGTGGAGTTCGAGGATCTCAGGCGGCGCGTCGCGGTCCGATGCGGCGCTCTCATCCTGGACTTCTACGCGCCCACCCTGGCGGCGCGGTACCGACGGGTGTTCCTCGACGCCGTGGGCGCCGAGGAGAGCGCCACCGTGGCGGCCTTCGAGCGGGTGTTCTCGCTGGACCCCGCTATCTGGGAAGTCGTCAGGGAGGAAGTCCGTCGGCGATAGCGCGATCCCCCCTGGACCGGAAACCTCAGGGCGCCTCGCGGGTGTTAAGCTTCGTGAGGAGCACGCGATGCCCAGCATGACGCGCCAGCCGTCCGTGAGCCTGCCGCGGACCGACGGCCCCCACCGGCTCGGCGTGGGGATGGCCGCAGGCGCGCACGCCTTCCTGCTGCTCATCATGCTGGTCCACTGGTCGGGGGACGAGTACCACCTGGCCACGGGCGCGCCGGGAGGCGGCGGGGGGGGAGGCGGCGGGGGTGCGAGCGTGCGATACGTGGAGCTCCCGCCGCTCGCATCGCCTGCATCGGCGCGCCGGGTGCAGCCGGAGCCGCCACGCCGGGTGCCGGAGCCCCAGATCGAGACGCCCGAGGACGACCTCCCGCAGGTGCCGAAGCCCGTGCTCCGGCAGGCGCCGGACCGGCCGATCGACATCGAAGTGCCGCCGACGGTGACCGCGGTGGCGAACGTGGCGACCCTCGGGACGGGATCGGGCTCCGGGTTCGGGCCCGGCCGGGGGGCGGGGTCGGGAGGAGGCGTCGGCACCGGTCACGGACCGGGAATCGGCAGCGGCACCGGCCCGGGCGAAGGGGAGGGCGGGGCGGTGATCGCGCCCGAGGTGCGGACGGTGGTGTACCCCTTCGAACAGCCTCCGGCGTCGATCCGGGGCCAGCAGTTCCGGGTACGATTCTGGGTCGACGAGCAGGGGCGCGTGACCCGAGTGGAGATCGAGCCCGAGATCGACGACAAGAGCTTTCGCGAGAAACTGCTGAAGCGAATGCGGCAGTGGACGTTCTACGCCGCGCGAACGGTCGAGGGTCGTCGGGTGAAGGGCCAGTTGGTGGTGACCTACGAGCCGTGAGCNNGGCACCGCCGCGCCCTACTCCCCCGGGCGCGTCGGTCGGCTCGTCAGCTCCTCGGTGTAGATGAAGTCCCCGAACTCCGAGTCGTCGTCGTTCGCCGCGTTCCCGGCGGTGTGGAGCACGACCGGCGCCCCCCGCTCCGGCGCGCGCCACTCCACGACCCAGCTCAGCGAGTCGCTGGCCGTCGGCGCCGTGCCGCGGCCGACGTGCTGCGCATACTGGACGCCGCTCGACGAATGCACCACGCCGGCGCGTCCGTCGGCGGCGGCGAGCGCGCCCGCCTGGGCCCCGTCCGCGCCGCGCACCGCGAGCTGGAAGCCACCCCGCCGCGCGCCGTCACGCTGCACGACCACGGTGAGGCGATAGGTGGCGCCGGGCGTGTAGCGCCCCGGGAATCCCGTCACCGCGATCCGCCCGCCGCCGGCGTCGGGGGGGTGGTCGGCGTGGCAGGCGGTGCAGGTGGGCTCACCGAACCCGCCGGTGTGCCCCGGCGGCGGCCCCGCGGCCGACGCCGGGAGCGAGCGGCCCGGCACCGCCGCCGCCGAGCCCACTGCGGAGGCGAGCGCCACCGCCGCCCACNNGGCTGACGTCACCCAACGTGGGCCGCCTGCGTCGGGCACGGGTCAGGTCACCTTCCCCTTGGGTGGAAGCTTGGCGCGGCCGACCGTATTGGCGTCGGTGCCGAACCAGATCGCGTCCGTGGTCTCATGGAAGACCATGTGCCGTACCGTCCCGCCACCGCTCTCCAGGTCCGTCATGGAGAAGAACGCCCGCGTCCCCGGATCGAAGCCGACCAACCGACTCGGACCTTCGCGAGGGTTTTCGAAGAACCACAGCCGGTCCCGGTCGTCGACCGTCATCGCGTAGGGCCGGGACGCCNNGTCTCCCACTCCTCCACCTGGCCGGTCGCCGGATCGAACCGCCCCAGCATGCCGCCGGCGTAGTCGACGTACCACACGGCGCCGTCGGTGGTGACCGCGATCCGCCGGGGCCGGGTCTCCGCGCGCGGCAGCGCGAATTCCTCGAGCGCCATCGAGTGGGGATCGACCGTCGCCAGCTTGTTGGTCCCGAAGAGCGCAATCCACGGCTGCGTCGAATCGGGGTTCATCACGATGCCGTAGGGACGGGCCCCGTCGGTCGGCACTCGGACGAGCTGCACTTCCCCCGTCGCGACCGTGAGCCTGCCCACGTGGTTGGCGCCCTGCGCCGTGAACCAGATGTCTCCGGCGCCATCCCAGATCAGCGTGTGAGGATCACGCACGTCCGGATCCGGCATCTCGAACTTCTCGATGTCGCCGGTGGCCGGATCGAGCCGGCCGATGTGGCGGTCGCGGTTGCCCGCGTACCACACGTAGCCGTCCCGGTCGATGATGAGGTTGTGCGGATGGGCCATCGGGCCGAGGACGTACCGGCGAAACGCGCCGGTCGCCGGATCGAGCGAGGCGATGTAGTTGCCGCGCTGCCCGCAGAAGAAGACACGGCCCTCGGCACCCACGTAGGGGTCACGCGGCCGCGTCGCCTCTTGGGCTGAGCCGGGCTCCTCGTCGTAGAGGTTCCCGTCGGCGTCCATCCGATACGGCACCGTCCACTCGGTGATCTCGACCGGCTCGCCGGTGCCTTGCAGCCACGTGCCGAAGCCGACCAGCGAGAGCAGGACCGGCACCGATGCCCAGAACCGCATGAGGACCCCCCAAGGAGCGTGACCCCTGAAGGTAGTCGCCGCCGACGGGCTGTCGAGGACCGGGGCGGTGCGCCGCTCCGTTCGCTGGCGGGCTCAGCTGGAGAGGCCGATCCCCCACGCGCGCACGCCGCCCTCCAGGGCCAGCCGCAGCCCGTCCGCCAGGTTCTGCCACGCCATCGCGCCCACGGTTCACCTCGCGTCGAGTTCCGGCACGAGGCTACCGGGCGCGCGCCAAGCGGGGGTCAAGCCCGCCGTGCCTGGGCTGCAGCGTTGTGATGTCGTGCTGTACACCGACGGCCGAGGGGGCCCGCCGCCGGGGGGACGCCTCAGGGCATCAGGGTCCGTTCGTAGGACTCGACCCGCCGGCCCAGATCGACCGGCGCGGTCCCCAGCAGCTTGCCGGTCGGAGACACGTAGATCTTCGCGGACGCGACCCCCGGTAGCCGGCTCGCGCGGTAGGTGAACACCCAGGCCGGCGGCTGGCCGGGAAGCTCCTCGCCGTCATTCCGCAGCGCCAACTCCACGCTGCGCCCGGCGAGCGGTGTGTGCGGCCCCACCAGCCGGCCCGCGGTGAATCTGGCTCCCGCGTACGACCCGGCCGTCAGCATCCCCACGGCCACCGCCGCGAGGAACAGCCACCTGAGCATCCGACCCATATCTCCTCCTGCTTGATCTGCCCTGATCCCATATACGATCGGTTGCGGACCCCCGGCCGGGCTGTGAGGCAGCGCACACCCCGCTCCCTGGCCCTCCCGCAGCCCCGACCGCACTATTGCGGTGACCAAGGAGCGCCTCGTGACCATCGAACCCACGCGCCACACCGTCTCCGCCGGCGGCACCTCCCTCTCGGTGGACGAGTGCGGCGCCGGACCGGCCGTGCTGTTCGGCCACGGTCTGCTGTACGACCGCACCGTCTTCGACCCTCACGCGGCCGCCCTGGCCGACCGCTACCGCGCCATCCGTCTGGACTTTCGGGCCCACGGGGAGAGCGGCATCCCCGATTCGGCGTGGACGATCCAGGACCTCGCCCGCGACTACGTGACGGTGATGGACGCGCTCTCCGTCGAGGGAGCGGTGCTGGTCGGACACAGCATGGGCGGCATGGCGGCGCTCCACGCCGCCCTCATGCACCCCGATCGGGTCGGCGGCCTGGTGCTGGTGGACACCAGCGCCGCGCGCGATCGGTTGGGCGCCCGGCTGCGCTACCGCGCCCTGGCGGCGTCGGCGGCGCTCGTCGGGATTCGCCCCTTCCACATGCGCCAGGCGACGCCGATCATGTTCGGCCGGACCTACCGGCGGTCGGATCCCGAGGGCGTCCGCTACTGGACGGCACGCGCGGCACGCATGGACCGGCGGGCCGTCTGGCGGGCGGTCGACGCGACGGTCGGCCGCCCCCGGATCGTCGACCGGCTCCGGAAGATCCAGGTGCCGGCGCTGGTGATCGTCGGCGACGAGGATCAGACCACCCCGCCCGCGGTGGCGCAGCAGATGGGCGCGGCCCTGCCCGACGCGCGGATCGAGACGCTGCCCGACACCGGCCACATGTCGATCGTGGAGCGCCCGCAGGAGACGGCCGGGCTGATCCGGCGCTNNACGGGATGGTGACGGCCAGGGCGAAGCCGGCGGCCCTTGACGGCGCCGCCACCCGGATGCATATGAGAGCATCACGCCCGCAGGCAGCCGGAGGCCCGCCATGGAGGAGCGCCGCACAGCACCCGAGACGTCCAACCCCGGAGAGCGGGGCCGCAAGCCGTGGGTTCCTCCCGAGCTGCAGGAGCTCCCGAAGCTGACCGACCTCACACTCCAGACGGGAGGGGCGATTCCGGGAGGCGGGAACACCAACCCGCCGTCGACGGTCTTCTAAGCCCTCCGTTTCCCTACCTCGTCGGCCGCCGTGCTGCTTGGGTTCGCAGTCACCGAGCACTGCAACCTCCGTTGTCCTCACTGCATCCGCGATGATGTGACCACCGTGCGCTCGCTCGAGCCCGCGCTCATCGAGTCGGTGGTGGGGCAGGCGCGCGCGCTGTACCCCGAGGTGGTGGTGAGCCTCACCGGAGGGGAGCCGCTGATTCATCCCGAGTGGGGGCGCATCGTCGACATCCTCGCGGCCCAGGGGGTCCCGTATCGGTTCGTCACCAACGCGTGGCATCTGGTGCGCGCCCTCCCGTCGCTCGACCGCCACCCCCCACAGGCGGTGCGGCTCAGCCTGTCGGGTGCGACGGAGGCGACCCACGACGCCGAGCGCGGACGCGGCAGCTTCGCCCGGGTGCTGCTCGGCGCCGCGGTGCTCACCAGTCGGCGGATCCCCCACTACCTGTCGCTGGTGGTCGATCGCCGGGACCGAGCGGAGCTGCGGCAGGCGGTGGAGCTCGCCGAGACGCTCGGCAGCATGGGGATCTCGTTCATCCTGCCCCAGCCGACCGCGGGGAGTATCGAGCGCGGCAGCGATCTCGGGTTGGGCGAGTGGCTGGACATCCGCCGCGAGATCACGGCCCTGGCGGCCGATCCCGTGCGCCGGACGGGCGTCACGCTGGATTACGGCTTCCCCTTCGAGGGGCGCGAGAGCCTGTGCCAGACGTTCCGGGTGGAGCGGATCTACGTGGACACCCGCGGCAGGGTCTGCACCTGCTGTCAGCTCTCCAACTACGGATTCAACGAGACCGAGGTGGTCGCCGATCTGCACGACGTCTCCCTCGCCGAGGCGCACGAGCGCTACCTCGAGCGGCTGCGGGGGCTCGCCGAGCAGGCGGCCCCGGCCGGCGGGCCGCTCGATCGCTTCCCCTGTCTGCGTTGCGCCGAGGCGACCGGCAAGCTGGCGTGGCTGCGCAAGCACCCGGAGTCGGCCTGGATGGAATCCGCGCCCGACGCCGGGTGGGAGGCCGGCGCACAGGGGGCGCTCCTCGACACCCACGCCCGGGAGGGCTGAGGTGCAAGCGCGCGTGCGCGGCGAGACCTACACGATCTCCGACACCGTGCTCACGGCCGACCTCGAGGACGAGGCCGTGCTGCTCGACCTGACATCCAAGCGCTACTACCGGCTGAATCCGACCGCCGCGGCGGTCTGGCGGCGGCTGCAGGCGGGCGACGATCTCGACGCCGTGGTGCGGCACCTGACCGCGGAGTTCGCCGTCGACACGGCGACCGCGGAGGACGCCGTGTCCGACCTGGTCGCGGGGCTCCTGGAAGGGGGGTTGATCCACCGATGACCGCGTGGTCGCGCGACCTGGCGTTGGGACTTCGTGCCGCGTGGCAGACCCGCCGCTGGGTGGACGGAGACCGGCTCGCGCTGCTCATGCAGGACGGCGGCGCATCGCCCGGCGGTGAACGGGACCCGTCGCGGGCGCTCGCGGCGTGCCGCCTGGCGATCCGCGTCCTCGCCAGGGTACCCGGCGTGGCCGTGCGCAACACCTGCCTCTATCGCAGCGTGGGGGAGTGCCTGGTGCTCCGCCGGCTCGGGCATGCCTCGCGGGTGGACATCGGCGTGCGGCAGGCCGGCGACGCGCAGGTCGACGCCCACGCGTGGCGCTCGGGGGAGCAGGTGAGCGAGCACGACTTCACGCTGTTGACCTTCCCCAGCGACCGGGAGCCGGCGCGCTCGAAGTGACGGGGGCCGGCGCCGCGCGGTTCACCCTCGGGGTTCACGAGCCGATCGCGGCGACCCTCGACCCCAAGTGCGCTCCGGCGCTCGCAGCGTGGCTTCCCCTCGTAGCCGAGGCCCCCGGCGCCCCGGCCGGCCGGTTCGCGGCCCGCGTCGGAGCGGCCGCGCCGCCACCCGACGGCCGGCCGCTGCTCAGGTTGGGCTCGGTGCGCGCGTTCGACGAGGGTGCGCGCATCGTGCTCCACTCCCCGGCCGGCTCCGGGGCCGTCGGCCTCGCAACGTCGACCGCCGAGCTCGTCCTGGCGAACGGCCTCCCTGCCGACGAGGATCTCGAGAGCCTGCTCACCGTGGCCCTCGCGCTCCTGCTGGCCAGCCTCGGCGCGGCCCTGGTGCACGCCGCAGCGGTCTGCCGACCCGGCGGCGGCGCCTGGCTGGTCCCCGGCGACTCGCACGCCGGCAAGTCGACCGTCTGCGCCAACCTGATCACGGCGGGCTGGGACTACCTGGCCGACGACCAGGTGGTGGTCGGCCGCGGGCCCACCGGCCTCTACGCAGAGGGGTGGCCTCGCCCCATGCATCTGGACGCGGGGTGGCGGGAGGGGCGGCCGCGNNGCGGGCCGCGTGCGATCCCGAGACGCTGGGACCCGGGACGCTCCGCCGGGAAGCCCAACTCGAGGGCGTGCTGATTCCGCGCGTCGAGGCGGACCGCCCGTCGGCGGCGGCGCGGGCCCTCCCCGTCGAGGTGCTCACGCACCTGGTACGGCAATCGCCGTGGCTGATGGCGACCCGGGCGCTCGCCGGTCCTTCGCTGGAGCTCCTCGGCGCCGTCGCCCGGCTGCCGGCGCTCGGCGTTCGTCTGGGGCGCGACATGTTCCGCAATCCGGAGTTGGGCGAGTTCCTGTCGGCAGCGATGGAGCGCTAGGCCGCCACGTCAGGGAGGCGATTCACCATCCACCGTGACCGGGCGGCGAGGGGCAGTGCCAAAAGAATCGAGAACACATACCGCGCCAGGCGCGCCGCCACCCGAGCGCCGCGGCCGACCCGGGGCCAGCGGCGCTCGAGGGCGGCGATCGGCTTGGCGTAGGAGACGTCACGCCGGGCTGGGAACAGCTCGCGCCACAGCGTGCGCCGGTACCGTGGCTCCAGTTGCATCGCCAGGACCCACTGGCTCACGTCGGAGCGTCCCACGGGAGAGAGCGGCAGGCCGGCTACGAGTGCGGCCGTTGCCAGTGCGGCCGCTCGACGCCGCTCCAGCGCCTGCGACTCGGCTCGGCCCTCCGACTTGCTCAACGCCAGCAGCTCCAGCATGTCGGCGCCGAACTCGTGGTCCCGGCACCGCGCTTCCACCGCCTCCACGTCCTGCGTCGAGCACTCCGACAGCGCGGATCCGATCAAGAGCGTGTCGCGTATCGCTCCCATGCGGAAGGAGTGCTTGACGCCAACGTGCTGAAGAAGCTCCAACAGATGGTGCCGGGGGCCGAGGCGTCGAAGCCCTTCGAACCCAGTCAGGGGGATGACTCGCCGCCACAGTTCGCCGCTCGGGGCCGTGCCGTCCAACTCGACGCTCACATGGATCTCGATCGGCAGCCGGCCCTCGGCGAACCGGGTCTGGAGGTGCTGGCGCGTGCCGGGCCCCTCGGCCCGGTAGCCCAGCGCGTCCAATCGGGCCGCGACGGCGGCCGCCGACTCGCTCGGCACCAAGACGTCGATGTCGTGGAGATCGACGGCCGTGCGAGCGTCGGCCGCCGTGACCCCGCCCCGGAGGACGACGATCGTGAACCCCTCTCGCGCGATCCCCGCCAGCTCGCCGAGTTGCGCGCGCAGGACGAGCGTCCGTTGCGCCTCCAGCGTTCGTCTCCGCCGAAACAGATCGCCGCCCGGGCCGGGGAGCCTGCCCGCCTCATCGCCCAGGGCGAGCGATAGACGCGCCGCGCAGCGCTCGGCCCCGAGGAACAGCCGCCACCCGTCGGCCGCGCAGTCCGGGGCGGGAGCCGGGCCCGACGCCAGCACCGACGCCGCCCAGCGCCGGAGCGCCAGCGCCTCCGCAACGGTCCTCGCGACCCCAGTCATTCTCCGATTCTATCGGGACCGCGCCGAAAATCTACGCCCGTGCCCCGCCCGCGCCTCGGCGTCCCGCGCCCGCTGGACAAGCCAAGCCGAAGACGCACATTTGGGTATTCCCCCTTGGAGGAAGCCAGGATGCGTCCCGCCGCCTTCGCCCCGACCCCGACCCGCGTCGTCCTGCTCGTTGGGCTCAGCCTGGCCGTCGCGGGCTGCGCGGATCAGCCTCAGCCGACCTCGCCGGACGGATCGGGCGGGCCCACCGTCTCAGACGTGATGAACAGCGACAACGGGCTCGGTCTATCGGTCACGTGTACCGCCGACGTGGCGGCGGGCGATATCTCCTGCGGCGACGTGCCCGTGCTCGAGGGCGAGCCGGGCTCGCAGCCTCAGCAGATCGTGTTCGGCGGCCAAGGCCTATTCGTCGATCTGATCTCCTCTCCGACATCGATCAGCTACGACGGCGCAATCTTCGAGGCCGACGTGTGGGTCAGGAACCGCATTCCGCAAGGGATCGGCACGGCCAACGGCTTCGACCTCACCGGCGTGCGCGTGTTCTTCATCACGGACCCGGTGGTCACGAGCGGCACGGGAACCGTCACCGTGAACAACCCGGACGACTTTGGCACGTTCACGGCGCCCAATCAACCCTTCTTCCAGTACGACCAGTTTCTCCACCGTCCGTTCCTGAACGTCTTCTTCTCGGAATCGAGCCCGAAGCTGTGGAAGTGGAACGTTCCGTCCACCGTGGGCACGTTCGCGTTCGAGGTCGCCGTCGATGCCGACGTCGTGTTTCCCAACGGCTTCGTGATGATGACGCCCGCCTCGGCCGAGCTCTCGGTCGGGGTCAACACGGTGACGGTGGCCGGGGTGGCCGTGGACGCGGTCGGCCAGGCGACGAGCAGCCCGGTGACGTACACGAGCGCGGACGAGTCGATCGCCACGGTCGACCTCAACTCCGGTCTGGTCACGCCCCAAGCCGCCGGCGTCGTGGACATCATCGGGTCGACGGGGGGCCCCGAGGCGGACGGCCGGACACGGGTCACGATCGATCCCTCGACCGCGGGCTACGACATCCTGTGGCACTTCGTCTCCGCGCCGGGGCTCACCCAGGACCAGCTCAACGCCTTCACCAACGCCGCTGCCCGCTGGGAGGGCCTGATCACCGCCGATCTCCCCACGGACGTGGTCTCGTCGCCGTTCCTCTGCGGCGGGGAGACGCTGGACGAAGTGGTCGACGACCTGGCCGTCAACGTGATCGTGACCTCGATCGACGGTCCGAGCGGCACCCTGGCGCAGGCGGGTCCCTGTTGGGCTCGCAGCACCTCCGGCCTGCCGTCGTTCGGGCAGATGTTCGTCGACTCCGACGATATCGGCAACGCCCAACTCGAAGACGTGATCATCCACGAATTGGGGCACATACTGGGGATCGGAACCCTGTGGATCGACTTCAACCTCCTGAGCGACCAGGGGCCGGTCGTGCTCGAGACCTGCCCCGACACGCCCGTCGATCCGTTCTTCAGCGGCACGAGGGCCGTAGCCGCCTTTAACGAGCCCGCGATCGGCGGCGCCGGCTACGCCGGCAACAAGGTTCCCGTGGAGGATGGGGGGGGCGCCGGTACGATCTGCCGACACTGGCGCGAAGACCCGATGGACGACGAGTTGATGACCGGGTTCATCGAGAACGCCCCCACGGCGAACCCGCTGAGCAAGGTGACCGTGGAGTCCCTCGGCGACATGGGCTACACGGTCGCGACCTCCGGGTGGGATTCGTGGTCTTGCGTGCTCTGCGCCCCGCCGGCGCTGGGGTCGCCCACACCTGGCTTCCAGGCCGGCCAGATCGAGCTGGTGAACGACGTCCTGCCCGGCCCGGTCTACACCAGGAACGAGCAGGGCGAGCTGGTGGTCTTCCGTCGGGATCGCCGGTAGCGGACGCGGTCGCGTGGCGGCGTTCCGGCCGACGCCCGGCCCGCTCGCGCTCGTCGCCGCGTTCTGGAGTTGCAGCGCGACCGGCCCCGACCCCCGGCTGGCGATCGCGATCGACGGCCGGCTCGAGCGGGGGCTGACCGTCCGCGCCGAGGCGATCTTCCAGGGCGCGCCGGTGGCGGACGCCCTGGTCGAGTGGACCGCCGACCCCGCCGATCGGGTCCGGCTGCTCCCCGGCGGCCTCGTCACCNNGGCGAGGGGCGGGTGACCCTCCAGGCCCGGGCCGAGGTTTCGCCGGGCCGGGTGGAGCAGACGCTCCTGGACCTCACCGTCGCCGTCCCCCCCGAGCTCGTGCTGGACCTGCTGGTCGACGGGAACCGCGACATCTATCGCGTCTTCCTCGACGGGAAGAGCCCGGTGCGGCTCACCAGCTCGCCGGCCGACGACCAGGACCCCACGGTCGCGGCGGGTACGGTGGTCTTCACCAGCTTCCGCGACGGCAACGGCGAGCTCTACGCGGTTTCGTGGGACGGCGGGCCGGTCGAGCGGCTCACCGCAACGGGTGCCGACGAGATCCAGCCGGCGCTGTCGCCGGACGGCGCGATGCTGGCGTACACCGCCGACCCGACCGGGGTGTTCAAGCTGTGGACGGCGGGGGCGGACGGCAGCGGGGCGGCGGCCCGCACGATCGGGTTCGGAACCGGCGGGTCGATCGAGGCCTCGCCGACCTGGGCTCCCGCCGGCAGCGAGCTGGCGTTCGTCTCCACCACCAACGGAACCGCCGACATCTTCACCCTGGCGCCGGGGCAAGCGCCGGCCCCGCTGATTTTGAGTCCGGAGGCGGCGGTGGAGCCGGCCTGGAGCCCGGACGGCGCCTCGGTCGCGTTCGTGTCCAACAGCACCGGCAACGCGGAGCTGTTCCTCTTCGACATCGCGACGGCGGAACGCACGCAGCTCACCGACCGCCCCGAAGCGGACGGCGAGCCGGCCTGGCTGCCGGACGGGCGGATCGTGTACACCGCCTGGGTGGGTGGGGTCCCGACCCTCAGGTGGCTGGATCCGGCGGACCCGGCGGAGCCGGTGTCGATCCCCCTCGCCTTCGGAGAGCCCCGGCGGGCCTTCGGCGTCCCCGACTAGCCCCGGCGACCGGCCACGCCGGTCGCCCGCTCCGCCGCTACTCGGCGCTTCCCTCCAGCACCGCCACCCCCTGCTCGAAGACGACGTCCACCGGAATCCCGGCGGTGGCGAGCCGGTCGAGGTCCGCCTGGAGCCCCGGCCCGATCACGCCGCGCTCGGCGAGAAGCCGGCCTACGCCATCGTAGTCTCCATCGCCCTGCGCCGTCAGCAGCAAGCGCGAGAGCGCCTCCATCGCCTCGCCCATCTTCTCCATGTCGACCCGGTAGG